>Ga0209101_1002162_pt1 | contig 13281 bp, 8 predicted proteins | sample ConPoolayeCmetaG_FD_185481 | JGI IMG/M metagenome (GOLD analysis project Ga0209101, IMG submission 185481) | Hot spring microbial mat communities from California, USA to study Microbial Dark Matter (Phase II) - Cone Pool mat layer C metaG... ... | reverse complement strand
CCGCTCGGTCGTGTCGAACACCTTGCGTCCCTCGCCATCCCCTTCGTGGCACTTGCTGCAATACTTGTCGAGCACCGGCCGGACGTAGCGGGCATAACTGACCGTATCGTCGCTCCACGGCGGCGGGGTGATCGTGCGCGGCTCCTTGGTCAGGGCAAGCGCCGCGGCTTCCCGTTGCGGCGCGCGGCTGTGCGATTCGTGACAGCCCAGGCAACCGCGTCGTTCGCCGGGCATCACGCCCACGAAACTCCGCATCGTTTGCAAAGCGCGGAACTGCTCGTCGAGCAGTTGGAAATGCAGGGCCTTGACCGGGGGGACGTAGAAGGCCACCGAGCCGTCAGGCTCGATCGGCACCGTGCCGAGGATCCGCTTCACGCCTTCCGACTGCACCGCGGAGACGACCGGCCCGGTCGAAATGTACGGCCGCTTGTGCCAATAGGTGTACGTCTTCGGATCGATGTGCAACACGCGGAGGTACCGGGCCATGCCTTTCAGCTCGGGCGGGGCGCCGTAGTAGACATTGGCGCTAAAGATGACCCCTGGCTTGGGGTTCATCCTCTCTTGGGGGCGTGGCCAGGCGACCCGATCGACAAGCACCGGCGGCCGAGGCCGCGGCTTCAGCGGCTGGGCGTGGAACACGTTGTGGACGCCCTCGTAGATCAATTCCCGATTGCCGTCCACGTCCATCAAGTACAAGAGGAACTTGCCGCCCCGCTGGGCCGAGACGAGAAAATCCTTTTCGCTCAACGGATAGGGCGAGTAATAGGCCGGGTAGTGGCCGCTGGGGTGGTAGCGGGGCGACTCGATCGGGTCGACCGGCCCGTTGCCACACTCGGGCCAGGGGACGTCGGCGGTCACCTTGGTCAGCCCGTCCGGGAAATTGAACCCCTTGTCGGGGTCGATGATCGCCACCGAGCCGGCAAACCAGTTGTGATGGGCACTGCCCGTACACATCACCCGGCGGCTGTTGGGGATCGCCCGGGCGTCCTTGAGCAGGTCGGGCCAGACGCTCTGGTTGCCCCAGTAGGTCACGACCTGGGTGCCGTCCGGGTTCATCGTCCACAGCTTCTGCGCCCGCCACAGCGGCTTGTCGGTATATTCCCACCGCGTATAGATCACACGGCCGTCGTTCATGACCGACGGCAGGTAGTCCGGCTCGTTGTTGTAGGAGACGAGGTAGATGTTTTTCCCGTCGCGATCGCAACGGGCCAGCACAAAGGCGTTCGTCGGCGGCATGCAGCGGACGTAGGTGTGTGCCCGCGTCGTGCAGAAAAGAATATGGTCGTCGGGCAAATAAATCGGATCCAGGTCGTCATAGATTCCGTCGGTCAATTGCACCAGGCCCGAGCCGTCCACGTTGACCTCGTAGAGGTGGAACGATTTTTCATTGTGCGGTTTGAAGCAAAACACGACGCGCTGGGCGTCGTAGGAAAGGTCCGGGCGCCAGAACGAGCCGTGCAAGGGAGGCTGGGGCGCCAGTTGCTTGAGCTTGCCGTCGGGCGAGAGCCCTTCGAGCACCAACAGACGGCCGCCGGGCACGGCCATGTAGCCCAAACGATGCCGCGTCTCGTGATTCCATTCGGAGCCTTGCGGATACGGGCTGTCGACAAAAAGGACCTTGTCGAAATCGACCACCGGGTTCTTGAACATGATCGTCCGCTTCACCGCCCGAACGCGGAAATAAATGTCCCGCTCCACTTGGCTTAGCGGCGCTGCCCGCGAACTCCCCTTTCCCCCTCGCGGGAGAGGGGTCGGGGGCGAGGACGCGATGCGCTTCTCCAAATCCCTCAGTTCGGCGAGTTCCTTGGTGAAATCCACCTTGCCCGGATGCGACGACTCGATCCGCTCGGCCAGCTCCCGCGCCCAGCCGATCTCGCGTTGGATCCGCTCCGGCGTGGGATTCTGATCGGCCTGGTGGAGCCAGTCGCGCTGGAGCGTCTCGCGGGCCCCGTCGGCGGTCAGGTCTTCAAGTGGCGGCGTCCGCGGAGCAACGTACGGCGCGACCGCTTCCTGGACGACTGGTCGGAACTGGATCCGCGAACCGGCGGCAAACATCACCTCGATCCACTCGGGAGAGAATTGGGCCTCCTCGCCACGGGCCTTGAGGGCCTCGAATCGCCTGGCAATCGCGTCCGCCTCTTCCCACTTGCGGCGGTCTTCGGCCGACTGCTTCCTCCACTGTCCTTCCGTGAGCGGCTTATACTCCAGCATCAGATCGACCAATCGACCCACGACGCGAAGATGGAACTCGTTGCTCCGCGAGGTCAGATACTCGGCGGGACTCGGCCCGGCCAGGGCGAGAAACCGATCGTAATCGGCTGGAAACTCGGCCTTCAGCCGGGCGAGGACGGCGCCGACGAGTCGGCGGTCGAGCCGCACGCGGTTCTCGATCACGTTCTTTCGCGTGCCCGAGAACGCCTCGGCAAAGGTCTTGCCCGCCGCGTAGATCGCGTTGGCCGCGTTCTGAAGCTCCTTGGCCTCGCGTTCCAGCGCGGCGACGCCGCTTCGATAAAGCAATAGGATTTCGTCCTCGCTGAGGGCATCGGCGTAGAGTCTCAGGTCGTCGATCGCTCCCTGAAAATGTTCGCTCGTGCCGCTGGACGATCCGATGAAGGCTGGCACGCCGGGCTGGAGGGCAATCGTGCCCGGCCGCTCAAGGGCCCCGATTTGCTTCCCATCCAGATAGACTCGCATCATGCGTCCGTCGAACGTGGCGGCGCAGTGATGCCATGCGCCGTCGAGCACTCGGGCGGGTTGGATCGGCGCATCGCATTCCGCATAGCCGCCGATGTTCAGGCCCAACGACAGGATCGTGCCGTTCTCCTGGAACGAAAACAACAGCCGGTTCGGGCACTCCTGGCGGAAGATTTCCCGGAAACCGCTCAGCTCGGTCGGCATGGTCCAAGCGGAGAACGTGATCTTCGCAAGCTCGGTCTGCTTGATGCCTTCGACGCGCACCGCGTGCGATCCCCGGAGATCGAGGGCGGCGCCGTGCACGCCGGGAACCAGTCTTACGGGCTGGGCCGCTTGGGCGTCCATGGCGGCGTTGCCGGACGCGTCGCGAAGCGCGGCGGCCAGGCCGCGCTGGTTGAAGGTCCAATGGGCCAAGAGTGGTTTGGCGACCTTCGCTTCCCCGGCATCCACCAGTTCGTTCGAGCGGCCGAGGGCCTCCACGCCGTTTTCGTACAGTCGGGCGATTTCCGCGGCCGTCAGGGCGTCGCGGTAGATCCGCAACTCGTCAATCATTCCCTGAAAGCACTCGCCGCCGTTGGAGGAGCCGATGCACCCCGGCGCCGAGCCGCCGACGGCGATCTGGCCGGGCCGCGCAAGCGCGCCGATTTCCTTGCCGTCCAGATAGACGCGCATCGTTTCGCCGTCGAACGTCGCCGCGCAGTGGTGCCAGCGGCCGTCCAACAGCCTGGCTGGGTCGATCTTCGCGTCGCACTCCACGTATCCGCCGATGTTCAGCCCCAGCGAAAGAATCGTCCCGTCGTTCTGAAAGGAAAACAACACGCGCTGGTCGCCGTCCTCCTTGCGGAAGATTTCCCGGTGACCGCTCAACTCCGTGGGCAGGGTCCAAGCGGTGAAGGAGACCTTCCGCAACCCGTCGAAGGCCGGTTTTTCGGGCACGTGCAGCATGTGCTGGCCGGAAAAGCCCACGGCGCCGCCGAAAACGCCGGGCACCCGCTCAAGCGAGGCCGAGGCTGCCGCAGTCGCGTCATGACCCGCGCCGCTGGAATCGAGGCACTTCGGACCGCAATCCTCGTCGAACGTCCAATAGGCGATCAGCGGCTTTGGGATTTTCAGCGGTTCGACGTTGCGGGCAACGTCCAGTTTCGTTTCGCCGGCGGCGGCAACCAGCGCGGCTGGGATCGCGACCCAAAAGGCGAAGCCCCATCGCATGGTGAAACGTGGGATCAACATGGAACGATCCTCCTTTGGCCTAGGTCCGCTGCATGGCGTTGAGGATATGTTTGCGCATGGCCTCGCTCGCCCGCCAACCGTCCCGTTTCGCCACGGCGTCCAGCACCGCCTGGTGCTCGGCGATGGCCGCTTCGCGGATCTCGATCGAGTCCTGGTAGAGGAACTGAAGTTCGCGGAGGAGGTCCAGGATCGAGGCCATGAAGACGTGGAAGATGGGATTGCCCGAACTTCGGGCGAGTTCTTGATGGAAATCGAGGTCGTGGCGCACGTAGGCCTGTCGATTGCGCACGTTGCGACGCATCCCGTCCAGGGCGTCGCCCAGGACTTGCAGGTTCTCCCCAGTCCGTTGCCCGGCGGCCACCTCGGCGATGCTGGCTTCCAAGTGCAACCGCGCCTGGAAGAGGTGGTCCAGATCGATGTCGGCCTGCGTTTTCAACAAGGGCGACAACATGCCGAACAACGCGGCCATGTCCAAGCGCTTGACGAACACGCCCTTGCCATGTTGGGCTTCGACGAGGCCAAGCCCTTTGAGCACGCACAAGGCCTCGCGCAAGGGGAGGCGGCTCGCGCCGACCATTTCGGCGAGCTTGCGTTCGGAGGGCAAGCGGTCGCCGGGCTGGAGGCGGTTTTCGGCGATATAACGGATCAAGGCCTGGGCGATGGCCTCGACCATGGTGGGACGTCGAACGACGGCGAGTTCGGCAAGGGGCACGCGGCGCGGTCTCCAACAGGTAAGGTCATATGACCAGTTCATCGTAATGGCCGCCGCTTGCGGTGTCAAGCCCCATCCGCCTCGGTCGTTCCCGCGTTTTGCCTCCACTCGCCGGGGTTCCCAGAGAAATCGGCGGTTGAGAAGCAAGACGGATGGCTTCTGGATTTGCCGTTGGGCGGCACAAGGCCGTTTCGCCGTTGCCGAGGACTCGTGCCGCGGTATCTTGTGTCTGCCCATGGTCTCACGCTTTGAACACGCAAATCCCTTGTGTTCAACCCCAGCTTGGGGTATCGTACGTCTCAGGCGTGTTTCCCTTCGCGGTTGAGGTGAGGAGAATTGCCATGACACCGTGGGCGTCGCATTCCGGATGGGAACGAAGGGAAGGGGATGGCGGAAAGACTGCTCGGCGCGATTTTCTCAAAGCGACCGCGGCGATTCCCGCCGCCTGGACCGCAGCAACCGCGTTGGGCGAGGCGGCGAAAGCCGAGGAAACCACTCTGCCGCAAACCCGCATCGGCCCCCACGCGATCTCCCGTCTGGTCTGCGGGGCCAATCCTTTCAACGCCGGCTCGCACCTGTCGACTTTCGTCAACCGGCAGATGCGCGAGTATTACACGCCCGAGCAAATCTGCAAAACGCTGCGACGGTGTGAGGAAGTGGGCATCAACACGTGGCAGTCGGGCAGCAGGAATTTTGATCTTTATCGGCAGTTTGTGGACTCGGGCGGAAAGATGCAGTTTCTGTCCATCGAGTCGGCCAGAACCGCCGCCATCCTGCCGAAACTTGCCAAAGGCGGTTGCGTGGGCGTCGCCCATCACGGCGAGGTCACCGATCAGCTCTTCAAGCAAGGCAAGCTCGACGAAGTGGCCGATTTTTTGAAGCGGGTCCACGACGCGGGCCTGCCGGCGGGCATCTCGACCCACATGCCCGCCGTCGTCGACGCCGTCGAATCCAAGGGCTGGGAACTCGAGTACTACATGACTTGCGTCTATGAGCGGCATCGCAGCCGGGAGGAGTTGCGGAAGCTGTTGGGCCACGTGCCGATTCCGGTGGGCGAAGTCTATCTGGAAAGCGACCCGCCGCGCATGTACCAGGCCATGCGCAACACCCGCCGGCCCTGCCTGGCCTTCAAAATCCTGGCGGCCGGGCGGCTTTCCGAGCGCGCGGATTGGGTGGAGCAGGCCTTCCGCCAGGCCCTGGAATCGACGAAGGCCATCGACGGGATCATCATCGGCATCTATGACCGCTACAACGATCAGGCGGCCGAGGACGCCGCCTTCGTGCGGCGATACGCTTCGCTGAGCCGGCCCGTGTGATTGTCTTCGCCGCCCAGCCGATGCCGTGATGGCGATGCCGCCCGCGGCCGCGTCGGCTTCCTCGCCCTTGCGCGCTTTGGTTTATCGACTGCTGGCTTCCTCGCTGGCTGACCTCGCGCGGACCGGCGGACTTCGGGACTTCGGACTTCGCGGAAAAAATATTTGCTCTTGATGCCAAGCCTTGTCACAAAGTACACTGCCCGTTTGGTCAGCGGCGGATAGAATTGCAGCAGGGCGTGCATTCCATCGGGAGTGACGGGGGAGCGTGGGCATGTCGGTTCATTTGCAGCGGGAAATCGATCGCCTCAAGCGTCATTTGGTGTCGCTCTGCGCGTTGGCGGAAGAGCAGGTGCAATCGGCCGTTCGCGCCCTGATGGATCGCGACGCCGAGTTGGCCCGGCAGGTCGAGAAGCGGGATGTGGAAATCGACCAGCACGAAGTCGAGGTGGAGGAGGAATGCCTGAAAGTCCTGGCCTTGTACCAGCCGGTCGCGTCCGATCTCCGCCTTCTGGTGTCGGCCCTCAAAATCAACAACGACTTGGAACGCATCGGCGATCTGGCGGTCAACATCGCGCGCAAGGCGGCGACCTTCGCCAGCTTTCCCCCGATGGAGATTCCCTTCGACCTGGCCGGGATGTGGCAAAAAACCCAGGCGATGCTCCACGACAGCGTCGATGCCTTGGTCAACCTGAATCCGCTTTTGGCGTCGAAGGTGTGCGGGCGGGACAACGAGGTGGACGGCATGAAGCATGAATTCCGCCAAAAGGCCGAAACCATGATGCAGCAAGACCCATCGCTCGTGCCCGTCCTCCTCACCCTCCTGGCCGTCTCGCGCAATCTGGAACGCGTGGCGGACCATGCCACGAACATCGCCGAGGACGTGATCTACATGGTCGAGGGCCGCATCATCCGGCACGGGACCGGCGATCCGCTCTGAGCCGGGCGAGCCTCATGTGTCGGGTTCCCGCGGGGCGAGGACTTTCTCCACCGTCATCCGCAAATGGCGGAGCTTGGCTCGCAGCGTGGCCCGGCTCAAGCCCAAGATCTCCGCGGCCTTGTTTTGCTGGCCGCCTACCCGGCGGATCACTGCCGCGATCACCAAACGGTCAAACCGCTGGAGCGCCCGGCGGTAGACGTCGGTTTCGCCGCGGGCGGCGGCGTTTTCGACGAATTCGGGAAGCGAATGCCAGTCTTCGGGGACCGTCGGGCCAAGCCTGGCATCCGACTCTCTTTCGCTGTCGGACTCCCGGCGCAATTCACCGGGAAGAAACTCGGGCAGTAGCGCGGGTCCCGCGGAGGCCAACAAGGCCTCGCGGATGACGCTCTGCAACTCGCGGACATTGCCGGGCCACGAGTGGCGTTCCAGGAGTTCGAGCGCTTCGGGCGAAATTGACTGGACCGATGTGCCGAGCTGCCGGTTGAAACGGAACACGAAATAATGGGCCAGCTCGGCGATGTCGTCGGGCCTCTCGCGAAGCGGCGGCAGGTGGATCGTCACTCCGCGGAGCCGGTAGTAAAGATCCTTGCGGAACCGTCCTTGCTCGATCAGCGCGTCGAGGTTCTGGTTCGTGGCGGCGATCACCCGGACGTTGGCCGTGATCGGTTCGCTTCCGCCGAGCCGCTCGAAACTTCCCTCCTGGAGCAGACGAAGGATTTTGGCCTGGGTTCCGGGGGCCATGTCGCCGATTTCGTCGAGCAAAAGGGTGCCGCCGTGGCATTGCTCGAATTTGCCGATGCGGCGGCGGTCCGCTCCGGTGAATGCCCCTCGCTCGTGCCCGAAAAGTTCGCTTTCCAGCAGCGATTCAGGGATCGCGGCGCAATTGATCGCCAGGAAGGGGGCCTGATTGCGGCGGCTGTGGTGGTAGATGGCGCGAGCGACAAGTTCCTTGCCGGTGCCGCTTTCTCCGAGGATCAGCACGTTGACATCCTGGGGGGCCACGCGCCCGATCTGTTTGCAAACCGCCTGCATGGCGGCGCTGCTGCCGATCAGGCGATCGGGCCGATCCTCGGGCCGGTCGGCCTCCTCGACGATCGTGGGAACGTGCATCATGCGGCTGATCGCCATCGCCTGGCCCACCACCTGTTGAAGCTGATCCGCGTCCAACGGCTTCACCAAATAGTCGTAGGCGCCCAGTTTCATGGCCTCGATCGCGGTATCCGAGGTCCCGTGTCCGGTGATGAAGATGATCAAGCTCTTGGGATCCAACTGGCGGAGGTCGTGAAACAGATCGAGTCCAGAGCGGTCGCCCAGCCGGATGTCCAGAAGGATCACGTCCGGCGCGTGCTCCGCGGCGAGCCGAAGTCCTTCCTCGGCCGTTTCCGCGCGGAGCAACTCAAGGTCTTCCTCGGCCAGCACCTGCTCGATGCTGTAGAGGATTCCAGGTTCGTCATCAATCACGAGAAGCCTCGCCATAATTCTTATCCCGGAACTCCTGGCTTGCGCCAAACCCAATTCCCGCCCGCTTGGGAACTATGATCGCAAGGGCAATTCTAAAGTGAAAACGGCGCCGCCCTCTTCGCGATTGGCCGCCAGCAAGTCGCCGCCGTGCTCCCGAGCGATGCGGTGGCTTACCGCCAATCCCAGCCCTGTGCCCGATTCCTTGCTGGTAACGAAGGGTTCAAAAATCCGGTCCAAAACCGGCGGAGGAATTCCCGATCCCCGGTCCGAGACGCAGACGCGGCAAATGCCAGACTCGGCCCTGTCCCCGTGGACGGCAATCTCGAGCGTTCCGCCGTCCGGCATGGCTTCAATGCCGTTGAGCAGCAGATTGACCAGCACCTGATGGAGTTGTTCTGGATCGCCGTTGACCATGACGGGGTCGGGGGGGAGTCGCTCGGTGATGACGACACCCTGTTGCCCTGCCCGCCCCTCGACCAGGTTCAACGCCCGCCGCACCGTTGCCCGTAAATCGTGCGGCACTCGGTGCAGGGCCGGCGGCTTGGCGAAATCGAGCAGGTCCTGGATCGTCGTCTCCATCCGCGCGATTTCGCGCTGCGCCACCTGTAGCTGCTTCCGCGCCGCGTCGTGATGGACTTGTCGCTTCACCGTTTGGATCAGCAGCTTGACGGAGGTGAGGGGGTTGCGGAGTTCATGAGCGACGCCGGCGGCCAACTCTCCCACCGACGCGAGGCGTTCCGCCGCCATTGCCTGGCGTCGGGTCTGTTGGAGTTCCTCCACGACTTGCCGGATACGGGCGGCGATTGTCTGGACTTGCCGCTGGAGTCCGGGCAGGTCGCCCAACTGGCGGATATCGACCGAGCCGACGTCGCGTTGTAGCTCGCCCGCCGCGTCCCGCAGGGTCACGCTGATCTGCGAAATCGACCGCCGCAGCCCCCACGCCACCCAGAGGCCGCACAGCACGCCGGCGATCGGGCCCAACACCAGAAACGTGAAGCGAACGACGTTGATCGCCGTTCGCAGCGTCGCGGTTCGCGAGAGCGACAGGGCAAGCAGCCGGTCGTTCAAGTCGATCAACTGGCGGCACGGTTCCGCCACCGCGCGGGCCAGTCGCATTGTCTTCTCTTTCTCGGCGGCTTGAGAGGCGAGGAGATCGGTCAGGCCCGGCGGCTGCAATCGTCGCTGGATGTGGTCTCGATAGACGGCAAAATGTTCTCGGGCCGCCTTGGCGAGGATTTGCTCCTCTTCGGTTAGCGACGTCTTCTCCGCCTCGGCCAGGTGTCGCTCAAAGGCCTCCTCCAACTCCGCCACCTCCACCCGGACCTCCGGGCGATCTTTGCCGCCGGATTCCATCACCACGGCTTGCAGACGCCACAAGGCGTCCTGCATCGCCCAAGCCTCGCGGATGGTGGCCACATTGTCGGCCAAGGCTCGCGCGTGGGATTCGTCCACCCAGTGCATCGTGTAGGTCGTGATGCTGCTGGCGGCAATCCAAAGGATGCTTACCAGGATTGTCGGCCCAATGATTCTTTGCCACATTTTCTTGCTCCGAGAGCAAGCCCCCTTGGGGCCCGATGAAGCCGCAAGTCCCCGACACTCGCCGTGCCCGGCGTCGAAAAGCCTGCGAAGCTGGGCGAGCGTCGAGACTTCGGGCCCCCAGCAATGAGCATCCGGCTCCCACCGCTTTCATTGTCTCCCAACCCGATGAATGCTGGCAAGATCGTTGTAAGAGGCGTAAGGAAAGGAGTCTGGGGCATCTTGGAGGAAATCGCCGGGAGAACCACCTCGCGGATGGGGCCAGCGGTCTGGGGCGCATGGCTGGTGGCTAGTTTTTTGCCCCGGTGGTCATTTTTTTCCCGATTCGTTGCGACCGGCCGAGGCAACACATTGGCCGGGCAGCGTTGGGAAGCCGCTGCGGGGAGTTCCCACGGCCGCTACGGATGTTTGGAAGCGTTTGGCACGCCACTTGCAGTTGCTTGCGGCGAAACCCGAACCGAAAGGAATCCGTCGCATGTTGGTTCTATCCAGAAGGGTGGGAGAGGAAATCGTTCTCCCCTCATCCCAGTTGACGATTTCCGTGCTCGGTATTTCCAGCAACCGGGTTCGCTTGGGCTTTTCCGGTCCCTCGGACGTTGCCGTGAAGCGGAAGGAACTCGTAGATCGCGCCGCGGGCGATCCGTGCGAGATTGCGGAACCGTCGGAGGGAAGGTCCGCGGGGCCGGTCCGGGTACTGATCGCTAGCGCTGACGAGTGCCTGCTGGAGGATTACCGCAGGTGTTTGGAACGCCACGGCTTTGTCGTGATTACCACGACCAGCGGATTGGAGTGCGTCGAGAGGCTCCGCGAGTCCGCACCCGACGTATTGGTTCTCGACCCCTCCTTGCCTTGGGGCGGCGGAGACGGTGTCTTGGCCCTGATGGCTGAGGAACCTGATGTACCGCGTGTCCCCGTCATTGCCCTGGCCGTCGGACGCGATCGCGGCGGCTTGTATCGAATGGCGCCCTTCGGGATCGACGATTTCCATATGCGACCGCTGAGTGGGAGCCGTCTGGAAGAGCGAATCCGTGCGGTCCTGAAACGCCGGCCCGCCGGAACTCTTAACATAAGCTCGGCACATTGTTCCCGGTAAAATCCTCAGACGTGGAAATGGCTTCGGAGCCGCGCGGCCACTGTGTCGGGCGGGCGCCGGGCTTGGCCCGCCATTCGGCGGAACCGACGATTTGAGAAGATCAAACGGAGATGCCACGATGATCACCGTGATCATTCCCGTTCTCAACGAGTGTGAAACCATCGCCGACGTCATCCGTTTCGCGCGCCGCGATCCGGGCGTGAGCGAGGTCATCGTGGTGGATGACGGATCGATCGACGGGACGCAGGAACGGGCGCGGGCGGCGGGCGCCTCGGTGATCACGAGCACGCTGCTCGGCAAGGGCGCCTCGATGGAAGACGGAATGAAAGCCGCCCGCAATGAAGTCCTTCTTTACTTGGACGGCGACCTCGGGCGGCTTCGCGACGACCTGGTCAAGGTGATGACCGATCCGATCCTGGAGGACCGCGCGGACTTCGTCAAGGCGAAGTTTTCACGAAAGGCGGGCCGGGTGACCACCTTGACCGCCCAGCCGCTGCTGAGGACGTTCTTTCCGGAACTGGCGCGTTTCGAACAACCGCTCGGGGGCATCGTGGCGGCCCGTCGCTCGCTCCTCCAGCGACAAGCGTTCGAGAGCGACTACGGCGTGGACATCGGCTTGTTGATCGACGTGGCCCTCTCGGGCGCCAGGCTCCTTGAAGTGGACATCGGACACATTGAACACGACAGCCAACCTTTGGAGACCCTGGGAGACATGGCGGCCCAGGTAGTTCGCACGTTGCTGGACCGGGCAGCCCAATACGGCCGCCTCAATCCCGCTCACGTGCGCGAAGTGCAAGAGGTCGAACGCCACGCCGAGGCCGAGCTTGCCATTGTGCTGCAAAAGACGGGCAGGACGGAACGATTGGCGTTGTTCGACATGGATGGCGTATTGCTCAGCGACCGGTTCGTCGTCCGGCTCGCGGAGCGGACTGGCAAGCTTCGTGAATTGTCGAATTTCCTCGACAAACAATCCTTTTCGGCCGACGAACGCACGCGACACATCGCGAGGCTGTTCGCCGGCGTTCCACGGCGAGTCTTCGAACAGACCGCCCGCGACATTCCTCTCATCCGCGGCGCGCGGGACGCCGTGGTGGGGCTTCGCCGGGCCGGATTTCGCGTGGGCATTTTGACGGACAGTTTTCGCGTCGTGTCGGAAATTGTCCGCCGCCGCGTGTTCGCCGATTTCAGCATCGCCCATCTGATGAGGTTCTGCCGAGGCGTGGCCACTGGCGAAGTGACCCTCTCGCCAGCCATGGTCCACCCGGAGGGCTGTGCCCGGCACGCCTACTGCAAGTTGAACGCCATGCTGCATTTGATCGAAAAAATGAATATCGGGCCCGACCGCGTTCTCGCCGTGGGCGACAGCGAAAATGACGTCTGTTTGCTGGAAGCCGTGGGCGAATCGGTGGCCTACTGCCCCACCTCGACTCGCGTCCGAGACGCTGCCCGACACGTGATCCGCGGCGATCTCAGTCAGATCTTGCCGATCGCCTCCGGAGCGCGCACCCCTGGCGACTCTCGCTCGAATGACGGCGAGCCGCGATCGAGATTCCGGCCCCCGTTCGCGCCCCCCGTCGGCTGGCAGGCCCAAAGGACCTGAAGCGGGCTTTCCGCCGATGTGGCCTCTGCCTTGTCCGATAGCCCTCGCCTTGCCAGTCACAAGGGCTAATCAGTCAAAGAGCATCTCGACGGTCCTCGCGCAGGCCTCAATATACTCCGCACGCCTTGAGATGACATGTTTTTCAGGCGAAAAGGACTCATTCTCGGCCGCGGGCAAAAATTGTGCGAGGATCGCCGGCGAGAGGTTGTGCGAAGACGCCCGCTTACGGGCGTTTGCCGCCGCAGGCGGTCTTCGGCCCGGCACTCATGCCGGGTATCCGTGGACCAATGCCACGGCGCGAGGCCCGTTCACGGGCCTTCTCGCTGGGGCAAAACACGGAGCGCGGGCGTCCCGCCCGCCAGGCCCGGAGCGCGGGCGTCTCGCCCGCAACGACAAATGCGGGCAAGATGCCCGCGCTCCCAAAGGAGTCGGCCTGAACGCCGTCCGCGAATCTGGGAGCGCGGGCGTCCCGCCCGCCAGGCCCGGAGCGCGGGCGGCCCGCCCGCAACGACAAATGCGGGCAAGATGCCCGCGCTCCAAAGAGGAATCGGCCTGAACGCCGTCCGCGAATCTGGGAGCGCGGGCCTCCCGCCCGCCAGGCCCGGAGCGCGAGCGTCTCGCCCGCAACGACAAATGCGGGCAAGATGCCCGCGCTCCAAAGAGGAATCGGCCTGAACGCCGTCCGCGAATCTGGGCTGTCTC
>Ga0209101_1002161_pt1 | contig 13284 bp, 8 predicted proteins | sample ConPoolayeCmetaG_FD_185481 | JGI IMG/M metagenome (GOLD analysis project Ga0209101, IMG submission 185481) | Hot spring microbial mat communities from California, USA to study Microbial Dark Matter (Phase II) - Cone Pool mat layer C metaG... ... | reverse complement strand
AGCCGGAGCCGCCCCCCCGGCGCCCGGCGCCGGGGGGGCGGCTCCGGCTCGCGGGGGGGCGGCTCAAGCTCCGGCAGCCTGCCGGCGCGCCGCCGCTGGATGGGACCGTACTCTTGAAAATAATCGTCGATCGGCATACGGGCTATCGGCGCCATAGGCGACTAACGTGAACATAGGCTGCTGGAGCAGGGAGGGGTGTGGGGAAACCCGGTGTCCCCACGCCCCTGCCCGCGGGAGGGTGAGGGCGCAGCCCGCCCGCAGGAGGGTTTGGGAGGGCGCAGCCCTCCCAAGAACAATTCATCCCGTCGGTGCGGGGCGGAGCCGCATGGACGGCTGTAGCGCGCCAGCGCGCGCTGCGCCCGTATTGTACAGAACCTTGAGCGTCCGCACAAGTTTGACAAGGCGGGGCTGGCTGACTATAATTGCCTATGGGCCTCTAGCTCAACGGTAGAGCAGTTGACTCTTAATCAATTGGTTCAGGGTTCGAATCCCTGGGGGCCCACCAGTTCCGAAGCGCAGCCGCGGCTGCGCTTTTATTTTTGTAAAGTACCTGTTCACACCCGGGGGGAACCCACGCGCCTGGGAGCGCGGGCGTCCCGTCCGCGTCGCGTCTCCGCGGGCAAGCTGCCCGCGCTCCCAGGCGCAATGTGAACACTTACTTTGTAATGGTCTTTGAGAAATTCATCCGCTATGCCGGGCTGGCCGTGGGGCTGAAGCCCTCGGCTACGGAATGCGAAGCCCGCCTGCGCGGGCGAGAGCGGATTATTATTCAAAGACCACGAAAGCTCCCGGCCGCAGGACGGCGAGCGGCGCCCCGCGCTTCGGCCAGAAGGGAGAGGCCGCGAGAGCTGCGCCCTCCCACGACGCGTCTTCGCATCCCCTGGGTATCCGGACAGGCTGCCATAGTGTTGCGGAACATGGACATATTAATGTTTTTACAGTGAGAGAGCAGTGCCGACTTCATCAGGGTCTCACCTCCCTCCAATAGCATCCGAATGCCGCTACCATCGTCGGTCAGACAGACACACAGCGAAACCGGACAGTGGAATGCCATTTCAGCCGTCCATGCGGCTCCGCCGCACACCACCGGATGAAAAAGGTTGTTCCTGGGAGGGCGCAGCCCTTCCAGACCCTCCCGTGGGCCGGGGCCCGGGTGCGCGGGCCTTCGGCCCGCAGCCGCAATGGGATAAAAGAGTTCTCCTGGGAGGGCTTTGCCCTCCCAGACCCTCCCGCGGTGGGTATTTTTCACCTCAGATTGCAAATTTTGGATTGTAGATTGCCGCAATGGCGTCGCAATACGCTCTGGCCGGCGCGCGCATGCGGTTTGTTCCACGCCAATTGGCATTAAAAGGGAGGGCCATCAAACATGTCATCGTCTGCTGTTCGATTATGCACCCGCATGGCACTGATCATCGGCCTGGCGCTGGGGATTGTCGGCAATCTGAGCATCGTTCCACAACCGGCGCGCGCCAATGTGCCACCATCATGTTCGACCTCGCCGTTGTATACGAACGGCACCTTCGTTACTGATCTATCAGGCCGTAGCGTGATGACGGCGCCTGATATCGGCTTTGGCTTTCTCGCCGAGCCTACCGGTTCAACAGTGAACTCGAACAACCCCCCGGTCCCAGGTGAGGCCACCGGGGCGCGCCTTGCCGACGATTTCGTGGTAGGCGGCAACGGCTGGCGTCCCTCGGCCATAACCCTGTACGGGTACCAGATTGACAGTGGAACAACCTCGACGATCACCGGCGTTGTCGGCCTGCGACTCTGGGACGGTATCCCAGGCGCCGGAGGATCGGTCATCGCCGGGCCGGTCACTGAGATAAACACCCCGAGCGCATTTACGGGTGTCTACCGCGTTCGATCTGACGATCAGACCTCGACTTCCCGCCCGATCATGGCGGTGACGATTGACTGGCCGTTCAGCAACCTGACGACCCTCGCGCCCGGAACCTACTGGCTCGAGTATGGATTGACCGGTGACGCTAATCTCAGGGGACCCTGGACGCCGCCGACCACCGCGACGTCCGGCAATGCGCGCCAGCTTAATCTTACGAACGGTGAACCCGGCACCTGGAGCCAGCGATTTGACTACGCTCCTAATTCTAGCCGCAGTATCGAGCTACCATTTGTGATCTGTGGCAACCCCGTGCCGGCGATCACCTCGCTTGCCCCCGCCACGGCCACGGCGGGCGGGGCGGCCTTCACCCTGACGGTGACCGGGTCGGGCTTCGTCAACGGCGCGGTGGTGCGCTGGAACGGCGCCAATCGCCCCACCACCTTCGTCTCTGACACCCAACTGACCGCGGCGATCCCGGCGACGGACATCGCCACCGCGGACACGGCCAGCATTACGGTTGTGAATCCCAACCCCGATGCCGTGTCAGACGCGATTACCTTCACCATCAACACGAGCAACCCCGTGCCGGCGATCAGTTCGCTTGCCCCGGCCACGGCCACGGCGGGCGGGGCGGCCTTCACCCTCACGGTGAACGGCTCGGGCTTCGTCAACGGCGCGGTGGTGCGCTGGAACGGCGCCAATCGCCCGACCACCTTCGTCTCGGCCACCGAACTGCAAGCGGCGATCCCGGCGACGGATATCGCCACCGCGGGCACGGCCAGCATCACCGTCTTCAACCCCGCCCCCGGCGGGGGAGAGTCTCCTGGCGAGACCTTCACCATCAACAACCCCGCGCCGGCGATCACCTCGCTTGCCCCCGCCGCGGCCACGGCGGGCGGGGCGGCCTTCACCCTCACGGTGACCGGCTCGGGCTTCGTCAATGACTCCCAGGTGCGCTGGAACGGCGCCAATCGCCCGACCACCTTCGTCTCTGACACCCAACTGACCGCGGCGATCCCGGCGACGGACATCGCCACCGCGGGCACGGCCAGCATCACCGTCTTCAACCCCGCCCCCGGCGGCGGAGAGTCTCCTGGCGAGACCTTCACTATCAACAACCCCGCGCCGGCGATCACCTCGCTTGCCCCCGCCACGGCCACGGCGGGCGGCGCGGCCTTCACCCTGACGGTGAACGGCTCGGGCTTCGTCAACGGCGCGGTGGTGCGCTGGAACGGCGCCAATCGCCCGACCACCTTCGTCTCGGCCACCGAACTGCAAGCGGCGATCCCGGCGACGGATATCGCCACCGCGGGCACGGCCAGCATCACCGTCTTCAACCCCGCCCCCGGCGGGGGAGAGTCTCCTGGCGAGACCTTCACCATCAACAACCCCGCGCCGGCGATCACCTCGCTTGCCCCCGCCGCGGCCACGGCGGGCGGGGCGGCCTTCACCCTCACGGTGACCGGCTCGGGCTTCGTCAATGACTCCCAGGTGCGCTGGAACGGCGCCAATCGCCCGACCACCTTCGTCTCTGACACCCAACTGACCGCGGCGATCCCGGCGACGGACATCGCCACCGCGGGCACGGCCAGCATCACCGTCTTCAACCCCGCCCCCGGCGGCGGAGAGTCTCCTGGCGAGACCTTCACTATCAACAACCCCGCGCCGGCGATCACCTCGCTTGCCCCCGCCACGGCCACGGCGGGCGGCGCGGCCTTCACCCTGACGGTGAACGGCTCGGGCTTCGTCAACGGCGCGGTGGTGCGCTGGAACGGCGCCAATCGCCCGACCACCTTCGTCTCGGCCACCGAACTGCAAGCGGCGATCCCGGCGACGGATATCGCCACCGCGGGCACGGCCAGCATCACCGTCTTCAACCCCGCCCCCGGCGGCGGAGTATCGAATAGCCTCACCTTCACCATCAACACGAGCAACCCCGTGCCGGCGATCAGTTCGCTTGCCCCGGCCACGGCCACGGCGGGCGGGGCGGCCTTCACCCTGACGGTGACGGGGTCGGGCTTCGTCAACGGCGCGGTGGTGCGCTGGAACGGCGCCAATCGCCCGACCACCTTCGTCTCTGACACCCAACTGACCGCCACCATCTCTGCCGCCGACCTCGCCGCCGCGGGCACGGCCAGCGTCATGGTTTTCAACCCTGCGCCGGGCGGGGGCGCATCGGGAGTTGCTACCTTCACCATCAACGCGAGCGACCCGGTTACTAAGGTGTACTTGCCGCTCATCCAGAGGTGATGGCCTTCAGGGAGCGCGCATAGCCCTCCCATGCGCCAGGGGGGTGGGGAAATTCAGCTTTCCCCACCCCCCTGGCCACGGCGGAGGTCATGGCTCCACTGCCCGGATCGCGAACCCCCAGGCGCGTAGTTCACCGGCGACGCGGTCGGCCAGCGTGTCGAGGAGGGCGGCGATCAGTGGTGACGGTTCCAGCCCCGGCTCCAGACTGGCGGGCTGGACACCGATCAGGACGATGTGGGCGGGGGTGTCGCCGCTCAACTGGCTGAGCGCCAGCAGTTCCTGCAATCCCACCTGATGCATGGACATCTTATGCGCCAGAGCGGTAGGGATCGCGTCGCCCTCCAGGCGCACGACCGCGCCCGGCGGCTGGCCGGCGTCGATCGCATCAACCACGAGCAGATGGGTCACCCCTTGCAGGTAGGGCAGCAGACCCAGGCCCAGCGTGCCGCCGTCGAGGATGCGCACCTGCTCGGGGACCTGGTAGCGCCGGCTCACGTGTTGCGCGACGTGGACCCCTACGCCCTCGTCGCTCAACAGCAGGTTGCCCAGGCCCAGCACCAGGGCCGTGGGAGGAGAGGTTTCTGGCGTGTTGGGCATAGCTTAATCCGACGCCGGTTGCTCGCTCTTCGTCGCCTGCGGTTCGGCCTGGATCACCACCATGCGGTTCTCGATCCAGTCGGGTTGCTGGCCCATGCGCAGAAACTTGAAGCCGCTGAACATACTGCTCATCAGACCATTGCCTTCTTCCATATCCACCAGCCAGGCGCTGTAGATGTGGTGGATGGCAAAGGCGATCAGCAGGTACATGATCAGATGGTGCGCCAGGCGCAAGGTCTGGGCGTCAACAATGGTGAAGACCCAACCCGTCAGCGGCCACCAGATGCTGGCCGGGTGCAGCAGCCCGTACAACGCCAGACCGGTGAAGCTGATCAGCAGGTACAGGAACACGATGATCATGTAGGTCGTGCCCGCCAGGGCGTTATGCCCGGCCACCTCGGGCGGATGGCGGCGGATGAACAGGTAGTACTGCAGGGCGTGGCCCATATTCTTGCGCCCCTCGCGGGTCAGGAAGGGGAATAACCCGCGCCAACTGGCCCAGGCGTTGCCGCGGAAGGCCCAGTAGGTGCGCAAGAGAATGCTCGCGATGAAGATGTAGGCGGTGACAAAATGGATGCCGCGCATCAGGCCCATGAAATTGGGGGCGTAGGGTTCGCGCCCGCTGACGGTGATGTACGGATTGCCGATGTAGTAGCCGGTAAACGACAACACCACGATACAGGCCACATTGACCCAGTGGGTCAGCCGCACCGGCACTTCCCACACGTACACGCGTCTACGCATAGGCCCTCCTGGAGGGGGATGGAGATAGTTTCCCCAACCGCCTGCTGGATGCGACGTATTCACAGGCGTTCCGCGGTCGCCTCCCGGCGAGGAGAGGGGCCGCGGAGGCGGCCCCTCCACCGCGTGCGTCCGGTTATTCACACCACCTGGATGCGCGTCAACTCGCGCCCGTTGGCGTTGAGCACGTGGACGGCGCAGGCGAGACACGGATCGAAGGAGTGGATGGTGCGCAGGATCTCCAGCGGTTGCTCGGGGTCGGCCACGGGCGTGTCGATCAGCGAGGCTTCGTAGGCGCCGGGCTGCCCGCGGGCGTCGCGCGGCGAGCCGTTCCAGGTGCTGGGCACCACGGCCTGGTAGTTCTCGATCTTGCCGTTCTTGATCCGCACCCAGTGACCGAGGGCCCCCCGCGGGGCCTCCATGAAGCCCCAACCTTCCGCCTCCTTCGGCCAGGTCTGCGGGCGCCAGCGCTCGCCGCTGTGGATGGCCAGATCGCCACGGGCCATATTGGCCGCCAGTTCGTCGATCCAGCGATCCAGTTCGCGGGTCATCAACAGGGTTTCGATGCCGCGGGCCGCCACCCGCCCCAGGGTTGAGAAGAGGGCCGCGGGACCCACGCCGAGTTTCTGGAGCACCCCATCCACCGTGGCGCGCACGTCGGGGTGGCCAGCGGCGTAGGAGACGATCATGCGCGCCAGCGGGCCGACCTCCATCGGGGTGTCGTCGTAGCGCGGCGCTTTGAGCCAGGAGTACTTCGCGTCGGTGTCGAGGAACTCGTAGGGCGGCTTCGGGCCGGTGTAGCGCGGGCTGGTTTCGCCCTGCCAGGGATGCTTGCCCTGCTCGTCGCCGCCGGCGTAGGTGTACCAGGAGTGGGTGACGTACTCGGCGATGCGTTCCTGCTCCATCGCCGCGGGCGGCGCGCCGAGGTTCTTGTTCAACACCACGCCGCGGGGGATCCAGAAATCGTCGGGCCGGTCAATGGTTTTCCGGGGGAAGTCGCCGTAGGTCAGGTAGTTGCCCAACCCGCCGCCGATGCCGGCCCAGTCTTTGTAGAACGAGGCGATGGCCAGGAGGTCGGGAATGTAGACCTGCTCGACAAAATCGCGAGCCATGGCCGCCCACTGTTTCATCTGAGCGATGCGCTGCGCATTGATGGCGATCTGGCTGTTGGGGTCCACCGGGATGGCCATGCCGCCGACGAGGTAGGTCTGGAGATGGGGATTCTTGCCCCCCAGCATGGCGTGGATCTTGATGAACTCGCGCTGCCAGTCCAGCGCCTCCAGGTAGTGGGCCACGCCGAGCAGGTTGGCCTCGGGGGGGAGTTTATAGGCCGGGTGCCCCCAGTAGCCGTTGGCGAACAGCCCCAGTTGCCCCGACTCGACAAAGGTTTTCACCCGGTCCTGCACACCCTTGAAGTAATTGGCGCTCGATCTGGGCCAGGTGGAGATGGACTGCGCCAGGGCCGCGGTTTCGCCGGGATCGGCCTGCAAGGCGCTCACCACGTCCACCCAATCCAGGGCGTGCAGGTGATAGAAGTGGATGACGTGGTCCTGAATATGCTGGGCGCCGTCGATGATGTTGCGGATAATGCGGGCATTTTCGGGGATGGTGATGTTCAGGGCGTTTTCCACCGCGCGCACCGAGGTGAGGGCGTGCACGGTGGTGCAGACGCCGCAGAAGCGCTGGGTAAAGACCCAGGCGTCGCGGGGGTCGCGACCCTTGAGGATGATCTCAACTCCCCGAAACATGGTGCCACTGCTCCAGGCTTCTTTGACCCGCCCGCCTTCCACCACGGCTTCGATCCGCAGGTGCCCTTCGATGCGCGTAATGGGATCGATGACCAGTTTTGCCATGCTTCCCTCCCTGTGAATGTGGGACCCGCCTGGAGACCATCTCAAAACGACCGGTAGCCAGTGAATGAAGGGGGGACCCCCTCTCGCAGGGTTCTGCCCTATAAGCGCGAACTTAAGCGTGTGGCTCTGTGAAGCCACAGACGGCTTGCCAGAGGGCGATACAGCCCGGGGGGCACAGCTCTCGACGGGCTTTCTGGGGCGATTCTGAGAGCGTGCCCTCCCATTTTGCCGCTTCAGGAAGCCCTCGCCCGTTAAGTTCGCGCCTATAGGGTTCTGCCCCCCTCCCAGCCTCCCCCCGCTGGGGGGAGGAGCCGGGTTCCCTGCTGGCCCTGCTGAAACTATGTCTAACAGCGTTTTTCAGGGCGAGAAGACGCCTCATGGGCCGTTCGAACTACCGGAAGGCGGGGACGCGCGGGTATCGCTCTGCTGATCGGGCGGGCTTTCGTGTTTCGCGATCGGTTTAGCGGCGGCGCGCACGGCGCTGATGACGCCGTGGGCCGCGAAGGCCGCGGTGACGCCGGCAACCACGCCGAGGCCGATTTGATCGGCTGTAGCCTCGATGCCGTACCCCTCGACATTCGGCAGCCGTTCGTAGAACGGCGTGCGCGTATCCCAGAAGTGCGGCGACATACAACCCACGCAGCCGTGGCTGGAGCCGATCGGCCAGCTTGTGGCATCGTTCCAGCCCACACTTGGGCAGTTCGATAGCGCCTGCGGCCCCTTGCAGCCCATCTTGTAGAGGCACCAGCCCAGACGGTGCCCCGTGTCGCCCCACTCCTCGACGAAGCGCCCGGCATCGAAGTGGCCGCGGCGCGGGCAGTAGTTGTGGATGAGTTGCCCGTAGGCGAACAGCGGGCGCCCCATCTGGTCGGTAGCGGGGAGATCCTTAAAGGTCAGGTAGTGCACAATCACCCCGGTCAGGTTGACAACGTTCATCGGGCAACCGGGCATATTGATCAGCGTGATGCCGGGCACCGCGTCCTTGACCCCCACCGCCGAGGTCGGATTGGGCGCGGCGGCGGGCAGGCCGCCGTCCCAGGCGCAGGCGCCCACGGCAATGGTTGCCAGCGCGTTGCCGCAGACCTCGCGCACGATGTCCTTCGCCGCGCGCCCGGCGATGGTGCAATACACGCCATCCTCGCCCATAGGGATGGCGCCTTCGACCACGGCCAGGTACCCTTTGGGATGGTTCTTGAGGGTGTCTTCGAGCGATTGCTCGGCCTGCCGGCCCGCGGGGGCCATGATCGTCTCGTGATAGTTCACCGAGAGCAGGTCGAGGACGATCTGCGAGACGGTGGGATTAGAGGCGCGCAGGAACGACTCGGTATTGCCGGCGCAGTCCTGGAACTCCAGCCACACCAGGGGCAGGCGCGGCGCGGCCTGGAGCGACGAGGCGATCGTACCGGCGTAGCGCGGCGGGAGGGCCAGCACGGAGGCCATGAGGCCGCAAAACTTGAGGAACTGGCGCCGGGTGACCCCTCGATGGTAGAGGGCCTCTTCAAGATTGATTGCATCAGCCATCCCAAACCTCCTGACGTGGACAACCGTCGCGGCGCCCTTTGAGAGGGAACCGCGCCACCGCCCCGCGCCACAGAGGCTCGTCGGGAAGGGATGCTGCTGCGACTGATGAGCCGCTCTGCGGCGCGTTCGCCTGCGCCACAGGTCACATACGCAGCCCTATGCCTTGCCAGGTGGTCTGACCTCGCCGCGCTCACCGGTCCGGAAGGAGTCTGACACATGGCCACGCCAGCCGTTCACTGGGCCGATAACGCACCGGGTTGCCCCTTACCGCCCCTGCGCCATGCATCTGCGGAGCGCGGAGTTGCTGCGTGGCCCGCGAACGGAGGTGGCGTCCTGCGATAGATGGAGGTTCGGTTACGCCGAACGGCGCATGACCGCCGGCGAAGGGTGGCGCAGGCGTCTGAGCCGGGCCCTCGATCGGGACACCCTCAAACGCCGCTCACTGCCGTTCGGGCGCGCTGCGGAGTTGCTCCGCCAGGATCCGGGACAGGCAAGGCCTGGGCCGCCGGTTCGCGCGGCGCCGCCCCCCCCCATCTACCCCCTCTCCAGGGTAACCGCTGTTGAGGCAGGTTGCACGTTGCTGAATTTCGGTTGCGATGTGTGCAACCATTATAAGCAGATTCGTGGAGGTTTTGGTTAATTTGTCGAAACTTATGTAACAAAAAGGTTAATGGTTCGCCCGGCACGTTCCGTGCTTCAAATGGACCCCGAAGCCGCGGAGAAGGGTGGGGAAAGCGGGTTTCCCCAGGCCCCTGGAGCCAATACCTTTCACATAAGCGAACGCGGCGCTTCAGCCCCCCTCCCAACCTCCCCCCGCCGGGGGGAGGAGCCGCACTCCCGCCCCCAGCAGGGGAAGGCTGAAGAGGGGGTGGTCAGCTTATTTGAACAGTATTGCCCCTAGAGCGCTCCCGGCGGAATGTGGTACCACAGCACGCGATGACCCCAGGCGCTCAGGCTTTCCCAGAAGAGGTAGGCCAGCAACGCCAGGCACACCAGGCGCCCGCCGCGCCCGCGCCGCCAGAGCCAGGCCAGGCCGATGCCCGCCAGCAATGCCAGCAGCGGGGCGACGAAGACCATGTGCTTGTTCCACAACCCGAACCAGCGCTCGGCCAGTGAGGTGACCGCAAAGAGCGCGGCGTAGGCCAGCCCCAGATGGGTGATGAAGCGCCCGCGCCAGTTCAGCGCCAGGATGGCCAGGGCGGCCCCGGCCAGCAGCGCCGGCCAGACGCGGAAATGGGCCGCCAGGTGCTGGCCGAAGCTGTTGATCGGCGTGCCGAAGAACAACTCGCTGTCCCGCCCGACGCTGCCCTGGCTGGCGATCAGGCCCAGATAGCTCGGAATGGTGCGCTGCACTAGCGTGATCGTGTAACTGCCATAGATCAGCGCCCAGGCGAGAGCGAAGCCCAGCACGAGGCTCACCAGCAGGATCCGACTGACGCGCCGGCCTGTCGCTCCACCCAGCAGGGCCAGGCTGGCCGCGAGCATCACCCCCAGGAAGGGCACGAAGGCCACGTGGGTCACATACGCGCCGATGGACAAGGCGAGCGCCAGGGCCGCCACGGCGGCGCGCGCCGGCAGCCAGCCTTCGCGCACCGGCGGCGCCATAGGCGTCAGATCTTCCTCCGGGGCGGGCCGCGGCCCGGGGACGATCAGCCACCGCGCCGCGACCAGGGCCACGAGGGTGAGCCAGATGCCGATCGTGGTCGGGAAGCTGCCATCGTGGAAGAACAGGTAGCCCACCGGCAGCGCGGCGTAGACCAGGCCGCCCCAGGCCGCCCCTAGATGGCGCCGGGGCCCGCCCCGCAGGAGCGCCAGCAGCAACAGGGGCAGGGTGGCCTCCAGCAGCGCGGTGACCACCTTGACCGCCTCGATCAGCGCCGGACGCGAGTTCCAGATCGCGGTCAGCGGCAGGAGCATGTAGTAGGTGAGGAGGCTGTAGGGCACCGGCTCGCGCGTGCCCCACTCGTACTGCTGTTCGAGGCGTTCGCGCACCCGTTGTTCTTCGCCGGCGGCTATGAGCAGCAACTGGTTGGCGCGCAGCCCATGATCTATCGGCAGAAACAGCGGATGCAGCGTACCCGCCAGGCGCAGGGTGAAGATCAGCACCACGGCCAGACGGATCATCGCCGGCGCCGGGAGACCCGCGCTCTGCGACAGGGGCAGAGGCAAAAGGCGGAGCGTCAGCGCCAGCAGCAAGGTGAGCGGTAATACCCGCAGCAGCACCGGCAGGCCCAGGGCCGCCTGCATACGCGCCTCCAGGCTGCCGCCGGGCCACCCGGCCAGCATCAGGCCAACATACAGCAGCAAGGCCAGAGCGAACAGCGCGGCCAGGCGCGTCGAGAGGCCGATGAGGCGCAGGGTCCACAGGCAAAGCAGCAGCGTCAGGGCCAGGTTCCAGGCCAGCCCCGGCGGCGGGGCGCGCCAGCCGCCCGCGCCCGGACGGACCTCGATCCAGTCGAGGGAAATGCCCAGCGCGCGTTGATCGGGAGGCATCACAAAGGTCTCAGTTTCGAAGATCAGGGTCAGATCGCCGCTGGCGCGGGCGACGGCTTCAGGGGGCAGGGCAAGGTGCACCACCTGCCAGTGCGGGCGCAGTGGCGTTTCGAAGAGCGCGCGCTCAGGGGTGGCGACCCGCAACGCGCGTCCTGCCCCGGCTTCAGCCCCACCGAAGAAGCGCTTCCGCACAATCAATGAACCGGCGCCGACGCCCGGCACAAGCACGCGCGCCCGCCCGGTCGTCCAGCGCTGGAACCCGCCATGGGCCGCCGGCTCGGGCCGGTGCACGCCGGCCAGGCGCAACGGGGAGGGATTCGCCGGGAAAGGTTCACGCCCGGCTACGGGCGCCTGGTAGGCCAGCGCCACGATCAGCAGCGCCAGCAGCGCCACGGCAGGGGCCAGACCGCCGCACCAGATCAGATCGACCAGAGCGGCGGACCAGCGGTGCGACCGGGCGCTTCGTTGTATCCTCAATATCCACCGTTTCATATCGCGGGGCTTTCCCGGCGGTAGGCGCGCCAGGCCAGGCCGTAGGCCAGTTCGCGGGCCAGATCCAGGGCTTCGTCCTCGGCGAGCAAGCCCTGCGCCACCAGGCCGGCGAGCCAGTCGCAGCTCACCCGGCGCCAGAGATCATGCCGGGCGGGGATCGAGGCAAAGGCGCGGGTATCGTCGTTGAAGCCCGCGGTGTTGTAGACGCCGGCGGTCTCGATCACCTCGGCGAAGTAGCGCCGCATGCCGTTGACGCTGTCGAAGAACCACCAGGGTGGGCCGAGCAGCACCGCCGGGTAGTGCCCCGCCAGGGGCGCCAGTTCGCGCCCATAGGCGCTCTCGTCGAGGGTGAAGAGGATGAGCCGGAAGCGCGGATCGGCGCCGCAGGCGTTCAACAGCGGGCGCAGGTTGCGCGTCCACTCGGTGGCGACGGGAATATCGGCGCCCACGTCGGGGCCGAAGCGCGCGTGCAGGCGCTCGTGGTGGTTGCGCAGGCTCCCGGCGTGGAGTTGCATCACCAGTCCATCTTCGCAACTCATCCGCGCAAACTCCATCAGCATATGGGCGGTGAAGCGGGCGGCGTCGTGCGCATCGGCGGCGCCCCGCAGCGCGCGGGCGAAGATACGTTCGGCCTCCTCGTCGCTCAGACGCGCGGTGGCCGGGGTCAACACGCCGTGGTCGGTCGCCAGGGCGCCGAGGGCCTTGAAGGCCGCGCGCCGCTCCTCCAGCGCCCGAATGAACCCGCGGTAGTCTACCACATGGAGGCCCGAACGTTCGCCGAGGCGGGCGACCTGCGCCTTCCAGTCCGGGGCGTCGAGGGCCAGCAATGCATCGGGGCGGAAGGTCGGGCGAACCAGGGTCAGTCCCACGGCGTGGATCTGCCGGTGCTGCTCCAGGGGGTCGGTCGCGGCGTCAGTGGTGCACAGCAAGGCGACGTTGAAGCGCGCCAGCAGCGCCCGCGGGCGGAACTCGGGGCGGGCAAGCCGGGCCTCCAGATGGTCGTAGATGCGCTGCGCGCTCGCGCCATCGAGCCGCTCACTGACGCCAAACAGGTTCACCAGTTCATCGGCCAGCCAGAGGCCGGTGGGCGTGCCGCGAAAGAGGTAGAAGCGTTCGGCGAAGCGCTGCCAGATCTGGCGGGGATCGGTCTCGACCGGCGTGCCGTCGCGAGTGGGAACGCCGAGCGCCTCGAGCGGAACGCCCTGGCTGTAGAGCATGCGCGTCACGTAATGGTCGGAGATCACAAAGAGCGCGGCGGGATCGCCCAGATGGGCCTCCGGGTCGGCGAGGAGCGCTGGCGGTACATGGCCGTGGGGGCAGAGCAGCGGCAGATTGCGTACCGTCGCGTACAGGTCGCGCGCCAGCGCTCGCCGCGAAGGCTCGGGGTCAAAGCAGCGATCCGGCGCGAGGGTCCAGGGTGTGCCAGGCATAGGGTGGCTCCTGCATGCTAAACTAACGTTGTTCTTGGGAGGGCGTAGTCCTCCCAACCCCTCC
>Ga0209101_1002157_pt1 | contig 13312 bp, 10 predicted proteins | sample ConPoolayeCmetaG_FD_185481 | JGI IMG/M metagenome (GOLD analysis project Ga0209101, IMG submission 185481) | Hot spring microbial mat communities from California, USA to study Microbial Dark Matter (Phase II) - Cone Pool mat layer C metaG... ... | reverse complement strand
CTGGCGGGTCAGCATGTCCCCTTTTTGTCCCCTTCCATGCCGAAATCTTGTGACAGGCCGTGCATTTTCTGCTATGCTTACAGGCAGGGTATAAGTGTACCCAGACTGTCGCGTAAAGTCAAATTGGTGTCCGTCTTGGGATTCCGCAATAAGTCAGCAGGGAAAACCAACCGTCAGGCGTAGCGTGCAGCGCAAAAATGGGTTGAACGAGTTTAGCGCCCTGGCACGCTCTGTGGCAAAGCACACAACTACCTTGAATAATAGGGCCTGTTTGGGCTGTCCGACCTATTGCGGTATCCCCGTCTTGCACGAGGAAGGTGAGGACAACATCAGATTTCGACCGGGAATGGGGAGGGCTGGTCGTAATTCGAGGCTGTTATGCTTGATATGCTTGGAATCATGAAGCGCAATCTCACAGCGCAGAGCAGGATGTCCGCTCGATACCAGGTATCCGTTCGGCGTTCCGGCTGGCGTGCGTTAATCGGCTACGTCGTTGAAAATTGGACCCTGATCCTTCTCGCGCTTCCCGGTGTGGTCTATTTCATCTTGTTCAACTACGTCCCCATGTTCGGCGCCGTCGTTGCATTTCAGGATTTCAGCCCCAAGACTTTGTTCTTCAGTCGGTGGATCGGCTTAGAGAACTTTCGTCTGCTGTGGGGTGCACCCAAGTTACTCCTGCTTGTCAAGAACACCATTGTTCTCAATGGTATGTTCATAATTGCGGAGACCTTTTGGGGGATCACGATCGCCCTACTGCTTAACGAGGTGCGTTTGAAGGTATTCAAATCAGCAGCCCAGTTATTGATGTTCCTGCCATATTTTATGGGGTGGTCACTGGTAGCTATGATACTGTATGGGCTGTTGGACTATAATGTGGGGACAGTGAACCGCCTGTTGGTTTCTCTGGGCCTGGAGAAAGTAAATCTCGATGCTTCCCCCAGGGCATGGCCCTTTATTCTGACCGCAGTACGCGTGTGGAAGAACACTGGAGCGGCGTGTGTAATCTACCTGGCTGTGTTGGTGGGCATAGACCCACAACTTTACGAGGTAGCAGCAATTGACGGAGCCGGCCGTTGGCAGCGCATGCGTTATATATCCATACCCGCGCTGATTCCTACGATGATCATCTTGGTACTTTTGGCCATAGGGCGCATTTTCTACGGTGATTACGGGATGCTTTATGCGCTGGTCGGCTACAGGCCTTTAGTGTATGAGACAACGGACGTTATTGACACCTACATTCTACGCGCGCTGCGCAATAATGTGAACTTCGGTATGACCTCAGCGGTAGGATTGTCTCAGTCGCTTTTGGGCTTCATCTGCGTCCTGGGCGCCAACCTGGCAGTGAAGCGATGGTCGCGCAGCCAGGGGGAGGAATATGAGCTGTTCTAAATGAACCGGGCTGGTTTCTGCGGTTTTGAACTGATGATTTGCCTTGATTGCGCTCGATTCACGGCGCTCTCCCAGGTTCAAAACCGTAATCGCCGTCCTCGCCCCATTCAGGTTGAAGTTCGTATGCGAGTCCTGAGAACTAACTTCAAGTTTATGGACTAACACATGATTGAAGACAAGAGTGTCGGCAGTCTGATATTTACTATTTGCACTTATGCATTCTTGACAGTATTTGCCTTGTTTTGCCTGCTGCCATTCTGGATCATGGTCGTTGCATCGTTCACCGACGATACGGAATTGGCGATCAAGGGCTATTGGATCTGGGCGGACAAATGGTCGCTAGAAGCATACCGGTACGTGCTGTCCGGTCAAGATATTCAGGTGGGCTACCGTACCACCGTGTTGGTTACAGTGACGGGCACACTGGGGTCACTCATCATCATGTCGGGATTGGCATATGTTCTGTCTGTCAGGCGTTTCAAGCACCGGCGCAAACTGGCCTTCTTCGTTTTCTTCACCATGATCTTTAATGGCGGCATGGTGCCCTGGTTCATTACCTGCCGGAACATCCTGGGATTGCGTGATAACATCGCGGCTCTGATCATCCCTATGATCTGCAACGCCTTTTGGGTATTGGTAATGCGGGGCTTTTTCGAAAGCCTGCCCCAGGAGATCATCGAGTCAGCGGTCATTGATGGGGCCTCGGACGCTATACTGTTGTACAGGATCGTCCTGCCTCTTTCGAAGCCGGTGCTGGCCTCTGTTGGGCTTTTTATGGCGATCCATTACTGGAATGATTGGTTTCACGGCGTAATGTTACTCGACTTTGCCAGGTTCCGGCCGCTGGCAGTGATCATTCTAAGCATGTTGCGGAACATACGCTCTATCCAGATCGCCATCCAGATGCAGGGCTCGGCGGCAATGTCTCTCAACCAGGTGCCAACCTATGCTATTCGTATGGCAACCGCTGCGGTCACGATTGGGCCGATCATTCTGATCGTACCCTTTGTGCAGCGGTACTTTGTGCAGGGTCTGACCTTAGGAGGGGTCAAAGGTTAATGCACCGGAGAATTTAGGGAAAGGGGGGAAGTTATGGCACGATAGAAATAAAAGCGTTAAGGTAACTCCAAGTAGCCTGATATGTTGTAGTATCGCGAGTAAGGTATAACGAAAAAAGGAGGATAAAGATGAGAAAACTAACGCGTCGTGAAATGTTGCGTCTGATGGGCTATAGTTCTGCGGGTCTCGTTCTAGCTGGTTGTAAGCCCGGTACACCTTCGCCTGAGGCCACCAAGGCTCCGCCTGAAGCCACCAAGGCTCCGCCTGAGGCCACCGAAGCTCCGCCTGAGGCCACCAAAGCTCCACCTGCACCCGCTACAGTTGCGCCTCCGGCAGAAAAGATCACCATTACCCACATCGAGTCCTGGTTCGGTGTGCCCCAGTTCCAGGACGTGGTGGACCCCGTAAACGAAGCGATCTCGGAAATGATACAGGCCGACGGCCTCAACATCGAAGTCCGCTCCATGATCCTGGACGATCACGAAACCAAGTATCCCCTGCTGTACGCGTCCGGAGCAGATTTCCAGTGTGCCTTCGATGCTCCCTGGCACCGCATGCCCAGCCTGCGAGATCAGGGCGCCCTGCTGCCCCTGAACGATCTATTCGAGGAATACGGTCGGAGCATCATCGAGGGCGTCACCCCTCGAATCATAGAATTCAATAAGCACGTTGACGGCAATCTGTACGGCCTACCTATTGCCTTCTACTATGCTGATCCCAGCGGTATTACCATTCGCCAGGATAAACTGGAGGAGTACGGGCTGGAACCGCCTGATCCTGCCGAGGGGTGGGCTGGCTGGAGGCCTTTCCTGGAAGCAGCCCGCGATGATCCTGAGATCGAGATTCCACTGGCCTCGCGCGCCTACAAAGGGGACTGTATGGCCGACTGGAACCAGTGGGAACAGATGCGGGTACACCCGGCCGGTAACGAGAACGCTGGCTTCATCATCCCTGACTGGCGCAAGGGCCAGAAGTGGATGGTCTACGAGGATGTGCCCACCTTTTTCCAGGCCGTCAGCCTGCTCCATGAATTCTGGAAGGATGGCCTTGTGCCAAAGGTGCCCATCTCCAGCGACACCAGTGTCCGGCCGTACCAGGATTACTTCCTGCCCGGGAAAGCGGCAGCGCTGGTGAGCAATGGCCTGGGCGCGCTCTCTGGTGCAGCCACGAAGGAGATCCAGGCATATGTGCCCGGCGCCAAGGTCTGGGCTTACTTCACCCAGCCTTACGGTAAGAATGGCACCATGCGCGGCATCGGCAGCCTCAAGCAGTGGAACTTTATCGTCTTCAACGCCCAGGCTCCCAGGGAGAAGCAGATCGCCTGCGTGCAGTTCTGGAACTGGCTGTACAGTGGTCAAGAACAGCGGGATGTCTGGTTCTTCGGTATCGAGGGCAAGGATTGGTTCAGGGAGGAGCCGTTCCGCTATCGCGATCCCGAAGGTGTAGATATGAGCCGTCTGTACCGCAAGGAGTGGTATATCTCCGGGCTCCATGGCAAATATCGGCGATTGCCGGTGGATGCACCAGATGAATGGGTAGACCACCTTGACTACCTCTCCAGTGAGGAGTACTGGGACTTTACACCTTACGGGAAGTTTGAGCTGGACACCAAGCCGATCGAGACCGAAATGGCTACCGTCTCCGCAGCCTACGACGAGGCCGCCTATGGTTGGCGCACCGGGACCCTGCCGCCAGAGGAGAGCATCCCACGCTTTACCAAGATGATGGACGATGCCGGACGCAGGGGGCTGCTGGAGAAGTGCCAGAAGCAACTCGACGATTGGATCGCTGCCAACAAGGATTACATTGAGAGTTTCTCGTGAGTTGACGAGGAGAGGGTGAGTAAATAAGCGGGGCGGGTGTTAGCTTCTAGCCCGCCCCACTATTTAGAGCCTATCCGAAAAACCGTACAAGCGGCATCCCTATGCCGCTTATACCGACGCATAGGGATGCGTCGGTTACGTTTTTCGGATAGGCACTTAGCATTACCCGCTGTGAAGCAGCAGGTTCACTTACTGAGAAGGACCGCCCGTCTCTCAGCGCAAGACACGGCTGCCGTCCACGGAAAACTTCGTCAGCTTCACCCAGGATTGCCAGCGGCGCGCGCATCTGGTCTGAAAATAGCCGCCCCGAACAAGTTCGGGACTCCGTCCGGGAGTCCGCAACTTGTTGCGGCATTTTCATGCTTCATGGTACTCCTGGGAGCATGGCAACTGGTCTGAAAATAGCTCACTGCAGAGACGCTGAGGGCACTGAGACGCAAAGAAACTCTGCGCCCTGCGGTTAATTTTCATGCTTTATGGTGCCCCGTTGGAGCATGTTAACCGCTATGAAAATCGGAGCAAGCTACTATCCTGAAGCGCTCCCGCACTCCGAGTGGGAGCGCGATCTGGCAACTGGGCGTGAGTTAGGTCTAACCTGCCTGCGCTGCGGGGAGTTTGCCTGGGCTGCGCTTTGTCCCAGCGAGGGGGCTTGGGAACCGGGCTGGATGCTGGATTTCCTGGCCCTGGCCCACAAGTACGGTTATGAGGTGATCTGGTGTACCCCCAGCGCGGCACCGCCTCCCTACATCCTGCGCAAGTGGCCAGACTTGCAGGCAGTGAATGCGCGGGGTGAATGGGTCCCCATAGGCGTGCGCCGCAACTACTGCCCTAGCCATACTGGCTACCGGGAACTCTGCGCGCAGATCGCGCAGCGCCTGGCGCATACGCTGCGCGAAGCGCCGGCTGTCGTGGGGTGGCAGGTAGATAACGAACTCGCCGGCGATGGATTTGCCTGCTATTGCGACAACTGCCGGCGGGCTTTCCAAGATTGGCTCAAAACGCGTTACCGCACCCTCGACACCCTGAATGCCGCCTGGCAATCTATGATCTGGAGTCAGGTCTATACTGCCTGGGAGGAGATCCCGATACCCATGCCCGCCTTCACCGCTCACGCACCATCTCTCAGACTCGCTTTTCGGCGTTTCCGCTCCGATAATTGGCTGGCCTTCTACCGTCTCCAGGCGGAGGCGCTGCGGCGGGGCGGCGCCCGGCGCATCACCACTAATTTCTACAACTTCTTGTGGGATGTGCCCTTTGATCAATGGTGCTGGCGGTCACATCTGGATGCTGTCGGCCTCAGTCATTACCTGGAGGATGAGACCGCCAGTCGTTTCCAACTCGCAGTGTCGGCAGGACCCTCTCAGGGCGGGTTGCCCGTGTGGGTCCTCGAGCAGAAGGCCGGGCAACAGTTGGCGCAGAACCTTTACCCCGATGACCTCGCGCGGCTGGAGAACCACCTGCGCATCTGTGCTGAGTTCGGCGTGGAGTATGCGATTTACTGGCATCTGCGTCAGCACGCGGCCGGGTGTGAGATGGAGCACGGCGCGATCCTGCGGCACGATGGTCGGCCGGGACGGATCGCCCGGGCCATCCAGCAGGCTATTCGCGCGGTGCAGGCGGTCGCACCAGTCGTGGCGCCGGAAGATAAACTGCTGGTGTTCTCTTTCCAACAGCACTGGGCGAACGAGAGCCGCCCGCAGCAAGGGACAGCCTGGGATTATCGTGCGGAAGTGGAGCAGAACTGGTACGGTGGAGCGCGGGATGCCCTTGGTGGGTTGCGTATCGGCGACTGGCGCGATGTCAATGCTTCACACAGGATCGTCATAGCCCCTTTCCTTCAGATGGCCGAGCCAGGGATGTGGGAGCATCTGTCAGGTTACGTCGAGGCGGGGGGTACGCTTATCACCACCGCAGATCTGGCGCGGCTTGATGACCAGAATAACGTCCTGCGCCAGCCTCCCCTGGGTGTCCTGAAGCATGTGCCAGGCTGGCCTCATCTGGAGGTTTTCCACTTGCGCGACGGCTTCGAGATCAAAGGCCATTTGGGCACGGCCCAGGTCAGCGGACACATATTCTGGGCCGTGCCTGAAGCGCCGATGGTGGCCGAGACTTATGGCGCAGTTGTGGAACCGCCCGGTGACCAACCGTTGGCCCTGGCCCTTCCACTGCACCACGGGCGCGTGATAGTGGCGCTGACCGCGCTGGACCGAAGCGGTGTGGCTGCCCTGCTGCGACAAATAATAGCTGGAGGATAAGGGATGCGACTACGGGTTTCATCCAACGGCCATTTTCTGGAGTACGCCGACGGGCGTCCCTTCTTTTACCTGGGCGACACGGCCTGGGAGCTGTTCCATCGCCTCAACCGCGAAGAAGCCGACCTCTACCTGGCAAATCGCGCCCGTAAAGGCTTCACCGTCATCCAGGCGGTGGTCCTGGCCGAGTTGGATGGGTTGAACGCGCCCAATGCGTATGGGGACGTCCCTCTGAAAGGCAACGACCCCACGCAGCCCAATGAGCCTTACTTTCAGCATGTGGATGCGATAGTGGACAAAGCGGAGAGTCTGGGCTTGTTTTTCGGCCTGCTGCCGACTTGGGGTAGCCACTGGAAGCTGAACGCTGAAGGTCGGACCGGGATTTTCGACCCCGAGAAGGCGCTGGCATATGGACGCTTTTTGGGGGCGCGCTATAAGGACAAACCTGTCATCTGGATTCTGGGCGGCGATCATAACATTGAAAATGAGCAGGAAGCCGCTGTCATCACAGCGCTGGCGCAGGGACTGCGCCAGGGCGATGGTGGTCAACATTTGATCACCTTTCATCCGCGTGGACCAGCACAATCCTCGGACCGCCTGCACCATGCCGATTGGCTGGACTTTAACATGTTCCAATCCTCCCACGGCGCGCGCGACCACGACAACGGCCTGTTCGCCGAACACGATTACGGATTGCAGCCACCTAAACCTACACTGGACGGGGAATCGCGCTATGAAACGATCCCGGTCGGCTTCTACAACACGGGCGCGACGGAGCTACGGCGCTTCACGGATTATGATGTGCGCCAGGCTGCATACTGGTCGCTGCTGGCGGGCGCCTGTGGACATACATATGGCAACAACAACGTCTGGCAGATGTGGCAGCCGGGGCGCAAACCGATCCTCGGTGCATGTGTACCCTGGATTGAGGCACTGGACCATCCAGGGGCATTTCAGATGGGCTACCTGCGGCGGTTGTTCGAATCGCGCTCATTCCAGAAACTCGTGCCGGCCCAGTCCCTTATCCTGGATGGCCCGCGCTCCGGCGGGGCCAAAATCCGGGCCGCCTGCGCAGTGGACGGTTCATTTGCCTACGTGTACTCCCCGCGCGGAGAGCCGTTTACCATGCGCATGGACATCATCAAGTCGTCACGGGTGCGGGTCTCCTGGTTCGATCCGCGCTATGGGATTGAGGCCCACCTGCATACCAGCGACAGCCCTGGCATCCAGACCTTCGTCCCCCCTACATCGGGGCCCGGTTGTGATTGGCTGCTTGTGCTGGAAAGAGGCGGGTAACCGCTACTGCTGGGGTAAACAACAGCCTCGTGCTAATCAGAACATGCCCGTCGGCGCCGGGAAAGCCCCCGGCTGCTGCTCCAGGGTGACGCACGACGGGTGCACGCAATCCGGGTCAGAAGAGACCTGATGGGTCAGGGGCACACACTTTCAGAGAAGACACGGGTCCTGAACCGTGCAACAGGAGGTGATAGAGCACCCTGCCCTTACCGACGGCTCACCACCGTAGTGAGCAACGGTAAGTGTACCAGAGTTTGCCCCCGCGCGCCAACGCACCTACGGGACATTATATGCGAGGAGGTGATGACATATCAGGTAAAAGGCCATCAGCAAAATGCGCACAGATCATCGATCTTGGCCCAACCAGAGGGATGATCTGTGCGCCAGGGCAAGTGAGGTAAACCCCACTGTGTATTAATATCCCATAAACATAAGGAGGTCAAAAGATGAACTGCTTTCGTTTGCTGCGAGCTTTGGTGGTTGTGGCAATCCTGGTCTCGGTAACCGCCTGTGCCGCACCAACACCTGAGGTGGTAGAAGTCACACGCATCGTTGAACAGAAGGGAGAGACAGTCGTCGAGCAGGTGGTGGTCACTGCCACGCCTGAAGCCCCTGAAGAGAAGGTCACCTTGCTGGTTTGGGATCAGTTTGGAGGCGAGCTGGAGTCAGTGGCGACCGAGCTGATCTACGCCAACTTCATGCGTAAGTACCCCAATATCGAGATCCAACGCGAGGTCGTAGGGCGCAATGATCTTCTCCTGACCGCCAGGACCGCTCTTGCCTCGGGCACGGGTCCCGACGTTGTGTACCACGATGTCTCGCCGACCCGTGAGCTGATTGACGCGGGCCTGATCCTGCCGCTGGATGAGTATGCTGATCAGTACAGGTGGCGGGAGCGCTTCTACGAAACCGGCCTGTCGTGGACAATCAAGGACGGCAAATTGTGGGGGCTGGGGTTGGAGGCCGAGTTTGTGGGCATCTTCTACAACCAGTCTCTCTTTGACAAAGAAGGCATGGCAGTGCCACAGACGATCTCGGAGGCGCTCGCTTTCTGCCGCGAGGCCAGGGCGCGGGGCTATGTTCCGATGGCCCATAGTCAGGCCGAGGGTTGGCAGACCTTCTTCTCTTTCACGATGCCGGCCCATAACTACGTGGGCGTTGAGTACATCAAGGACCTGCTCTTTGGCTGCAAAGGGAGGTGGGATTCGCCGGAGATCATCGAAGCGATGAAGATCACCTACGAGCAGATGAAAGAGGCAGGCTGCTTTGTCGAGGACCTCAATGCCCTGGACTTTGATGGGGCCATTGACCTCTTCAACACCGAGGAAGCCTTTATGCTGCCCACCGGCACGTGGGTCGTGAACTCCATTCTGGAGCTTTCTAAGGAGCGCGAGGTCAAGATGATGCCGTGGTTTGATATGGAAACCGGCCAGCCCCGGGCCTACACCATGGGGATGGGGTCGGCGTGGTATATCTCGGCCAATACCAGGCATCCGAATGAGGCCGCCTTGTTTCTTGACTACCTCTTCTCCGACGAGGCGGTGAAAATTTGGATCGAAGCCGCAAGCCGTATCCCACCGGTGCCGGTTGACACTGCTCAACTCAACCTGCTGCCTCTGCAGGCGTTCGTTCTGGAAACCCTGGAGCAAGCTGGGACAGGTCAGGCAGAGTACGCCCTTGGTTGGGATGTGGATCTTATCGTCCCCGAACAGTTCAACACGATGCTGTCCGATGGATGGCAGGCAGTCTGGGCCGGAACCAAGACGGTGGAGGAGCAGATGGCCGACCTCCAGCAAATCTGGGAGGAGTTCGGTCCCTGCCAGTAGTGTGGTATGAGAACGTGGGGAGAGCGGCCTGGAACCACTCTCCCCATATTTGTACTATCAAGACAAGGTGTGTAGCCATGCTCTCTAAAATCAGGGGCTCGACGAAGATAGCAGTGCGCAGATTCTGGAGCAAATATGGCGCTGGATATCTGTTTGTACTCCCCACTGTTGTACTCTATCTGATCTTTATGGTGTATCCCTTTTGCTATACCTTATATCTGAGTTTCACCGATTGGAATGGCGCCAGTCCTATCAAGAACTTTATCGGTCTTGCTAATTACGCCAGGTTTTTCCGGGATCGCCTGGTGTGGATATCCCTACAACACAACTTGATTTGGATGACCGCGGGGACAGTTGTGCCCATCACTTTAGGTTTGTTCCTGGCCATGCTGCTATGGGGACGCCCCAAGGGTTTTCTGGCTTTCCGCACTGTATACTTTCTGCCCCAGGTGCTTGGGGCGGGTATCCTCGGCGTGATGTGGCGGCTGATCTACCAACCGAGGCGAGGCGTGCTATTCCAAATTGGCCAGATACTGGGCATAGAGGCTTTCAGATACAGCCCAATTGCCTATGCACACACAGCGTTACCGGCTGTCATGGTGGCTGCCATCTGGGCCTCAACCGGGTTCTTCTTTGTGATCATGTTGGCCGGTCTGCAGAATGTGGACATGGATTTGATGGACGCGGCTCAGGTGGATGGGGCAGATGCCTGGCAGCGGTTCCGGAATGTGGTCATCCCCCAACTTTCGCACGTGATCACCCTGGTCACTGCCCTGGCCTTGATTGGCGGTATCAAGGAGTTCGGCCTGATCTGGGCCGTGACCCAGGGCGGGCCCGGCAATGCTACAGAGATGATCGCCACCCATGCTTATACCGAGTTTAGCAGGCATAGCGATGTTGGCTATGCCTCTGCTCTGACGATGCTGATTGCAGCGATCGCATTTGTCTTCACGATGATCTTCATTTTGGTTCGCGAACGAGAGATGGAGGTCTGACTTAATGATCACTATCGAACAGAAGATGCGCAAGATTGGGTCAACAACAGTTGCCGTGGCTCGTGGACAGGCTTCTGCTTCGCGAAGGTATCGTCTGCTTCGAGAAGTTCTCAATATCATAAAGTACGCCATATTGCTGGTGTTTGCTTTCATATTCATCATGCCCTTTGTGTGGAGTGTGTTTTGGGCATTGAAGACCGATCCGGAGATCGGCCGCAACCCGTTCTCGCCTCCTATGCCACCACATTGGGAGAACATACCCAAAGTTTGGATACAAGGACGCTATAGCCAGTACCTTCCCAATACGCTCATCTATGGATTTACCATCACAGCCGGCGTTTGTTTCTTTTCCTGCCTGGCGGGCTATGGACTGGCCAAGATCGCCTTTCCTGGTCGCCGACTCATCTTCAACTTCTTGTTGATCGGCCTGATGGTCCCCTTCTTCTCGCTGATGATCCCGCTCTACACTATGATGCGAGATTTCGGCATCTTAGGCACTCGCTGGGCGTTGATCATCCCTGGCATCGGCCTGGGCGTACCTTTTGGCACTTTCTTGATGCGATCGTTCTTCCTGTCGCTACCCAACGAGCTTGCCGACGCTGCCAGGATTGATGGCTGCAACGAGTGGGGGGTCTTTACGCGAGTGATGCTGCCTCTGGCCGGGCCGGGTCTGACCACCCTGGCAGTATTCGAGTTCATGTGGACCTGGAATATGTTCATTGAACCGCTTCTGTTCATCCAGCGGGATGAACTGCGGCCCGTGGGGCTGGCCATCTTCTTCTTCCAAAGCCGCTATACCATAGACCGTGGCATGGTCGCCGCTGGCATACTGCTTACGGCTGCCCCAATTGTCATCATGTACCTCTTCCTGCAGCGCAGGTTTATCGAAGGAGTCACGGCGGGTGCCTTGAAGTAAGTCTGTGCCCCGGTGATCTCCCACCGCTCCCTACTGGTCGAGCAGTTTCCTTAGTGGGTGGCGATAAAGAGCTAAGATGCTGACAAGAGCAATGTAGTGGACAAGCTACTGATAGAGGTGTTGCACAATTATTTCACTCTCCATTTAGAGCCTATCCGAAAAACCGTACAAGCGGCATCCCTATGCCGCTTTTACCGACGCATAGGGATGCATCGGTTACGTTTTCCGGATAGGCACTTAGCTCACGGATACACATGGATTTTAGGATCATAAGGGATCAATCCGTGTTTTTCCGTGTCGATCCGTGAGCGATGTCCCACTTTTATTTATTGTGCAACAAGTCTAATCACAGATCCTCATAAGGAGGGACCAGAATGGCCCAAGACATCTTGGACGCGGTATACGGCTGCATAATCGGCGGCGCGATCGGCGACGCGCTGGGCGCGCCGGTGGAGGGCTGGTACTGGAGCGACATCCGCGCCAGATACGGCCGCGTCACCGAGTTGATGCCCGGTTTCGGCAACACCGGCCCCTGCTACGGCGGCACCACGGGCGATCGCTATGGGGAAGCCTACGACGGCCCAACCCCAGTGGTGGGTTGGTTCAGCGACGACACCACGATGCGCTATTACCTGTGCCTGGCTATCGCACGCAAGGGGGGACGCATCACACCGGATGATCTGCGCGACGTCTTGGTCGAGGTGCTGAACCCGAACCGCGTGTGGGTCAACGAGCGTGCGCTGGTGTGGAAACTGAAGGCCGGCGTGGATCCGTGGGAGAGCGGCCGGGGCATGGTGCCTGCCGGTTGCGCCACGATGATGATCGCTCCCGTTGGGATCATCAACGCTGGCAATCCGGCCCAGGCTTACCAGGATGGCTGGAACATTGCCTCGATCAACCAGGAAGGCCACAACCGCGACGGGGCCGCTACGATGGCGGCAGGAGTGGCGGCGGCTTTCCTGCCCGGCGCCACGGTCGAAAGCGTGCTGGAAACCATGACGCGCTACAGTTCATACTACATCCGCCGTGGCATCGAGTTGACGATGGATCTAGCCTGCGCCAGCCACAGCATAGACGAGTTTGCCGAGAAGTACTATGCCCGGATGCTGGACTGGTCGTGGCCCATTCCACCCGGCCACCAGTGGAACAAGAATCGCTTCTTTAGCGGCAACAGCATCGAGCTGATCCCGATCACGATGGCGATCCTCTATCTGTGTGGGGGTGATGTCAATCGGTCTATGATCGAGGCAGCCAGCTTCGGGCGTGACTGCGACACGACCGCCAGCATGGCCGGCAGCATTGCCGGCGCCCTCCACGGGGCCAGCGCCATTCGTCAGGACTGGATCGCTACGGTGGAGCATGCCAACCGGGACTTTTTTCAGGAGGTGGAAGGCGACCCGCAGGCCAATTTTTTCTCGATGGCGCAGCGGCTGGTCGAGGCTCTGCGGGCGGAGCGACAGGCAGCCCAGGATCGGCTGGCTATTTTGGACCGGATATTGGGTACCGTCAAGTAATCGTAACTATTCAGCCAGAGACCCTAAAGGTCTATTTCACCGTCGAAGTTGTCCGCGGGGACCGACTTTCTGGCGATCAACAAAGACCTTTAGGGTCTTCCACCAGGGTAGGCTGAATAGATATTCTAAGCCGTGTCAAGAGGTCGAACCTTAAAATTTCTCGAATAGCAACTGTGCCCCCCGACGGGTAAGGCGCGCAAAGCACCCACTCCCGGCCAGAGTCCCTTACCGGGCCCGAA
>Ga0209101_1002156_pt1 | contig 13320 bp, 7 predicted proteins | sample ConPoolayeCmetaG_FD_185481 | JGI IMG/M metagenome (GOLD analysis project Ga0209101, IMG submission 185481) | Hot spring microbial mat communities from California, USA to study Microbial Dark Matter (Phase II) - Cone Pool mat layer C metaG... ... | reverse complement strand
AATTTAGGTCCATTCGAATCACTTGGCCTTCCCCCGCCCGGGGCGATAAACGTGTCAGAATCGTCAATGTAGATCGCCTTTTGAGGTGCCTGAGGTCCCAACAAGAGGGTGTCCGGCCCAAGTCTCGTGTACTCGTAAGGGGCATCGCCAATTTCAAAACGCGGGACCTCTAACTCGAGTCCATCCCCCTGGCTGGCAGGTTCCAGTGTCAGAGTCTCGCTGGGTGGCACCGGCCCAAAGACGGTAGGAAAAACATTCGGAAGCAAGGAGAACACGATCCCCAGCACCACAAAGCCGATCGCATGGACCAAAAAGCTGGTGGTGTACCAGTAGCCACTCTGGTGATACCAGGCGCGAATTGCCTCGGTCAGCGGCACGCCGTCGGGCACGAACTGCCTGATGAGCTGGTTGATCGCGTGTACCATAAGACAGACGCCTCGGAGACGACACCCCAGATTATAGGGCAAATTTTGCCCAATTACCAAATCATACCACCCTTCTCCATTTTAAGACGTCAAGTGACGCGAGGAACTTCGTGCAACCAGCAATACCGCTGCAAGCCTACCTAGGTTATCGGGCGACACATGAAATCGTACGCTGCGAAGGAGTGAAGGGACACTATTCGAAGAGGGCAACCGTTCAATCCCTCTCTCATAACACGTCCACCTCCCAATTTACGCACGATGATCGATTCACGGTTTCTCAAAGGCTCGCATAGCTCTCATCAACCAAAGTGCGACACGACCGATTACTTTTGAGGCCGTCCGAGGAGGAAAAGGCGAATCGAGGGCCAAGCGTCGTCGCGGCTTGAAATAGCGGGGCATCCATGGAAAGGTTGGGCCACTATGGGCCGATGACGAGAAGTCGTATATTGGACTTGGAGTGCGAGATCGGGCGGAAGCCACAAGATGGTTCGAGAGTCCCGCATGGACAAGACGAAGGGCCAAATCGAAGCCGAGATCACCGAGGCCGTCATCAAGTTCGAGAAGGAATTCATGGGGCGCGGCCCCGTGGAAGCGAAGACCTACTTGATTGATGACATGGTCCTGGTCCGCCTCAAAGGCGTCATGTCTCGGGCCGAACAGCAACTGGCCTCCGAGGGGGATTCCGCGCGAGGTCGGGATCTGGTCAAACAGGTCCGACGTGAGGCGCTCGAAAGAGGCCGCGCCATTTTGGATGCGGTGGTTCGCGACGTTTTAGGTGTCAACGTAATCAGCCTCCACACGGACATTAGCACCGTCACCGGGGAAAGGATCATCGTGTTCACCCTGGGGCCTCGGGCTGAGGAATGAAAATGAACCTCCTTTCAAGGGGGACGATTGCGCCTCATTAGTTGGAATTGAAATGATTGCGATTCTAGCTAGCATTAGTTGAGAAAGGATGGTCGGACGGAACGGCTAGGGCATGGGGTTTCCTGGCCGACGTAGGGCCACCAGGAGGCGTTTCAGGTTCGAACTGCTCCCGCGAGGGAGGGGTGTTGAAAGTGAAAGCCGGAGGATCGCCGCTCTGCGGTGGTCCGCCGGCTTTTTTGTTTCGCAACGTGCACTGGGAGACATAACGGATGGCAATGATGGTGTCGGATTCCACCGTAGAACTATCGGAAAGCTGGCCGGAGATGGGGTTTCCGGATCAGATCATCGACATCTTGCGGAATTGCAAATCCCTATATTTTCCCCGAAACCGAGCCGACGTGTTGTCGTTGGCGATGGGCGGGCAAGACTCGGGCGTATTCGAGGTGGCGTACGATATTCCCGGTCGGGGGCGGGTGGTCGAGGCCACGGTCGCCAAGTGCAAAAACGGCTTGGCGGTCAATTACACCGAGCCTTACATGCGGCGCCGCGATCCCGACTGTTCGGTGATTGGCGATGCCCGCCCCACGGACAAAAAATCGTTTCGCGATCGATTTGGCAAGCCTTTCGAACCGTTGCGGGAAGAGACGTTCGCGTGGTTGAAAGAGCAAGACCTCGCGGTGTTCGCCTTTATTTTGGGCGGATTCGAGCGACAGACGGGACTTGGGGCGCTGCTGATTGCGCCGAGGAACGCCGGCTTTTTCATCGGCGGACTGGCGGATCTCCAGGAGATGCTCCCGCCCAACGAAGTGCCCGAAAACTTCCGCGTCCGCGCCGTGATCTATTTGGCGCCGCCGTTCCGGCACACGCACTTCGATGGCAAGCAGGTGGTGGTGCATTACCGCACCGAGGAAGTCCACGAGGTGTTTTCCTACAACCTCTATCCGGGCCCGAGCGCGAAAAAGGGCATTTACGGGGTGTTGTTGGCGATCGGCGAGGATGAAGAGTGGCTTACATTGCACGCCTCGACGGTTCAAGTGGTCACCCCGTACGACAACGTGACCACGATCATGCACGAGGGGGCCAGTGGTTCGGGCAAGAGCGAGATGCTCGAGTTTGTCCACCGGCAGGACGACGGGCGGCTGTTGTTGGGGAAGAATGTGGTCACCGGCGAGGAACGACGCCTGGTGCTGAATCAGGCCTGCACCTTGTGCCCGGTCACCGACGACATGGCCATGTGCCACCCGAAGGAGCAAAACGGCGGCGGCTACCTCCGCGCGTCCGACGCGGAGCAAGCGTGGTTCGTGAGGTTGGATCACATCCGCCATTACGGCACCGATCCCCATCTCGAACAGCTCACCACGCATCCGCCGGAACCGTTGATTTTCCTCAATCTGCAAGGGGTGCCGGGCGCGACCTGCCTGATTTGGGAGCATACGGAGGATGCCCCAGGAGTGCCTTGTCCGAATCCGCGGGTGATCTTGCCTCGCCGTTTCGTTCCGGGCGTGGTCGATGGCACGGTCGAGGTCATGATCCGGAACTTCGGCATCCGCACGCCCCCCTGCACCGCGGAACGGCCCACGTACGGCATCGTCGGCTATTTGCACCTCTTGCCGCCGGCCTTGGCCTGGCTGTGGAGGCTGGTGGCGCCTCGGGGTCACGCGAACCCGAGCATAACCCACAGCACCGGGCTGTTGAGCGAAGGCGTGGGATCGTACTGGCCGTTTGCCACGGGCCGCCTGGTCGATCACGCGAACCTCTTGCTTCGCCAGATCCAAAAGACGCCGAAGGTCCGCTACACCCTAACGCCCAATCAGCACGTGGGCGCCTGGGCCGTCGGATTCATGCCCGAGTGGATCGCCCGCGAGTACCTCGGCCGACGCGGCGCGGCCAGGTTTCCCGCCAACAAATTGCAGCCGGCGCGGTGTCCGCTGTTGGGTTACACGTTGCAGGGGATGCAGGTCGAAGGCGTCATCCTGCCGTCGTTTTTCCTTCACGTCGAGGAGCAAGCCGAGGTCGGGATCGAGGGCTACGACCGAGGCGCGGCCATTCTCAAGGAATTCTTCGAGCGGGAAGTCCGCAAGTTCCTCCAGCCGGGACTGGACCGCTTGGGACGCCTGATCATCAAGTGCTGCCTGGACGGAGGAACCTTGCGCGACTACGAAGCCTTCATGCCCAGCGTGGATCTTACGAGCTAGCACAAGGAGCAATCCATGACCGCAATAAACGCCATCCGACCGGCGGTTTTTCTGGACCGCGACGGCACGTTGATCGAGGATCGCGGCCATCTTCGCGATCCCAGCGAAGTGGTTTTTTTGCCCGGCGTCGTTCCGGCCCTGCAAAAGCTTCGCGATGAAGGCTTTTCCTTTTTCATCGTGACCAATCAGCCGGGGGTCGCCGAGGGTTGGATCAGTCTCGACGACGTCCATCGCGTCAACGCGCATGTGGTGTCGCATTTGCGTCGTTCGGGCATAGACATCATGGCCGCGTACGTGTGTCCGCACCGCCGCGGAGATGAGTGCGCCTGCATCAAGCCAAATCCGTATTTTCTTCATAAGGCGGCGGAGGAATTCGAAATCAGTCTCCAGCGGAGCTTCGTGGTCGGCGATCATCCTCACGACGTGGAACTGGCCAAAAGGGCTGGCATCACGGGACTTTACGTTTGCACGGGGCACGGCCTGAAACACCTCGGGGAACTTTCGGGAAGGGAAACTGTTGTGCCCGATCTCCGCGCGGCCGTGGAATGGATTTTGTCGCGCTGGCCGCCTTTCCGCATGCGGCGCCAGGTGGGCGATGCCGCGGAAATCCTCCGCTTTGGCGGCGTGGTGGCGTTTCCCACGGAAACCGTTTATGGTCTCGGCGCGAACGCCTTCAATCGCCGAGCGGTTGCCCGGGTGTTTGAAATCAAGAATCGGCCGCGGTTCGATCCGCTCATCGTCCACGTTGCGGACAAGCGCCATGCCCGATGTCTGGTCAAGGACTTCCCCGCCGAGGCGTGGAAGCTGGCCGAGCGTTTCTGGCCCGGCCCCCTGACCCTCGTTTTGCCCAAGATCGACACCTTGCCAGACTTGGTGACGGCCGGTTTGCCTAGCGTGGCGATTCGGGTGCCGAATCATGCCGTGGCGTTGGCGATGCTGTGGGAGACGGGCGTGCCGGTCGCGGCCCCCAGCGCCAATCCGTTTGGCATGGTCAGCCCCACCACGGCGGAGCACGTTCGAGATCAGTTGGAGGGCAAGGCGGACCTGATCTTGGACGGCGGTCCATGCGCCGTGGGGATCGAATCGACGATCGTGTCGTTTTGCGGTCCGAAACCCATGCTGCTTCGGCCGGGCGGGCTTGCCGTCGAGGAAATCGAGGCCGTGATCGGACCGCTTGATGTTCCCTCGGGTCAAGAGGGCGTGCCGCTAGCCCCAGGTCGTTTGCGACGGCACTACGCCCCCCGCACGCCAGTGGTTCTGGGATCGGAGCACGATCCCCTGCCGTTCGAGGGACGATTGGGATTGCTCTGCTTGACGCCTCCTCGCGATGCCGGGCGATTCGCGGCGGTCGAGTCGCTCTCCAAGACCGGCGACCTTGATGAAGCGGCAGCCGGGCTGTTTGCCGCCATGAGGCGGTTGGACCGCCTGAATCTGGATTACATCATCGCCCAGCCGCTCCCCGCCCGCGGAATCGGCCAGGCGCTGATGGACCGGCTCACTCGGGCGAGTTCACACCGTAAACCGGCCTGGGCTTGTGCCGAACACTCCGCCGCGTGCGACGGCCCTTAAGTCATAAAGAGGCGACCGTGTTTTCCCCTTGTTTGTGGGGCGAGACGTCAAAAAAGCCACGCTGAAGCGGGCCGTTGTATCGACGATGATATTGTTTCCCGCGGCCGGTTGTGGAAGAATGGGACCCACGGCTCAGGGAACGCGCGGCGCGCGCACTAGTAGCATGCGCCGCTGGACAACGAGACGTTCCTCGGAAGCAGCCGCCTTATCTGTTCCCTAAGCCCGCGTCATCGGCGGCCCGCGCCGAGGTCGTGCCGGAGGCTTCGGGCATGAAAAGGATGCAGGGATCATGCTGAAGACCGTCTTGATTGCCAACCGGGGGGAGATCGCGGTGCGCGTCATTCGCGCCTGCCGCGCATTGGGCATCCGCACGGTCGCGGTCTACTCGGAGGCGGACCGCGATTCGTTGCACGTCCAAATGGCCGACAAAGCCATTTGCATCGGCCCGGCGAAAAGCAAGGACAGCTATCTGAAGATCGTCAGCGTGCTGTCGGCGGCCGAGATTTCCAACGCCGACGCGATCCATCCCGGCTACGGATTCCTTTCGGAAAAAGCTCACTTCGCCGAGGTCTGCCGCGACTGCGGCTTCATCTTCGTCGGTCCCCCGCCCGACGCCATCGCCAAGATGGGCGACAAGGCGGTCGCCAGAGAGACGATGCGCGCCGCCGGCGTTCCCGTGATTCCAGGCAGCGAGGGCACGGTGAGCGAGTTGAGCGACGCCTTGCGCCTGGCTGAACGCATCGGCTATCCGGTGATCGTCAAGGCGGCGGCGGGCGGAGGCGGCAAGGGGATGCGCATCGCCCGGGACCGCGACGAGCTGACCTCGGGATTCGCCACCGCGCAGGCGGAGGCGGGAAGCGCGTTCGGCGACAACTCGGTGTACTTGGAGAAATTCATCGCCCGGGCCCGGCACGTCGAAATCCAGGTGCTCGCCGATGCGCATGGCAACGCCATCCACTTGGGCGAGCGCGATTGCTCGATGCAGCGACGCCACCAGAAATTGATCGAGGAGTCTCCCTCGCCCGCCGTCGACGCCGACCTCCGTCGCCGCATGGGCGAGGCGGCCGTGCGCGCGGCCAAGGCGGTGGGCTACGTCAACGCCGGGACGGTCGAATTCATCCTCAGCGAGACGGGCGAGTTCTACTTCATGGAAATGAACACGCGGATTCAGGTCGAGCATCCCGTGACCGAGATGATCACCGGCGTGGACCTCGTGCAGCAGCAACTCCGCATCGCCGCCGGGGAACGGCTGCCGTTCAGGCAAGAAGACATCCGCTTCCGCGGCCACGCGATCGAGTGCCGCATCAACGCCGAAGACCCGGACCAGAACTTCCGCCCCAACCCCGGCAAGATCACGGCGTTCGCTCCTCCCTCGGGAGACGGCTGGCGAATGGACACGCACATCTATCCCGGCTACACGGTTCCCGTCCACTACGATTCCCTCTTGGGCAAGCTGATCGTCCACGCCGCCGATCGGGAGGCGGCCATCGACTCGATGCTGAAGGCGCTGGACGGGTGCGTCATCGAAGGGGTCCGCACGACCATCCCCTTCCATAAGCGACTCTTGCGGGACCCCAACTTCCGGCGCGGAAAAATCCACACCAAGTACGTGGAAGAGGAGTTTCTCGCCGCGGCCGCCAGCCGTTGAGCAAGCAATCGTTGCCGAGGACACCCCAGCGCGGCCCGCCCCCAAAAACCCAATGGGCAATGACCAGCTCCCAGCACGGCTTCACATCGATGGCTTCCGCGAGACTCGCGGTTGCTCGGCGAGCCGAGGTCAAGTTCTGTTTGGCTCGTGTTGACGTCACGGCCATACTGGACTTTCGCGGACAGGCGGAATCATTGCCGGCAAGGTGTCCATTCCTTCCGTTGTTCCATGAGCAGCCAGGTTTGCTCTCAAGGCGACTTTGTCGGTTGCTCGGTCGCCCGCTGGCCCAAGGCGGCGAGAATCTGCCGGATGACCTGTTGATTGGCAGGAGGAAAGCGGTAATTATGCAACTCGGCCATGGGAACCCATTGAAACGGGGCGGCGGGCGTTTGCCCGGGATCGACCGGCTCGCCGGCGAAGAAATGCAGGCATACCCGGCCGTGCGCGTACTCGTGTTCGGCCACGCCCAGCCGATCGCTGACGCGGATTTCCAGGCCGGTTTCCTCGCGGCATTCTCGGGCCGCGGCCCGCTGGGGCGATTCGCCCGGCAGGACCTTGCCGCCGGGAAACTCCCAGTAGCCGCCGAGCACCGCTGCCGCCGGGCGTTGCCCGATCAACACGCAATCCTCGCGGCGCACCACGGCCACGGCGATTTGCGAAGGCTGCGCATCGCTCATCGGCTCTTTCCCAGGGCTTGTGGAGCTTCCATCGCTGTCATCGACGAAGTGCGGGAAAGGTCCCGGGCGCAAATCGTACCATGTCGCGGCCTTCTGGCAAGCGGTTTGCCATCATGGTAAAGTCGAGGCTCGATCTGCCCGCCAGGAATTTCCATCCGCAAGAAAGGTCTTACCGCGATGAAACTCGACCATCTCCCTCGCCGACGATCAGCCATGATTCTCGGTCTGGCTGTCTGTTTCTGGGCGGTTGGGGCATTGGCCCAGGAGAAGAGCGTCCAGCCGGGGATCAACAAGCCGTATGAGAAAGTCGATCTGAAGGCCCAAATCCAGCGGTTCGAGGGCGAAGGCCGCGACGTGGTGAAAAGGAAAGACGAGATCCTCGCCGCCTGCGGCCTCAAGCCGGGGATGCACGTGGCCGACATTGGGGCGGGCACGGGCCTGTTCACGCGCCTGTTCGCGCCCAAGGTGGCGCCCGGCGGCAAGGTGTATGCCGTCGACATTAGCAAGACGTTCATCGAGCACATCCAAAAAACCTGCCGCGATCAGAAGATCGACAACGTCGAGGGCATCGTCTGCCCGGCGGACTCGACCAACTTGCCGCCGCGGTCGATCGACCTGGCCTTCCTCTGCGACGTGTACCACCACCTGGAGTTTCCGCGGAAGACGCTGGCCTCGATCCGGCAGGCCCTGCGGCCGGGCGGGCGATTGGTCGTCGTCGAGTTTCACAAGGCCGGCCGGATGAAGGACCATGTCCGGGCCGACAAGACGACCTTTACCCAGGAAATCGTCGCCGCGGGCTTCAATCTCATGGACAGCAGGCCGTTGGGCGAAACGCAGTACATCCTCCAATTCCAGAAATCCGGCCTGAGGCCGCCCGCCGTGCCGCTGGTGGTCCACGACCCGTACTTCAGCATCTGGTCGTTCAGCGACCGCCTGACCGACGATTGGCCGCGGCATTGGACCGGGGCGATCCACGCCTTGGCGAGCATGGTCCGGATCGACGGCAAGGCGTATCGCCTCATGGGCCTGGAGCCGCGCGACTGCCCGCCCCTGCCGCAGGTAGGCCGGACGGTCCACGCCACTCGGACGAGCTACGATTTCGAAGGCGGGGGCATCCGCTTGCAGCTCGTGTTTCTCACGCCCGTCTATCCGCACGACCTCGAACTCGTCGGGCGTCCGGTGACCTACTTGAGCTGGACGCTGCGTTCCATCGACGGCCGGGAGCACGAGGTCCAAATCTACTACGACAACTCGGCGGAGCTGGTCGTCAACGAGGCGACGCAACCGGTCGTTTGGGGTCGGTCGAAAGTTCCCGGGCTGGAGACGCTGCGCATGGGTTCGGCGGAGCAGCCGGTCTTGAAGAAGAAGGGCGACAACCTGCGGATCGATTGGGGCCATCTCTACGTTGCTGCGCCGGCGTCGGACCGGTCCATGGCGGTCATCGCGGACCACGCCTCGGTCCGGGGCACTTTTGCCCGAACAGGGCGGCTTCCCGCGAAAGACGACCAACGCATGCCGCGGCCCGCCAATGACCAATGGCCCGTGGCCGCGATGGGGTTCGATCTCGGAAAGGTCGGCATGAGCAACGTCGAGCGGTGGATGATGTTGGCGTACGACGATGAGTATTCGATCGAATACCTCGGGCAAAAGCTTCGCCCGTGGTGGCGCCGCAAGGGCGCCGACGCCGCCGAACTGCTCCGCGTCGCGGCGAAGGCAAGGAAGGAACCCTTCCAGGACGAATTCGACCTCGACTTTTATCGGTCGGCCTGTTTGGCGGGCGGCGTGGACTACGCGGACCTCTGCGCCCTCGCTTTTCGCCAGGCGATCGGGGCCCACAAGCTGGTCGCCGGGCCCAAGGGCGAGCCGATGCTCTTCTCCAAAGAGTGTTTCTCCAACGGCTGCATCGGGACGGTCGATGTGTTGTACCCGGCGTCGCCGATCTTCGCCCTGTTCAACAACGAACTGCTGAAGGCCACGGTCACGCCGGTCTTCGAGTACGCGATGACGGACCGATGGAAGTTTCCCTTCGCCCCGCACGATTTGGGCACGTATCCCTTGGCCAACGGTCAGGTGTACGGCGGCGGCGAAACGAGCGAGGAAAACCAGATGCCGGTCGAGGAGTGCGGCAATATGCTCATCGTGGCCGCGGTCATCTCGAAGCTCGACGGCAACACGAAGTACGTGGATCGCTACTGGCGTCTGCTGGAACAATGGGCCAAGTATCTCAAGGAAAAGGGACTGGACCCGGAGAACCAGCTTTGCACCGACGATTTCGCGGGACACCTGGCGCACAACGCCAATCTCTCGCTGAAGGCGATCCTTGCCCTGGGCGCGTATGCCCAGATGTGCGGGATGGCGGGCAAACGCGACGAGTCGAAGCAGTATCGGGCCACCGCGGAGCAGTTCGCCAAGGAGTGGATCAAGCTGGCCGACGAGGGCGACCATTACCGGCTGGCCTTCGACAAGCCCGGCACGTGGAGCCAGAAATACAACCTGGTATGGGACAAGCTCCTCGGTCTGAAACTCTTCCCGCCCGAGGTCGCCCGGAAGGAAATCGCCTACTACAAGACGAAGCTCAATCCCTACGGCTTGCCGCTGGACAATCGGGCCTTGTACACGAAGACCGATTGGGAGGTCTGGACCGCCACGCTGGCCGAATCGCGCGCCGATTTCGACGCCCTCATGAAGCCGGTCTATCGCTTCGTCGATGAAACGCCGGATCGCGTGCCGCTGACCGACTGGTACATGACCGACACGGCGAAGCTCAAGGGCTTCCGCGCCCGGCCCGTGATCGGCGGTGTTTTCATCAAGATGCTCGACGATGCGGCGACCTGGAAGCAATGGAGCGATCGGCGGCCCGACGCGGCGACGCGCTTGCCCTCCCGCGGTTCCGGCACTTGACCGTGGATCTGAAGCCGGGGCATCCCGATGCTGATCGAGGCCATGATTGCCCCGACGACTTCGGCGTGCCAGGCGTGGAGGGACGGCCCCACATCGTGCGGCCCAAAAGATGGCATTCGCGGAGCAAACCTTCGCGCTGGCGGCCGAGTTGCCCTTTTGGATGACTGTTTCCAGCCCCACGATGATTGAACGCGAGCAAGAACGGCAAGATCGCGCCGTGGAGAGCCGTGACGACGGGTTGGCGAGGCCCTCTTTGCCGGGGCGTCGCAGGGCGTGTTTTCGGGGGTGGCGAGGCTGGCTTCTGCGCCTCGCGATCCTTTTGGCGTCTCCACTTGTCGTCTTTGGCCTGGCGGAAATCGGATTGCGGCGGCTGGGGTACGGCCATGCGACGAGTTTCTTCATTGGGCCAGACGCGGCCGGGGTCTACCGGTCCAATGAGCGGTTCGGGTGGAGGTTCTTTCCGCCACCGCTGGCCCGATCTCCCGAGCCTTGCCTCCTCTCTCCCAAGCCCCCGGGCACGGTTCGCGTCTTCGTCGTCGGGAGTTCCGCGGCGATGGGCATGCCCAATCCGGCGTTCAGCTTCGCTCGCCTCCTGGAAGTCATGCTTGGCGCCCGATACCCCGATGTCCGATTCGAAGTCGTCAACACGGCGATGACGGCAATCAACTCGCACGTGGCGATCGAAATCGTCAAGGATTGTGCTTCCCATCGCCCGGACTTGTTTGTCGTCTATATGGGCAATAACGAAGTGGTGGGACCTTACGGCCCGGGAACGGTGTTCCAGCGGTGGTTGCCGGGGCGGGCGATGGCGCGGGCGGCGATTTGGGTGAAATCGACGCGGGTGGGGCAGTGTCTTAACCAGCTTGTCGAACGTTTCGGCCGCGACGACACGCCCGCCGCCTGGAAAGGCATGGAAATGTTCCTCGGCAACCGCCTCGCGGCGGATGACCCCCGACTGGCCCAAGTTTACGAGAACTTTCGGCGAAACCTCGCGGACCTGGTGCGCGTCGCACAACGGGCGGGCGCCGCCGTGGTCCTTTCGACGGTCGCCGTGAATCTGAAGGACTGCCCGCCCTTGGCCTCGATGCACCGCGTGGACCTGTCCCCCCAAGACCTCGCGCGATGGGAAACTCTTTATCGCGACGGGGCGGCGTGGGAGGCGCAAGGGGAGTTTCAGAAGGCAATCGAGGCGTGGGAGGCGGCGGCGCGGATCGATGATCGCCACGCCGAGCTTCAGTTTCGGCTCGCCCGGCGTCTGGCGGCGATGGGCCGCTTGGCGGAGGCGCGAGCGCGCTACGCTTACGCCCGCGATCTGGACGTGCTGCGGTTCCGAGCCGACTCGAAAATCAACGCGACGATCCGCGCGGTGGCGGAAGAGTGCAAGAACGACAAGGTCCACCTGGTCGACGCCGAACAGGCCCTGGCCGGAAGTGTTTCGGCCACCGGCGGCATCCCGGGCAGCGAGTTGTTCCATGAGCACGTCCATTTGACCTTCGAGGGCAACTACCTCCTGGCGAAGGCGGTCCTGGAGGGGGTTTCCGATTGCCTGCCGGAAGAGATCCGCTCCCGTCCGAAGGGCCCGGTCCCGACAAAAAACCAGTGCGCCGAAGCCCTGGCCCTGACTCCGTGGGACGAATTCCACATGGCCGAAGTGATGGCGGAGGTCACCTCCAGGCCGCCTTTCACGAATCAGCTCGATCATGCCCTGCGGCAAGCGGCCGCTCGGGAACGGGTGGAGGGCCTCCGCCGCCGCGCGTTGGCGCCGGAGGGGCTCCGCGAGGCCGTGAGGATCTACCAGACGGCCCTCGCCAAGCGGCCCGACGATTGGCGCTTGCACGACCGCTTCGCCTGTCTGGCGGAACTTTGCGGCCGGCGTGATCTGGCGGTCGGGCACCGGCGGGTGGTCCTTCAGCAATTCCCATGGCTGGTGGACCGCCGCGTGCAACTGGCCGAAACCCTGCTCAACCAGGGGGACCTCGACGCGGCGGTCGCCGAGTTTTCGCGAGCGCTGAAGTTCGATTCGCGGCACGCGGAGGCGCACAACGGACTGGCCATGGCCCTCATCCTTCGAGGAGATCTTGAACCGGCGGTCGAACACCTTCACGAGGCCCTAAGACTCCGCCCGGACTACTTCGAGGCGGAGATCAACCTCGGCATGGCGCTCAGCCAGCAGGGACGACTCGACGAGGCGGTCGCGAGGTTTTCCGCGGCCCAACAAATCGACCCCCGCCGCCCCGACTCGCACATCAATCTTGCAAACGTCCTCTTTCGCCAAGGAAAGATGGACGCGGCGATCACCCACTGGCGCGAGGCCGTTCGTCTTCAGCCCGACAACCTCGAAGCGCTCAACCAGTTGGCTTCCATCCTGGCGACCTGCCCGATGGAATCGCTCCGCAACGCGAAGGAAGCGGTGGAACTAGCCCAACGCGCGGCGAAGCTGTCCGGGCGTCAAGATCCGACCATCCTGGACACGCTGGCCGAGGCCTATGCCGAGGCCGGCCAGACCGCCCAGGCCGTGGCGACCGCCGAGGAAGCGCTGGCCTTGGCCGTCCGGCAGAACCGGAAAGCGCTGGCCGACACGCTGCAAGCGAAGATCCGGCGGTATCAGTCGCGGCTTCCGACGCCACCCCAGAGCCGGTCCTCTGCCGGGTCAAGTCCCTGAACTTCGGCGCTGACGGCGCGCTCTGCCGAACTGGCGCGCCCATGCCGGCACGGCAACCACGGCAACCGGGCAGGTTTTGTTGGCGCGGGGGGCTGCGATACAAGCGGGATGGGCGGAGCGGCCTGGGAACGGTCACCCAAGATGTTTGCGTGATCCGGGTGCATCTTGTATAGTGCGTGCTCGGTGTTGGGTTGCGCGCGCCGCCTGGGTCAGGCGGGACGGCAACGGCCCAATTCGCGGACCTCAGCCAACGAAGGAGATGGTATGAATTGAGTTTTGCTGGCAGGGAGATCCGGGAAGGTAGACTTTCCCGGAGTAGACAGGTCACAGGCTGTATCGGTTTGTTGAGGCAATGCGACCTCGTGAAGGAGATTGG
>Ga0209101_1002154_pt1 | contig 13324 bp, 6 predicted proteins | sample ConPoolayeCmetaG_FD_185481 | JGI IMG/M metagenome (GOLD analysis project Ga0209101, IMG submission 185481) | Hot spring microbial mat communities from California, USA to study Microbial Dark Matter (Phase II) - Cone Pool mat layer C metaG... ... | reverse complement strand
GTTTATGCCGGCTATGTGCGGATTGTCCGAATCGCCGCCCACAAGGGCAAAGGGGATGATGTCCTTGCCGATACGGCTCCCTGATTGAATGAACGCATAAGCGCCGATACGGCTGAACTGATGGACAGTCACGAATCCGCCGAATGTTACATCGTTGTCCACGATCACATGCCCGGCAAGGGCAAGGTTGTTGGAGGCAATGACATTATTCCCGACAAAACAGTCATGAGCAACGTGGCAATAAGACAACAAAGCGCACCCGTTTCCCACGACGGTCTTTCCCGCTGCCTTTGTCCCACGATTCAGCGTGCAGAATTCGCGTATGATGGTATTGTCGCCGATTTCAAGCGTGGTCTCTTCACCGGCGAATTTAAGGTCTTGTGGAATGGTGCCCACGCTTGCGCCGTGAAACACCCTGCAGCCGCTGCCCATTCGTGTTCCCCAGGCCACAAGCGCGTGGCATCCAATCGAGGTGCGATCGCCGATTTCCACATTCGCTTCGATTACCGCATAGGGACCGATGTGCACGTCAACGCCCAGTTTCGCGGCCGGATCGACAATAGCCGTCGGATGAATAGTCGTCGCCATTATGCCCTCGTCAACTGTCCTTGTATGCGTATGCCGCAAAGGTTCCACCCGCAGAGCGGGCGGCAATCATTGAGCGCGCCCTTAAAGGGCGCTTCCTGTATATGCGTTGTTTTTCTTCATGATCTCACCCCAGCCCCTCTCCGAATCGGAGAGGGGCTCGGATGCGTTCCCCCGCCTCCCCTTCTCCGATTCGGAGAAGGGGCCGGGGGATGAGGTCTAACAATCAGAAAAAAAATCCACAGGACACCCTCGCATTAATCCTTTTTCCCGATCATGGCGAACAGCTCAGCCTCGCACACCAGTTTATCTTCCACGAAACACCTTCCGGCGAAACGCATGGAGGTCGCGCGCGACTGCAGCGTCTCCACTTCCATGCGCAGACAGTCGCCCGGCCGCACCATGCCGCGGAAACGCGCCTTGTCGATACCCATAAACAGGATCGTGCTTCCCCGCGCCGACTTACGCGTGGAGAGCGCCAGCAGGCCGGCCGCCTGAGCCATGGCTTCGATCTGCAGCACCCCCGGCATCACCGGATTTCCCGGGAAATGCCCCTGAAAAAAATGATCGCTGAACGAGACGTTTTTCACCGCGGTAATGCTCTTGTTGGGATCGAGTTTCACCACTTTGTCAACTAGGAGGAAAGGGTAACGGTGGGGAAGGTATTCGAGAATCTCATTGTAGTCAAGCGGCGGTTTGGCGGCTTTTTTCTTTTTCAGGTAGGCCCTGATTTTTTTCGCCATTGCATGGTTGCCGGCGTGGCCCGGACGCGCAGCGAAAATATGGGCCTTGATGGGCTTGCCGAGCATGTAAAGGTCGCCCAGAAGGTCAAGCGCCTTGTGACGGCACGGCTCGTTGGGAAATCGCAGCTTTGTATTGTTGAGAAATCCGTTTTCTCCCTTTTTCAGCGGCCGGTGCTCATTGAAAAGCCTTCGGATATACTCGGTGTGCTCCTGCGTGATCTCCACGTCCTGCACCACCAGCGCGCTGTCGAGACAACCGCCCTTGATAAGGCCTTTTTCACGCAGGTGCTCGATCTCCGATAAAAAACAGAACGTCCGGGCCGGCGCGAATTCCTTCTCGAAATCATCCACGTTGAACATGGTCGTATATTGCACGCCCAGGGCAGGATGGCCGTAGTCAATCTGGACGGTCATGCGGAGATGGTTTGACGGATATACGCCAAGCGCCAGATCGCCGTCAACGTAGTCGACGGGATCGTCAATGGTGATGTATTCCCGCTGTTCCGACTGCTGGACAATGCCCGCCGTATTGATAGCCTCGACAAAGGGCAGCGCGCTGCCGTCCATGAGCGGCACCTCCGGCGCGTTGACCTCGACCATGGCGTTATCGATGCCCGTGCCGGCAAAAGCGGCCATGACATGTTCGATCGTATGGATTTTTGCCTCGCCCTTGCCGATGGCGGTCCCGCGCGCAAGATCAACGACGTTGTCGATATCTGCTTCAATCCGGGGCTTGTCATCAAGGTCGCTTCGGCAAAATACAATGCCTGTGTTGTCGGGGGCGGGATTGATGGTGACGGTTGTGCGCGCTCCCGTATGCAGACCAACGCCTTCGAGGGAAACAGGCTCTTTTATGGTTTGCTGCAGCGGCATATTTTCAGAGTATCCTTTCTTTTTTCACCTACATGTGCTGTTGTATCAATTGTTTGACTTTACGCAATAATCCCGGCAGTTCCTGCTGTGCGGCTTCGATACGCCGCATTTTCATCAGGTCCCGGGCCGGATACCCGGTGACTTTTGCGCCCGGAGGCACGCTTTTACTCACCCCGGCCTTGGCGCCGATAAACGAACGATCGCCGATTTCAATATGGCCGACAAAACCCGCCTGGCCGCCCACGAGCACGTGATCGCCGATTTTTGTGCTGCCCGACACGCCCGCCTGCGCGGCCATCGCCGAATGCCGCCCCACCACCACGTTGTGCGCGATATGAATAAGATTGTCGAGCCGCGCGCCCGCGCGTATGATCGTCGGCTCGAAATTACCCCGGTCGATGCAGACACATGCCCCGATCTCGACGTCATCCTCGATAACTACGACGCCGAAACATGGGATGCGCACGAAACGGCCGTTTTCCATGGCATTGGCAAATCCGTCGCTGCCGATCACGCTTCCGGATTGAATAATCACCCTGTTGCCAATGCGCGTGCCGTGGCGTATAACCGCGGACGAGTCGATGCGGCAATCGGCGCCGATGTGGGAGCCTTTTTCGATGACACAATTCGCTCCGATAACGGTCCGCGCGCCGATTACGACGCCTTCACCGATAACCGTACCCGGACCGATACATGCGGTTTGATCCACTGAAGAGCTTTTATCGATAATCGCCGAGGGGTGGACGGCCGGCTGAAACAGCACGGCGGAGTCTTCAAAAAGCCGGGCGGTTTTTGCGTATCCGAGGTAGGGATCATCAACCTCAAGATTTATCTTTCCCTCGATGGGCCGTCCTTTTTTGACAATCATCACCCCGGCCCTGCTTGCCCGCGCCTCCTCTTCATATTTCGGCTCCGCCACAAAGCTCACGCTGTGTGCATCGGCCGACGCAAGCGATGCGATGCGGGAGATATCCATGTCGCGGGCGGCTCCGGCAACCGTGCAGCCAAGCGTTTCGGCAATCCGGCCAAGCTTCACTATTTCTCCTTATTAAGGGCCGCAAGCACGCGTTCGGTCAGATCGTATCCGGGCTTTGCATACACCAGCCCGCCCACGCGCGCGTCGAATATATAGTCGTAATTCTCGGCCTTGGCAATCTGCTCCAGGATTTTATTGATCTTGTCGACAATGGGCCGCGTCAAATCTTCGTTCTTTTTCAGCGCCTCGCCTTCCTGGCCGAATTTCTCCTGCAGGAACTTCTGGTATTCGACCATTTTCGCCTGCAGTTTGTCTTCGAGCTCCTTCTTGCGCTCGCTGGAGAGCAGAAGGCTCTGCTTTTCAAGCTGGTCCTTGAGGTCTTTCATTTCCTTCTGCCGCTCGGTGGCTTCCTGCTCCCATTTCGCCACCTCCTTGTTGAATTTCTCCTGCGCTTCCTTGGTGCCCTCGTATTCGGCGAATATCCGCTCAGAGTTGATGAAGCCGATTTTGAGTTCGGCCCTGGCGACCGTCGCCGCCCATAATACAATCAACATGCCCCCAACGAATGTACTCAATCGACGCATCGCGAACCTCCTTACATCAATGTGCGATTTTCGGTATTCAATATATACGGTTCAATGCAGGGCCGCTAAAATCCCCTATTCATCAGGAAATGGAAATGAAATCCCTCCGGCTTCTCGGAAAAATGGGTCCGCTTGGGATCATCCAGCCCCCACGCGAAATCAAATCCCATCAGCCCGATCATGGGGAACAGCAGACGCAGACCGAAACCAACGCCGGTGTACATATCGGTCGGATCGACCTGCTGTATACTTCCCCACGTATTTCCCATATCGCCGAATACGGCAAAATAAAGCTGCTGATCGAGAATGGGAAATCGTATTTGACTTGAAAACGTCATCATGGCCTTCGAACGCTCAGGATTGTATCTTCCGCCGAACTGCTCTGATTCGTACCCCCGCAATTGCCCGCCGAAATAAACATCACCCGCCGTAAACACATCCGTCGCCAGTATTCTCAGCGTATCGGCGACGCTTCCGAGCAGGCCGAATTCGGAATTGAGCCCCAGGACGAATTTCCAGAACAGCGGGAAATACCAGTCATACCCGATCGTCCCTTTTGCGTAGCGGTAGAAGTCGTCGCGGGTGAAGCGCTCCAGACTGTGTCCCAGGCCGGCATACTCGCCGGTCACGGTAAAGATGGAACCGGTGTTGGGGAAATTGGGAAGATCGGTGTCGTTGCGCACAAGCTTCACCGATACGCTGCTCTTGTATCCCGAACTGTCAAGAACCATGGTTCCGACCTGAACGCGCCTGTAGGTGGTGTGCTCCCTGCTGATGCCGTAATTGATATAGGCTCTGAAATAATCATCGGGCCATTTCAGCTTCCGTCCCAAGCCGAAGTCAACGCCGTATCCCTTGAACTCTTCGCCCCTGTATATCTGCCTGCGGAAAAAAGCGTTTGTGGAGAAGCGCGTCGGCGTGTCGAATATCCACGGCTCGATAAACCCGGCGGAAACGCGCTGATACGTTTTTGAAAATTCCGTTGTAAACGACACCTCCTCGCCTGCTCCCCTGAAATTGGGAACGGAGATGCTGAAATTGCCGCCGAACCCCTCCACCTGGCTGTACATCACGCCTGCGCTGAATTGCCCGATATTCTCCTTCTCTTTCACGTTGAACACGAGGTCGATGGTGCCGTCGTCGTTGGGCTTGAGGTCAGGCGACACGTTGTCGAAATAATTGAGCTGCATGACCTCGCGCACGCTGCGTTCCATCCGCGACTGCTTGTATTTCTGCCCCGGATACATCACCAGCTCGCGCCGCACCACCTTTTCAAAGGTTTTTTCGTTCCCCGCTATTTCTATCTTGCGCACGATTGCCGGCCTGCCCTCAACGACGTCGAACACCACGTCAATCGTATCAGCCTTCCGCCGCATCTGCTCCCTGAGCTGTATCCACAGGTATCCTTCTTCGCGGTATGCGTTCGAAATCATCCCCTTGGACATCTCGAACTTGCTTTTATCGAACGGCTTGCCCTTCTTGAGCACCACGCGGCCGCGCAGGGCGTCGGAGTCCAGTACCCTGTTGCCGGTGAAAAAGAAATCGCCGGCGTAATACTTGGTTCCCTCGCTCAGGCTGATACGGATGAAGATATCCTTCCTGTTGTCGCTGTACCATACACTGTCGCCCGTCACCTGCGCATCCAGGTATCCGTGATTGTGATAAAACATCAGCAGGGTGTCGATGTGCTTCTCGTAATCGTCCTGCTTGAATTCACCGCTCGTGTACCACTTGTTTTCCTTTGTTTTGAGCTTGCGCTTCAGTTTCCGCTCGTTGTACGCAGTGTTGCCTTCGAAGTAGATTTTCTTCACCCGCACCCGCGGGCCCTCTTTCACGGTGAACTTCGCGATGCAATTGCCGGGTATCTTCGTCTCTATCAGCTCGCACGATACATCGGCGACAAGATATCCTTTTTCGGCATACACATCCTTGATTATCCGCACATTTTCATAGACAAGCGCATCGCTGACCGTCCGACCCTCTTTGAGCGTCAGCTTCTCCTCGAAATCCTTCTCCTTGAGCTTCTTGTTGCCGTGGAATTCAATCGATTCGCAGACAGGATTCTCCACAAGCCTCAGCAGAAGCGACGCGCTCGAGTCGGTTTCGGAAAGCACGTAAAAATCAATCGAACGGAACAGCCCCAGATGGTTGAGCCGCCTGATCGCCTCCTGGACATCGAGCGGCGTGAATTCCTCCCCGCTTCTCAACCGGACATTATTGCGCACCACCGCCGGCTGATGGATTGAAAGCCCTTCGATAACCAGGGTATCGAGAATTTTCGCCGGTGAGTCATGGACCGCGCCCAGCAGGCAGGCGGCCGCAGTGACAAGGATTGCCGCATGTCCCGGCATGTCCGGCGTGTTGCGGCCGCTTAATTTTTTTTCGAAAAGTCGCATTACTGCCATATACCCGTGAGTCTATGCCTAAAGTATGCTAAAAGAGATTAAATATACTTCAGACGGAATACAATGCTCGAAAAATCAGCGCCTCCCGCTCCGATCGGCGCCAGCGCTCTCGCATTCTGATTCCCGCTAAAAGTCCAGAAGCGACCGCGCTTTATTGATAGGCAGCCGCAGCTGCAGGTATACTTTCGGGTTGTATGCGATGGCCTTCTCATGATATTGAATTCCATAGCTGACATCCAGCAAAAGATACCGCATCGGCTGATATTCCAGGCCGATGCTGTGTTCGGGGTGCAGAAGCGTGTCCACGGGTATCAATTCGCTGCGCCACTTGAGAAAAAGCTTGTCATGAAGGAAATACCGGCCGAGTGTAATCCCGACATTGGCAAGCGCAAGGTAGTCCCACTGGCTCCCCAGACCGTGAAATCGATTGCTGTAAAGGTAATAAAAATAATTGGCCGCAATCGATGATTCAAACGTAACGACGTCGAGGCCGAGCCGCCGTGCAAGCTGCTTTTCAAACCGCTGGACAAAATAGCGGCGGATATACTGCTTGCCGAAATCTGACACTATACCTCCCGCGCCCTTGAAACTCATGATATGAAGCCCGGCGGCCCGATAAAATTCCTGCTCCGCCTCCCCAGGCAATTCGTCGAAATCCGACGACAGATGGAAGCTGATTTCGTTAAATCTTCCCTTTTGGCTGAGTGAACCGGTGTTGGGGTCTTTTGTCAAAAGCGTCAGGCGGATGCGCTCGAACCTGCTGGTGTCGGAAAACGCCTCCGCGCTTCCCCAGATAACCGGCATATTGTCATAGCCTTCGGCGTTCTCGAGCGGCTGGGGCGTAAAATCAAGCCCGACGTCGATATTGCGATCAAACGTCTTCCCATAGTACACCGTCCCGCGGTATGAACGAAGAGAACCGAAAATCTTGAACGTATTGTCAATCATGCGGCCCCGCAGCCGCACTTCGCCTCCCTGATCAAGCGTCAACTCGCAAAACCGTATGAATTTCCGCTGCCGCATGCCGACGTCGTAGAAATACACCACCCGGTTTCCCGGCCTGACGTCAAGCTCCCAGGTGATATAGAGTGAGGGATCGAATTCCCACGGGATTTCATCGGTTTCCAGGAATGGAAAAGTGAACTCGCTCTGCGCGACCGTCCATGTGCCGCAGATGCGAAGTTTATCAAGCGGGCCGGCAAGCGTAAACGCGTCAAACGGCGGCCGGGGTCCAAAGGCGACCTCAACCCGATCGTCGACGCGCTGAAACCCCGGCAGGTGCAGCGCCACCCCCTGTTTCGGGGTACGCACCTGAAGGACGCCCGCATTGATCGGGCCGAGCATAATCGGCTCATAGCCCGGCGGCACGTTGTGCGACGACGTTATGGTAATGGGCCGGCGCCGGATTTTTCCTGATATCGACGTGTGAAGGCGGCCGGCGCCGTCAATCGACATCTCCAGCGCAAAGGGCGTTATATCGTCGAGTACAAACGGTTTCAGCGTCAAAACGCCGTTGGGAATTGCTATGCGCGCGTGTGAAAAACGCCATTCCCCGTCCGCCGCCGAAAACGCCGCCCGAATGGTTCCTTTGCCCGTACCGCCAATCGGCGAGTCGAACCGGCGCGCCACGGTCGCCAGCAAATCCCCCTCCACGGCCGCCGCGGCGCGAATCGTATCCTCGTCGGTCTCTTCGCCGGCTAGCACCGCCCAGGGCACGAACCCGCTGGCCGTCGCCCTTGTCAGCGACGAATCGGCGGCCAATAGTGTATCGATAAAAATTCCGTCGCTGTCTGCGCGTATAACGGCGGCGACGGAGTCGACGCGCCACTGGTCGATGAAAACGCGGGGCGATACGGCATGGATGACAACCGGCAGGCCCGAATCGCCGGAAGCGAAACGCCCCGAGATGCTGCCGGCAACGGCATGGCCTTCGGGAAGAACGCCGGCCAGAAGTTCCCCGAGATTGACGTCATGAAACTCGCCGGATACCGCCAGGACGCCGGCATGTGACACCGTGTCCACCATCAATATAATTGTCTTTCCCTGCCGTATGACAAAGGGAAGCACGGTAAAGGACGACGCCGAGGCCGCCAGTATCAGATCGGTCTGCAGGGGCGACACGCCCAGGATATTGCCGTTGCGGATGTGGACGTGAGCGCGGCATTGGGGCGCGTCAAGAGGGCCGTACACGCGCGCATCGGCATGCAGATGGCCGCCGCGCAAAATATCTTTCGATCCCAGAAACCACGTATCAAGGTCGATAAAAGGCACTCCTGCGCAGGAAATCTGCACGGCGATGCTTCCGGGCTTTCCAAAGCGCAGCGTTCCCCTGCCCGCCGCGCCGTGCAGCATGCGGAGCGAATCGATCGTCAACGAATCGCCGTAAAACCTTCCGGCGGCAACAAGCGGAAAAGCCTTTTTTGATACTCGCAGCCGCGCGTCGCTCAGCCGCCATTCGAACGTTGAATCCTGCAGGAGCCCGCTGAATTCTACGCCGCCATCGATATCCCTGCCGCCAAGCTCGCACAATCCGTATACCGTCAGCCGATTCACCGGTCCGGACCATGTCGAGATGATACGCGCCGATTCGATGACGCCTCCCGCACCGTAGGGAAGCCGGTCGAGAGCGGCGCGCATCATTTTTTCCTCAATCACAAGCTGCGCACGCATGACCGGCGCCGGCCGATCCAGGCTGTCAACGGCGCCGGAAAGAGAAAAATACTCCCTGTTGCGCGCATCGCTTTCGAACACCACGCCGCTTTCGCAGCTTTTAACGGTCAGCCGGGGGTTTCCCAGGGCCACGCCCATCACCGATGCGCTGTCGACGGCGACGGCGCACGTGAGCCTGATTTTCGGCCCAAGCCCGCCAAGCGATGCGTCGCAGCCGATCCGTCCGCCGGCACGGGGCGAAAAAGCGGACGCGGAGGCGCGCAGGCGGATTGACGCATCGTAAACAGGGGGCGATGCGCCGATAGTGACCCTGCCCCGCCCGTTCACCGTGAACTGCGATCCTTCGACGACAAGGGAGTCGACGACAATCGAGGAGGAGTCGGCGCGCAGCCCGCCGCTCAGCCGCGTGACCGCATTGCCCCACAGGCTGACGCCGCCGCCGTTTACCGCGGCAACCACCTGTCGGGAGCGCGCGTCCTTAGACACACCTGCCTCGATCCATCCCTGTCCGAGCACGTTGCGCGCCACCACCGGCGGCAGCGTATCGAACAGCTCCTGGAGCACGATACCATCGATCCGCGCTGACAGGCGGCAATCGCCGTCGCGGGCGAAGTCCCACACGCCCGATGCATTGCATGCCACGCCTTTACATCGGCAGCGAAGCGAGTCGATATCGAGCCTGCTGTCTGAGAAACGAATACCGAGGCTGATGTCCTCGACGCTCGCGCCGTGAGTGGTCACGACGGTCCGCGCCCCGGCAAGCGTCACCCATCCGTTTGATTCCATCGACGCCGGAGACAGGGCGTCGGTAAACGCGAACTCCCCCACGCCGTCGAGAGTCCCGCCGCTTATCCTCAGCGTGCGCCACGGCACGTCGTGCCGTAAACGGGCGCGCCGCAGCCTGAATGATATCCGGTGGCGCTCCCCGGGGGGTGCGATCATGCCCGACAGCGTCAGGTTCTTCAGCGCCGCCCCCACTTTTCCTTTCAGCTCGAAATGCACACGCGGCCCCTCCGTCCACACGCTGCCGTCGAGATCGCTTGCGGTGAGCACATGCGTACCACTGCGGTCTGAAAGGTTGACCGTACCGCGCTGGATAAGGAGGCGATCAAGCGGCAGCGCGGCCGCCGCCGGCGGCGCAGGAGCGGAATCCGGCGCGGACGCGCCGGGAGGCGCGGCGCCGCCGGACGCTGGAGACTCAGGCTCGCGGTAGGAAACCTCGATATGCGGCTCGACGAATATGATTTTGCTGATGCTGCGGCCGAGATCGCCCCGGGTCCGTACGAGTTTTGTGAGCGAAATGCCCACCTTGATATCGTGGACGTCGATCCGCAGCATCCGCAGGGGAATGGAGACGCGGACATTGGAGAGATAGACTGAGAGGAAACGGATGCGCACCCGCTCGACATCAAAGGCCCCGCCAAGCCGCGGGGAAAGATTTGCTATAAGAATACGCTCGATATTGCGGTTCTTTTCGAGCAGGCGTATCCCCCCGTACGATAGAATGCCAAGGAGAAAACACAATACGCCCAGCGGAATAATCCACTTACGAGGTTTCACCCGGATCCTTCGCCGCCGAAAAGATCAGTTCGCTGTTTTCGCAGTCTACCTCAATCGTATCGCCGTCGTGAAACCGGTTGTTGAGAAATTCCTCGGCCAGGCGGTCCTCGACGAGCCTTTGAATGGAGCGCTGGAGCGGACGGGCGCCGAGGACGGGGTCGAAGCCCTTGTCGACGACGAATTCCTTGGCCCGCGGGGTGAAGCGCAGCCGCACCGACCGATCTGCCAGCCGCTGTTCCACCTCCTTGAGCCGAATGTCGACAATCCGCGCGATTTCCTCTTTGCCAAGAGGCCTGAATACGATGGTCTCGTCGACGCGGTTGAGAAATTCCGGGTTGAATATCCGCTTCAGCTCGTCGGTCACCTTTGCCTTCATCGCCTCGTAATCCGACATGTCGCTCGCCTTGCCGAACCCCATCCTGCCGGTTTTCTTGACTTCGCGTGTCCCGGCGTTTGAGGTCATGATAATCAGCGTGTTCTTGAAATTGACATGCCGGCCGTACGCGTCGGTCAGAATCCCGTCGTCAAGTATCTGCAACAGGATATTGAACACGTCCGGGTGCGCCTTCTCCACTTCGTCGAACAGCACCACCGAATACGGCTTCTTGCGCACCTTTTCGGAGAGCTGCCCCCCCTCTTCGTAGCCCACGTATCCGGGCGGGGCGCCCACGAGCCGCGAAACCGCGAATTTCTCCATGTATTCCGACATGTCTATCCGCACCAGGGCGTCTTCGCTGTTGAACAGGTATTCGGCAAGAGCTTTTGCCAGTTCCGTCTTGCCGACCCCCGTAGGGCCGAGGAAAATGAACGACGCGATGGGACGGCGGATATTGTGCAGTCCGGCCCGCGAGCGCCGGATACTGCGCGCGACCGCCTCGAGCGCCTCGTCCTGTCCGATAACCCGCTTGCGCAGTTCGTCCTCAAGGTGCAGAAGCTTCTTCGACTCCTCCTCCTCAAGCCTCGACAGCGGGATGCCGGTCATGGTGGCGATAACCTCCACCACGGTGTTTTCGTCGACCAGCAGCCGGTCCTCGGTCAGGCTCTTGCGCCACAGCGCTTTTTTCTCCATCAGTTCGTTCTTGAGCTTGTCCTGCGAATCGCGCAGGTTGGCCGCGTGCTCGAACTCCTGGTTTTCAACCGCTTTCTCCTTTTCGCGCACCACCTCGGCGATCTTCTTCTCCATCTCGCGTATTTCGGCCGGAATTTCCATGCTCGAGAGCCGCTTGCGCGCCCCCGCCTCGTCGATCACGTCGATCGCCTTGTCCGGCAAAAACCGGTCGGAGATGTAGCGCTCCGACAGCTTGACCGCAGACTCAATCGCCTTGTCGGAATAGCGTACCTTGTGGTGTTCCTCGTAATTGTGGCGAAGGCCGCGCAGAATCAGGACTGTCTCGTTGACGCTGGGCGGATCGACCATAATCGTCTGAAACCGCCGGGCCAGCGCTCCGTCCTTCTCGATATACTTGCGGTATTCGTCGAGCGTGGTGGCGCCGATGCACTGGATCTCGCCGCGCGACAGCGCCGGCTTGAAAATATTTGAGGCGTCGAGACTGCCTTCAGAGCCGCCCGCGCCCACGATGGTGTGAAGCTCGTCGATGAAAATGATGATATTGTCGTTTTTCTGCAGCTCCACCATCAGCGCCTTGAGCCGCTCCTCGAATTGTCCGCGGTACTTCGTTCCCGCCACAATGGAGGCCATGTCAAGGTTGACGACCCGCTTGTTCTCGAGCACCTGCGGAATGTCCTTTTCCACGATTTTCTGCGCCAGGCCTTCCACGATGGCGGTCTTGCCGATGCCGGGTTCGCCGATAAGCACGGGATTATTTTTCTTGCGCCGCGACAATATCTGCACCACGCGCTCGATCTCCTTCTCGCGGCCGATAACCGGATCGAGCCGTCCGTCGCGCGCAAGCTGGGTGAGATCGCGGCCGAAATGATCGAGAAACGGCGTCTTGCTCTTGTCCTTGGCCCCGCCGGCGGTCTCGCCGCCCCGAAGCACTTTGCCGATTTCCTCCTTGACCTTTTCATATTCAAGGCCGGCCGATGCAAGCGCGTTTGCCGCCGCCGATTCCGTATCCTTCATCAGGGCAAGCAGCAGGTGCTCGGTGCCGATATACTTGTGCGACATCGAGCGGGCCTCGTTCGCCGCGATCTCAAGCACCTTTTTGGCCCGCGGCGTGAACGGAAGCATCTGCCCGATCGTCATCATCCCGCCGGTCGACGTAATCGATTTCTCGATATTGGACGACAGATCCTCCAAATCGACGCCCATGCTGCGCAGGACCGCCACCGCGACCCCGTCGCCTTCCTTTATCAGACCCAGCAGCAGGTGCTCGGTGCCCACATAATCATTTCCCAGACGCACCGATTCCTCGCGCGCGATCTGCATGACTTTTTTCACCCTGTCGGTAAACATGCCGTTCACTTCATACCTCTTTCCTGCTTGGCGACACGTTTTCGAGTGTCGAGTGCCACGTTTTAAGTGTCACGTGTTGAGTGTCGAGTTTTCCTATAGCCTCATGGCGTTTCGGCCGCGATAATCTCCCGCACCCGCTCCGCGCGGCACACCCCGCACTCATCCTCCGTAAGTTCCCTTCCCAGATGCGCCTGCAGGTGCGCGGGCATCCCAAAGAGAATCATCCGGTTAATCGCGGCGACGCTCACCTGAGTAAAAATACCACATTCCACGCCGATGCGCAGGGCCGAAGCAAGGTTTAAAAGCTCCTCCATCGACAGCGTACGCGCGTACATCAGAATGCCCCATGCGCGGTACGCCTTGTCGGCAAGCTCCGTTTTCGCATCGCGCAGTATCCGCTCGCGGGCCTCGCGTTCGTGCCGGACAATCCGGCCGATCGTCTCCTCCGTCATACCGATGTATTCCTCTTCCGATGCGCCCAGCGTAGCCCTGTTTGAAAGCTGGAAAAGGCC
>Ga0209101_1002153_pt1 | contig 13329 bp, 12 predicted proteins | sample ConPoolayeCmetaG_FD_185481 | JGI IMG/M metagenome (GOLD analysis project Ga0209101, IMG submission 185481) | Hot spring microbial mat communities from California, USA to study Microbial Dark Matter (Phase II) - Cone Pool mat layer C metaG... ... | reverse complement strand
GTCTGCGGGCGGCCCCGCCCCCGGCCCCACCGGCCGCTGAGGAAGTGGTGGAGGAGGCGCCGGCCGTCCCGGAGTGGCTGACCGGCCTGCGCGTCGCGCCACCTCCGATCCCGCCGACTGCCGAAGAAGTAGAGAAAGCACCCCCGACCGCCTTGCCAGAGTGGCTTTTCCTGGAAGAGGAGGGCGCGCCACCGGCATACCTTACCCCACCAACGGCGCCGACCGCCGCTGTGCCAGAGGCGGAACTGCCGGACTGGGTATTGGCACATAGGCCGCCGGAAGCTCCGGCTGCCCCGGCCGTCCCACCTCCTGAAGCCGTCCTGCCGGAGATGCCACCCGGGGCCACGCCGGAGGAGGAGTTGCCGGCCTGGGTCAGGGCTTTAAAACCGGCCCCGTTGCGGGCCACACCGGCCGAGAGAGCACCCGCGCCAGCCCGGCAGGTAGAGACCGGTCCGCCGGTACTGCGCGATATCGCCGGTGGCCTGCATGAAGATGCGCCGCCCATCGTCTTGGCGGGGGGGCGTATGGCCAGGAAAGAAGCCCCACCCTTGCCCTCGGCGGAACTGGCTGCAAGCTTTGAAGCTGTGGTCAAGACTCCCCCAGAGGTGACCGAGCCGACGCCGCCCAGGCGCCGACGGGGAATGTTGGGCGGATTGTTTCGTCGCTTGTTGGGGAGCGTCCTGGTCCTGGTGATCGTTGCCCCCCTGATCCTGGGCACCGGCAGCGCCTGGGTCAGTGCCAGACCCCGGCCGGCCACGCAAGGCTTTGCCGATGTGATCACCAGCGTGGCGACCGGCGCTGCTGTGCTGGTGCTGGTGGACTATGACCCTGGCAGCCAGGATGAGATGAACCCGGTCGCCAGTGCTGCCCTGGCCGGTCTCCTGGCCCGCCAGGCGCGTCTGGTCGTCCTGGGGCTGACGCCGGAGGGGGCTGCCCTTGCCCGGCAGGTGATCCAAAGTGTGGCGCCGGCCGGCTACGAATACGGTCAGCACTACGTGATCGGCTACCTGGCTGGCGAGGAGGCCGGTCTGGTACGGGCCACAACCGACCTGGCGGCGGCCATACCCCAGGACGCGGTTAGCCAGGAGCCGTGGGGCAACCTGGCGGTCACCCAGGGTTTGCAAGTCAGTGACTTTCGGCTGGTGCTGGTTATTGGCAATGATGCGTCACGGATGGAGCGTTGGATCGCCCAACTCTGGGCGCGGAGCGGTGGGCAGCCTCCCATTGTCGTCGCTTCCAGCACCGTGGCTGCGCCCCTGCTACGGCCCTATTGGGATACGCGACAGGTGATGGGTATCCTGGAAGGGTTGCCTGGGGCGGCTGAATACGAGTCCACCGTACTGGGCCAGCCAGGCCGGGCTGCTCATCTCCTGGATCCATTGCTCTACGCGCACCTGGCGGTCATCGCCTTTGTGCTGTTGGGCAACCTGGCCTTTGCGTTTACCCGGTTGATCGGCAGCTAGAGTTCAAAGCCAGAGGCGCCACGGCCCATAGGTTCGATCTGGCTCCCATACTTAAGGTGCCGGAGTAGAGGCTTCAGCCGGATTTCCCGCCTGAAGGCTCGATTCCGGAGGATCAGTACATGGAAAAAGTTGCTAAAAGCGGGTCTGCCAGGCCCAGGCCTGACTGGGTGACCCGCGTCTCTCGGCGGTCCAAATAAGGTGCCGGAGTAGAGGCTTCAGCCGGATTTCCCGCCTGAAGGGTAATTTCGCCCATAAGGTGCCAGGCACTTTTGGCTCCCGCTTGCTCTTTTTGGAGATCGGCATGGATATTGCTAACGCGGCCTTTCCCTATGCCGGCGAAGTGGGCATGGTGGTGGCTGCCCTGTTGACCTTGATGGTCTACAGCTACCTGGTGCTGGACGATAACCTGGTGTTCCGCCTGGCCGCGCATATCCTGGTGGGCGTGGCCGTGGGCTATGCGGTGGTGGTGGCCGTCCACAACGTCCTGCTCCCCCGGCTGTGGGCGATCTCCGGTGACCTGACGCTGCTCGTGCCGTTCCTGCTCTGTCTGTTCCTGCTGGTGCGCCCGGCGCGGGCAGTAGCCTGGTTCTCCAACTATCCTATCGCTCTGTTGCTAGGCGTGGGTGCGGGCCTGGCGATCGTGGGGGCGATAGGCGGTACGTTGGTGCCGCAGGTGGTGGGATCGGCCTGGTCCGTTCAGTTGACTGGCGATCCGCTGACAATAGTGAACGGTCTCATCATCCTGGTGGGTGTCATTGCCACCCTGCTGTCGTTCCACTTCACGGCCCGTCGTGCCGGGCTGGCCGGTCGGCTGTTACGATGGGTCCGGCCGACGGGACGATTCTTCATCACCGTGGCCCTGGGGGCATTGTTCGCCGGCCTGCTGGTTTCCCGGCTGGCGTTATTGGTGGGGCGAATCGAGTTTCTGATCGAGTTTACCCAGTTCGCCGTGCGCGGCCTGGGATTTTAAGACGGGTCTTATGCCTGGTGTTACAGAGATGCAATCGGCGTTGGTGGCTGATTGCGGTAGTGTCCTGACCAAAGTTGCGCTCCTGGATTTCATCGAGGGCGAGTATCGTTTCGTGGCGCGTGGCGAGATGCCTTCCACCATTCGAGCGCCGTTCAACGACGTGATGGTGGGTTTGCGTAACGCCATCCGGGAGATCGAGTTTGTCACTGGCCGCCGGTTACTCCAGGATGATCAACTGATCACCCCGGAGCGCGATGACGGCAGCGGGGTAGATGCCTTTGTCGCCACGACGAGCGCAGGCGGGCCGCTACACGTATTGGTGGCCGGCGCCACCCGGGACCTCTCGGCGGCCCAGGGTATCCGGGCTGTGCGCGCCATCTATGCCGAGGTACAGGACATCGTTACGGCCGATAGCCCGGATCATCGGCGTTGGAGTGCCGCGGAAGAGAAACTGGCCCAGTTGCGTCAACGACCGCCGGAGGTTATCTTTTTGACCGGGGGTTTTGATGGTGGGTCTATAAGCCATGTGCTGCGGGCCTGTGAGATCATCGCGGCCGCCACCACCGATGTGCGGAGTGGGGGCAAGATCCCCCTGGTCTACGCCGGCAATGCCACCGCGCGCCCCAGGGTAGCTGAGTTGTTGGGCGGGCAGGTGGACTTGCAAGTGGTAGATAATGTGCTCCCGGCCCCGGCCCAGGCGCACCTGGCCCCGGCCCAAACTGCCTTGGGGGAGCTATATCGCCAACGTCGTCTGGCCCGGCTGCCGGGCTTTGGCCAGCTCAGTGCCTGGGCGCAGGTGCCGATCCTGCCCTCGGCGGAGGCCCTGGGTCTGGTGGTGCGTTTCCTCGCTCGCCAGTATGATACCAGCGTGATCGGCGTAGATGTGGGGGGAGATGCCACGGCCCTTTTCGCCGTCCTGGATGGCCGGTTTCGACCGCTGGTCCGGTCTGGTCTGGGTGTAGGCACCGGTACGCTGGGCGTCTGGCAAGAGGCCGGGCCTGGGGCCATAGCCCGCTGGTTGCCCTATGATCCAGGTCCCACTGACCTGCGTAACCGTCTGGAGAACAAACGCCTGCGGCCAGCCAGTATCCCCCAGACCCGGGAGGACCTGCTCTGGGAACTGGCTGTGGCCCGCGAGGCGTTGCGCCTGGTGGTGGCCGAGGCCGGGCTATATGGCGCCAGGCCAGCGATCCTCATCGCCAGTGGGGGCGGGCTTATCCATACGGCTCACTATGGCCAGACCGTTCTGGTCTTGTTGGATGCCCTCCAGCCGGTGGGGGTGACCCGCCTGTGGCTGGATAATCTCTCCCTGCTGCCCCAGATGGGTGCATTGGCGATGTTGGAGCCATTGGCAGCCGGGCAATGTATCGTGCGCGATGCCTTGTTACCGGTGGGGACACTGATCTGCCCGGTGGCCCGCCGGGGGGGCGCCGAACGCCAGGGCAGAACTGCCCTGCGCTTCCGCATCTCCTATGCCCAGGGTGGTTCGTTGGATGTGGAAGTGCCCTATGGTTCGTTAGAGGTCATCCCTCTGCCGCCGGACCAACAGGCTACTTTAGACCTGCACCCGGCGCGTGGTTTTGACATCGGCCTGGGACCAGGGCGCGCCGGCAAGATTGACGTGGATGGTGGTCTGCTGGGGTTGGTGGTGGATGCCCGGGGCCGGCCCCTAACCTTGCCCGCTGACCCGGCAGTGCGACAGACCAAGATCCAGGAATGGTTATCTCTCATGGGTGGATAGGGAAGAAACACCATGTATTACCCCCCACGATGTCGCATCTCCCCAGCCACGACCATCAGGGTGGAACGCCTCCTGCCAGCCCAGGGCGAGGTGTTGGTCCAGACGGGCCAACGGGTGGAGCCGATTGACGACGTGGCTCAGACCTATATGCCTGCCCCCAGCCACATGGTAGACGTGGCCCGGTCCTTGGGGGTGAGCAAAGACCTCATTGCCCGCTATATGGTCAAGCGGGAAGGGGATGTGGTGGGACCCGATGAGGTCATTGCCGTGCGTCGGGGCCGGCTGGGCCTGGTCAAAGGGCGTGTCTGTCGCGCCCCGGTGGGCGGCACTCTGATAGGCTGGTCCACGGTCACCGGACGGGCCACCATCGCCCCGCCGCCCGTGCCCTTCTCCCTTAAGGCTCATGTCAAAGGCCAGGTGACGCACGTGATGCCGCGCTTTGGCGTGGTGATCGAGACCCACGGGGCCTTGATCTGGGGTTGTACCGGCAGTGGCGGCGAGACGACCGGCATCCTGAAAATGGTGGTGGAGAACCCGGAGGATGACCTGGTAGCCGGCCGGATTGACATCAGTTGCCACAGTTGTATCGTCGTCGGGGGAGCCTGGATCAGCGAGGCCGCTTTGTTGCAGGCCGTCCGCATGAACGTGCGTGGCATCATTGTGGGTGGCATGGACGCAGCGCGATTAGACCGCAGCCAGGACCTGCGCCTGGAGGGGGATCAGCGGCTGGTAGTGGTGATCATCGAGGGTTTTGGTCGTATCCCCATGCCCCGTGAGACCTTTAATCTGTTTGCTTCCCTGGAAGGACGCGAGGCCTCTATTCGGGGCGAGCCAGGGATCGCCGAGGTGATCGTGCCGCATATCCAGGCTGCCAGGCCGCCAGCAGCCACCGGCCGCGAGCTATTGGAGCCTGGCTGCACCGTGCGTATCGTGCGGGAACCCTATATGAGCCAGCTCGGCACCGTGGTGGCTGTACCCTCCCATGCCCGGCCCCTGGAAACTGGCGTGCTGGTGAAAGGGGTGGAAGTGGAACTGGCCGGCAATCAGCGTGTCTTTGTGCCCCGCACGAATGTGGAATTGATCTTGCGATAATATAGGTCGGATTGGCATCCGACCCACCCCGCAAGTTATTTTCGTAAGGAGGCGACATAATGAGCGACCTGACACCCTTCACGGACATCGAGGAAGGCGGTGGTGGAAGGGGCCGGCGAGTCTTGCTATTTGCGGTATTCGGGTTGGCCGGCGTACTACTCCTGGGGGCCCTGGCATTATTGGGCTTTGTCCTGCTCATGATGATCACCGGTGGAGGACAGCCAGCGGTCACACCAACGTCCCTGCCCACCAATACCGCTATCGTGCAGGTGGTCACGCCGGTCTCCACGCCCACGCCCACTGCTCCGCCCACCCCGCTTGGTGTGCCGACGCCCCAACCGACGCAGCCCACGGTCGTCGCCACGGCAACTGCCCCCACCCAGGTTACGCCCTCGCCCACGACTCAACCAGGCGGGCCGACGGCTACCCCCAAGGGGGGAGTGCCCGATACGGGGGTGGGGGACATCGCCCTGCTCATCGGGGCCGGCCTGGGCCTGGTGGTGATCTTGCTGGTCTTACGGGCGGTCCAGGCCCGGGGCCGACCTGGATCGGCCTGATCCAGCGGCGGGACAAGGCAACGGATGCCTGTCGCCTTCACACGAAACCGCCGTCGGTGGTTTATGGGCGGCGGTTTCGCCTTGCTCTCGGCACTCTGTTATTCGACCTTGCCCTCCCTGGCTAAGATAGTCTATGGGGCGGGGCTGGATGTGCTGGATGCCCTGAGCTTGCGTTTCCTGCTGGCCGCCGGGGCCTTATGGGCTTTGGCCCTGCTGCGTCGAGAACTGCCCCGGCTCCCGGCGCGGCCTTACCTGACTCTCCTGGCCTTGCTGGGGGCCGGCATTTATGGTCCGCTGGCCATCTGCTTTTTCCTGAGCGTGCAGCGTCTCCCCGCTTCGCTGGCGGCGATGATCTTTTACGTCTATCCCCTCCTGGTCACGGTGCTCAGCGTGATAGTCTTGCACGAACGGTTCACCGGGCCACGCGGGCTGGCGCTGGTCCTCGGCCTGGCAGGTTGCTATCTCCTGTTGGATGTGCAGACGGCCAGCGGAGACCTGATCGGGGTATGGTGGGCGGTGGCGGCCGCGACGCTGTACGCTCTCCATTACACGCTGAGCCAGAAACTGCTGGAGCATATCGAGTCCCCGGTCACCGCCCTCTATGTGGTGACCTTTGCGGCGGCCTTGCTGGTCGTGTTGCGCCCCCCCTGGGAAGCCCTGGCCCATCTGACGGCCCCGCTGCCTGGCCTGGTCGCCGTGCTGGGCCTGGGGTTGATCGCCACCGCCGCCAGCATGGGGTTCTTTTTCCTGGCGGTAGAGCGAATCGGCGGCTGGCGCACCGCGCTCATCGGCGTGATCGAGCCGCTGGGCGCAGTGGTCCTGGCCGTCTGGTTCCTGGGTGAAACCCTATCGGCCGGGCAATTGTTGGGCGGCGCGTTGATCGTGAGCGCCGCCCTGGTGGCCCAATGGTTCGGGTAAAAACAGAAACCCGTTTCCTCATCGGAAACGGGTTTCCTGGCTCTCATGGTAACACCAGTTCCAGCAGACCATAGCCGCCGTCCGCGCGCCGATAGGCGACGTTAACCTCCTGGGTATCGCCGTTGAGAAAGGCGAAAAAATCATGCCCCAGCAATTCCATTTGCTCAACGGCCTCAACGGGGGTCATGGGCCGCAGATCGAACCGCTTGATCCGCTCAAAGACGATCTCCTCGCTCTCGCTCTCCTCCGCCAGCTCCTGTTCCACCACCACTGCGGCCGGGCGTTCGCCGCGTACCCGCCCCTTGCGATTGCGCCGTTCCTTGTAGCGTAACACCTGGCGAAAAAGCTTGTCGGCCACGGCATCCACCGCCGCGTACATGTCTGACGAGCGTTCCTCCGCGCGCAACAACGTTCCGCCGGCCACCAGGGTTGCCTGGACTACCTGGCGGTCCTCCGCGCTCTTGGTTTTGCGCACCGACATCTCCACCCGCAGTTCCATGATGTTGTCCAGATAGCGGTCCAACCGGCCCAGTTTCTTCTGGGCATAGCTCTGCAGATCGGCCGGCACATCAATGTTCCTGCCAGTCACCACCACTTTGATCATCAGGGGTCTCCTTTCACTCTATAAATGGTTCGTAAAGGGCAACCCGCCGGGTTACTCGCCCTCGCTACCCGGCAGGGCAGGATGAGAGGTTGAGCCACGATTCAGGGGGAGTAGAACCCGATCCGCCAGCCCCGGCAATCATTGTACCCGGTTCAGGTCAGGTTGTCAAACTTGCTCGTAACTGCTCACCCTCCCGCAGGTTCTGGCCCAATCTCCAGACCTGGACCCGCTTGACCCGTTGGCAGTAGGGGCAGTGCCAATCTGCCCCTACTCACCTGCGGGAGGGTACAGGCTGGGCAGTTACACTTGCTCCAATATCGTAGGGGGGCCAGGGAGGCTCACACGCGGCGGGGGTACATAGGATTGCTGTACCGTTTCAACCGGTACGCCGCGCAGGGCGATGCGCCGGGGTTCGCTGGCTCCCAGCCCCACCCATTCTGCCAGGGACAGATATGAAATCTGAGCGGGGGTGAAACCCATAACCTGGCTGGCCACCGTGTCCACAGCCACGCCGTCACAACCCACCACCAGCACGCCGGTGGGCCGGGCCTGGCCCAGCAATGGCCCATCCCCTTCCATGCCCACGATGCCGTCCACCACGGCCAGACCGGGGCGCACGGCCTCGTAGATCTCCAGGATAGACAGGTCCAGATTTTGACGGTGCAACACGTTCTTGGGCCAGCCATACTTGCAGCCGGGCACCACACCGAACATGTTTTTCATGCTCAAAGATACGCCTGCCCAGTGGTGACACTTCATCTTGGGCACTGAGATGACCAGGTCGGCCTCGATGATGGTGCGGGGCAGCAGCAGATGCCCCAGCGAGGTGTAACGGCCTGGCAGGGGGGTATCTACCAGTTCGTCGGTATTCAAATCCACAAAGGGGACTCTGCGCTGGCGAAGGACCGCGCCCAGGCCGGATGTCTCCACCAGGGCCTCGGCGTCACGTTGGAAAGTGGAACCCTCGGCCACAACGACGCACCGTGCGCCGTGGGCCTGACATAACGCCACCACGGCGTCCACCACGGCCGGATGAGTATGCGCCGGGCGGTCCGGCAACACGTCCACCAGGTTGGGTTTCACCACCACGGTACGGTCGCGGAGGGCCGGGGCCGCCTCAGCCAACAGAAGCCAGGCCTCGTGCAGGCTGTCTGCCACGTCCTGGTAGGTGGGGCAGCGGGTCACGACCACTGGCGAGGGGATGCCGGCCAGCCAGGCCAGCCGACCCCGCAGGCTCCAGCGGAGCCAGTTGTCGAACCCCATGGGGGCTGTCTGGCGACGAATGTATTCCAGGCCCAGGAGGATCCCCCCCACCAGGCCCAGGCGCAGGAGTGTGCGCCGACTGATGCGCCGGCTCATCGCGCCGCCTCCCCCAGAGCCAATATGGCCACGGCAGTCAGGTAGGGGCTATCACGCCAGCCACCATCCGGGGCCTGGTGTTTCTCCAGGCGTGCGATCAGGTCTCCAGCATGGCGTTGGTAGCGTCGCGCGCCCCATAGCCCCCAGGCCAGGTTCAGGGGGGTATGGGCCTGCTGCAAGAGACGCTCCAGGGTTGCCAGGCCAGTGCTGACCAGGGGGTCAGTCTCGGCGAGGCCGGCCTCCTGCAAGGCCATCAGCGCCAGGGCCGTCGGGGGGATGGCCGGGGGCAGGTTCTGGCCGAGCATGTAGGGGTTGCCCACGTTCCAACCGCCGGTGGCGCAGGCCCGGTCGCGGAGATAACGCACCCCCTCCGCCACGCGAGGATGTGCTCCCTGCCCGGCCCGCACCAGGGCGATGAGGCCCAGGGCCGTCGGCTCGACCCAGGAGGCCCCACCGGGGTTCCAGGGCCAGCCGGTCACCGAGAAATCGAGCCAGAGCACCGGGTCACGGCCTGGTGGCACCTGGCCCCTTTGATCTTGCCAGGTTGCCCACCAGCTCACGGCGCGGGCGAGGGCCGGCGAGGTCGCCGCCGTACTGGTCAAGGCCCAGATGGCCCAGGCGGTGGCCCAGCCACCCTCCGGGTCCGCTGCGGAGACGCCCCAGCTTCCATCCGGGAGTTGCATCTGTTCCAGCCAGGCCACACCAGCCTGCCGGGCCGCTGTCTGCGTGCTATCCGCCAACGCCAACAGGCATAGGGCTGTAGGCTCCACAAAGGCCCGCTGCCGGGCCTGGTAACCCCAGCCCCCGCTGGTCTCCTGCACTCGCGCCAGATAATCCTGGGCCGCTGTACGTCCGGCGGCGCTCATCGTTCTCGCCCCAGGGTCAGCCCCCATACGGACCGTGCCCCAACCTGACGCAACGCTGTCGCGCACGCCTCCAGTGTCGCGCCGGTGGTGCACACGTCGTCAATCAGTACCACCGCCCGGTCCTGAAGCATCGGCATGGCGTCCGGCGAGACCACAAAGGCCCCTTGCACGTTCTCTCGTCTTTCCTGGGCGTTCAACTGGACCTGGGAGCGCGTCTCGCGGTGGCGCACCAGGGCCTGTGGTAAGACCGGCACGTTCAACTCGGCTCCCACGGCTTGGGCCAACAGGGCGGCCTGGTTGTAGCCACGCTCTCGCAACCGTCGCTGATGCAGGGGCACCGGGACCAGCCGCTCGCAGGGGAAAGGAGCAGCGCGGTAAGTATCTGCCATCAAATGCCCCAAGGCCGGGGCCACAGCCCGACAACCCCGATACTTGAGTTGATGGACAGCCTGGCGCAGCGGGCCTTCGAAGTAAGCCACAAAGCGCAACCCGTCCAGGTCCAGGGGGTTGCTCTGGCAGCGATGGCAGAATCGGGAGGGCAATGAGGCCGGCTGGAGCGGTTCGCCACAACGCACGCAGGTCGGTCCGGTGCAGCGAGCCAGTTGCTCCACGCAGCGGGCACAAAACCAGGTGCCCCGGGTCCCGCAGCCGGCACACCGGGGTGGATACACAAGGTCCAGCAGCGCGGCCTTTAGTCGTCCCCATGAGGTGAGGGCCGGGCTGGCCGGGGGTATAGTCGAGGTCATGGGGTTGAAAGGTCTTCGCTCTCCGGCCCTGGGCCGGCACAGCGCTGGCAGGCTGTTGGAGAACCCTCATCGGGGCTGGAGTCGAGGCTTTAGCCGGGGCACAGGCGGCGATTTTCGGCCCCAACCGGCTGAAGCCTGGACTCCAGAACGCCTCTCCGATAGACTGCTGGCAAAACCCGCTGACGTTAGCCGCCGCCTAATATGCCCATGCCCATCACCTCCATGATGATCGGCACGGACGGCCCCAGGATCACCACAAAGATCGAGGGCAGGATCAAAAAGATCATCGGGAACAGCATCTTGACGGCAGCCTGGTGGGCCAGTTCCTCCGCCCGTTGGCGGCGTTTCATGCGCATCTGCTCTGATTGCACTTGCAGGACGCGGGCGATACTGACCCCCAACTGTTCGGCCTGGATGATGGCGGCGATGAAGGTGCTCACATCCGGGACCTCAGTGCGGTTGATCATATCCCGCAGGGCTTCCCGGCGCACCTTGCCCACGCGGATCTCGGCGATAACCCGCCCGAATTCCTGGGCCAGGTCATTGTCCCATTTCTCGGTGACCTTGGCCATGGCGGCATCGAAACCCAGCCCGGCCTCTACGCAGATCGTTAGCAGGTCCAGGGCATCAGGCAGGGCTTTGCTGATGGCCTTCTTACGGGCGCGGATCTTTTGACCCAGCCACAGGGTGGGCAGATAATAACCCAGGGCCGCGCCCAGCAATCCCCCGCCCACGGTAAAGAGCAGGTTGCGCTGGTAGAGGAACAGCAGGGCCAGGACGGCCCCGCCGATCAATAGGGCGAACAACCCCTTGAGGCCCAGAAAGTCGGAGGCCTGCCAGTTATGGGGACTGCCGGCCAGGATCAGGTTATGACGAATATTCTCGATGCTGCGTTGCGGCGTATAGCGGGTCACGATGCGGGCCAGGGAGTTGATCACCGGCTTGATCACCCGATCCAGGAAAGGCTGTTGCAGCTCGATCTCTTCCAGGGTGCGGGGTCGGGCAGCGTATTGGCCTAGCCGACTTTGGACGGGGTTTTCCTGACGGGGTGCGGCCAGGCCCAGGACGATCATGATCACGGACAAGGCCCCCAGGCTGGCCAACCCCAAGGCCGTCAATGTGGTCTCCATCGCTATCACCTCCTCGTATAATATGTGCTTCCCCTCGCGCCCACGCTCCGCGTGGCTTCCCCTGGTGCCCACGCTCCGCGTGGGCACATAAGGTATTGGTCTTAATTCTATACTTTCGCAGTTTTGAAGCTCAGGATAATGCCGAGAAGCCCGCTCTTGCAAGAATGGCAGGCGGGTTCGGCGAAAAGACCGCTCCGGGGCTCGATTAGCCCACGATGCGGAGGACGGCCTCTAGTTCGGACAGCTTATCCGGCGATTTCGGCGTTTCGCCGCACTGGGGGGCTAAGATGCGCCCCAGGGCAAAGCGCCGCAGTCCCTGCCGCAGGTGGGCGAAACTGGCCGGCGCGCCCCCCTTGGGTACGGGTGGCAGCCAGGCGCTGGTATCCTCCGCTACCTGGATGAGCCGATAGAGGCAGAAGGCCGTGCAGGCCAGGTGCACGAAGCGGTAGATGGCCGTAGGCAGATAGCACTGATAATCGGCCAGGCCGAAATGCTCTTTCAGATCGCGGATGGCGATCTCAATGGTGAAGCGGGTCCCATAGATCTCGATGACCTGGGCCATGGTCAAAGCCAGATCGGTGGAGACGAGGATGATGGGCTTCTTGAGGCCCTCGACGACTACCACTTTGACCTTGCGGTCGAGGTCGCGCAACCAGACCTCCCGCCAGACCGCTTTGACCGTGACCAGTTGGCCGTACAGATGCACGGTCACCAGTTCTGCGGGCAGGTGGTCCAGCAGCGTCGCCAGTTTCCATTTGCGGCCCCGCTGGGCATCGGCGCGCTGGTCGGGGCTGGGTTCATCCCAGCCCACGGCATCGTAGCGCAGGCGGGTGACCACGTGAATGCCGGCCTGCACCAGCGGTTGGATGAAGGGGGCTTTGCCGAAGTAAGCATCCGCCACCACCCGCAAGGGGGCCTGGTTCAACAGGCTGTGCAACCGCCAGACCAGGGGCAAGACGCCGTCCCAGAAGGTGGCCAAGGTGACCACCCCCGCCGGGTCGACCATGAATTGGCAGGGGTTCAGTTGTCCCGAGATGAGCTGCATCAGGAGGGGGAAGCACACATAGTGGCTCCACAAGGGACTGAACGCCAGCAAGCCCAGGATCGCCCAATGGTGGCCTCGAAGGCGTTCGCCACGGTCGGCATTGCCGCTGTGGTCCTTCCAAGTCTGCACCCCCGGCATCCGGCGCCCATTCTTGGCCACCAGGAACGTGTCCACGACCGCCAGATAGGCCCCATGAACCTGGAGCTGCGCACCCAGTTTCTCCTGCAGGGTCTTCAGCAGGGTGCCCACAACCGCCACCGGGTCCCAGCGATATTCCGCCAGAAACCGCTCCCAACTCGACAAGGAGCGGTCTACCCAGAAGCAGGTGTGGGCGATCCGGCGCACGGTCTTGCGCCCGCCCGTGAGCAAGAGGCTCAGGATATAGCCACTGAAATAGACGAAACTTGGTTTGCTAAAGTGCGGTTGGAACAGCAGCAAGTAACTGGACAAAGCAGCGGGAACCAGAGCGGCCATGGCCTTCCTCCTGACCAAGAATGGGATGCCATTTTACGTCAAGAGAAGTGTTCTGTCTAGCGCTGCCCTACCCCGGTTGGTCAAAAACTGCGAAAGTATAGTATGGATAAAACTGCTGCTCCCACAGCGGGGGAGAAGAAAGGGTTTTGAAGGGTTTGGCGACGGCTTCGCCGTCGCCAAACCCCACACCCCGGGAGTAGGGGGCAAGGGATACCCTTGCCTGGGCCCGGAGCTTATAATCACTACTCATTGGAGTGACTACCCACGCTGAACACCCTGGGATCATTTAAATCCTGAAACTCACTGGTCTCCAGCTTCCGAAATCTAGTCAAGGAGTAGGGTTTCCATGTTCATCGTCCATGTG
>Ga0209101_1002152_pt1 | contig 13330 bp, 12 predicted proteins | sample ConPoolayeCmetaG_FD_185481 | JGI IMG/M metagenome (GOLD analysis project Ga0209101, IMG submission 185481) | Hot spring microbial mat communities from California, USA to study Microbial Dark Matter (Phase II) - Cone Pool mat layer C metaG... ... | reverse complement strand
GGAGAGGAGGCAGGGGGAGGGGTGAGGATTTTAACGCCCGTAAAGAGTGTAAACCAATTTCCCCAGAACATTGAACCATCCCGGGCTTTTTTGTGGTATACTATGAGCGGAGGAGACATATGGAACCCTGGCTATTAGACATCCTGGCCTGCCCCCGCTGCCCGGCTCAACCGCTGGTGATCCGGCAGGTCGCCCGCCAACGCGGTCCCACCCTCATCGAGGGAACGTTAACCTGCCAGCACTGTGGGGTGGATTATCCGGTGACCCAGGGCATCCCTGACCTGGTGCCGGCCGAGAGTCGGGCGGAGCTGGATAAACAACGCCAGATCCGCCAGTTCGACCGGCGGGCGCGCCTGTATGATTTCCTGATGTACACCTTCTTCGTGCCGCTGGTCTGGGGTGGGCCATCGCGAGGCTACCTGACCCACTTTCTCAGCAGTGAGAGTGGGCTGGGAGCCGAGAGCCTGGCGTTAGACCTGGCCTGCGGGCCTGGGAGCTTCACCCACGTCCTGGCCCGGCGCGCCAGACAAGGTCATGTGGTGGGGCTGGACATCTCGTGGGAGATGCTCCTGCGCGGAGCGGGCCGCGCCCGGCGCGAACGGCTGACAAACGTGGCCTGGGTGCGCGGCGACGCGGAACGTCTGCCGTTTCAGACCGCCGTATTTACCGCCGGCATCTGCAACAACGGTCTGCACCAGATCCCTCATCGAGACCGGGCCCTGGCCGGGCTGCACCGGGCCTTACAGCCGGGGGCCGGGTTCGCCGGGTGCACCATCGTGCGGGGACGCGGCAATCCCCTGCGGCGACTGCGCGTGATCTGGGAACAGTGCCTCCATCCCGAGTTCCACCCACCCCGGCCCGGCGAGCTGGAGTGCCAGTTCCGGGAGGCCGGCTTTGCCGACTGGCGTAGCCAGAGCCGGGGGGCGATCCTGCTGTTCGCGGCCCGGGCTTGAGCCAGCCTGAAAACCACCAAGGGCACAAACGCATTCCTTTGTCTGGTGTGGACTTGGCTCTCTGAATGAGTAAAGACAATGGTCAGATGATCCATACCCGGGCCTGGAAGCCGGATGTGTTGTTGCTGCTGGCGGCAGCCATCTGGGGTTTCGCTTTCACGGCTCAACGGGCGGGGATGGCGCACGTGGGGCCATTCACGTTCAACGGCGTGCGCTTTCTGGTGGGCAGCGCGGTCTTGATCCCGGTCCTGCTTGTCACGCGCCGCCAGACGACCTGGCCCCGGCCGTGCCAGCGAACGGTCATCCTGGGTGGTATACTCGCCGGGGTAGCCCTGTTTGCCGCCTCGTCTTGCCAACAGATCGGCCTGGTCTACACCACGGCCGGCAAGGCCGGCTTTATCACCGGCCTGTACGTGGTCATCGTGCCGATCCTGGGGCTTTTCTGGCGGCAGCGCGTGGGGCTGGCAACCTGGGGGGGAGCGCTCCTGGCCGCCGTGGGGCTGTACCTGCTGAGCGTTGTCGAGACCCTCACCCTGTCCGCTGGCGACGCTTTGGTGCTGGTGGGGGCGTTCATCTGGGCCGGCCACGTGCACCTCATCGGCTGGCTGTCGGCCCGGTCAAACCCGGTGGGGCTGGCCTGTTGCCAGTACCTGGCCTGCGCCGCCCTGAGCCTGCTCGCGGCCATCCTCACTGAGACGATAACCGCGCCGGCGTTGCTGGACGCCGCTATCCCCATCCTGTACGCCGGCGGCATGTCCGTGGGTGTTGCCTATACGCTCCAGGTGGTGGCCCAACGCGAGGCGCCGCCGGCCCACGCCGCCATCATCCTGAGCCTGGAAGCCGTTTTTGCCGCCGTCGGCGGCTGGCTGGTGTTGGGCGAGACCCTATCCCTGACCGGCTGGCTGGGCTGCGCCCTCATGTTGCTCGGGATGATCCTGTCGCAGTTCAGCGGTCGGGAGCAGCTTCACACCAGCCGTTGAAACCTGAACGCCTGGTGCGAGATATGGCTGACATCCGGGCGTAATTAAACGCATGAGAGCACTGCCCCGCTTCCCACTTCGCGTCCCTTCGTCGCTGCGCTGTGCGGGGAGGGGAAAGAATGCCTGGTAGGGGGTTTTTGCGGCGGCAAAGCCGCCGCAAAAACCCCCAGATCAGTATTCACTATTCCAGGTAATCCTTCAGCTTCTTGGACCGGCTGGGGTGGCGCAGCTTGCGCAGGGCCTTGGCCTCGATCTGGCGGATACGCTCGCGGGTCACGCCGAACTCCCGCCCCACCTCCTCCAGAGTGCGGCTGCGGCCGTTGTCCAGCCCAAAGCGCAACTGCAAGACTCGCCGCTCCCGTGGCCCCAAGGAGCCAAGTACGTCCTCCACCTGCTCCCGCAAGAGCTTATGCGACGCGGCATCGGCCGGGGTCAGGGCTTTCTGGTCCTCGATAAAGTCTGCCAGCTGGCTGTCTTCTTCCTCACCGATTGGGGTTTCCAGGGATAGCGGCTCCTGGCTGATGCGCAACACGCCGCGCACTTTGGCCTCGGCCAGGCTCAGCTCGGAGCGCAGGTCTGAAGGCAAGGGTTTATTGGCCGCCCGGAACGCCTTGATCTGCTGCACTGTGCCGGGCAGGAGGAAATCCATCTCCAGGGCGATCTCCTCAGTGGTCGGCTCGCGCCCCAGGGTCTGAAGCAGGTTGCGAGACTCGCGGACGAGGCGGTTGATGGTCTCCACCATGTGCACGGGGATGCGGATCGTGCGGGCCTGGTCGGCGATGGCCCGGGTGATGGCCTGGCGGATCCACCAGGTGGCGTAGGTGGAGAACTTGTAGCCCTTACGATAGTCAAACTTTTCCACAGCGCGGATGAGGCCGATATTGCCTTCCTGGATCAGGTCCAACATGCTCATACCCCGGCCGATATATTTCTTGGCCACGCTGACTACCAGCCGCAGGTTGGCCTCGATGAGTCGCCGGCGCGCCTCTTCCGCGCGATAGACCACGCGCTGTAAGGCGAATCGTTCTTCCGCTGAGAGGTCCCGCCCGGCGGTCAGACATTCCCGGGCTGCCGCGCCGGCCTCGATAGCCTGGGCCAGAGCTACCTCCTCTTCGGCCACTAACAACGACACCCGCCCGATCTCGCGCAGGTACATCCGCACCGGGTCATCCAGGCTGATGGGCACGGTCTCTGGCTCTGGAAGAGGGACTGGCTCATCTGGAAGCGGCTCTTCCCAGCCGGGCGCAGGATCGGCAGGCTCTTCCAATGGAGCCGGCTCACTACCCACGATCTCTACGCCCAGGCCCATGAGATTCATATAGATCTCTTCCACCTCCCCGATCTGGGTCTCCAGTTCAGGGAAGACTTGCAGGATCTCCTCCTCAGTGATAGTGCCCTGTTCTTTGGCCCGGCAGAGGAATTCCTCCACACTCTCCACCTGAATGGCCGAGGATTCCTCGATGGCGATCTCTTCCTGAAGCGGATTTTCATGGGCTGACATCGCCACCCTCTTTGTATGTTGATCTACCGGCCTGTAGAGCCTCATCAATCAGCTTCAGTCGGTCGCTCAAGCGATTGGCCAGCTCCCGCAGTTCGCGTTGCTCATCGTCCGGGGCATCGGCCAGCATGAATTGCAGGCGCGCGATCTCTGCCAGGATGTTGCGTCGCCGCAACCGCAACGTGGCCGTAGCGAAGGACTCGCTCAGCTCCTGGCTGGGGGTCGGCGGCTCTTGCGCCAACAGGTTTTCCAGGCAGGCCACCGGTTCGAGGAGCACCGGGTCCAGGCTGGCCCGCCAGGCCTCTCGATCCAGTGACTCGTGTTCCCGTAGATAGTCGTCCAGGGTCTGAAACAATTGCCGATAGGCCGGGTCCTGAAACTCCCCGGCTTCCAGGTCGCTATCCCACAGCAGCTCTGGGCGATCCAGAAGTCGCAGCAAGATGTATTCCTCCAGCCGGGACTCGCTGGTCCGAGGTGTGGGACGAGCGGCCGGGGGCAAGGCCGCTGGTGCGGGCCGGACCTGGCGGAGCACATCCCAGATGGGGCGCTCGTCAATCGTCAGGAGCCGGGCCAGGCGCTGGACGTAGTGGGCTTGCTGCACCCGGTCGGCGATCTCGCGGATGAGCGGGGCCAGCTCTTGCACGGCCGCGCTCTTGCCCTGGGGCGTTGCCAGGTCGGAGCGGGCCGCCACCGCCGCCAGGATATACTCGATGACCGGCTGGGCCTGAGCCACGAGCTGTTTCCAGAGGGCCGGCTCGGCGCGAATGACCTCATCCGGGTCCTGTTCGCCGGGCAGGGCCAGGATGCGAATGTCTGCGTCCATCTGGGACATGTAGCGCACCAGGCCCTGGGCCGTGGGCACCGGCACTGCCCGTTGGTCGAACACCTGACGGGCCACATCCAGGCCCCGCCGGATCGCCATCTGGCCGGCGGCGTCAGCATCCAGGGCCAGTACCACGTTGCGGGTGAGCCGCTTGAGCTGGCGCAGTTGTTGCTCGGTGAGGGCAGTACCCAGAGAGGCCACCACGTTCTCATAGCCGTACTGATGGGCGATGAGCACGTCCATATAGCCTTCCACGACAACGACCTGGTCGGCGCGCCGGATGGCCTGGCGCGCGCGGTCCAGCCCGTAGAGGCTGGCGCCTTTCTTGAAGAGGGTGGTTTCGGGCGAGTTGAGGTACTTGGGTTGGTCGTCGGGCCGGAGAGCGCGGGCCCCAAAGCCGATGGTGCGCCCCCGGGGATCGCGGATGGGGAAGATGAGCCGGCCCCGGAAGCGGTCATAGTGACCCGTGGCCCCCTCGCGGGCGATGATCAACCCGGCCGCCTCGACCTCAGCGGGGCGATAGCCTTTGGTGACCAGGTAGCGGCCCAGGGCCTCCCATTCGTCCAGGGCGTAGCCCAGTTGGAAGGCCTGGATGGTGGCGATGTTGACGCCGCGTTCGGCCAGGTAGGCCCGGGCGTGCCGGGCGGCGTCGGCCTGGAGCAAGAGATTGTGGAAATAGAGGGCGGCGGCGGCACAGATCTCCAGCAGGCGGTCGTGCTCCTCATCCCGGCGTTCCTGGCGGGAGACCAGGGGTATCCCGGCGCGCCCGGCCAGCTCGCGCAGGGCCTCGGAAAAGTCCAGGTTCTGCGTCTTCATCAGGAAGGTAAAGACGTCACCGTGCTCGCCGCAGCCAAAGCAGTGGTAATGGCCGCTATCCGGGAAGACGATGAACGAGGGGGTCTTTTCCGCGTGGAACGGGCACCGGCCCTTGAAGTTGCGGCCAGCCCGCTTGAGGGGCACCGTCTGCCCCACCAGCTCCACGATGTCAATGCGCTCTTTGACGTCGTCAATGACGCTCATCCGGGAAACGGCTCCTCGTCGCCAGGCGTGGAGGGCAAGGGGAAGCCTGCCGGGCCTACAGCCGAACAGCAGACGACGCGGAGTGGCATCTGCCGCCCGTGAGGGCCCGATCGGGCTACATTATTTGCATATATCTCCATTTGGTGCAAGTATATCCACCTCGCTTGTCGGGTAGTATTTTAGCACATGCGGCGGGTTAAAGCAAGGCTGTTGACATGCGCTCCGACTACCGTTACAATTGAGTTGTCAATCCAGGCGTGAATGATGGCCGTGTATCCGGCCATATAGCGAGGAGTAATTGCAGTGTCAGCAGTGATGGCGATGAGCGAGCAACCTCTGGACAAAAACCGGCCCATCACGCTAGCTGAAGCCGCTGAGATTTATGGCTTCAACCATAGTTATCTGACCGAGCTTGCACGCAAGGGACGCCTGGAAGCTACCAAGAGCGGCGGTACTTGGTTGACCACTAAGACGAATGTGGAAAACTACATTACCAGCCGTCGAAAGCGCGGTGCTTACCGAGAAGATATTCGTGTGCTTGACAATACTTGAAATTTCGAGTATAATAAAGACAACCGAATAGCAAAGCGCCGCCGGTCGGGTGTCGTGACCACCCAATCGGCGGCTGACCCCACCAACTGACATGGCAGTCGGCGGGGCTGGTGTTATTATACCACACCCGGCCAGGTGTGGGCAAACACCGGCGGCCACCTGCCCCCGTTGGCGGGTGGCCGTTTTTTTGTCAAGCGAAATGAGCTACCCATGTCCGAAGCGCGCATCATCTTTGTGGACCACCCTGATGTGGACCCTTGCGAGGAGGATAATCCCGTCTGCGCCCAGACCTGTATCGTCCGAGGCCGTTACCGGGATGACGGTGGCTGCTTCCTCACCGTCATGCCCACGTTGCGGTACGCTATCCAGTGCGGCTACACGGAGAAGCGCGACGAGGCCGCCTATCCAACCGAATGGCTCGATGAGCGGTTGCTGATTTGCTACAAAGGACGCGGTTATCTACGGCTTGAACAGACAGAGGATGAATGACGCGGCAAGAAGGTGTAGCGGGGCATCGACGATCATTCATGAGGACCACAAGGAAAGGGGAGACCGATGACGCCACAAGAGGTGACCGCCAGGCTGAGAAGCCTGCGAGAGGAGAAAGCGAGACGGCGAGGTGGGGATCGCAGCCCTGGGGACCACGTTCGCCCTGGCCCTTGCGGACGTGTGCCGGGCTTTGGGGCTGACGGCAGCAGAGCACGACCGGGTGCTGGGCCGAGACGCGGCAGCCTACGTGGCCGCCGTCGGCCAGGCACGGTTCTGGCCGATGGAACGGCAAAGGAAAGCGGCGGCCGAGGATCTTGTATGGATAGTTGCCATATCCACGTAAAACGTGGTACAATCAGGAGCGGTCGGGAGGAGGACATGAGGGTTACGAAAACGTGTCCACAATGCGGACGGACTTTTCAGGTTCAACCTTCGTGGAGTTACATACAGTTCTGCAGCCGCGAGTGCTACCAGGCCAGCACACGCATCATGAAAACGTGTCCGCAGTGCGGCCAGGCCTTTCAAGTGGCCCGCTCCCGCGAAACGAGATTTTGCGGAAAGGATTGCCGCAAAGCTTATTTTCGGGCCTCGGGCCGGAAAACATGTCCACAATGTGGGCAGTCGTTTCAAACGCCAAACAAGGCGCAAAAGTTCTGCAGCCACGAATGCTATGCAGCCAGTATGCGGACGCCGGTCACACGGGAGGAACTCGAACACTGGTACAATGAGGTGGGAGAGAACACCGAGGAGATTGGCCGGCGACTGGGCATTAACGGGCGCACCGTCCGTGACCTCATGGAGAAGTTCGGCCTGGTGCGCCGGGGCAAGGCGGAGGTAGCCGTGGACTACCCGCGCCGCCCGTTCTCCAGCGACCGGGTGGAGGAGGCGTACCTGCGCGGCTTCCGAGCCGGTGATCTAAACGTGCGCATGGACCTGCCCACCAGCCAGACAATCCATGTCCGATGCGGCACCACGCGAGCCGCCCAGGTGGACCTCATTCGCCGGTTGTTCGAGCCTTACGGTCACGTCCATACCCGAACAGGAACGATGGGCGAAACCCAGGTCGAGTGCCACCTGGATTTGAGCTTCCGCTTCCTGCTAGAGAAAGAGGACCGCGTACCCGGCTGGGTGATGGAAAACGATGATTGCTTCTGGGCCTTCCTGGCTGGTTACATGGACGCCGAGGGGTACATCGGCCTGAGCCGTCATTGTTACCAGGATCAGGCGCGCGTGGAGATCGCCAGTTGCGATGAGGGCATCCTGCGGGGACTATGGGCCGGGCTGAATAAGCGAGGCGTGCATTGTCCGCAGCTCTATCTGAAGAAACGGGCGGGAATCGTTGACGGGCAAGGCCGCCGATGCGGCAGCGATTTCTACGTCCTGGTAGTTTCGAGAAAAGCCGCCCTGGATCGCCTGTTCCAAGGGATAGACCCACATCTGAAGCACGCCGATAAGCGGGCGGCCATGGCCAAGGCCTGGGCCAACGTTCGGGAGCGGGGGTTGCCATGACAAACACAACGGTGGCAGTTCCTGCTGTCGTGGGAACTGCCACCGATTTGATCCTATGCTTTGGGGATGAGGGTGAACTCCGTCGCCGTATTTGTTCTTACTTGCGCCCGTATTCGTGTCGCAGCGCCGCCTGGGCTGCCGCCAGTCGGGCAATGGGCACACGGAAGGGAGAGCAACTTACGTAATTCATGCCTATAATATGAGAAAATTCGATGGAATTTGGCTCTCCAAAGTGCTCACCACAGCCGCCGATTTCAAGTTCTGGATTGGCCGCCCGGCCCTTCTCCACGCACCAGCGCATCAGCAGGCCCACCCCGTCCCGGTCCAACACCTCGAAGGGGTTGTGGGGCAGGATACCCCGCCGCACGTAGGCCAGCAGGAACTTGCCTTCGGCGTCATCCCGTGAGATGCCAAACGTCATCTGGGTCAGGTCGTTCGTGCCGAAGGAGAAAAAGTCGGCGTACCGGGCGATCTCATCGGCGGTGAGAGCCGCACGCGGGACCTCGATCATGGTGCCGAACTTGTAGTCCAGCTCTATGCCTTTCTCCTTCATGACCGCTTTCGCCACCGCTTCCAGCTTTTCCCGCTCGATGTGGAACTCGTTGACGTGGCTGGTGAGGGGGATCATGACCTCCGGGTGCACCTCCACGCCCTCCTTCGCCACGTTGCAGGCGGCCTCAAAGATGGCCCGGGTCTGCATCTCCGTCAGGCCCTTGTACATGAGACCAGCCCGGCAGCCGCGCAGCCCCATCATGGGGTTGATCTCCCACAGGCTATTGACCACCGCCAGCATCTTTTCCAGCTCGGCCAGCCGGGCCGGGTCCTGGCCCGTACACCGCAGCGTGACCACCTCCTCGATCAGCTCCTCGCGCGGGGGCAGGAACTCGTGCATGGGTGGGTCAATGAGCCGGATGATGACCGGATAGCCGTCCATAACCCGGAAGATGCCCTCAAAGTCCTGGCGTTGGAAGGGCAGCAGTTGGTCCAGCATCTCCTGGCGTTCGGCTTCGTCCTCCGACATGATCATCTTGACCACGATGGGCCGACGTTCCTCCTCAAAGAACATGTGCTCGGTGCGGCACAGACCGATGCCCTCCGCCCCGAACTCACGGGCGCGGGCAGCATCGGGGGGATTGTCCGCGTTGGTCAGCACGCCCAGCTTGCGGATCTGGTCAGCCCAACTCAGGAGGGTGGTCAGTTCCAGCTCCTCCTTGAAACTGGGGGGGCGGGTGGCGATATGGCCGGCAAAGACCTCGCCGGTGGTGCCGTCAATGGAGACCCAATCCCCCTTGCGGATGGTGCGGCCAGCCGCGGTGAAGGTCTCGTTGACCAGGTCAATGCGCATCTCCTCGCAGCCGGCGACACAGGGCTTGCCCCAGCCCCGGGCGACCACTGCGGCATGACTCGTCATCCCCCCATGCTGGGTGAGGATGCCTTTGGCCTTGGCCATGCCATGTACGTCGTCCGGGTTGGTCTCCGGGCGGACCAGGATGACGGCCCGGCCCGCGTTGCCCATCTTTTCGGCCTCATCAGCCTCAAAGACCACCTCCCCGGCTGCGGCCCCGGGGGAGGCGTTGAGGCCCACGGCCAGCAGGTCACCGGCCTTCTTAGCCTGCTCCTTGGCCTGCGGGTCGAACTGCGGGTGCAGGAACTGATTCACCTGACTGGGCTGGACGCGCAGCACAGCCTCTTCCCGGCTGATCAGCCCCTCATTCGCCATGTCCACGGCGATCTTGACGGCGGCGCGGGCGGTACGCTTGCCGCTGCGGGTCTGGAGCATCCACAGCTTGCCGCGCTCGATGGTGAACTCCATGTCTTGCAGGTCGCGGTAATGGCGTTCCAGACGTTCGGCGATCTGGGAGAACTCGGCATAAACCTGGGGCAGCTCCTTCTGCATGTCTGCGATGGGGTGCGGAGTGCGGATGCCGGCCACCACGTCCTCACCCTGGGCGTTCAGCAGGTATTCGCCATAGAGTTTTTTCTCGCCCGTGGCCGGGTTGCGGGTAAAGGCCACGCCGGTGCCGCTGTCGTTCCCCATGTTGCCAAAGACCATCGTCACCACGTTGACCGCCGTGCCCCAGTCGTGGGGCAGGCCCTCAGCATTGCGATAGGCCACCGCCGGCGCGCCGAACCAGGAGTCGAACACCGCAGCGATGGCCGCGCGCAGTTGCTTATAGGGGTCATCCGGGAAAGCCTGGCCCAACTCCCGTTCGTAGAGGGCTTTAAAGTCCCGTACCACGCCCTTGAGCATATCGGTGGTCAGGTCTGTATCCTTGCCCCCGACTGTGCGGGCCTTGTATGTATCCAGGATGTCCTCAAAGGCATGGCGCGGCACTCCTTTGACGATGTTCCCAAACATCCCGATGAGCCGGCGATAGGCATCCCAGGCAAAACGTTCGTTGCCGGTGAGCTGAGCCAGGCCCTGGAGCGTCTCGGTGTTGAGGCCGATATTGAGCACGGTGTCCATCATGCCGGGCATGGAGACCCGGCCGCCGGAACGACAGGAGACCAGCAGGGGATTGGCCGGGTCCCCGAACCGCTTGCCGGTCTCCTGCTCGATAGTCTTCATGGCCTCCAGGACTTGTTCCCACATGCCCGCCGGGAACTGTTTGCCGGCCTCAAAATAGGCGTTGCAGGCCTCCGTGGTGATGGTGAACCCCGGTGGCACCGGTAGCCCGATGTTTGTCATCTCTGCCAGGTCAGCGCCTTTGCCGCCCAACAGATCTCTCATGCTGGTATTGCCCTCTCGGAAGAGGTACACCCATTTCCTGGTCATGATCGCAAGTTCCTCCTCGGTATTTTAGACTGCCACTCTCTCGCAGGTTGGGACGAGAGGCCCGGCCGCTGGCCGGTGCTATCCTGAAGCAGTATAGCCCCAGGATGTCGGTGGTGAATTATACACCACCTTATCCCGTTACGCAACTTTGCAATCTGCGCAGGTACTCGACGGTGCGCCGGGCAGCGGTATCTGGGTCCGGCTCTGGCATGATCTCGGCCGAGAGCCAGCCGGTGTAGCCAGCCTGGCGGAGGGCGCGGATCACGCCGGCGAAATCCACGTGCCCGGCCCCCGGATACCAGCGGTTCGAGTCGGCCACATGGACGTGGTAGAGGCGGTCGCCGGCCGCCCGGATGCTATCCTCCAGGACTGGCTCCTCGATGTTCATGTGGAAGGTATCCAGCAGCAGGCCCAGGTTGCTGGCCCCCACCCGCTCGATGAGGTCCAGCCCCTGAGCGACGGTATTGATGAGGGTGGTCTCGTAACGGTTGATGGGTTCCAGGCAGAGCCGGACGCCGCGTGCCCCGGCTGCCTCAGTGGTGCGCTGCAAGGCCTCCACCAGCCAGGCCAGCGCCTGCTTAGGCGATACGCCGGGCCGGACGACGCCACGCAGCAGGCCGATGATGATCAGGGCGTTCGCCTGCGCAGCCAGGGGCACGTGGGCGCTGACCCGCTGGATGGCCTGCTCGCGCCTGGCCGGGTCCGGGTCGGTGAACGACAACCCTTCCTCGCCCCAGGCCTGCCCGGTCCCGATGGCCGGCACGCGCAACCCGTAGCGCGCCAGGGTGTCCAGGAGCGCGGCCCCGTCCACGAGCCGGGGATCGCGGATCGCCAGTTCCACGCCGTCATAGCCCCAGCCGGCGATCCTGGCGATGTTGGCCTCCCAGTCGCCTGTAAGGGCCACGGCGTTGAACCGGGCAGCCTGGATGGAGAGGACGAGACTCAGTCTCATATCAGTCAAGGGGCCAACTCACCTGGTAACTGCTCACCCTCCCGCAGGTTCGTGCGTTTTCGTGGCGGCCCATCACGCCCGTGGATAGCACGCAGACGGGAATACGGTTCCCAGCAACCTGCGGGAGGGTAGGCTGAGCAATTACCTCACTTGAACGGTTCCAGGGTATAGCCCGCCGGGTCAGCCACCAATTGGCTCACCCGCAACTCGGCCTCGTCCAGCCGGGCATTACAGACCTGCGCCAGCCGCATCCCCTCCTCGAACAGAGCAATGCTCTCCTCCAACGACAGGTTCCCGGCCTCCAATCGGCGCACGGTCTCTTCCAGGCGCGTGAATGCTTCCTCGAAGCTGATTTGCTCGTCAGTCATGTCACACCTCACACCAGGCGGTCAGACATCACGGCTGACCGCCGTTTGACGGCTCAGGTTTCACCTTCCACGACCCTGGCCCCAAACACACCATCGGCCACCCGCACCGCCAGGCCGTCACCGGGCCCTACCTGCTGTATACTTTGTACTATCTGTCCATCATCCAGGCGTTGCACCACGGCGTAGCCACGTTCCAGAGTGGCCAGCGGGCTGAGGGCCAGGAGCCGGCCACGCAGGCCGCCGAGTCGTTCCCCGTGCAAGGCCAGGTCCCGGCGGAGGGAGCGGACCGCGAGCTGGGCCTGTTCGTCCACCGCCTGGCGCCGTTGAGCGATGAGATGCGCCGGGGTATGGCGGGCCAGACGGCCCTGCTGATGCCGGGTACGTTCTCTGGCCCGGGTCACCCAACCGGCCAAGGCCCGGCCCAGGCGGGCCTGAGATTGGGCGATCCGCGCGCTTAGCTCGGCTCGATCCGGCACTATCATCTCGGCCGCCGCTGACGGGGTGGGGGCGCGCACGTCGGCCACGAAATCGGCGATGGTAAAGTCGGTCTCGTGGCCCACGCCGCTGATCACCGGCGTCTGGCAGGCAAAGATGGCCCGGGCCACCCGTTCCTCGTTGAACGGCCACAGGTCCTCCAGGGAACCGCCGCCCCGCCCCACCAGGATCACGTCCACGCCCACATACTCGTCCAGGGCCATGATGGCGGCGGCGATCTGGGGAGCCGCGTCATCGCCCTGGACCGGCGTGGGGGCCAGGATCACCTCGGCCAGGGGATAGCGGCGGCCCAGGACGTGGAGAATGTCCCGGATGGCGGCGCCGGTGGGGGAGGTTACCACGCCGATGCGCCGGGGAAAGGCCGGCAGGGGGCGCTTGCGACGGGCGTCGAACAGACCCTCGGCTGCCAGACGAGCCTTGAGGGTCTCGAACTGCTGCTGGAGAAGGCCCAGGCCGGTGGGCCGGATAGCATCCACGTAGCACTGCACAGCCCCGCTACCCTCGTAGAGCGACACGTAGCCGTGGACGATGATCTGGTCGCCATCTTGGGGTAGCCGCTCAAGGCGTTCCGCCCGGCCACGCCACATCACGCAGCGAAGCTGGCCTTCAGTATCCTTGAGGGTGAAATACAGATGGCCGGCCGACGACCGCGAGTAGTTGGAGACCTCGCCCTCCACCCACAAGTCGGAGAGGAGATCATCGGTCTCTAGCAGGGTTTTGATATAACGGACAACGACGCCGACGGGTCTGGGGTCCATCAGTCCTCAGTCTTCAGTCCTCAGTCTTCAACGCTTGGTGTGAAATAGAGCTCACCAGTCGAGCAGGTCAGCGAAGGCGAGCGATGGCCGGCCGAGTTGTCTGTTCAGCCAAATGCAGAAATTGTGTAGGGCCATCTTAGCCGCCAAGTTGGCCTGG
>Ga0209101_1002151_pt1 | contig 13343 bp, 12 predicted proteins | sample ConPoolayeCmetaG_FD_185481 | JGI IMG/M metagenome (GOLD analysis project Ga0209101, IMG submission 185481) | Hot spring microbial mat communities from California, USA to study Microbial Dark Matter (Phase II) - Cone Pool mat layer C metaG... ... | reverse complement strand
CTGCTGGCCCACCGCGATGAAGTCCTGATTGAAGTTCGGGTCGAGCTGCTGGTTCAGCGCCACGATGTCATCGATGCTCACCCCGTAAGACTCGGCGATCCCGCTGAGCACCTGCCCCGCCTCTACCGTGTGGATCGGGTTCTCGCACTCGGCGGGGGGCGGCTGGGTGGCTTCCTGGGTTTCAGGCGCCTCGCCCGCGCCGCCCGGCTCGGCCTCACCGGCAGGCCCCGCTGGGGTGATCGCGCGCGGTGGAATCTGCGAGGTGCTGCTGTAGGTAGGCAACATGATCACCCGCTGCTGCGGGCGCTGGCGGTCCCACAGGTTCAGCACCAGCAGCGTCACCAGCAGCGAGACAAGGGCGGGCACAGCAATCAGCACCAGGACGGGTCGGGATCGTATCATAGAGCCTCACCCCGGACGGCGGATCAATGCGCACGGCTTATCGTAGCATAGGACGGTCAAATTGACGAGCACGCCGGATGGCGCTATGCGGCGTTGGCCAATGCGACTATAATAGCGCGGACTTTCAAGTGAGATGAGAATGAGGCAGGCCCTCTCTACAAGGTAGAATGTCATGATGCAACCGAAATTGAAACTCTTCATGCTTGGCGCGCTGGTGTCCCTCGCTCTCGCGGCCCTGGCCTGCGGCCCACTGGGCGGACAGCAGGCAACGGTGCAGGCGCTGGCCGCCCAGCTTGACCAGACGGCTACCGCGCTGGCATCCACTGGCAGTGATGCGGAGTCCATGCTGGCGACTGCCCAGGCTCAAGCTACGCAGCGCAGCCTCGATGTAACCGCCACCCAGGCTGCGCAGCAGCTTCAGGGTGAAGAAGCTGCCGCCGCCACCGCCGCCGCTGTGCAGCCTATCGAGGCAGAGCTGGTTGGCTATGGCGTCGATCCGGCGCAGGGCCACGTCCAGTGGATTCACCCCCCCATCCATATTGAGGTGGAGGGTTACCAGTCGGTAGACTACGCCAACAACTTCATTGCCACCGTTGTCAGCGACTTTGTGATCTCGACCGATATCACCTGGGATACCACCACCGGACTGGCTGGCTGCGGCTTTGTGCTGCGCTCGGACGGCAACGAGGAGGCGCTCAACGAGTACCTCGTGGTCATCAGCCGCGGCGGGAACGGCACGGCCTATTTCGTCACCCAGTCGCGCGGCGCTTTCTTCCGCGAACAGTACCTCTATCCCGGCGGGATTGACCCCCAGTTCGACTGGCGCAATGGCACGACCAACCGCCTGGCTGTGGTGGGGCGCGGCAACACGTTCACGGTCTATACCAATGGCACGCGGATCGGGACGATCACCGATAACACATACGAGCGGGGCTTCGTGGCCATGGCCGCGCTCAGCGAGTCGGGGCGCACCGTGTGCGACTTCAACAACTCGTGGCTGTGGTTGTTTGATTAGCTGACCACTTTTGTCTAGAATTAGGTGGACTTACGCGGTGGAAGCAGAGCCGGGCCTGTTGGCCGTGCCCGACTGATCGGGAGCCTGGCTTTGACTGCCCACCGGGTAGGGGCGGGTGGCGACCGCTGTCGCCGGGCCTGCCCCTACGTTGATCGGGTAGGAAGTACGCAGTTTCAAAGTGCCTGTAGGGGTGCTTCGCAGGCCGTTCATGCTCAGCGCCTCTACCCGTCCTGGTCGAAATTGACTGCGTGGCTCCTGACATTTCATGCAACCGCCAAAGGGACGGGAGATAGAGGACATGAACGAACCAAGTTGGATAGGACACGATCTGGGGGGCCGCTACCGGATCGAAGAACTGCTGGGGCAGGGCGGCATGTCGGCGGTCTATAAGGCCACCGATCCCAATCTGCGGCGCGTGGTCGCCGTGAAGCTGATCCACCCCCACCTCTCCACGGACCCGGAGTTTGTCCGGCGCTTTGAGGAGGAGGCGGCAGCGGTGGCACGGCTGCGCCATCCGAACATCATCCAGGTGTTTGACTTCAACCACGATGGCAACACCTACTACATGGTGCTGGAGTTCATCCCTGGCGAGACGCTCCAGCAGCGGCTGCGGCGCTATAACGCCAGCGACCGACGGCTGACCCCCCAGGAAGCAGTGGACATCCTGGCGCCGATCTGCGACGCCGTGGACTTTGCTCACCAGCAAAGCCTGATTCACCGCGATATCAAACCGGCCAACATCATGATCAACGTGCAGGGCCAGCCGATCCTGACGGATTTTGGCATTGTTAAGATCATCGGTGGGCAGACCCACACGGCCTCCGGCGCGGTCGTCGGGACGGCGCTGTACATGTCGCCGGAACAGGCGCAGGGCAGGCGTCCAGATGAGCGTTCGGATATCTACTCGCTGGGGGTGACGCTGTTTGAGATGCTGAGTGGTCGTCCCCCGTTTGAGGGCGACTCGGCGGTCAGCATCATGATGAAGCATGTGACTGACCCGGTTCCCCGGTTGCGCGATATCGAACCCGGCACGCCGCCCGACCTCCAGGCTGTGGTCGAGAAGGCCCTCGCCAAAGACCCGATGGATCGCTATCAAAGCGCGGCGGAGATGGCGGCGGCCCTGCGCCGCGCCAGCCTGGATGCCAGCGCGACGATCATCGAGGCGGCGAGCGAACCGGCCCAGGCGGGCGAAACGTTCATCGAGTCGGCCTCCTACCCAGAGCCAGCCAGGGTCGCTCCCGCCCCTCCACAGGTGGCTGAATCGGCGGCCCCACCGGCTCCGGCAACCCGGCAGGGCGCCGCCACCCGTCAGGCCCCCCCATCAGCAGAGCGGCCCAGCGGTGGCCCCAATTTCATGCTGATCGGCGGGATCGCGCTGGGAGCCATCCTGCTGATCGGCTGCGTCGTAGGCGGCATCGCTCTGGCGTCGTCGGGCGGGCTGCTCGGCATCGGCGGCGCAGCAGACGTGCCCACCCTGGTATCGGCCACCGAGGGGCCGACTCAGGAGGCCGCCGTCGCTGCGACAGAGGAGCCAACGCCGACCGAGGGGCCGACAGCCGCGCCTACCGAGGAGCCGACTCCCACGCCCACGCCGCTGCCTGACCTGTTCGTGCAGATCACCGGGATCGCGCTGGAGGGGGCCACCTACGTAGTCAGTTACGAGACGAACGGCTTCACCGAGCAACTGCCCGGCGCGCATATTCACTTCTTCTTTAACACCGTCGCGCCAGAGAACGCGGGCATGCCAGGCTCAGGCCCCTGGTATCTGTATGGCGGGCCGCGCCCCTTCCGGGGGTACACCATCTATGACAAGCCCGCTGGAGCGACCCAGATGTGTGCCCTGTACGCCTACCCCGATCACTCCATTGAGCTGGGCACGGGCAACTGTTGGTATCTGCCCGATGCGCTGACTCCGACGCCGTAGCGGGCGGGGCGCCTTCGGCAGCGCCGAAAGAAGGGCACAGTAGACCAGCGCTGTGCCCTTTTGATTCCCCACCGCCCGATACGACCAAACGGGTCGCAGAGGGCAGATTACTTGGTCAGCGCGGGGCGTGACGTTTGTCAATTGACGTTGCCCTGCCCCCCTGTTAGCCTAGCGATGGATACTCTCACCTTACGCCGAACCAGGAGAAACCGACCATGCCGATGACCATCATCGCTGAGGACTGCATCGCCTGTGGGGCGTGCGAGCCGGAGTGCCCGACCAACTCCATCAGCCAGGATGGCGATGTGTACGTGATCAACGCCAGCACGTGTGTGGAGTGTGTGGGCCACTTCGACGAGCCGCAGTGTCAGTCCGTCTGCCCGGTGGAGTGTATTGTCAAGCTGGAGTAGACGCCTCACCTGTCATCCCTGTTGCCTGCCTTCCTACAAGCCCACCCAACGAAGCGAGAGGGACACGGCGCCGCCGTGTCCCTACGAGCCTTTGGGATAGCCCGTCACGTCGCGGATGGCCTCATACAACGGCCTCAGCCGGGCGTACAGATGTCGGTACACCCGCCGATATAGCGCGTCGTAGATGCGATGGGCGTCCCGGTTCGGCTCGAAGGTCGCCCCGGGGCGGGTCATAGACCGGGTTGCCGTCTCAAAGTCCGGGTGCAGCCCCACCCCCACCGCCACATCGATGGCCGCGCCCAACCCCGACGCCTCATAGACATGGGGGCGTGAGGCGGGCAGCCCAAACACGTCCGCCGTGATCTGCATGGCCGCGTCGCTCTGCGACCCGCCGCCCGCGACGCGCAATTCGGTGATCGGGATACGGGTGCGTCGCTCGGTGCGCTCCTTGCCCTCGCGCAGACCGTAGGCCAGCCCTTCCAGGATCGCACGGTAAAGATGGCCGCGCGTGTGCACATCCCCCCAGCCGATGATCGCGCCCTTGGCCTCCGGCCCTGGAACCTTCAGACCCGGCGACCAATATGGCTGGAGCATCAGACCCATCGACCCCGGCGGCACGCCCTCCACCAGCGTATCGAACAACTCCTCTGGCTGGACACCGCGCTCAGCGGCGAGCTGCTGCTCCCGCAAGCCGAACTCGCGTTTGAACCAGCTCACCATCCAGAAGCCCCGGTATATCTGGAGCTCCAGGCTATAGGCATCGGGTATAGCGGAGGGGTAGGGCGGGATGAGAGGGATGACCTCGATGTAACGGCGGTGCGTGGTGTTGATCGTGGCCGTCGTGCCGTAGCTCAGGCAGCCGATATGCGGGGCCAGTGCGCCCGCTCCCAGCACCTCGCAGGCTTTGTCGGCGGCGGCAGCGATCAGCGGCAGCCCGGCGGGGATGCCCGTCGCGGCGCTGGCTTCGGGGGTGATCTCGCCGAGCGGCTGGCCCGGCGGCACAAGGTCGATCAGCTTGTCGGGGGTCATCCGGATCGCCTGCCACTTCCAGTCCCAGGGCCTGGCCCATGTCTTGGCCTTGTAGTCAAAGGGCAGGTAGCCCACCTGGCAAGCCGTCGAATCGACGAACCGCCCCACCAAACGGTGAGTCAGGTAGCCGGAGAGGTACACCAACTTATGCGTCTTCTCCCAGACCTCCGGCTGGTTCGTCATCAGCCAGTTGGCTTCGGCCTCGGCCTGAAGGTAGGCGACCGTGCCGCTCATCCCCAGCAGCGCGAACAACAGGCCCCACCAGCCGCCGACCGGTTTCAGTCCCTCCGTGCGGCGTTGATCGAGCCACACGATGGCCGGACGCAGCGGGCGGCCCTGTGCGTCCACATTGACCACCGTGGCCCGCTGGGTGGTCAGGCCCACCCCGGCGATGCGCTCCCTGGCGAAGCCACCCCCCAGCCACAGAATGCGGCATGCCTCGCACAGCGCCTGCCAGTACACCTCGGGGTCCTGCTCGGCCCAGCCAGGCTGCGGCGAGACGTACGGGTTGATGGAAACCTGGGCGCGTCTGAGCAGGTTGCCCTTGGGGTCAAACAGCAACGCGCGAACGCTCTGCGTCCCGCAGTCGATAGCCAGAAGCGCGTCTTTCGCGTTCATGAATCCTCCAGCATAAGAGGGACAGGTTGTGGACCTATGATACGCGCAATGGCTGCGCCGGGGGTAAAACCCAGCCGCGCAAGGTTATCCTGTCGGCAGGAAGAGGGTGAAGGTCGTGCCGTGGCCTGGCTGGCTCTCCACGTCGACCTGGCCCCCATGAAGTTGCACCAGTTGCCGGACAATCGCCAGACCCAGCCCGCCGGCGGAGCCATCGGCACGAGTGCGGGCAGGGTCGCCGCGCCAGAAGCGGTCGAACACATGCGGCAGGTCCTCCGGCGGGATGCCCTTGCCCGTATCGCGCACAGTCAGCACCACACCGCCAGGGGCGCGCTCCCCCCGCAGCGTGATCGTTCCGCCGGGGGGCGTGTAGCGCAGCGCATTCGCCAGCAGGTTGGCGAGCACCTGGTTCAACCTGCCCACATCGCCGGGGATGGTCGCCCCAGCGAGCGCATCCGATTCGACCCGCAAGCTGATCCCCGCTGCTTCCGCCTGCCCGCCGAAGCTCGTACCTGCGTCAGCCAGGAGTTCAGCCACATCGACTGGCTCAATATGCAGGGCCAGGTGGCCCGACTCGGCCAACGACAGCGTCCGCAGATCGTCCACCAGCCGGGCCAGCAGGTGGGTTTCGTCCAGCAGCATCTGGATGTGTTCTGGGGTGGGTTGGTAGACGCCGTCGAGGATTCCTTCCAGGTTGCCCTGGATGACATGCAGCGGCGTGCGGAGTTCGTGGGCCACATCGGCGGTGAGGTTCCGGCGCTGCTCGTCGATGCGCTGAAGCTCATCGATCATGTGGTTGAACGTCCGGGCCAGCCTGCCGAACTCGCCAGGGCTATCCTCTGGGATGCGGACGGACAGGTCGCCCCTGGCCACCGCATCGGCGGCCTCCATCACATCGGCCAACGGGTGAGTGATGCGGCGCGAGGCGGCCATCGCCACACCAATGCCGAGCAGCGGCAGGGCCAGTGACAAGCTGCACCCGCCGATCCACACCAGCACGGCGGTCTGGCTCTCGCCCTCGAACAGGCGGGCCAGCAGGTAGGCCAGCCCTGCCATTCCACCGATCACCAGCACGACGGCGAAGCCGAACACGGCGGCGAATTGCAGGAACAGGCTCCGGCGGCGGCGATGCCAGCCCGGCGGCCTGAACCGACCCCAGGAATCCCGGCCCCACCGCGCGCGGCGTGCCTCCCAACGTTCCCAACGCCGACCCACTGAGGGCCACCCGGTTTCGCTCGGCGGTGGGGTCCAGGGAGGGTCATACTCACTCTCCTGCGCCCACGCTGGTCCCCACCGGTGGTGACGGTGCAGCCGACGATTCTTTGCCACTACCGCGCCTCGTCGGTGAACTTGTAGCCGATCCCGTACACGGTCAACACGTAGCGAGGGTTGGCGGGGTCAGCTTCGATCTTCTGGCGCAGGTTCTTGATGTGCGCGTCAATGCTGCGGTCCGCGCCCGCGTAGGCCACGCCGTAGACGCGGTCCATAAGCTGATCGCGGGAGAACGCCTGCCCCGGGTGCTGCGCCAGGGTCGCTAGCAGGCTGAACTCGGTGCGGGTCAGGTGGATCGGCTCCCCGGCGCGGCTGACCCGGAAGCCGTTGAGGTCGATTTCAAGGTCGCCCGCGCGGATCAGCCCTGCCGTGCGAACTCCGCCCTGGGCGCGGCGGAGCACCGCCCGGACGCGCGCCACCAACTCGCGTGGGGAGAACGGCTTGGTGATATAGTCATCTGCCCCCAGTTCCAGCCCGATCAACCGGTCGGCCTCCTCGTCGCGGGCGGTCAGCATGATCACCGGCACGTCCGAATCGCGCCGCAGCGCCCGGCACACGTCCAGGCCGTCCATGCCCGGCAGGTTCAGGTCGAGGACAACCAGATCGGGGCGCTCGTGACGGGCAGCAGCCAGCGCGGTCGTGCCGTCGGCTGCGGCGGTGACACGGAAACCGGACTGCTCCAGATAGTCCTGGGCCAGTTTGACGATCTTGGGTTCGTCGTCAATGACCAGAATAAGCTCGTTCATCAGACCTTACCTGGCTCCGCTCCGCAGAGAGATCGGGTTGCGGCTGAAGCGATACGGCCCTTCTATCACCAGTGCGTTGGCTGGGCGCTGATCACCACCCCCGCTACAGCCAAAACCGTATCCCCAAAAGGTGGTAAGGCGCAAGCAATCAGTTTGCGTGTCATTCCATTGTGGCCTCAGTAGGGGCGACTGGCGAATCGCCCCTACGGTCGGCGTGAGCCTCACACCGGCGGGGAGGATGGCTCGCCCTTGCCCTCGCGGCGGGGTTCCTCCTCCGGCTCTTCGTCCCAGCCCCAAAGCCCGCAGCCCCAGCCCCGCCGGAAACCGAAGCCGAAGCGGCGGCCCCATGGCCCGTGATGATGATGCCCGCGAAAGCGGAACCCCATCGGGCCGAAGCCTGCCCAGTGCCGGAACCCCTTGCCAGGCTCGAACCCCAGCTCGCGGAGGCGCTCCTTATCGCCCTTCACCTCGATGCGGAAGCCATCCTCCGTCTCGATGAACCGCACTTCCCCAATCACCTTTTCTGCCATTTCTATTCGCTCCTTCTCTCATCTTGTGTCCGATTGCACGGTCTGGGCAGTAGTATGGCTCTGGGTTGTGAAGAAGTGATGAAGGTGTTGGGCAGATGTGGAGAAGGAGGGGCGCACAACGCCGCGCCCCTACCAATGGAGCCTCAAGGGGCGATCTCTGCCAGTAACTCCGGCGTCCATACCACGTCGATGGCGGGGCGCACTTCGGTGATCACCTGATGGGTGCCATCTGTGTAGGCCACAGCGAAGGTCCCGGCCACGTCCTCCGGCAGCGGCAGCGATGGCTCGTAGGGAACCCAGGCATCGGTCGCTGGTTCGTCGTCCGGCGAGGCAAGAATCTGCACCTCCGTCACCCGCTGGATCCAGCCCGTGCCTCCTGAGAACCGGAACTGCTCCGAGGTCAAGTATAACTTCTCGCCCAGCGGATCGACCAGCGCGGGCAGCACGTCGGGGCGCGATCCGAGCAGCACCAGGTAGAGATTGCCAGCCAAGACCGGCCTCACCGCCACGCCGATCTCGCGGTAGCCGGGGTCGGAGATGGCATGGTAATGATCGGGCGATCCCTGCCACTGGCTGAGGCAATCCTGGATGGTCTCCAGCGCGCAGGCCACCTCGACGGCAGCGGTCTGGTCGGGGGTGGCGTAGTGCGGCCACCCGCCAGCCAGCGCCCGATCCCGCGTCCCCTGCCCCTGGGCGTTGAAGTGCAGTGCCACGCCATTCGGGAGCGAGGGCAGTGTCAGCAGGTAGTCGGCCTGAGCGTTGGCGATCTCCCGCAGGGACTCGTTCGGCGCGTAGGGCAGCAGGTTTTGAGAAAGCCGCCAGCCGTTCAGCGCCGCAATCGCCTCAAGCTCCGCCGGGTCAAAGTCGGAGGCGTCGGCAAGTGGTTCCGGCGTGGGAGTGGGCGACGGGGCAGGCGTGCGCGTCGGGCGGGGCGTGCGGGTTGGTGTGGGAGCCGCTGTTCGGGCGGCAGCCGGTTCGGACGTTGTTGCCTGGGCGGTTTCGCTTTCCTGGGGTCCGGCCCTCGTAGTCGCTGCCACAGGGGCCTGGCAGGCCGCCAGCAGCATCCCTGCGACGCAGGCCACCAGGACGATCCCCGGCTGGCAGCAGCCGGTTGTGAACTTCAAGCGCGTGCGTAAACGGCTCATTCTGTCCTCCTGACTCCCCCGTATGACCGTCTCGACCGAGGGATGGCGAATGAACCCATTGAATCGAGTTCAGCTAAATTGTCAAACACCCTTTGACGCCCAGCGCGATCTATCGTATAATGCAGCTAGCTGGTCGGTGGTCAGACCAGTCGATGACAGGAGGAATGCGTGCCCGATCTTCCCGAGTGGCCCGCCCCGCCCAGGCCCGCTGAACTGACCTACACCCGGCTGGTGAAGGCGATCCTCGACAGGACGTTTCCCGCCAATGGCAGCCTGCCCGCCGAGCGTCAGCTCGCCGAACGGTTGGGCGTGACCCGCTCGACACTGCGCGAGGCGCTGCAACGGCTGGCCGCCGAGGGCTGGATCGATATCCAGCAGGGCAAGCCCACCCGCGTCAAAGACGTGTGGACGGAGGGCAACCTGAACGTGCTAGCGGCGCTGGTGAGCCGTCAAAGCGCCCTGCCGCCGACGTTTGTGCCGCAGCTCCTCGAAGTGAGGGAAGCGCTCGCGCCAGCCTATACGGCGGCGGCAGTGCGCCATAACGCCGGTGAGGTTGCGGCGATGATTGGGCGGCTGCTGGCCGATCTCAACGACTCCCCGGATTCCTTTGCCAGCGCAGATTGGACGCTGCATCACCAGTTGACTGTGCTTTCGACCAACCCAGTCTACACGCTGATCCTCAACGGGTTTGTGGGGTTCTACCAGCGAATGGCACGGCGGTACTTCAGCCTGCCGGAGTCGCGGGCATCGTCGCGGCAGTTCTACCTCGATCTGCGAGCGGCGGCGGCCTCCGAGGACCCGGACGCCGCGCGGGCGATCACCGCCGCCGTGATGTGCCATAGCATCGATCTGTGGAACAGGGTGAGCAAGGGTGAGGGGTCTCTTTCCCCTGCGCCCGGCATCAGATGAAGGGGGGATGAATGCGACGTTGGAACGGCTGGGGCAGCGAGCAGACGAACTATCTGGTTCCGGCCAGCGCTCTGCCCACGCTGGAGTCATGGGTTGGGGAGGGGCAGCCGGTGCAGGATGCTTCGTTTGAGGTGGTGGCGCGCAGTGTGCCGGAATCACCCTTGCCGGCGCACCCTCTCATCCTGACCGACGCCGGAGAGCGCGTTCGCCACGCGCGCGGGCAATCGCTGCCCGACTGGGTGGCGCTGCGCTTCGGGCGCGTGGAGGTCTTCCCAGCGGGGGTCGCCTATCCCGAGAGCGAGGACGATCTGCGCGCGCTGTTCGAGGTGGCTCGGCGTGCCGGGGCCGTCCTGATCCCCTACGGCGGCGGGACAAGCGTCGTGGGGCACATCAACCCGCCCCCCGATGGCCCGCCGGCCATCACTGTTGACCTCTCCCGGATGAGCGCCCTGATCCGGCTGGATGAGACCAGCCGCCTGGCGACCTTCGGCGCAGGCGTCCGGGGGCCGAACCTCGAAGCGGCCCTGCGGGCGCATGGCTTCATCATGGGACACTATCCCCAGTCCTTCGAGCTATCTACGCTCGGTGGGTGGATCGCCACCCGGTCGAGCGGGCAGCAGTCGTACTACTACGGGCGGATCGAGCAGACTTTTGCAGGCGGGCGGCTGATCACCCCCGCGGGGGAGATCGAGATGCTGCCCCATCCGGCCAGTGGCGCCGGGCCGGACATCCGGCAGCTTGCCTTGGGATCGGAAGGGCGGCTGGGAATCATCAGCCAGGCGACGGTACGGGTGACCCGGCTGCCAGAGGTGGAGCGCTTCTACGCCATTTTCTTCCGAGAATGGGAGGATGGCGTGGCAGCGATCCGCGAGATGGCCCAGGCGCGGCTGCCGCTCTCGATGCTGCGCCTCAGCAACCCCGTCGAAACCGACTCGACGCTGGCGCTGGCGGGCCGTCAGGACATGGTCAGCCTGGCGCATCGCGGGCTGGGGGCGCTGGGGTATCACCGGGGGCATCGATGCCTGCTGATCGTCGGCGTGACAGGCCAAGCGGCCCGTGTCGGGGCGGCGTGGCGGGCCGCGCGGGGTATCGCCCGGCGGCACGGCGGCTTGCCCACCGGGACGTACATGGGCAACCAGTGGGCGAAGAGCCGCTTCCTATCGCCATACCTGCGTAACTCGCTGTGGGAGATTGGCTACGCCGTCGATACGTTGGAAACCGCCCTCCCCTGGGCTGGGGCCATCCCGGCGGTCGAGGCGATCCAGGACGCCATCCGGGGCGCCATGCAGGGCACGGGCGAGCGCGTTCACGTCTTCGCGCACCTCTCCCACCTATACGAGACCGGGACGAGCATCTATGTGACGTACCTGTTCCGCGTGCTGCGCGACCCGGACCGGATGCTTGAATTGTGGCGTGGCATGAAGCACGCTGCCAGCGAGGCCATCGTGCGGCATGGTGGCACGATCAGCCACCAGCACGGAGTGGGAACGGATCACGCGCCGTATCTGTCGGCAGAGAAGGGCGTGCTCGGTATGGCCTTGATCGGCGACGCGATCCGCCGTTGCGACCCGGATGGGATCATGAATCCGGGCAAGCTGCTGACGTAACGAGGTGGTAGCGGCAGGCTACAGGGGGCGACCATGCTGTACGGAACCCCGGATCGAGAATCTGCCTGGGAGTGCCTCGGCGGCCAGTGGGATATGATCATCGTTGGCGGCGGCATCACCGGGGCGGGCATCCTGCGCGAGGCGGTCCGTCTCGGGCTGCGGGTGCTGCTGCTGGAGCAGAACGATTTCGCCTCCGGCACATCCAGCCGCTCCTCGAAGCTGGTGCACGGCGGGCTGCGCTACCTGAACAACGCCCAGTTCAAGCTGACCTGGCAATCCGTGTGCGAGCGTGACGAGCTGCTGCGCGAAGGCCCCGGCCTGATCGAGCCGCTGCCGTTCCTGTTTCCCACCTATCGCGGCGATGCCATCCCTGGCTGGATGATGGAGATCGGCTTGAGCCTGTATAGCTGGATGGGCGGGAAGTGGAATGCCTACCAGCGGCTGACGCCGGGGGAATTGTGCGCGCTCTCGCCGGGGCTGTGCGCCGACCGGCTGACCGGCGGCTTCCGCTACTGCGATGCGCAGACCGACGACGCGCGACTGGTGCTGCGCCTGATCCGCGAGGCGGTGGGCACAGGCCGCGCCGTTGTCATCAACTATGCGCGCGTCGAGGGATTGCTGCGCGGCGCGGGGGGGCTGGTGAATGGCGTGGCCGTGTGCGATCGGGTCACCGGCGCAACGGCGGAGGCGCACGCAGCGGCAGTGGTCAACGCGACGGGCGCGTGGGCGGACCGTCTGCGCGGGCAGGTCGGGGCGCGGGCGCGCATCCGGCCCTTGCGCGGCAGCCATCTGATCTTCCCCCAGTACCGCTTTCCGGTGTACCAGGCAGTCACCTTCCCGCATCCCCGCGATGCCCGCCCGGTGTTCGCCTTCCCCTGGGAGGGCGTGACGCTGATCGGCACCACCGACCTGGATCACCGGGATGACCTGGATAATGAGCCGTCCATCTCGCCGGAGGAGTTCGACTATCTGTTGCGGGCGGCTCAGGCGCACTTCCCCGATCTGGCCCTGGCCGCCGACGATGTGCTCTCGACCTTTGCGGGCGTGCGACCGGTGATCAGCCGCAGCCAGAGCAAGGCTCCCTCCAAAGAGAGCCGTGAGCACGTGATCTGGGAGGAGGGCGGGCTGCTGACCGTGACCGGCGGCAAGCTGACCACCTTCCGCCATATCGCCCTGGATGCCCTGCGGGCGCTGCGGCGACGCCTGCCCCGGCTGGAGAAGGTGGATGATCATCTGGCTGCGCTCGACCCCATGCCGCCTGTCGAGGCGCTGCCGGGCCTGACTCACGCCGAGGCGCTGCGGTTGGTCGCTCGCTACGGGCCGCCGATTCTCGACCTGGCCCGGGTGCGCCCGGAGGAATTGGGCCGGGTGAATGGCCTGCCCATCCACTGGCTGGAGCTGCGCTGGGCGGCCCGGCACGAGGCCGTGATCCACCTGGATGATCTGCTGCTGCGCCGGGTGCGGCTCGGTTTGCTGGCCCCCAACGGCGGGGAGAAGTTCCTATCGCGCATCCGCCAGATGGCGCAATCCGAACTGGGGTGGGATGATGTCCGTTGGGAGCAGGAGGTCGCAGCGTACCAGGCGCGCTGGCGGGCACACTACAGCCTGCCAGTATCATAGATCCAGTGGGACTTACGCGGTTGAGATCAGATTCAGCCCACAGATGGCATAGATTTCACGGATGAATGGCGCTGATCTTCGTCAGCACCACCCTGATTCCCAACGGGCCGGTTCCTGCC
>Ga0209101_1002150_pt1 | contig 13356 bp, 9 predicted proteins | sample ConPoolayeCmetaG_FD_185481 | JGI IMG/M metagenome (GOLD analysis project Ga0209101, IMG submission 185481) | Hot spring microbial mat communities from California, USA to study Microbial Dark Matter (Phase II) - Cone Pool mat layer C metaG... ... | reverse complement strand
CCGCTGCTGAAGAGGCCGCCCCGCCGGTGGCCGCAGCGGTGGAGGAAGAGGTCCCGGCCTGGCTGCGGGAGCTGGAGGTGCCAAAGGCGGAGGAGATAGCCCCGCCGGTGGCCGCAGCGGTGGAGGAAGAGGTCCCGGCCTGGCTGCGGGAGCTGGAGGTGCCAAAGGCGGAGGAGATAGCCCCGCCGGTGGCCGGGGTTGCCAGGGCGGAGGTGCCGGAGAGCCTGCGGGCCCTGGTAGAAGCCGGTATCCTGAGTGAGGCCGACCTGGAAGCGGCCATGGCCGAGATGACGGCCGAGGAGCTGGCGGCCCAACGGGCGGAGGAGGTCCCGGCCTGGTTGAAAGAACTGGTCACCGGCGAAGAGGTCCCCGCTGCTGAAGAGGCCGCCCCGCCGGTGGCCGCAGCGGTGGAGGAAGAGGTCCCGGCCTGGCTGCGGGAGCTGGAGGTGCCAAAGGCGGAGGAGATAGCCCCGCCGGTGGCCGCAGCGGTGGAGGAGGAGGTCCCGGCCTGGCTGCGGGAACTGGAGATGCCGGAGGCGGAGGAGGTTCTGCCGGCCGAGGAAATGGTCGCACCGGTGGAAGAGGTCCTGCCGGTCAGAGAAGCGGTCGCGCCGGTGGAGGAGATGCCCCTCGCCGAGGCCGAGATGGTCGCCCCGTTTGAGCGGGTGGAGGTGGAAGAGGAGGTTGCTCCACCCTCGCGGCTGGATGAGTTGTTGGCCCGGCTCAAGAGCCGTCCCCGCGACCATCAGGCCCGTCTGGAGCTGGCCCGCCTTTACCGGGATGAACAGGATTGGGCTGCGGCCCTGACCCACTATGAGAGACTGATTTCGGCCCGCAAATTCCTGCCTGCGGTCATCGAGGACCTGGTGCCCCTGCTCGCCGAGGGAAAGGAACGGGCGCGGGTGTGCCAGTTGCTGGGAGATGCCTATGTGCAGGAAGATCGCCTGGATGAGGCGCTGAATATGTATCGGCTGGCGCGCCAGGCGCTCCTGCAACACTGAAACCGGAGTGCGCAAGAGGACACATGGAACGCACGCTGATTATCCTCAAGCCGGATGCCGTACAACGGGGCCTGATCGGCGCAATCCTCAGCCGGCTGGAGCGCCGGGGTTTGAGATTTGCCGCGCTCAAGATGATGCAGATCACACCCGAACTGGCAGCACGCCATTATGCCATCCACCAGGGCAAACCTTTCTACGATGGCCTTATTCGATTCATCACCAGCGGCCCGGTCGTGGTCGGTGTTGTCGAAGGGAAGGATGCCATCAACATTGTGCGCAAGACGATGGGCGCCACCGACCCGGCCCGGGCCGAACCGGGCACCATCCGGGCCGATTTCGGCCTGGAGATCGGCCGCAACCTGGTCCACGGCTCCGATGGACCGGAAACAGCCGCTTACGAAATCCCCCTCTTTTTCACCGAGGAGGAGATCCTGGATTACCGGCGGGCCATAGACGACTGGATCAATGAATAGACACATCCTCCCGCAGGTTCAAAACCTGCGGGAGGATGTTCTATCACCTGCCATGACCGCCCGGGCAACGGCCAGAGCATCCTCGATATCCTGGGCCTCGATCCCATAGTGGGTGACGGCCCGGACCTGGCGGGGGCCGACGGCTCCCATCCTGACGCCGTGCGCGGCCAGGCCGGCCACGAACTCCACCGCCGACAGGGTGCCAGGGGCCAGCTCAAAGAGGACAATATTGGTGACCACCCGCGCCGGGTCGAGCAGGATCCCCGGCAGGCAGGCCAGCCCTTCGGCCAGCCGCCGGGCGTTGGCATGATCCTCCGCCAGACGGTCCACCATCGTCTCCAGGGCCACGATCCCTGCTGCGGCCAGCACCCCGGCCTGGCGCATCCCTCCGCCGAGCATTTTGCGCTGACGGCGCGCCTGGCGGATAAACTCTGCCGGGCCGCACACCAGGGAGCCGACCGGCGCCGACAGCCCTTTCGACAGGCAAAAGCTCACCGAGTCGGCATCGCGGGCCAGCAGCGAGGGTTCTACCCCCAGGGCCACGGCAGCGTTGAAAATGCGCGCCCCATCCAGGTGAACCGCCAGACCATAGCGGTCGGCCAGAGCGCGCACCCGGGCCATATAGGCCGGGGTGAGCACCGCTCCACTGCAACGGTTGTGGGTGTTCTCCAGACAGATCAACCGGCTGCGGGGATAGTGTTCGTTGTGCGGGTCACGGATAGCCGCCTCCAGATCGGCCAGGTCCAGTGTGCCGTCAGGCTGGTTGGGCACGGTGCGGGGATGGATGCCGCCCACGGCCGAGGAGCTACCGGCCTCGAACAGGAAGGTGTGGGCCAGATGGCCCATGATCGCCTCGTCGCCCCGGGCACAGTGGGTCAGCAGGCACACCAGGTTGGCCATCGTCCCGCTGGGCACAAACAGGGCGGCTTCTTTACCCAGCCGCTCGGCGGCCATCGCCTGCAGGCGGTTGACCGTCGGGTCCTCGCCATACACATCGTCCCCCAACTCGGCCTGGAACATGGCCTGGCGCATGGCCGGCGTGGGCAGGGTCACTGTATCGCTGCGCAGATCGATAACCTTTTTGCCGCTTTCCATCAGATCAGCTCCTGTGCAGGGCCGGCTTCCTTACCAGCCCCGGCTATTGTACCTTCAAAACCGATTGGCGACAAGTGGCCTGGCCTGCTGTGACCGGCCTGTCCCGCCGGGATGCCGGTTTGTAAGGCAACTGCGAGCAGTTGCCCTACTCAGGCAACAGGGGTATAATAAACCGGTCCGCCCGGCCCATCCACAGGGTCCGGGCCGGCGGACAAGTCCTGCATGGAGGCTGACATGAAAATCTTGATTGCAGCAGATATGGAGGGGATCACCGGCGTCGTCAGTTGGGACCATGTAGACCCCCAGCACGCCGAGTACAACCGTTTCCGCAAGCTGATGACCGGCGATGTGAACGCCGCCATCCGGGGAGCGTTTGATGCCGGAGCCGAGGAGGTGATCGTCACCGACGGTCATTCGCGGGGGCGCAACCTGCTCATCGAAGAGCTGGACCCCCGGGCACGGTTGAACTGCGGCAGCCCTTCGCCGCTGTCCATGATCCAGGGGGTGGACGCAGGGGTGGATGCGGCCCTGTTCGTCGGCTATCACGCCCGCGTCGGCACCCCAAATGCCATTTTGGAGCATACCTGGTCCAGCTCGTGTGTGGCGGGAGTGTGGATCAACGGCCAGGAGATGGGTGAAATCGGTTGGAACGCAGCGGTATGCGGCCACTTTGGGGTACCGGTGATCGCCATCTCTGGCGATCAGACGGCCTGTGCCGAGGCGGCGGCGCTGTTGGGCACGGTGGAGACAGCGGTGGTCAAATGGGCCAGCGGGCGGATGGCCGCCGAGTGCCTGCCGCCGGCGGTCGCCCAGGAGCGGATCTATCAGGCGGCCAGACAAGCCGTACAACGCTGGCGCGAGGGGCAGGCCCCCCAACCGTTCCGCCTGCCATCGCCGATTACGGTGAGCATGGAGCTGGTGCACTCGGAGATGGCCGACCGGGTGGCACTCCTGCCCGGCACCCGCCGTCTGGAGGGCAAACGGATCGAGTTGACCGCCGACGACATCCCGACGGCCTATCGCACCTTCCGGGCGGCCGTTGCCCTGGCCAGGGAGTGAGGTTTCCGGTCTATGCGGGTTCTAAAACGTCTCTTTTTCTTCCTGACCCCCTACTGGAAGACGCTGGTGCTCAACGGGGTTCTGTTGCTGGGGCGGGCCGGCATGGAGCTGGTCCCGCCGCTGTTTCAACGGGCCATCGTGGATGAGGTGATCGGCAGCCGTGACCTGGGGCGGCTGGGCCTGTTCATCGCCTTGCTGGTGGGCGTGTATGCGCTGCAGCAGGTGGTCAACGCCGGGGATATGTTCATCCGCCATGCGCTGGGCGAAAAGTTTATCTTTGACCTGCGGGTGCGGCTGTATGCCTGGCTGCAACGGCTGTCGCTCTCCTTCTTTGAGCGCACCTCCACCGGCGAACTGATGTCGCGGGTGACCAACGATGTCAACGCCCTGGAACAGTTTGTCACCCACGGTTCGGCCCTGACCGTCGTTGACCTGCTGCGGTTGTGCGGCGGGGCGGCCATCCTATTTGTCCTGGATGCCCGGCTGGCGCTTCTGGTGCTCCTGCCGGTGCCGGTGCTGGCCATCGCGATGCGCTATTTCAACACCCGCATCCGGCCCATTTACCGCCGCGTGCGCCGCCGGTTGGGGGATATCAACGCTCAGCTCCAGGATAACCTGTCGGGCATCCGGGTCATCCAGGCCTTTGCCCAGGAGGAACAGGCACTCCACCGTTTCACTGCCGAGAGCGAAAACTATTACCGGGCCCGGGTGCAGGGCATCCGCTACTGGTCCACCTTTTTTCCGGCCATGCGCTTTGTGGCCTCGCTGGGCACGGTGGTGGTGCTGGGGGCAGGGGCGGTGATGGTCACAGGCGGCGATCTGACGTTGGGCACCCTGGTGGCCTTTCTATCCTACGTCGCCTCCTTCTATGAGCCGATCAACCGGCTGACCGAGGTGGATAATGTCTTCCAGGAAGCCATTGCTGCCGGGGAACGGATCTTTGAACTGTTGGACCAGGCAGCCGAAATCCAGGATGCTCCAGATGCGATCGAGCTGCCGACCCTCCGCGGCGAGGTGGTCTTTCAGGATGTGCACTTTCGCTACGGCAGCGGTGACGAAGTGCTGCACGACGTGGAGTTCAGCATGGCCCCTGGCGAGGTGGTGGCGCTGGTAGGCCCCAGCGGGGCCGGCAAGACGAGTATCGCCAACCTGCTATGCCGCTTCTATGACCCGATCCACGGCCGGATCACCGTGGACGGCTATGACCTGCGCCAGGTTAAGCTTGCCTCGCTGCGGCGGCAGATAGCCGTGGTGCTTCAGGACACCTTCCTGTTCAACACCACGGTGCGCGACAATCTGCTGTACGGCAAGCCGGACGCCACCGACGAGGAGTTGATCGCCGCCGCCCGGGCCGCCTACGCTCACGAATTCATCGAGGCGCTGCCGCAGGGCTACGAGACCGAGATCGGCGAACGGGGGGTCAAACTGAGCGGCGGCCAGAAGCAGCGGCTGGCCCTGGCCCGGGCCATCCTGGCCAACCCGCGCATCCTGATCCTGGATGAGGCCACCTCGTCGGTGGATGCCGAAGCGGAATACCTGATTCAACAGGCGCTGGACCAGGTGTTGCAAGGCCGCACGGCCCTGATCATCGCCCACCGGCTGAGCACCATCCGCAACGCCGACAAGATCATCGCCCTGGAAGAGGGCCGCATCGTCGAGGTGGGCGATCACCAGGAGCTGATGCGGCGAGGGGGGTTGTACAGCCAGCTTTATCAGCGACAACTGGAACTGGCCGCGGCAGATTAGCCCCTGTAGGGCAACTGCTCGCAGTTGCCCTACATTCAGTGGTAGACTTCAGGGTATAGGGGTGCTGACAGCCGGCCCACCCCAAAACAGAGGCAACAGCCAGGTGAGCAGGAGCCAGATCAACAACGCAATCCCAACCAGGATCCACATCCGACGCAGGGCCAGGGTCGGATCGGACCTGGGTTTCTGCGGTTCCTGGGGTTTGGGTAGCTCTCTGTCGCAGCGCCAGCAGACCTGCCGGCCTTCTGGATTGTAAACGCCACAGTGGGGACAATCCATCCTGTCGCTCCAAACAGGGGCCAGGCATATAGCCAATGCCTGGCCCCTGTTTCTATGCCCCCTGCCAGCGCAAGATCGGCTGGCGGGCAGCGCGCACCTCGTCCAGACGGCGGACCGGAGCGGTGTGGGGTGCCTGATGGAGCAGTTCCGGGTCGGTCAGCGCCTCGTCACGGATGGCACGCAGCGCTTCGGCAAAGGCGTCCAGCACCTCCTTGCTCTCCGTCTCGGTCGGTTCGATCATCAGCGCCTCGGGCACGATGAGCGGGAAGTAGTTGGTCGGTGGGTGGAAGCCGTAATCAATCAGCCGCTTGGCGATATCCAGAGCATGCACACCAGGGGCGCCAGGCACAATCCCTTTGACCACGAACTCGTGCATGTGGGTGCGGTCGTGGGAAACGGGAAAGAGATCCCTGATCCGGCTCTTGAGATAGTTGGCGTTGAGCACTGCCATCTCGCTCACCTGTCGCAACCCGGCCGCGCCCAACATACGGATGTAGGTGTAGGCCCGCACCAGCACCGCAAAGTTGCCGTAGAACGCCTTGACCCGGCCGATGCTTTTTTCGGGCATGGTCAGGTGGAAACAGACCGCTTCTTCGTCCAGCTCCGCAGCACAGTCACAGCCGCAGTCGGATTCGCGGCAGCGGCGCAGCTCGACGATGGGGCCGGGCAGGAAGGGGGTCAGAGCGGCAGAGACGCCCACCGCCCCGGCTCCCGGTCCACCGCCACCGTGAGGGGTGGAGAAGGTCTTGTGCAGGTTAAAGTGCATCACATCAAAGCCCAGGTCGCCCGGTTTGGCAATGCCCAGCAGGGCGTTGAGATTGGCCCCATCGCCGTAGACCAACCCGCCGCAGCCGTGGATCAGGGCCACAACCTCGGTCAACTGCTCCTCGAACAGGCCCAGGGTGTTGGGGTTGGTCAGCATCAGCCCGCAGACCGTCTCGTTGCACAGCCCCCGCAACACCTCCAGGTCCACATTGCCCCGCTTGTCCGAGGGCACTTCGACCACCTCCAGGCCGGCCATGCTGGTGGTGGCAGGATTGGTGCCATGAGCGCTGTCGGGCACAAGGATGCGGGTGCGTTGCCTCTCGCCCCGGTCCAGGTGCCAGGCACGCATGATCAACACACCGGTCAACTCCCCATGCGCCCCGGCCGAAGGCTGGAGGCTCACCCCGGCAAAGCCCCCGATCTCTTTTAGCATCTCCTGCAGTTCGTACATCAACCGCAGGTTGCCCTGCACGGTGTGGACCTCCTGATAGGGGTGGGTCAGGGCAAAGCCGGGCAGTCGGGCGGCGGCCTCATTGACCTTGGGGTTGTACTTCATGGTGCAGGAACCCAGCGGATAAAAGCCGACATCAATGGCCCAGTTCAGCTGGCTGAGGTGCATATAATGGCGCACCAGGGTCAATTCGTCCACCTCCGGCAGGTCCACCTCATCGCGGATCAGCTCCGCCGGGGGCAGTTCGGCCTGGGGCACATCCAACGCCGGCAGGGTGGTCGCCATGCGGCCCGGTTTGCTCAGTTCATAGATGAGCGGCTCTACGCCGGCACAGGGCACACCACGATTGGCCTTCATGCTGCCACCTCCTTTCGCGCTTCGTCCAGGGCCTCGACCAGAGCCTCGATCTCCTGGCGGCGGATGACCTCGGTCACGCACAGGAGCATATGGTTGGCCAGGTGGGGATAGTCGCGCTCCAGGTCATAGCCGCCGATCAGGCCCCACTCTTCCAGCAGGTAGTCATTGATGGCCACCACCGGCGCCGGACAGTGGACCACGAACTCGTGGAAGAAGGGCCTGTCGTTCCACACCCGATAGCCCTCCAGGGAGGCAATGCGCCCGGCGGCGTAGTGGGCTTTGTGGTAACACAGTTCCGCCAGCGTGCGCAACCCTGTCTTGCCCAGGGCAGCCAGGTGGATGGCCATCGCCAGAGCGCACAGCGCCTCGTTGGTGCAGATGTTGGAGGTGGCCTTTTCGCGGCGGATATGCTGCTCACGGGTGGAGAGGGTCAGCACAAAGCCACGCCGCCCCTCGGCATCCACCGTCTGGCCCACCAGCCGGCCGGCCATCTTGCGCACATCCTTTTCGCGGCAGGCGAAAAAGCCCAGGTACGGCCCGCCAAAGTTCAGGCCGTTGCCCAGCCCCTGTCCTTCGCCCACAACAATATCGGCCCCATAGTCGCCCGGCGGACGCAGCAGCCCCAGGCTGACCGGCTCGGTGACGACGATCAACATCGCCCCGACGGCATGCACCCGATCGGCCAGCCCGGTCAGGTCTTCGATCTGGCCGAAAAAGTTGGGGGTCTGGACGATCAGACAGGCGGTGTTGGGGTCCAACAAGGAGATGAGGGCCTCCAGGTCGGTGTTCAGCGCCGGTTCGTCGCCGACGATCTCCAGCTCCATACCGCGAGTATAGGTGCGCACCACGGCCCGATACTCGGGATGCAGCGTGGGGGAGAGGATAACACGCCTGCGTTTGCCACGGCCCACACTCAGCGCCATGATGACCGCCTCGGCGGTCGAGGTAGCCCCGTCATAGTGGGAGGCGTTGGCCACCTCCATCCCGGTCAGGGCACAGATCATGGACTGGTACTCAAAAATGCTCTGCAACGTGCCCTGGCTGATCTCAGGCTGGTAGGGGGTATAGGCGGTATAGAATTCGGAGCGGCTGAGGAGATGGTCCACCACGCGGGGCACATAGTGGTGGTAGGCTCCGGCCCCCAGAAAGCAGGGGTAATGCCCCACATCCAGGTTTTCTTCACTCATGGCCTCCAGTTCGGCCAGGATCTCCATCTCGGACAGGGGTTCGGGCAGATTGAGAGTCGGGAAACGGCAGGCCGCCGGCACATCGTGAAACAGGTCCTCCACCCGCGCCACGCCGATCGCCGCCAGCATCTCCGCCCGGTCCGCCTCGGTATGTGGAATATAGCTCATAATCCCCCCTTCGAGAAAACCAGGGTCAGTGGTCCAGGCTCTCGACGTATGACCGATAGGTTTCGGCATCCATCAGGCTGTCCAGCTCGGACAGATCGGCGATGGCGATGCGCACCAGCCACGCTGCCCCGAACGGATCCTGGTTGACCAGTTCAGGTGAATCCTCCAGCTCTTCGTTGACCTCCAGGATTTTGCCACCGACAGGGAGATATATATCCGAGGCAGCCTTGACCGACTCGACGGTAGCAAAAACCTCACCCTGCTCGAAGGTGTCGCCCACCTCCGGCAGCTCTACATAGACGACATCCGACAACTGGTCCTGGGCATAGTCGGTGATGCCGACCACCCCTTCATCCCCCTCCACGCGGATCCATTCGTGGTCCTGGGTGTACCTGCAATTGGGATCGATCTTCATGTTCCTCACTGAACCTCCTTTTTTCCTGACTCTGTAGGGCAACTGCTCGCAGTTGCCCTATTCCATTTTAACATCAAATGACATGGTTGACAAACTCCAGATGTGCCCTCTTCAGGCATCCGGTATGAGCATCGGTATCTGTTTACCGCAGGGACGGAGGGCACAGAGATCCTTATCTGTCCCCGAAACCTCTATGACAGGAGTTACGCAGTTGGCCTGGCAGGCTTACCACGAAGGCACCAGGACACGAAAAACTCCAGCCTTTCCTTGAACCGACAACAACCGAATATAGTCATCATCGTAGGAGCTGTGGATTTGTGGATGATGTGGAACATCAGGTAGCAGACACACAACTGCTGGGGATCGGCCTGGCTTTCCGCCACGAATGCTGGGGAGCACGACCCTGGCCGACGTGTGGATGAAAAGCTGGGGGGAGGGGCAGATTTTCCACAATCGGAGGATAGGCCGGCCGGGAGAAGGCTGGCCGGGAGATTTGTTTCCACAGTCAGGTCCTGGTCCGGGACAGGTTATCCACACAGATAGGGACTTTTCCACAGCTTTTTCCGATTTATCCACAGGCAAGGTGCCTGGGCGGTCCTGGACAGCTATCCTTACTTTTGCCTTTTCAGTAGCGGTTCGGTGTCGGCGAACGGTCTGGCGACCACGATGACCCGGTGGGAATTGCCGGGCCACTCGTATGGCCAGCAGGTGACCAGGGTCAGCCGCTCGTCGGCGGTGGGCAGAATCCACTGCGCGTTCTTTTTCCGCACCGGGAGGGGCATGCCTGTTTCCTGGAGAATATATTTCTCGGTCACGATGTAGAGATAGGGAGTGTTATCCACATACAGGGTGATTTCGTCTCCCGGCACCAGGTCCACGATATGGCGAAAGACCTTGCCCTCGATGTTATGGTGCCCGGACAGGACCACATTGCCTCCATTGCCCGGCAGGGCCGAGTTGATGTGCCAGCCGGCTGCGTTGGCGGGGACAACCCAGTCGGAGACGAAGGTGCCCTGGCGATTGACCATTTCCCAACCCATCGGCACCACCCTGGCATCCAGGCCAATGGCCGGCGCGACAATGCGTGTGGGAGGCTTTTGCGCCCGCGGCGGTGGGGTGGCGGTGGGAGCCGGGCTGGGTGGCGGGAGAGGCGGCGTGGCCGATGGGGCAATGGACACAGGTTCGATGGCCGGCCATTCAGGCAGAAACTCTGGGGTTGGCCCTCTGATGGCCGGTCGCCGGGTCGGGGGAGGTGTAGTGGTGGGAACAGGGCTGATGGTGGGCGCTGAAGAGGTCGGTTCCAGCGGGGCGGTCACGGCCAGGACAACCGCCCCCGCTTCGCTGAGGACCGCCGGGGGAGGGGCGTTCAGGCGCAACCACACTCCCCACCCCAGGCCAACCAGGATCATCATGATGCCCAAAATCAGCATCCCCCTGGACAGGGCCGGCAACAGCTTGCGCACCGTTCACTCCCCACCTTCATGCGACTGCCTCCATCAGCTTCACCACCTGATATTCCGACCTCTCTTCAGCCTGCCGGAGCCTGTTGATGACCTGATGGCAGGCCGCAAGCTTTTCCTCCGCTTCCTCTTCTGTCAATTCCGGATCGGCGCCGATCTGGATGGCGGCGATGACCGACATCCAATCCAGCAGTTGCCCGAAGGCTTCGTGGTTGAACCACAACACGCCTCGATGGCGGTTGACCTGCAAGAACCGTTGCACCTCCTCGTCCTTGAGCCACGAGGTCAACACCCGGCAGGCACGCTCCTGTTCACTGCCCTCCCAATCAAACCATCGTTGATGGCTGATGAGGATTTTTACCGTCCCGATTGCCCGCCAGGCTGCCCCCTCGTCCAGCCCCAGCTCCTGGAGCGCGCTCGCCAGCAACCTGCCCAGCAGCCACTCATCGAGCCAGCTTCGACTCTGCGCTGCGAACCCGGTCGTGGTGGCGATCTTGCCCAGGGCGTGGCTGAACAGCCAGCCCGATAGCGTGCCCCAGCCCTCAATCGTCAATCGGAAATCGTCAATCAATCGCAAAGCGGCTGCCAGTTCGCAGCGGATTTCACGGGCGATCCGTTCCGGGTCACCGCTGCCATCGGTAAAGCGCTGGACCTGGCGCAACAAGGCCAGCACCCGGCGCTCTGCCTCGTCCAGAGTTGCGGTATCTGCGGTCTCCGTGGGCGCGGCCACACGTCGGTCTATCAGCCAGCGCAGATACCCGGCGTTGATCAGCTCGCGGAAGGGGTCGTGGATCGGTTGCAGGAACAGTTCACGCCGCGCCTCTTCGATGTCGGGCACACCGCGCCCGTTCAGGTAACGGGCCAGTTGCGCGTACCGGTGCCACTCGTCATCCTGGACCTCACGCCAGTCGAGAAAGACATGGCGCTTGTAGGCCTCCAGTTCGATATACAGGCCGTTTTCACACAGCTCTTTGCCCTGGCGGATATATTCCAGGCCGGTGACCTGGTCGCGGAAGATGTAAAAGATCCCTTCGTCGGCCCGTAGCCCCAGGCCCTCGCCCAGGGTGCGCTGGACCAGCATCCGCCCGTCACCCTGCCCGGTTTTGACGGCGTAAGCAACCGAGCGCTGAACCCATCCCCGCGCCGTGGCGAACCGGTTGTGATAGACCACCAGGCCACGTTCATCGCCGGAGCGGTTGGAATAGGCAAATACATCTTCGTTGACATGGCCCTCCGGGGTGAAAAAGTCGTACAGCAAGAAATCCTGAACTTCGGCAAAGAGGTAGCGGCGGTGCAGCAGGGGAAAGATCTCCCGCTCATGGCGCTCGATCAGCCAGCGGTCCGGTTCTTCATCCCAGTAGGCGCGGCGGTATTCCATGCCATACTTTTCGGCCAGGCCCTCCACCTGGCCGTGGCCGAACATGGGCAGGCCCGGCAGCGTGGCCATCAGCGTGCAGATGCCGAAATATTTGTCCCCCTTGCCGAACTGGGCCACGGCCGTCTCTTCGTCGGGATTGTTCATAAAGTTCACGAACCGCTTGAGGATCTCCGGGTCGAATTCCAGCGTGTTCTTCATCACCTGCCGGTATTTGGCGTTGTCTTCGTCGCGCAGCATGTGCATAAAGGCGCTGTTGTAAACGCGATGCATCCCCAGGGTGCGCACGAAATAGCCTTCCAGCAGCCAGAAGGCTTCGGCCAGCAACAGGGTGTCGGGCGCTTCGGCGGCCACCCGGTCCACCACCTCGCGCCAGAATTCGACCGGCATGGCGGCGTCGAACTGTTCGCGGGTCAGGCCGTGCCCGGCGCGAGTGGGGATGGCCCCACCCGTGCCCGGTTCGGGGAACCACAGGCGTTGGTAGTGCTTCCTGGTCAGGGTCATGGCTGCGTCGAAGCGGATGATGGGGAACTGCCGGGCCACATGCAAAATCGTCTGGATGACCGCCTCACGCACCTCCGGGTTGAGGTAGTTGAGCTGGGCAGTGTCGTTCCAGGGCATGGAGGTGCCGTCGTTGCCGTGGTAGATATACCGGACATCGCCACTCTGGCGGTCGAGCCGTTTAAAGACCACCGCTGCATCGCTGCGGTCGTAGTAGTGATCCTCGATAAAGATGCCCACCCGTGCATCGTCAGACAGGTCCGGTCCGTTGAAGGTGTATGATGGAAATGGATTGTAGTTGAGTGAAATGAACCAGTCCGGGTGCTCAATCACCCATCGGGAATAGATGCCCACATGATTGGGCACCATGTCGCTGGCCAGGCGGATGCCCCGCTGCCAGGCCCGATCCTTGAGGTTCTGGTACGCTGCCGGGCCGCCCAGGTCGGCGGCGATCACATAATCGTACAGGGAATAGGCCGAGGCCACCGCTTCCGGGTTGCCGCACAACTGTTTGATCTTGCGCGAGGCCGGGCTGCGTTCCCACACCCCGATCAGCCACAGTCCGGTAAAGCCCCAGCGTGCCAGGGTGTCCAGCTCCTGGTCAGGGATCTGGTCCAGGCGGGTGATCGGCTGGCCATATTTTTGGGAAAGCTGGTGCAGCCACACATAGCTGTTCTTGGCCAGGAGCACCAGGCGGGGCATCCAGTCCAGGTCGGCGCTGAAGCGTTCCGGTTCGGCTTCCAATGCGCCATATTCATATACCACAGCCGGCCCTGGCCCCCCAAAGACCGCCTTTTCCTCTTCCCGGATCAGGTCCAGCCCCCCCAACAGGCGATACAGGTAGCGGCTCAGCAGCAATCCCCACCGTTGCCGGATATACTCCAACTGGGCTGCCAGGGAGTGGGGATGGGCCAGGGCTGGGGCGCGCAGCATGTCCAGCAGGTTCTGATGGTCGGGTCCGAAGCGGGGTTGGGTCTCGAAGAAGTTGTGCAGGGCCAATGGAATCTGGGCGTAGGCCGTCTCG
>Ga0209101_1002149_pt1 | contig 13362 bp, 8 predicted proteins | sample ConPoolayeCmetaG_FD_185481 | JGI IMG/M metagenome (GOLD analysis project Ga0209101, IMG submission 185481) | Hot spring microbial mat communities from California, USA to study Microbial Dark Matter (Phase II) - Cone Pool mat layer C metaG... ... | reverse complement strand
GCGCTGCCTCATTCTCAGCTCTCTGACCAAACACAAAGGACACAAACGCTGGCTGTGCAAGTCAGCGTTTGTGTCTGAATGCCCAGAAAAGTTTGCTCAGATCAGCCGTAACGCCACGATGAAAAATAGCGTGCCGACAGCTTATCGTGCTGGCCGTGCTGCTTCAGCCATTCCAGCAGATTGCGGACACTGCCGGTGGCCAGGGCAATACAACTATCTGCTGCGCCATAGTACAGGTACACCGTGTCGCCATCCGGTGCGATCGTATAGCCGCACGGGAATACCACGTTGTCTACATCGCCCTCGCGCTCGTAGAGCGCTTCTGGCCCAAAAATCCACCTGTCGCCGCGCAGGATGCACCGCTCTGGGTCTTCCAGGTCGAAAAGAGCCAGGCCCAGCCGGTAAATACACCCGGCCGCAGTCTGTCGCACGCCGTGATAAATCATCAGCCAGCCTTCCGCCGTTTCAATTGGCGGACAGGCCAGTCCGATCTTGTTGGCATCCCACCAGGCCCCACGGCGAGCTTCCAGAATCAACCTGTGGTTGCCCCAATGTCGCAGGTCAGGGGAATATGAAATCCAGATGTGCGCGCCGATGTTGGTAGAAGGTCTGTGAATAAGCGCCCAGCGCCCCCCGATACGCCGCGGCAGCAAAGCCGCATCCTTGTCTTCGGGCGGCATGATGACCCCGCATCGCTCAAACCGACGGAAGTCTTCAGTCAAAGCCAGCGAGACCGCCGGTCCGGCAACCGAATACGAAGTGTACGCCACCGCGTACTGCTCCAATTCGGGCACGTAGGTGATTCTTGGGTCCTCAACGCCCCATATCTCCTCTGGATAATGTTCCGGCTCAGGCATCAGTGCTGGCTGCGGTTCGATGCGCCACTGGTCTACGCCGTTCTCCGAACGCGCCACGCAGAGATGCGAGTGGCCCCGACGGTCCTCCACCCGACACAGCAGCAAGGTTGTCCCATCAGGCAGGCGAACGGCCGCCGGATTGAAAACACTGTTGGCCGGGTAAGGCCAATCGGCAGCCGTCAGAATAGGATTTTGTGGATGTCGTTGAAAGAGCACTTCGTGATGGTTATCCAACAGGATCATCCTATAGTTTTGACCTCCGTCCCGTTAGTTGACTCCAGAAGACCACATATTGCGTCCGTGCTGCCAGCACAATCACATTCCACCGTTGCCCGGCCCGCCTCCAGAGACGGGTATCGCCTGGGGAGCGGCAGGCTGTGGCATATATCGCTCGGACGTCGAGTCGCCAACCTGCGCCGATTTGAGCACGTGTTTAGACAAAGAAACTTCCACCAGCGACAGCAAGAAGCACACCGTCGACTCCGCGCCCTGGTTCATGTTGACCCTATCCGGTTGCAAACCGTCGTGGCACCCACCAGTAGCAGAATCGTACAGCGGCAATCGCAGGTCGTTGCGCCCAAGAAACCACTCGAACGCCCGTTGAGCCTCGTCATACCACCGGTCGTCGCCCGTTACGCGCTGCGCCTCCAGGCAGGCCGACACCATCGCACACGCCTCCACCGGCTGCTGGTCAAAACGGGCTTTCTGACCACCGCGAGGGAAGAACCCCTGATTGCCAACGGGCGCAAAATGTCTCCCTTCATTTGTCTGAATCCTGGCCAGCCAGCGCAGAGACTCGAGGCCAACGTTCACCATGTCCGCCCTGGCCAATTGTTGCCCACATAGCAACAAGGCATGGGGCAGGGTCGCATTGACGTAGGCCAGCGCATCTTCAAACCATGGCCAATCTGGCGCACTGCAGGTCTCATATAGGGCCATCAGGCGTTCGCCGAGCGTCTCCAAGACGCCCCTGGCCGCCCGATCGCCGGGCAGACGCTTCAGGTACTCATAGGCCGCAAATATCGCAAACGCCCAAGCCCGCGGCGAAGAGAAGTCTAATACACCCGGCAGAGCCTGTTCAAACAGTCGGTTCGCCGTGGTGCGTAGGCCTTCGTCTTGAGAACGCCCCAGTACTACACCCAACGCCCATAGGGCCCGGCCGTGGCTGTCTTCAGAACCAACTGCATCCAACCACCGTCGGTCGTAAGACAGAAAATTGCGGAAGCGGCCGGTCTTCTCATCAAAAGCATACCACAAGAAAGCGAGATAGCGGGAAGCCAGGTCACCGACCTCAACCGACATCTGTTGCTTGAGCTCCTCGATCAGAACGGTCAGAATCAAAGCGCGGGCGTTGTCGTCGGTGGTATACCCCTCGTGGTAATTGGGCACCGTACCTGTGGCATGTTGGAGCAAGCCGGTATCATCCGTCAGCCGGTGCAGGTGGTCCAGTTTCAGGCCGGGCAAATCCTGATGGTTGCGAGCATAGGTATTGATGCTGAAGGTTACAGCCGGCCGCCGCCTTCTTTCCTGACGCGCGCGCTGCAGGCTCGCCATGTACTGCTCAGCCACCCTGGGCCAGATCATCTCCCGAGCATACGTGTACGCTCGCTTGCGCATGGCATGGCGGTCGGCTTCGTTGCTCAGCAGATCAATGACGCGCTCAGCAATCGCTTCGGAGTCCTTGAAAGGCACAATCAGGCCACGTCCATCGGCCAGCAGCTCTTCAGCATAATAGTACGGGGTTGATACGACCGCCTTGCCTGCTCCCACCGTGTAGGCCAGCGTGCCCGAGACGATTTGAGCCGGGTTGAGATACGGTGTGAGATAAACGTCAGCCGCGCCAATGAACTCGACCAACTCCTCCAGAGTGACAAAACGATTGTGGAAAATGACATGCTGGTCAACTCCCTTCTCCCGGGCCAGTCTTTGCAGGCTCAGACGATAGCTCTCGCCTTCTCGCTTCCTGATTTCGGGATGCGTAGCGCCCAGCACGATGTAAACCACGTTCGGGTAGCGGTTGACGATCTTGGGCAGCGCTTCGATCACGTATTCAATGCCTTTGTTTGACGAGAGCAGACCAAAGGTCAGCAAAACAAATTTGCCCTCAACGCCGAACTGGTCTTTGTAAAAATTGGGGTCAACGAACGGAACGTCTGGGATGCCGTGCGGAATGAAGTCAATTTTGCTTTGCGGCACCCGGTAAACCTCTTGGAGGAACTCCACAGCGCGCTCGCTCATCACGATCAACCGGTCTGAAAATTGTGCGACCATTTCCAGCACCTTGCGCTGGTTCGCATCCGGTTCGCGCAAGACGGTGTGCAGCGTGGTCACCACCGGCATCCGCAGCTCGCGCAATAGCGCCACAATATGGCTGCCAGCCGGCCCGCCAAAAATCCCATACTCATGTTGCAGGCAAACGACATCTACATTCGTGACATTGAGAAAATCGGCCGCCTGCTGATAGGACAGCAATTCCTGCTTATCAATCTCAAAACGGACCTCTGGTGGATAATGGTACCCGGCGGGCGAATCGTTTATGGCTACGGCAAAACAGTTTGTCCCCTCAAACTTGCTGGAGAGTGATCGACACAGGTCGGTAGTAAAGGTGGCAATGCCGCATTGGCGTGGCAGATAGTTGCCGATGAAAGCAATTCGATCCAAAGCCATTTCACCATGTGGTATCATCGTTCGATTCCCCCTGACATTGTCCTCTAAATAGTTCCGAGGATAACATCACCTCACTGAAGCCAATTCGAGAGATCTTAATGAACGCAGATAGACACGGTTACTGGCTAAATAATAAACTGAAAAACGTTAAAACAACATTAGAGGAATGTTAGAAAACTGTTAGAGAAAGGAAAGCTGCACCCCAATCGCCGCGCTGCATCAAGGATTGCGAGCAAGCGTAACCTGGGGCCCTGTGCTCGTTCAGACGCCCACATAGCTACCAAGAAACTACCCTGTACCGTCATTCTGAGCGAAGCAAAGAATCTCAACGCCTGCCAGCGCGAGATGCTTCGCCTTCGGCTCAGCATGACGGAATCGGGCGGTGTTTCTTCCCCCATGAGCGGCGCGCCTGGGCGACGTGGGAGAGCTCAGAACCTCGTACCCGCTCGGACACCCGCCAAGGGCCAGTCTACGCATCCGCCCAGTGGCTTCTCGGCGTCTCTTCCGATTTCTGTATGCCTTACACGTGACGCGCAGGCTGGCGGCCAGGGTCGGGTGTGCTTTTCAGATGGCGGCGATTCCTTTCCGCCGCTGTCGGGCAACGTTCAACAGATATGCATCAATGTATTCGGCGACTTCGGGGCGGGTGGAGTTGATCGCGCCGCTGCGGTCGTCATCGGTGACGAAGACGACCCTCTCATTTGCCGCGAGTCCTTTGAGAATCCCACGCGCCGATTCTTCCGGAGTGATGGCTGATTTTGGAGCGCCACCAGCCGCGTCCCAAATGGGCGTGGCGACAGTCCCCGGAATGACAGTGGAGAGACGAATGTTCTCATCCCAGAATTCGTAGCGCAGAGAGCTGGTCAGTCCCAGCAAGGCGGCCTTGGTGGCGCTGTACATGCTCTGGAAGGCCATCGGGCTGAAAGCGGCGCCGGAGGCTGTATTGGCGATATGCCCACCTCCCTGTGCCCGCATGATCGGCAACACGGCCCGAATACCATAGAGCGCACCGTAGAAATTGACGTCAAAGGCGAACTTCCAATCGGCATCTGTGGTTTCATCAAAAGACTTCATTAGCCCGAGGCCGGCGTTATTGAAAAGGAAATCAATCCGTCCGCCTCCGAACTCAGCCGCCCGTTGAATCATGGCCGCGACGCTCTCCTGCCTGGTGACGTCGGTTTCAATTCCTAAGACCTTGCCGGGGTATGCCGCGTCCAATCGTGCGCTCTCTACCTTGAGCTTTTCAGCGTTCAAGTCGGCCAGGATGACCGCCTTGGCGCCCAACGAGAGAAGCAGTTCGCACAAGGCGAGCCCGATTCCCGATGCCCCGCCGGTGACGACTGCGACCTTGTTCTCATAATACTCCTGCATGGCTCAAACCTCCTTAACATAGTAGCAACGGACAGTTGAGTCCGCTACACCAGGACACGGCCCCGTGACTCCGTCAGGATAGCGCGGCCTCTGGTCAACATAACCGGCGACATCTCGATGATGGGCAGCTCCGCCAAAGCCTTGATGATGAGCCATTGCACCGGGCTCTCCTCCCATGTCAACTCCGTCCATTGGACGGTGCCGCGACCCACCCAGGCGCTATCGGGCTCCGTGCGCATCGGAAAGAGCACAGGCTGACTCAATTCTGCTCCCGGCCCGCCGATTTTCGGGACGTAACGCCATCCAATCGAATTGATGTCGGTCGAGAGCTTTTCCACTTCCTGCCTGCTCATCGGCTTCGGCTCGGTCATTTCCAATCGCAGGAACGTATTGCCTTCATAGCTCACACGCGTAAAGTATTTGTTCGCAATGATGTGCAGATCCTCAATATCGGCGTAGATCTTGGGTACGCCCATCTGACGCCCGGTCAGGATTGGCGTGGTTTTATTTTCCCAAACCACCAGCGCAAAAGGGCCCTCGACCTGGTCGCGTTGCCCATTGAACCGAACCGGAGCCGCCACCGTGACCAGATTGTAATACGACCCGGCCATCCAGTCGACCTCCCGGCACTGTTGGTATTGAATGGTGAGTTCCGGACTGGTCAGCTCGAAGCCTTCCGGGATATAGTCCGATAGTCGGTCGCCGTCGGTACGATAACGGTAAATCAGAGAAGCCACATCGTGATAGATGGCCTGTGCGTTGGGGTCAAAGGGCCATCCGCCGAAATGGGCTGGCATAAAGTAACACTTGTCCTCTTCAAACTTGAACATGGTAATCCTCCTTTTCTCGAGCGCGGCTTGAACTGAATACGGTTTATACAGCACCTTCCATTCTTCTCTGCATGGCGTCCAAAACGGTGAGAATGTACAGCAGGTAGAGCAGAACGCATCCATTTGCGGCCAGAATCACGCCGATGACTAGGCCGGGAATCAGGTGAGGAATCAGCATCGCCGACCCAAACAGAATTGCCAGCAGATTCAGAATCAGTTGGGCCACGAAGAGCCTTATCAGCTCCGGAGGAACAGACCCATGAGGCCCCTCAGGCTGCTGCAGACGCGCCTGGACGACTTTCGCCAGCCCGATGGCCCCGCCGAGGATGTTGAGCACCCCGACGAGAATGGTCAACAACGAAACCAGGATGGCCGGAATGATGCACGATACAATTCCCAGCGCCGCAAACAAGAGCCCAAACCCCACCACCAGCCATGTGCGGGGAAATGGGCCGATTGGCGTATTGCCGGTGGCGAGCATTTGCACCGCAAAGAGCACCATCAGCAGCCCGAGCTGGGCACTCCCCGAAAAAGGAAGCAGGCCCAGGCCAACGGGTATCAGCAGCGCGCCGAGAAGCACCATGAAAACCCCCGTCAGCAAGATTATGCTCTGGTTTATGGAGAGGCCGACATCTCCTTCGCTGCCTTTTTGCGCCGCCGGATACATGGCGTATATCTTGCGGAGAACAACGGCCAGATAGACGACTGCCAGCCCATAGATCAGAACCACCGCGCCCGTCATGGGTGTCGAGAGCAGCCCGCGCCCCCAGAGAAGGGCTGCCGCCAGCATCGAGAACAAATAGGCCAGGGAGCAGCCGACAATCAGGTGGTGGAATACCCCTCCGTATCTGGCCCAGGTGCGGAGCTTGTCTGGGGCAATGCACATCTGCAGGAGCAGTAGAAAGCCTCCTGGACCAAAGCACAGCAAAAGCAACACGCGAGGAATCTGGGTGAAAGTAGGGATGAAACAGGTGACAATGCCAATAGCAGCAATCAGCACACCGACAGCAACCAGGAGCGTTGACCGGCGCATGTCACCAAACGGTGTCTTCCCCAAGGTCACCATCTGCAGGGCAAACATGACCAGAAGCAACCCAAACAAGCCGTTTTCATAGTAAGGGAACGTTCCAACAGATATGGGGAAGAGCAAAACCCCGGTGATCAGCAGGGACATGCCGGCAATCAGGAGGATCGCCACCTCGAGCGGAAGGTCTGCCTCCTGGAAAACCACTGAATCAGGTCTGATGGATTTGCGCATTTTTCCTCAACTTTCTGGTTTTGCCATTCTTCCGGTCGCTCAACTACTTAAGGTTTCGGAGCTCTACATCACCTCCCTTAAAAAGATTACGTTCACGGGAACATCCTGTACGATGACACCTGTGCGTCCACCGTCTCGGTAGGGAAAACAAGGCATTTTGCACGTGTGAATAATAGCACCCAAGCGGGGAACGCACAAATGGGAAAATCGCCGCAACTTGACCATCTCCAGATAGTGAGGTATACTGGAATTCGGCGTACTACCGGTCGTCTTCTGGTAGCGCCTTGTTTTTGTGCTTATCGTCCGGGCTTGTTTGGGCAAGCCAACTCATAAATAAACCTCAGTTTAACAGGGAGAGTCTCGATGAACAAAAGAGAAATGGTTACCTATGATGGTAACGAAGCTGCTGCTTACATTGCGCATCAAGTCAGCGAAGTCATAGCGATCTACCCCATCACCCCGTCCAGTGCCATGGGCGAACATGCTGACGCGAAGTCAGCCAGAGGCGAAAAGAACATCTGGGGCACGGTGCCGTTGGTGGTAGAAATGCAGAGCGAGGGTGGAGCCGCCGGCGCTGTGCATGGCGCGCTCCAAACCGGCGCGCTGAGCACTACCTTCACCGCCTCGCAGGGCCTGTTGCTGATGATTCCCAACATGTTCAAAATCGCCGGCGAGCTGACCCCAACGGTCTTTCACGTTTCTGCCCGAACCGTCGCCACCCATGCTCTGTCCATCTTCGGCGACCACAGCGATGTCATGGCCGTCCGCTCCACTGGCTTCGGCCTGATGGCGAGCTGCTCCGTGCAGGAAGTTATGGACCTGGCCCTGATCACCCACGCCGCGACGTTGGAAGCGCGCGTGCCGTTCGTCCACTTCTTCGACGGCTTCCGCACCAGCGCCGAGATCAACAAGATCGAGAAACTGTCAGTCGAAGACATCCGCGCCATGATTGACGAAGACCTGGTGCAGGCGCACCGGGAGCGCGCTATGAACCCCGACCGTCCGGTTCTGCGCGGCACAGCCCAGAACCCAGATGTGTTCTTCCAGGGAAGAGAGGCGGCCAACCCATTCTATTTGGCAACGCCGGAGATAGTCCAGAAGACGATGGACAAATTCGCCAGGCTCGTGGGGCGGCACTACCATTTGTTCGATTACGTTGGTGCGCCCGATGCGGAACGGGTCGTCGTGCTGATGGGCTCCGCCGCTGAGACGGCTCACGAAACGGTGGAATACCTCATGAAGCAGGGCGAGAAAGTAGGCCTGATCAAGGTCCGCCTCTATCGGCCATTCAGTGTAAAGCATTTTGTCGAGGCATTGCCCCAGACAGTGAAGACTTTGGCCGTGCTAGACCGGACTAAAGAGCCGGGCAGCGCAGGCGAGCCGCTTTATCTGGATTGCGTCAACGCCCTGGCCGAGGCCGGCCGCCACAACGTCAAGGTCATTGGCGGGCGTTATGGCCTGTCCTGCAAGGAATTCACGCCGGCCATGTTGAAGGCCGTATTTGACGAGATGACCCAGCCCGAACCGAAGAATCATTTCACCGTCGGGATTACAGACGATGTCACCCACACCAGCCTGGCTTACGACCCATCCTTCAACATTGAGTCGCCCGATACCATCCGCGCGCTGTTCTATGGGCTGGGTTCAGATGGCACGGTGGGCGCCAACCACAACAGCATCCGCATCATCGGTAACGACACTCCGAACTATGCACAGGGCTATTTCGTATATGACTCGAAAAAGGCCGGCACGGTGACCGTCTCGCACCTGCGTTTTGGGCCGCGTCCCATCCGTCAGACCTGCCTGATCACATCGGCGAACTTCGTGGCCTGCCATCAGTTTGTTTTCCTGGAGAAGTTCGATGTGTTGGCCAACGCCGCAGAGGGCGCGACTTTTCTGCTCAACAGCCCTTACCCGGCCGACGAAGTGTGGGACAAGCTGCCTCGTCCGGTTCAACAGCAGATCATTGACAAGAAGCTCAAGTTCTATGTCATTGACGCCTACACTGTCGCCCGCGAAACCGGTATGGGCGTGCGCATCAACACCATCATGCAGACCTGTTTCTTCGCCATTTCCGGCGTCCTGCCCAGAGACGAAGCAATTGCGGCGATTAAGCGCGAGATTGACCATACTTATGGGAAAAAGGGGCCGGAGATCGTGCGCAAGAACTACGAGGCTGTCGATCAAACCCTGGCCAATCTGCACGAAGTGAAGGTGCCAGACAAAGCGACGAGCACCATCGAACTCCCTCCCATTGTTTCGCCAGCCGCGCCGCAATTCGTCCAGGAAGTCACGGCGGTCATCATGGCGCAGAAAGGCGATACACTGCCGGTCTCCAAGTTCCCACCCGATGGCACTTACCCAACCGGCACCACCCAGTGGGAGAAACGCAATATCGCGCTTGAGATTCCAGTGTGGGATCCGGAGGTCTGCATCCAGTGTGGCAAATGTTCCATCAACTGTCCACATGCCGCCATCCGCATGAAGGTCTACGACCCGGCTCTGCTGGCTAAAGCGCCGCCGACCTTCAAGTCTACCGACGCCAAAGGTAAGGAGTTTGCCGGGCTGAAGTTCACTCTGCAAACCGCGCCGGAGGACTGCACCGGCTGCGGCGTGTGCGTCCATGTCTGCCCAGCGAAGAACAAGAAGGAAGCTGGCCGCAAAGCCATCAATATGGAGCCGCAGATACCGATCCGTTTCACCGAACGGGAAAACTACGCTTTCTTCCTGGACATCCCAGACTATGACCGGTCCAAATTGAACATCGCCACGGTCAAGGGCTCGCAGTTCCTGCGGCCACTGTTCGAGTACTCAGGTGCCTGCGCCGGCTGCGGCGAGACACCTTACGTGAAGCTCCTGACCCAGTTGTTCGGCGACCGGGCGATCATCGCCAATGCGACGGGCTGCTCATCGATCTACGGCGGCAACCTGCCGACAACGCCCTACACCAAGAACGCCGACGGCCGCGGCCCGACCTGGTCGAATAGCCTGTTTGAAGACAATGCGGAATTTGGTCTGGGCTTCCGCCTGACCATTGACAAACACAACGAATTTGCCCGCGAGCTGTTGTTGCTCCTCAAGGACGACCTGGGCGCCGAGTTAGTAGGCGGCCTGCTGGACGCCGACCAATCAACCGAAGAAGGTATCGCGGCGCAACGTGCGCGCGTCGCCGAGTTGAAGGCCAAACTGGCGAAGATTGATAAGCCACAGGCCAAGCATTTGCTCGGCGTCGCCGACCATCTGGTCAGGCGGTCGGTCTGGATAGTAGGTGGCGATGGCTGGGCATACGACATCGGCTATGGCGGCCTGGATCACGTGCTGGCTTCGGGGCGCAACGTAAACGTGCTGGTGCTCGACACCGGGGTCTATTCCAATACGGGCGGACAGATGTCCAAAGCGACCCCGCGAGGGGCTGTAGCCAAGTTTGCCGCCGGCGGCAAGCCCTTGCCGCAAAAAGACCTGGGCATGATGGCGATGAACTATGGCAACGTCTATGTGGCAAAGGTTGCCTTGGGCGCGAACGACAACCAGACGGTCAAAGCGTTTGTCGAAGCTGAAGCCTACAATGGCCCCAGCTTAATCATTGCTTACAGCCATTGTATCGCTCACGGCATCAACATGACGACCGGTCCAGATGAACAGAAAGCCGCAGTTGATTCTGGCGCGTGGATTCTGTATCGCTACAACCCAGAGGCGTTGGCCCGCGGGCTGAACCCGCTCACCCTTGACTCCAAAGAGCCAAGCATCCCGGTCAAAGAGTGGATGTATCGTGAGAACCGCTTCAAGATGTTGACTCTCTCCAACCCGCAAGAGGCAGAGCGGTTGCTCAAGCTGGCGCAGTATGACGTCAGGTACCGCTGGAACCTGTACGAGCAGATGTCCAAGATGGACTACAGCTTCATGGAAGTAGCAGGACAGTAAGCCGCACCGATTTGACTGACTTGCCCTCAGGGCGCGAGAAATTGCTCCCTGAGGGCTCCCATCGGATGCTTCGGCACCTCGTGGTTCGGGCAGGATTTCAATCTGAAAGGAAAAGGGAAAAATGATAGATTTAAGTACAACGTACATGGGCCTGCAACTGAAGAACCCCATTGTCCCCTCGGCCTCGCCGCTCTCTCGTGAAATCAGCACGATCAAACGGATGGAAGATGCGGGCGCTGCGGCGGTCGTGATATACTCCCTGTTTGAGGAGCAGATCAAGCACGAAGCGGCAGAGCTGGTGCATTATCTGGAGTACGGCACTTACAGCTTCGCCGAAGCCCTCACCTATTTTCCCGACCTCGGCGAATATCGGGTCGGAGGCGAGGAATATCTCGAACACATCCGCAAGGCGAAAGAAGCGGTTGATATTCCCATCATCGGCAGCCTGAACGGCGTCACCCAGAGTGGTTGGATAGAATATGCCTCGAAAATTGAACAGGCCGGCGCCGATGGTCTTGAACTGAACGTCTATTTTGTGGCGGCAAATCCCAAAATGAGCAGCGCGGATGTTGAGGCCATGTATCTCGATACGCTCAAAGCGGTCAAGCAAAGCGTCAGAATCCCCGTGGCGATGAAGCTCAGCCCCTATTTCAGCTCCATGGCCAACATGGCCGCTCAGTTGGACAACGCCGGGGCAGATGCGTTGGTGCTGTTCAATCGTTTCTATCAGCCCGACCTCGACCTGGATGAGCTCGAAGTAGTCCGTCATTTGGACTTGAGCACCTCGGCGGAGATGAAATTGCCGTTGCGCTGGATAGCCATTCTGTATGGGCGCGTACAGGCTTCGCTGGCGCTAACAAGCGGTATACACCAGCCAGAAGATGTCGCTAAAGCCATCCTGGCCGGTGCCGATGTCGCCAATGTCTGTTCCGTTTTGCTGGCAGAAGGCGTCGGCAAGATCAGCAAGTTGATTGATGGCCTGGCTGCCTGGATGGAAACCAAAGAATACAGTTCGCTTGGCGACATGAAAGGCGCGCTGAGCCAGAGGGCGGTCGCCGAGCCGGCAGCATTCGAACGCGCCAACTATATCAAGATCTTGCAGGAGTTCAAGCCCAACATATAGGCCCTACCCAATCCGGGTCTCCATCACCTGGATCAGTTCAGGCGGTCGAGACAAGGCACTCCCGCCGCCTTGTCTTTGTGCAGGTGCGATTTGCCAATTCTGCCAATCGGGCGTATAATGACACAACGTTGAAAATGTTTAATGTCAAGAAACTTACCACCAGCTTCCCGAAGGAAGCTGGCAGGTTTCGTGATTGTTTGGTGTGAGCGTATTCGATAAATTGAAAAGGAGACATGTTGATGGTTATCACGAAAGAGATGGCAATCGGCGAAATCGTTGAGAAGTACCCCAAGACCGTTGAGGTTTTTCTGCGTCATGGCCTGATGTGCTTCGGCTGCGCAGTGGCGCGTTTCGAGAACTTGGAGCAAGGCGCGGTGGCCCACGGGATTGATGTTGATGCGCTCTTGGCAGACCTGAACAAGGTCGTTACAGAGCCAGCCTGAACGCGGCCGGACCGCGTTTTCGGCAAGCCGACGTCAGGAGAGTGCGAAACATCCCAACCCCATGCTGGCAGCAGAACGGCATGGGGTTTTCTTGCTATCCGTTAGACGGAGGTGTGTGCGATTCCTTACCTGGATGTGTCAAGCGGGCCGCTTTACTACGCGGTACATCGGTCGTCGGCACGAAATCCGGTTCCGGCTGTGCTGATTCACGGCGCAGGCGGAAGCCATCTTTCCTGGTCGGCCACTTTGCGGCGGCTTTCCCCCCATGTGACCACCTACCTGCCTGACCTGCCCGGCCACGGCCGCTCAGCCGGTCCAGGTTGTTCTTCGATCGAAGGCTTCGCCGAGGCCGTCCTGCAATTCTGTCAGGGCCTGGCTTTGAAGGGCGTGGTACTGATCGGCCACTCAATGGGCGGCGCGACAGCCATCGTCGCTGCCCTACGCCAGCCTGAGTTGTGCCGTGCTCTGGTGCTGCTCAATTCGGCGGCGAAATTCAGCGTCCCGCCTGCCATCCTCGACGCGCTCGACCAAGACCATGAACGGGCTGTGGCGCTGGTGTGTGAATATGCCCTCGGCCCCGACTTTCCACCGCCACTCGGCGAGACAACGTGTCGGATGCTGCGGGAGCTCCCGCACGAAACGCTTCGGCGGGATTTCCTGGCCTGCCAGGCGTTTGATGTGACGGCGCAACTGCCTGCGCTTCAGGTCCCCACACTTATCATCGCGGCCAGCGCCGATTTGCTCACCCCCTTGCCCAATCAGCGGTTGTTGGCCGAACACATACCTCATTCCCGACTCATCGTGATGCAACAGGCCGGGCATACGGCGATGTTGACCCACGCGGAGCAAATTCGCTGCGAGATCCTGAGCTTTCTGGACTTGACAAAATATT
>Ga0209101_1002148_pt1 | contig 13362 bp, 7 predicted proteins | sample ConPoolayeCmetaG_FD_185481 | JGI IMG/M metagenome (GOLD analysis project Ga0209101, IMG submission 185481) | Hot spring microbial mat communities from California, USA to study Microbial Dark Matter (Phase II) - Cone Pool mat layer C metaG... ... | reverse complement strand
GCTGCAAATTGCGCAGATTGGGCATTTTTCCCAGATGTGAAAAACCTTCATTAGTTATCGAGGCACTCCATACCCGCAGGATGCGCAACTGCGGCATGGTAGCGAAAAGTTTCAGGTCGTCGTCGGTTGCTGCGTCGGTACTGGGCAACTCTATTGCCACGATATTCCCGTTGTCGTCCTGCTGGACCCTGCCTCCGAGTTTTGCCACTCTGTCGGTAACCGCTTTTGTTTCGCTAACTGCTTTGACAGATTGACTTTCTGCCGCTGGCAGTTCCGCCGAGAACTCCAAGACCACCAAGGTAATAATCATAGTGTGCATAAGAACAAAGCAACACATGGTGTACAGCCGCCGAGAATCGCAGAGCGGTTTGCGCCTGAGCATGTCTTATCCTCCGAAATTGACGCGACTCGATTGCTTGGCTAGCAGAATGCGACGAGCCGGCTGCATCGTAGCAGCCAAGCCACAATAGCCAACCAGGCCACAATAGCTCTGACGGGCCCCGACAGTGCGCCCCGCACAGGCCGTGCTACAACTGCCACAACACGATCGGCCCGAAGCCGAACGTTTAACGCCGATATGGCCAATGCCGGTTCCCCCGTTTTGTGGGCGGCGCAAATATTTCGCACCATTGTCGCTACCGGGCCGACGCCAAATACCGGGCACTCGAAGCCGACAGCGCCCCCGCGCCCCGGCGACAGGCTCCGCCGGAGGCCCTTGATAGCAGGCTGGTTATTGGTAGGATTTAAGTTTCACAACTGGGGAAACAACCTAACTTTTAATCAGCCAGAGTAACCGGTGCAGGCGCGGTTGTCAATTTTTCACCGGGGCAGATCGCCAGTTCTCTCGCAAACGCAGGGTGGCCAGTTCTTGCCGGGAAACCAGCTCATGCCGGGAAGAGCGCCAAAGGCTGACCCATCCAACGTTCTGCCAATAACGACTCTGCTGGACATTCGACTTGCAAAGGGCAAAACCAATGGCCACTAAGACTATCGCCGATGTAGACCTTTCGGGCAAGACGGTGCTGATGCGGGTGGACTTCAACGTTCCGATCAAAGACGCAAAGGTGACCAACGACCGGCGGATCGTGCAGGCGCTTCCCAGCATCCGCCTGGCATTGGAGAAAGGGGCCAGGTTGATTCTGATGAGCCATTTGGGCCGACCGGCCGAAAAGGGCTTTGAACCGGAGTTTTCCGCCAAGCCGGCCGCCGAGCGGCTCAGTCAGTTGCTGGGCAAACCGGTGCGGCTCGGCCCGCCGAGCGTCGTTGGGCCCGAGTTGGACGAAATGGTCGCCCAAATGCAGCCCGGCGATGTGCTGCTGATGGAGAACCTCCGCTTTCACCCTGGCGAGACGATGCCCGATCGCGCCAAGAAAAACCCCGACGGCAAACTCACCCCCGAGCAGCAGAAAATCCACGACGAGTTCGTCGAGGCCATTGCCCGGCTGGGCGACGTGTACGTCAACGACGCCTTTGGCACTTGCCACCGCAAGCACGCCAGCATGTACGGGGTGGCCAGGGCCATTCAGGCTAAAGGCGGTCCGGCCGTGGCAGGCTTCCTGGTGCAGAAGGAAATAAAATATCTATCCGAAGCCATCGCCAACCCCAAGCGGCCGTTCGTGGCAATACTGGGCGGGGCTAAGGTTTCGGACAAGATCAAGCTGATCTCGAACTTGTTGACCAAGGTGGATCGGATTCTTATCGGCGGCGCGATGGCTTATACGCTCTTGCAGGCTAAAGGCGCACGCGTGGGACGCAGCCTGGTTGAAGCCGATCAGATCGAGCCGATGAAGCAATTGCTTGCCCAGGCCGGCGACAAGATACTTCTACCGGTCGATCACGTGGCGACCGACAGCTTCGACCCCAAGGCCAAACAGGCCGGCAAACCTGTACCGGTGGATGATGTGAACATAGCCGACAATCTGCTGGGGATGGACATCGGGCCGAAGACCATCGCACAATACACGGCCGAGATACGCCGGGCTGGCACGATCGTCTGGAACGGTCCGATGGGCGTGTTTGAACTGCCGGAGTTCGCCGCCGGCACGCGGAGCATCGCACAAGCGATTGCCGATGCCACTGCCGCAGGGGCGATAAGCGTGATCGGCGGCGGCGATTCGGCGGCCGCTGTGGAGGAACTGGGACTGGAAGACCGCATGACCCACGTTTCCACCGGCGGCGGCGCCAGTTTGGAATATCTGGAAGGCCGCCCAATGCCGCCGATCGAAGTGCTCGACAAGACCTGATGCGGCCACGGCCGCGACCAAATGGAGCCTGTGCAGCGACGTGCTGCGGTAGCGTCCGTTGGCACGGGTCGGACGGCCACGACGGCGCGTGGCCCTCCAGATCGCCGTATAGCATGTGCGCACTGCGCGCACATTGCACGACGTAAGACACGAAACCGGCACCAGGCCGCTGCGTGGCGGCGTCGGATGTCGTATAGCGCCGGGTGGTTGGTTGGGTAAGCTGTTGACGCGATAACTATAACAGTTGCGTTTGCTGCCGCGGCAATGGTGCTCCAAGCAGTGCATGTCTGCCGCGGAGCTGCGAGTGCACAGTTTTTTCTCTCAGGAGGCTACTATGCCATTAGTTCCGATGCGGGTACTGCTGGACCATGCCGCGGAGAACGGCTACGGGCTGGCGGCTTTCAATGTCAATAACATGGAGCAGATCCAGGCCATCATGGAAGCGGCCGAACAGACCGAGTCGCCTGTGATCGTGCAGGCTTCGCGCGGCGCGCGCAAATACACCAACGATGCCTATCTGCGGCACCTGATGCTTGCCGCCGTGGAACTGCACCCGAAAATCCCCATCGCCATGCACCAGGATCACGGCAACTCGCCCAAGACGTGCTTCAGTGCCATGGAGCAGGGTTTCACGTCGGTGATGATGGACGGTTCGCTGCTGGAAGACGGAAAGACGCCGGCCGACTATGAATACAACGTCCGCGTAACCCGCGAAGTGGTGCAAGCCGCACATGCCAAAGGCGTGACCGTCGAGGGCGAGCTGGGTTGTCTGGGCGGCGTGGAAGACGGGCACGGCGCAGGTCTCAGCGACGAAGAAGCCCGCAAACACCTGACCGATCCTGAACAGGCGGAGCAGTTCGTAGCCGATACCGGTGTGGACGCCCTGGCCGTGGCCATCGGCACCAGCCACGGGGCATACAAGTTCAAGCGCAAACCGACTGGCGAAGTGCTGGTGATGTCGGTCATCGAGGAAATCCACAAACGGCTGCCGAACACGCATCTGGTGATGCACGGCTCCTCCAGCGTGCCTGAGGAATTGCTCGATGTTATCCGCATGTATGGCGGGTACATCAAGGAAACATACGGGGTGCCGATTGAGGAGATACAGCGGGGCATCAAGCACGGCGTGCGGAAGATCAACGTCGATACTGACAACCGGCTGGCGATGACCGGCGCGATCCGCAAGGTCTTCGCCTGCCAACCCACCGAGTTCGACCCGCGAATGTACCTCGGCCCGGCCCGCGAGGCCATGAAGAAAGTCTGCATCGAGCGGATGGTGGCCTTCGGGCAGGCAGGCAACGCAGGCAAGATCAAGCCCAAGACCTGCCAGGAAATGGTGTTCTTTTACCAACAACTTGCCACCCGGCCGGCTGCGGAAAAAGCGAAGGCTACAAAGTGAATTAGCTTTGCACTGAGGCAGAATTGCAGTCTCCAGTTCGACGGCACGCACGGTCGGCCCGACCACAAGTCTGCCGATAGTCTTGCGCCGCTGCTAATAATAGTTGGTATGCGGCCCCAGTAGCAGCTTGTGTGGCACCTTGTGCAGCAGTTTGCGGTGTCCGACGCCGTGCAGCCCGCTGCGGAGCTGGCGGCGATGCAGCGCATCGACTCGCTGGATGATCCTCGTGTGGCCGTATATCGCAATCTGCGCGATCGCACGCTGCGGGGCGAGAACATCTTCGTGGCCGAAGGGCCGATCGTCGCCCAACGGTTGCTGGAAAGCCGGTACCAGACCGAGTCGGTATTGGTCGCCGCCCAGCGCGCCGAGCAGTTCGCTGCGATCGTGGGCGGTCGCGCGCCGGTTTATGTGGCCGACGAGCAGTTGCTGCGCCAGATCGTCGGCTTTCCGTTCCACCTGGGCGTGCTGGCCGCAGGCCGCCGCAAGCCGTTGCCTGGCGTCGAGGAACTGTTGTCCGATATGCTCTCGCCGCACCAGCAGGCGCCGGCTGCACAGTCCGATCCGGCAGCCATCGGCGCCGCCGCACCAGTACGCCTGATCGTTTGCCCAGAGATCACCAAGCCGGAGAACATGGGCCTGGTGTGCAGATCGGCGGCTGCACTGGGCATCGACGCCGTGCTGCTGGGGGCGCGGTGCTGCGATCCGCTATCGCGGCGGGCGTTGCGGGTGTCGATGGGGGCGACGATGCACGTTCCCCTGGCCTGCTCGGACAGCTTGCTGGCAGACCTGACTGCTTTGAGAACGCACTTGGGGTTTCAACTCATCGCCGCCACTACGTCGCCCGACGCCGAGAAGCTGCCACAGTTCCGCTGGCCGGCTCGCGCCGCTGTTCTGTTGGGCAACGAGTTCACCGGATTGAGTGCAGAATGCCTGAGGCTGTGCGATCGACGGGTAACGATTCCCATGCAACCGACGGTCGATTCGTTGAACCTCGGCGTGGCCGCCGCAATATGCATGTACGCCATGGCAACCGCTGGAAAGTCGTCAACAGCAGGTTAGTTCCTCATGGCGGAACTTGCACGCGTTTTGCGCGCATGTTGCAGGGCAGCCTGGAGGGCCGCGCTCCGTCGTGGCCGCGCTAGTGCTGGTTGTTGCCACACCGCCGCCGAAGACACAACGACCACGACAAAGCGTCGTTACATCTGCTTGCGTTTGTGCATTGCGTTAAGAAAACGGCGACTTGGCGCTGTCGGCTTAGTTGCCGGTGTTTATCCCCGCGGGCATTTTCCGGCGGGCGTGTGGGTGCCTCAAGTGTGTGGCGCACGCCCTAGTGGCTGGCGAGTCTTTGCCGAGTGTGCTTTCGGGCTGCAACTGGCGGCTGCCATCGGCTCTGACATCTAGGGGCTTCAGCTCTTTTGGCTCAGCCGAATCGCACACCGCCGGCTGGCACACCGGCGCCGCGTCGTCGGCCGGGGCAACGCCTCCCGCGGTGGATGACTCCGTATCGACGGACACGGCCACTGGCAGCGCTGAGAGTTCTTCCAGCAGCTTCAACAGCGTCTGCCATGTGCCCTGTTGCTCCAACTGCTGCCAAAAAGCAGTGACCTGCTGAACCAATTCCTCTCGCCGCCGGCGACGTTCCTGCCGCAACAGCTCGATGCCCGGCTCAATTTGCGCCATGGGCCGATCGGAACCGTAAATCCTCAGCATCCGCTTTCGCTGTGCTTCTTGGAAGCTCTCCAATTCTGCCTGCCACACGTCGCAGTCGTGGATTTCGCCCAGCAGCGTTTGCAGGCCCTTGGCGGCTTCGATGAACGGCTGGAGATCGCCCTGATATGTCGACCGGGCGATTTCCAGCGTATAGCGCAGCCGCTTGGCGGCAATACGCAACGAGTGCAGCCGCTCGGCGTCGTCCGGCTCCTGGAGGCTATCTTGCAAAGCGAGGAACTCATCCAGGCGGACGCGGATATGGCGGGCGAACTGTGCCAGGGCTTCTGGCGTTGCGCCGTCGGCATCGGCATTGTTTGCACGATCCAGAACCTTTTTAGTTCGGGAGAGCATTTCCTCCAGTACGCCGCTGCGCCGCAGAACCTTTACCGCCCGGACAACGCGCGGTTGCATCCGCTCGCGCCGCTGGTCCAGTTCTGCCAGCAGCCGACTCAACCCGCGGCAGACCGACGGCTCCAGCGATTGGCTGAGAAAGCCGCACAGGAACTGGATTTGCACATCGGCATCTCGGGCGTCGCCCAGTTTTCGGGCCAGCCTGCGGATGTGCCTTCGCCAACGCCGGAGCGTCCGGTTGCCGAAACACTCGCCGAACACCTGCAACGCGGCCCGCAAACGGCGCGAAGCCACCCGAGCCCGATGGATGAACTCGATATCTTCCGCGGTACAGACGCCGGGCAGTTGTTTGCCGAGTTGCTTGGCTTGCCGGCGAATGTAACGGGCCGCCAGCACTTCGTACACGGCAGCCATACAATGCGCCTTGCTGCAATTGAAACCAGATTTTCACCCAGTGCTAACAATTATAACATCAACACTTGACTGGCTACCATCGGCAATAATGACATTAGTATGGAGCCATACCCTCCAAATATACGGTACACAGCCGCCGGCCAGGCCGGCAGCGCTGGCTTGGGAACGGTTTGTAAAACGTTTCCACGCAACAGTTTGCGCGACTTTATCATCGAGCCAGTTTGCCTGCCGGCCGATTCTAAAACGCAAAATAGAACACACATAAGGGGGGAGAAAATAACGAATTTCGCCGCGTTGCGCGGCGCCATGGGATGTGCAAATCCTGTCAGCCGTAAGGGAATTTCAAGCCCGTCTTTCTTTGGGTACAGTACGCCACATTCGGCTGGTGCTTGTCGATACAAGTTGCCCGGCGGCACCATGACTTCAATTTCGCCGGAAGACGCTCGGCGCCGGCGGCAGCGGCTTGCGGTATGCTCGGCTTGCAAGCAGCCGTTGTTTCACGCGCAGGATATGTTACTTGTTCGCGCGGCTGAGCCGAGTTGTGCTCCAGCAGGGACGACAGCTAAAAAACTCCACAAAATACCGGAAGTGGTCGGTCTACTGGCAACCCCGAAAACGAAGGTATTTCGCACACTAGCACCACTTTCGCAATTATGTGGATCTTTAGCATTGCAACACAAACTATTGGCCAACTGCATTGGCAGTACCTAAAATGGCTACCGTCGCACGTGGCTTTCGATGGTAATGCCATCCACTGACTGCGCTATGCTCCGAGCGGCCGGCTGTGGAGCGTTTTCGGGGCAATAACGTCTCGCTTCAGCCAGCGGAAAAGACAAGTTTTTGGGGCCACTCCCCATTTGGGACAATCAAGAAAAGGAGGCTGACCAATGCGCCATGCAAATCGTCCGTCGCTCGTGTGGCTGATCGCACGTGCGAGTGCGTTGGCGGGCTTGTTGTCTTGGTTTGGCTTTAGCCACGACTGGGCCGCGGCGGCAGAGTACCCCGCGATCGGCACGATCGAGCGGCTAGACCCACGCTTCGATCAACTGGTGCCGCCGGGCGCCGTCTTGGAAAAACTTGCCGAAGGTTTTCGCTGGAGCGAAGGTCCGGTGTGGATTCCCGACGGCCGCTACCTGCTGTTCTCCGACATCCCCAACAACGCCGTCATGAAATGGGAACCTGCCAGGGGCATCAGCGTGTTTCTGAAGCCTGCCGGGTACACGGGCCGGGAACCGCGCGGGGGCGAATCGGGTTCCAACGGGCTGGCGCTGGATGCCGCCGGACGGCTGATCCTTTGCCAGCACGGCGACCGCAGGATCGCACGGCTTGAAAAAGACGGCACCTTCACCACGCTGGTCGACCGTTTCCAAGGCAAGCGCTTCAACAGCCCCAACGACCTGGTCTTCAAGTCTAACGGGGACCTGTACTTTACCGATCCACCGTACGGTCTGGCCAAGGGGCCTCAGGATCCGGCCCGAGAACTGGACTTCTGCGGGGTTTACCGCCTGTCGGCCGACGGCAAGCTGACCCTGCTTACCCGAGAACTGACCCGGCCGAACGGCATCGCCTTCTCGCCCGACGAAAAAACGCTCTACGTGGCCAACTCGGACCCGAAGCGGGCGATCTGGATGGCTTTCCCCGTCAAAGATGACGGCACGCTGGGGCCGGGCCGAGTGTTTTTCGACGCCACGCCGTGGGTCAACAAACTAAAAGGACTGCCCGACGGACTGAAAGTCGATGCGGCCGGCAACCTTTGGGCTACTGGGCCGGGCGGAGTGAATGTGTTTTCCCCGGATGGCACTTTGCTGGGAAGGATCAATCCCGACCAGCCGACGGCCAATTGCTGCTTCGGCGACGACGGCTCGACACTGTACATCACCGCCAACCAGTATCTGTGCCGGATTCGCACGAAAGCCAAAGGGTTGAACTTCGCGGGCCGGCAGGGAGCTGCAACGGGGTGCCAGCAGCCACAACTACTGAAAAACCCCAATTTCCGACCGACCGAAGGACAAACGCTCCCGGAAGGCTGGACGTTGTGGGCACCGCTTCACCCACGAGCAGCTTGCCCCGTAGCGGCCACCACTGAAGGACTGCGCATCGAAGCGCCGGCCGACTTTCCCCTGTCCGTCGGCGGTGTTTATCAAGATGTCTCCGGAATCACTGGCGGCACGGCCTATGCCATCCGCGCCCGCTGTTCCGCTCCAGAACTGTCCAGCGCTTACCGATCGCTGATGATTCGCCTGTTGTGGACGCGCGGCGGCGCGCCGGTTCATCCGGGCGGGGCGTTGGTGCGCGGGCCGGTCGCCCAGGGCAATCTGCTACAGTTCGATGACGTGCTGGTGGCGCCCCAGCAGGCAGACGGGGTCCGCCTCTCGGTAGAAGTAAAATGGCCAGGCCGCGGCAACGTACTGTGGCACGAGGTCACACTACAGCCCACCGATCCGCCGCCCCCCCGGAAGGTCAAGCTGGGCACGGTCCACTTCCGGCCGCGAAACAGCACCCCTGAAAAGAACATCGAGCTTTTCTGCCAGTACATCGACCAGGCCGGCCAACTGGGCTTGGATGCTGTGTGCCTGGGCGAAGCGATCACAATGGTCGGTACCCAGAAAACGCTCATCGATGTGGCGGAACCGATCCCCGGCCCTAGCACCGAAAAGCTCGGCCAGGCTGCCGCACGCAACCGGCTATGGGTAGTGGCCGGACTGATGGAGCGCGATGGCCCCCGGGTCTACAACACGGCTGTATTGCTGGACCGGCAGGGCAAATTGGCCGGCAAGTACCGCAAAGTGCATCTTCCCCGCGAAGAATGGCAGAAGGGAATAACGCCCGGCAGCGAGTATCCGGTATTCAAGACCGACTTTGGCACGGTGGCAATCCAAATCTGCTACGACTGGTTCTTCCCCGAGATACATACCATTCTGGGGCTAAAGGGGGCTGAGGTGGTCTTTGCACCCACTTGGGGCACTACTTTCCCGGATCAGGAAGGACGCGCCGAGGGAGAAACGGTATTTCGCGTCCGGGCACGCGATAACGGTTTCTATCTGATTGCTTCTGTCTACGACGGCAGCAGCATGGTCATCGATCCGCTGGGCCGCATTCTGGCCTCGAACAAGGGTAAAGAAGGAGTGTTTTGGGCAGAAGTGGACTTGAACCACCGGGAGCCGCTGTTTTGGGTCGGCCACTGGGGCGCTGTTGGTCCCCGCGACAGGATGCCAGAAACCTACTGGCCGCTGACCGAGCCGCCGAAGTTTACCCGATGGTAGCCGCTGGACCGAGCCTCGCCAAAGGCAATGACTGGTTGATAAAAATATTGCGCACGGGTTGACACGGTGGCTGCGCGAGCAGTAGCGGCTGAAGTCCGAGGTGACTGGTTTATATTTTTTATATATCGCGCACGGGTTGACACGAGATGTTTTTTCCAGCGACATCGATTTGTTCTCGCACGCAGGAGGTATAACGTCTTCCTGGAAAGGCCGCGTCACCAAGTGTTGCCAATGTCAATAGTGCTGCTGATCCTCCGCGGCCGATTGCGGTTTGTAAGCGCTAAATAGCGACCAGCCGATCCACCCGCCTCCGGTTTCCGTGCGCACCTCGGTGCCGCGGACCTCGCGCAGTTTCACGGGATACGTGTTTCCGAAAGAAATTTCACGGATGCCGGCAAGACTGAGTGAGGCATCGACGACCTCGAACGCAGGTCGCTTGTCGTCTTTGGCGATGTCCGGCGCGTAATTGAACAAGCCGAGAATCTCAGTTCGTCCGCCATTGGCGGTGCGGAAGCGCACTCCACGGCCTTCGTGCTTGACTCCCAACGCCCACAACTGGCCGCCGTGGTTTTTCACCAAACCGTCGTCGCTGGTGCCTTCGGGGTTGAGTTGCCTGGCCCATAGCCGCTGGCCAGGCGAGCGCAGTTCGATGGAGCACGGGCAGTCGGTGACGAAGATGTCGCCGCTGCCGGCGCCAACTACCCGCAGATCGCAGCTTTCCACCACCAGCGCGTTTTTGGCCGAGCGGTTTTCGACCACCGGGGGGCGTCCGCCGAACGCTTGCAGATGCATGAACTTCACCACCGGGGCCGAGCGGTCGTCGATCACGAAACGTCCATTGGGGCCGCCGATTACCCGACCGAAACCCAACCCGATAATCAACCGGACGCTCCCGTGGATGCGTACCTCGCCATCGAGGTTGTACCAATTGGGATCGCCGCCGCCGATACCGCGCAGATATACCACAGTTTTGCCCGCTTTGGCCGCAGCATCGACGGCCGCCTGGATGGCCGCTGTGTCGTCGCGGTTATCGCCATACGCCGCCCCGTAGTCGTTGGCACAAACCCAATTGGCCACATTGGTTTCCCAGGGCAGATGCGGTTCGGGTTTGATGGGCAGTTTCAGTGCTTCTGAAGGCGAATCGTCGAACAGCTTCTTGGCCGGTGGAGCGGCATATTCTTCCAGCCGCTGGCCCGGCACGCTCTCACTGCCTTTACCAACCAGCACCTGTTTGAAACCGGTGGCTGTAACATCGCGGGCATACAGTACGCTGGTGTTGGCGATGGCCGGTTGCTGCGGATCGCCTCCGCTGAACCGCCCTCGCACTAGCGCCACCACGCCGCCCCACCAGGTCCAGTCGTTCGGATATTCGTTTCGCAGAGCCACGGGAGAGTTTTCCACCGTCAGTTCTTCGATGCCCACGGCGGTGGCGTTGACATATACTGCTTCCTTGCGAGCTCCGCGCACCGTGATGCGCGATAGCGTTTGCCCCCAACTCCATGCGCAGCGGATGCCGGTCTCGAACGCGCCATCGACCAGGACGTCCTGGATGAGGTTGGGGCCGTTCTGGCCGAGGAATCCGGAATTGATGCCCACCTTGCCCGTGCCAATTACGCGCACGTTCTGGAGAATGCTGCTGTTGTTCCCGTACCAGCGTATTCCGTCGGCGTGCGGGTTGTTGCCCACGTCGAACGTCAGATTGCGGAAGTTGCGCATGAAGAAGTCGGCCGAGGTGGCTTTGGTGTCGCTGGGATGCGTGCGCAGCAGGGCAGTGACCTCTGCCGGCACTCCGTCGGCCAGCCGAAGGATCACCCCGTCGCGCGACTGACCGTAAACCCACGGCCCGACTCCCGACTGCACCACCAGCGTTTTGGTAACGCGATATGTGCCATTGGGAATGAACAAGACCTTGGTGCTGCTGCCGGGCTTGCGACTGCAACTGGCATCCAGAGCTGCCTGAAGGGCAGCCGTGTCGTCGGCCTTGCCGTCGCCCACTGCGCCGAAATCGCGCCGCAGGTCCAATACCGACGGGTCGTTTGGAAAGACCGTCTGCTCAGCGGCAGGCAAAGTACCGCGCCCCTCGCCGATCAAGCCCATCGCACCAAACCACATCACCAGAGCACTAATGACGATCGATCCGGCAGGGTTCATCACCGTTGCTCCTCTGTGGTTTCTTGCTTCTTGATACTGGTTTTGTTACCGCGACTCAGCATCTTACGTGGTGCAATGCACGCGCGGTGCGCGCATGTGGCAGCACAAACTGGAGGGACACGCGCCGTCGTAGCCGTACAGCTTACCTTGCAATATGCATCTACCGCAAGCACATGGCACGCCGCCAGACATAGATGTCATTTCTTGTATCTTTCAGTACCTATTGGTGTCTTTGTGTCTTGGTGATGTCCCGACGGCCTCGTGTACGTTTCGAAGCTCAGATCGCCAGCTAGCACTGTTGGACAAGCCCAATCGTGTTCGGCGGGCGATCTTGCGGGCATGCCAGCGGCGTGTGCTGGAGCTGGTGATTCCCGGCAAAGCGCGGCTACAGTTTGCCGTGGCTCAGCTTTGGCCCTGGCTGGGCGACTGGATCGTGCGGCGCATGACCGGCGGCCCGTACAAAGCGGATAGGTTGTCCGCTCGGCAGCTCCCAGTGCTCCCTTGGGAGTCGCGCACCGGCGGCGGTGGCAAGCGTCGGGCGGTGCGTCAGCGCGGGACGGCCGGGGCCAACTCGAGTTGCACGATGCGTTGGTTGCTTGTATCGGCCACTACAACGCGCCGCCCCACTATGGCAACCAGCGTGGGTTGGTCGAGTTGCTCCGTAGTGTTGCCAGCGCGATCGGTCGTCCCCCACTGGCCGAGCAGTTTCCAATCGGTCAGGTCGATCCAGAGCAGGCGGTGGCGTCGGGAGTCGGACAGCACCATCCATTGCCCGTCGATCGCCATGCGCACATGCTCGCCCAGCGGGTCTCCGGGCGGCCCTTCATACTGCCGGAGGACCTTCCACGACGCATCCGTCGGCTGGAGCTGCCAGATTCTTCCAGCGTCGGCGACGACGATCGAGCCGTCTTCGCACAAAGCCACGTCGGTCGGAGCGGTCAACTCCGCAGAGTCGATGGCTACGCGCGTCCAACCGTCATGCTTCGGCAGGAATTCGCCGGGCGAGACGGGGCAAGTCCACAGGGCGCGGGTGTGGGCATCGGTCACCAGCAACCTGGGGGGACGGCCCGGCGCCAACGCCAGGCCCATCGGGCGCTTGAGCTGAATAGGGTTTGCGCCGCCCGGCCGAACCGCCGAGTTGCGATCGTAGCGGCGCGGCGAGAAAACCAGCGGAACCGGCGATCGACGCTCCTGTTCGTGCATGCCGTAAACGAAACCGAAGGCGTAGAATTTCTCGCCGATGAAGACGCCCGGCGTGCAGGCTACGCTCAGGTCGGCCATGCGCGGGGGCGCATTGGCCGCATCCTCCCATCGCCACCAGTATTGCGACTGGGCCGTGCCGACCGTCACCCAGCCATCGGGCGAAATCCCCAGGCTGGAAATGACCGGCAGCGCGCCAAGCCGGCGGCGCAATAAGAACTGGTTCTCCACGGGATCCCACTGAGCCAGCCAACAGGCGTCGCCCGCGCTGGTAGCCACGACCAGCGGCGTGGGACTTTGTCGCGGGATGGGTAGCGCAGCGACCTGCGTGATCTCGTCGAGTTCGTGAGCCCAGCGGCACACGATCCCCGGCGCTCCTTGCGCCTCCCGGTCCAGTCGCGCCAGGTAGCCGTAGTGACCCGAGTCCCACAGGGCGTCGGCGGCCAAACTCAGTCGGCCGCGGAAGGCAGTTGGCTGGGCGGGCGTGGGGGTGACGGCCGCCGGAAACCGGCCGCCAGCAGGCCGGGCGTGCAAATCGCACGCCAGAATACCGCTTTCCAACGTCGCGCCGCGCAGCTGCCCACCGAGATAAACGATCCTGCGCTGGGGCTCCCAGGCCAGGCCCGCCGCG
>Ga0209101_1002147_pt1 | contig 13386 bp, 9 predicted proteins | sample ConPoolayeCmetaG_FD_185481 | JGI IMG/M metagenome (GOLD analysis project Ga0209101, IMG submission 185481) | Hot spring microbial mat communities from California, USA to study Microbial Dark Matter (Phase II) - Cone Pool mat layer C metaG... ... | reverse complement strand
GGATGGCACCGTGCAGACCAAGAAGAAGAAGAAAGGCGACAAGCCGGGCAAGGTGACGCTGAACGTGCTGGCGAAGGCGCCCAAGGGGACGAAGCCGCGGGCGGACACGGACACGTTCCAGTTCGTCTGCCAGCCGCGGACGACCGACTGCCCGCCTCCGACCACCACGACAACGACGACACCGACAACGACAACGACAACTATCCCTGGCGTGCCGCTCGACCTGGATTTCGTGGTCACGACGCCAGGCGGAACCTGTGGCGACATCCGTGGGACCGATGACGGAGTCATCCGCACCCTGACGTGCGGCGGGCTGAACATCGGCGGTGGGCAGTCGACCGTGCTCGAGGGCCCGGTTCCGGCGGGCTCGACCAGCCGCTTCCGCCTGCAGTGTCCGAACGGCGATGCGGACTGCCCCGACAGCACCTGCACCATCGGCCCGGTTCCCGCCGTGAGCGGGCTCGTCGATTGCAGCGACACGGGCTGCCGTTTCGGGACGCCGCTCCCGATCGAGAATGGCGGCTTGTCGACCTGCGTGCTGAACACCTTCGCCGAGCCCGTGTCGGGAACCATGGATCTCGCCACGGGGACCACGGCCGATCTGTCGGTCTCGCTCAACTCCGAGATCTTCCTGGTCGGCGGGACGTACGGTGATACGCTTTGTCCGCCGTGCGTGGATGGAAGCGGCAACCCGGTCAACGGCTCGCCCGAGGCGCCGGCAACGGGAACGTGCCTCAACGGGCGCAACGAGGACCAGGCATGTACCTCGACGAACCCGCAGGGCCTGACGAAAGATTGCCTCCCTGGCAAGCAGCCATGCGACCCGGTGACGGGCGAGTGCGCCGACGGAGTGTTGGCCCTCGGCTCGATCCCGGTGAACTTGACGCCGCTTGGCACGGGATCGGTGACGCTGGCGGATCAGGCGGGGCGCATGTGCAGCAGCGTGGGGCAAAGCGCGGCGACACAGGGCTGTTTCGGGAGCTCGGTCACGAGCCGAGAGAACAAGCTCTGTGCCAAGATCACCGAGCAGGGCGCGCCGGCGGGGCGCATCTGCAAGAACGACCCGCTTCCCGTCAAGCTGGCCTCGGTGTTCTGTATCCCGGCGACCTCGTCGCCGCTTGTCAACGGTGCGGCGAACCTGCCGGGGCCCGGCGCGACGACGCTCGTCGGCACCCTGACCCTGCGCACGCCCACCCCGTGACGCCCAGGTGCCGAGGCTGAGCGGCCCCGTGCGCCTGAAGGGGGGGCCGGCCGGGACGGCCGGCCCCCTCGCACGTCGTGCTACTTGACCTCGATGATCACGTAGTCGTTGTCCACCTCGTTCTGCGCATCGCGAGCGACGAGGTCGACTCGGTAGGCCCCCGGCGTCGTGAAGGTGTGTGTCGGGTTACGCTCGGTCACCTCCGGAGTTCCGTCGCCGAAGTTCCAGATGAACTTGTACGGGGGAACCCCGCCCTTGACCTCGGATTTGAAGCGCAGAGTGAGCGGAGCGGCACCCTCGTCCGCTTCGACGTCCGCGACGACCAGAAAGGGGAAGATGTCCTGTCCCTGGTCTGGACGAAGCTGCACCGGGGGAGCCGTGGGCTGCGGGGTGCTGGGCGCCTCCGAGCCGGCCGTTGTCGGCGGAGCGGGGCGAGTGGCGACCGCCGCCGGTTCCTCGCCTCCGCAGCCACTCAGCCAAGCGCCGGCGACAAGGCTGGCGATCGACAGACACACCGATTTCCGCATCACGAGATCCTCCTGGCGTGCGCATAGGGATGTCGAATGCACGCGGGCGGGATGTTCCCAGAGCCGTCTCCGGGTGTCAATTTCTCGGGGCTTCCCGCCCCGCCGATGAGCGCCGGGCGGCGTGCAGCGCACCGCGCGACCGGGGTCGCACTCGCCGTGCTGGTGGCGTCGTTGCCGCTCGGGGTGGCCTGGTGGGTCAATGGCGGCGCCCTCGATGGTGCGCCCCTGCTGGACGACGCCTACATCTACGTGGCGGCGGCCAGAACGCTTCGCGAGACCGGCCGGCTCGCGGTGTCTCCGCACCACGAGACGCTCGCGGGCCTGACCTCGCCCCTCTACGCGGTCCTGCTCGCCGCGGGAGGCACGGCCCTCGCCCCCGGGCGCCTGGCGCGGGCGACGAGCCTCGCCTCGAGCGTGGCGGCGACGCTGGCCTTGCTGGCGCTCCTGCGGGCGATGGGGGCCAGCCGCCCGGCCGCGCTGCTGGCGACGCTCGTGCTGGCGGGCTCCGGTACCCTGGCCATGCACGCGCTGAGCGGCATGGAGACGACGCTCGCGGTGGCGGTGCTGCTCGCATGTTGTCTTGCCTGGATGCGGGCCGGGCCAGGGTGGCTGAGTGGGGGGCTCGCCGCGCTGCTCGCGGCGCTTCGCCCCGACGGGGCGATGCTCGCCGCGGCGCTCGTCGTCGCGACCCTGCTGCAGCTCGCGTGGCAACCCCCGTTCTCCTGGCGAGCCGAAAGCGCGAGGCTCGGCCGGTTTCTGACCCCGCTCGCGCTGGTGGCTCTCGCGCAAACGGGGCTTTTCGCCCTGTACCTCGGCCGACCGATGGCCAACTCCATCACCGCCCGCATGCTCCTCTACTGCTGGGAGACTCGCTCCGTCGGGGAACGGCTCGGGATCGCCGTCCGCGATCTCTGGACGCTCGTTGGCGAGGCGCCGATCACCTTGCCCCTGGCCCTGCTCGCGCTGATCCCAGAGAGCGGAGGCGAAGGCGTGCGCCAGCAGCGACGGCGTCGTGTGGTCACGGCGCTTGCGCTGGTCGTCGCGGGCTATGTCGGGGTCTTCGTCCTTCGCGGCGTGCCGCCGGATTATCAGTTCTGGCGGTACGCGATGCCGCTCTACGCAGCCCTTGTCGTCCTGACGGGCATCGGCCTTTCGCGTGCGATCCGCGGGGTGGCGCAGGGATCGCGGTGGACGAGGTTAGCGACCGTGGCGATGCTCCTCGGCCTGGTGCTCGCCAGCGTGCGGGGGCAGGGCGAACGCCTGACCATGGCTCGCGACTGGGTGCGGACCTTCCGCTGGATCAATCGCGGTTACCAGGAGACCTTGCATCACGTTGGCCGGCTCGCGGCCGCCGGCGAGCGGATCGGGGTCTCCGATATCGGCCAGGCGTTGTGCGTGCTCCACCAACCGGTGGTCGATCTGGCTGGTCTTACGAATCCCGAGATCGAGCGATACCTTGTGGATGCGGCCACCGGCCGCTGCCTCGCCCCGGAACGGCGCGACCTCTCCGAGATCCCCGCGCGGCTAGGCCTGCACTACGTGGTGCTCGGCGCGCCATGGTGGGACGGTTTCCTCGGCACGATCCTGCCCCGGGGTGCGCGCCCGCTCGAGGGCAGCGCGGCTCCCGCCAGGCTCTTTCGGGTGCGCGGCCCGGGATGACATTTCCGTTGACAATCCCGAGAGTTTTTCGTTACTTGGCCGTAAAAATCGCTTGACCACCGGATGTCGATTCTGCGACATGCGGCCGCATGGATGTCGCGCGTCCCTCGCCGCTCTGTGGCTGGTTGCTCCTGGTGTTGCTGCTGCTGCCCCTCATGTGGCCGGCTGCCGGCCGGGCGGCGCTGTCGGCCGAGGAGGCGCGATGTCGTAGGCGCGTGGCGAAGGAGGGCCGGGCGCTGGTGCTCAACGTCGAAAGGGCGCTCGGCCGCTGTCGCGATCGGATCAGTAAGGGACTGCTCTCGCCGAGCACCGACTGCACGCTCGAGCCGACGACGGCGAGCAAGCTGAGCAGAGCCGAGGCGCGGGTCAACGCGCGTATCCCTGTGGCGTGCCCGGATAGCGTGGTGGCCGGCCTCCCGTTCGGGGGAGACTGTGCCGGGAGCACCACCGGTGCCCAGCTGGCGAGCTGTCTGATCGATACCCATCGCGATCTTGCGTACGACGTGATCGACACCGCGTACGGGACGCCGGGCGCGCTGGCGCCGGATGCGCAGCGTTGCCAGGCGTCGATCGCCCGCGAAACGCGGGGGTACTTCAACAAGCGGCACAAGCTGATCGCTGCCTGCAAGACCAAGGTGCAGACGGGGCTCCTGCCCCCGACCACCGACTGCGCCGCGTCGGTGGCGGCCCAAGTGGCCGCGCTGAGCACCAAGAGCACGGCCCGGCTGAGCACGCGCTGTCCGAGTCTCGCCGGCCTGAGCTTCGGTGCGCCGTGTACGGGCACGAGCACGGTGTCCGCGCTGAGCGGCTGTCTCCTCTGTGGCTTCGGCTATCGCTACGACGAGCTGATCGCGGTCGAGTACGGCTCGGGCGCGAGCGGCACCACCGCGACGGCCGTGCAGATCACGAACCCGACGACCCAATGCGTGAAGGGCCCGCTCAGTCGCTGCCGCACGGGGGACTACCTGCTGGCCAACGATCGGATCCGGGTCGTGATCCAGGACATTCAGCGGAACCTGTTCGGCATCGGGCAATTCGGTGGCCAGATCATCGACGCCGATCTGGTACGCGTCGGCATGGATCCCGATCGCGATCACTTCGAGGAGTGGTCGACTTCGCTCAACATCGAGAACACGGCTCATTACACCACCGTGCAGATCGTCAACGATGGAAGCGACGGCCGGGCCGCCGTGATCCGGGCCACGGGGGTCGACGATCTCCTCGACTTTCTCAATCCGAGCACCGTGGTGGCGTCCTTCGGCTTCCCCTTCCCACCGGCGGCCAACGATACCGACCTGCCCGTCGACGTGGTGACCGACTACATCCTCGAGCCCGGACGCAACTGGGTGCGGGTCGAGACCACGGTGAAGAACCAGGGCGCGACGCCGCTCAGCATCTTCTTCGGCGAGTTCCTGAACGGCTCGGGCCAGGTGCAGCAGTTCCAGGGGGCGTACGGCTTCGGCGAGCCGCTGGTGACCCAGGCCTGTCCCGCGACGGCAGCGAATCGCTGCAACGTCATCGCCTACGCCGGCGTGCAGGACGGCGCCGGCGTGTCGTACGGCTACACGAACGAGGTCCCCTCGACCACGGCCTTCTCGACCTCGGGGGTGGCGGTGCCGCTCATCGGGACCAACGTCGTCCTGGCCTTGATCGGGGCCGCCAGCCCGCCCTGGACGATGGCGGCCAGCGGATCCCCGGGCGACGCGCTCACCTTCACCCGCTACTTCTTCGTCGGCGACGGGTCGGTGTCGTCGATTCACGATGCGCGCAACACGGCCCTGTGCCTCGAAACGGGGCGGCTCGAGGGCACGGTGACCGCCGGGGGATCGCCTGCGGCCGGAATCCAGGTGACGATCCTCGGGGAGAGCGCTGACGGGCCGAGCGGTCTTGCCCGCAACGTCGTGACGCAGGCGCTGACGGACGCGACGGGCAAGTACGCCCTGACGTTGCCGCCCGGGACGTATACCGTTGCGGCGAATCGCGAGGGATGGCCCTACGAAGGCGGCGGATCCGCTCCGCTGGAGCACACGGTCCTCGTCAAGGCGAGCGCGACCACGGTGCGCAACATGGCCTTGCCCGCGACGAGCACGCTGGTCGTGAACCTGGTCGACGAGAGCAGCACGCCGATCCCGGGCAAGGTCAGCGTGGTGGGCTTCGATCCCAGCAGCGATCCGCGCAACACGCAGAATATCTTCGGGCTCATCAACGTGAACACCGGCTGGTTCAACGATTATGGGCCGGAGTCGCAGCCCTTCGGCCTCGCGCGGACGGTGTTCTTCGACCAAGGCGGCACGAGCGGCCCGGTCGAGGTGGAGCCCGGGAGCTACCGGGTTGTCGTCTCACGCGGCCCCGAGTACTCGATCGCGACGCAGGACGTGACCCTCGCCCCGAGCGCGACGACGACCGTCAACGCTCAGATCGGACGCGTGGTCGATTCGACGGGGTTCATCGCCGGCGACTTCCACGTGCACTCCATCGAGAGTCCCGACAGCAAGGTCTCCCGGCGTGACCGGGTCGTCACCATGCTCGCCGAGGGCGTCGACTTCTTCACGCCCTCGGATCACGACATGCGCACCGACTTCCAGCCGGACATTCTCGCCCTCGGGGCGGGGAGCCTCATTTCCTCGGCCACGAGCGGCGAGATCACCTCCTTCGATTACGGCCACTTCAACGCCTGGCCGATGACGATCGATCCCTCGCAGGTGAACGGCGGCAGCGTCGATCACGGCGGGGCGGCGCCCGCAGGCCAGGATTTCCCCTCGTTCGGCAACTACAGTCTCACGCCCGCGCAGATCATCGCGGCGGCGGCAAGCGATCCCGGAACCAACACCATCCAGGTGAACCACATCCACAGTTTCTTCGGGATCGATGGCAACTCCGGCCTGGCCATCGATACCGGCGTCGTCCCGCCGCAGTCGGCCGTCCCGGGCGCCGCGCGCCGGCTGGACCCGGCAGTGAGCAACTACTTCGACGACTCCTTCACGGCCCTCGAGGTGTGGATCGGGGACGACCGGCCGCAGGTGTACACCAACTTCCTTGGCCAGAACGCGGGCGACTGGTTCAACCTGCTCAATCAGGGGATCGTGCGCACTGGCGTCGCTGACTCCGACACCCACGTCAAGGTGGTCACCCAGGCGGGCATTCCGCGGACGATGGTGGCCTCGCCGACCGATGCGCCGGGCGGGCTCGCGGCCATCGCCGACACCCTTGCGGGCAATGTCAATGCGGGGCGGGCCTTCGGAACGAATGCGCCCTTCGTTCGTGTGCAGTCCTACGCCGCGTCGACCGGGCAGACGGGGGGACTCGAGCTGGGGCTGCCGACGACCATCGCCACGACCGATGGCGCGGTGGACATCCAAGTCGATATCCAGAGCCCTATCTGGGCCGAGTTCGACACGGTCGAGTATTACGTGAACTCGACCACGACGCGGTCGTCGTCGGTCAAGGAATCCGGAGCGGGCCCGGTGACGGTCTACCGCTACGCCATCACGCCGGACTACGTGCAGGCGGTAACGCCCACGCCCGTCGTGGTGCATCCCTTCCCGGGAGGCCAGCGCCTCCAGGCCTCGACCACGCTGAGCCTGACGGGGCTGACCGAGGATATCTGGGTGGTGGTCATGGTGAAGGGCACCGACGGGGTGTCGCGTCCGCTGTTCCCGGTCGTGCCGAACAGCCTCAAGAAGAGCACCAACACGACGCTTGCGCAGCTCATCGACGGCAACCTGGGCGAGGACGGCATGACCGCGCTCGCCTTCACCAATCCGCTGTTCGTCGATGTCGATGGCGGCGGCTGGACGGCCCCCGGCCTGCAGATCAACCCCTGAGCTCCAGGCTGCGCATCCTCGAAGGAGGGCTGCTCGCGACCCTCGCCGTCGCGCTCGCTGCGGCGGCGGGGGTGCCGAGCCTGCCGGCGCTCCTCGCCCGCTCCCGGCTCGTCCTGGTGGGAACGGTCACCTCCGTCGAGAGTTACGAGGCCGGCCTGCTTGCGGTAGCGCGGGTACGACCTGACGAGCTGCTCAAAGGCAGCCACGAGGGCGAGATCGCGGTCGTCGAACGCCACGATCTGCCGTCGGCGCCCGATCTGCTCCAGACCGGTGATCGGGTCGTGCTCTTTCTCGAGCCGGCCCGGCGGAGCTCCTCGCTCCTGCGGGCACTTCCCGAGGGCAGGTACTTCGAGCCCACGGAAGGGCGGCATGGGGCGATTCGCGGATCGGCGCCTGAAGTGAACGAGGTGGCCGACATCGTGCGGCGCCTGGTCGCAGCCAGCAGAGCGCCCGAGCCCGACATCGTCCGGCGTCGCGCGCAGGAGCGGGCGCTCGTCTTTGCGCAGATCGGGGCCAGGCATCCGGCGCTGGTCGCCGACGGTGCGGCGGCACTCGGGGAGCTCTCAGAGCTGGCGGCGACGCTCGAGCCCGCAGAGCAGCGGACGCTCACGGCAGCGCTGGCGCGCACCGACCTGCCGGCCTGGGTTCGCATGCGACTGCTGGAGAGCATCGGCAATGCCGGTCTCGTCGCGCTGGTGCCGGCGATTCAGGCTCTGCCGGATCCGGACGCCCAGGTGCTCGAGGCCTCCTGGGACGCGCTCCGGCGGCTCGGCGAGCCGCCGCGGAGCCGCGAGCTGCAAAGACGCCTCGCGAGCGCGGATCCAACCATCCGGGAAGCCGCGGTCCGGGCGCTCGCCCTGACGAGAGAGCCTGGAACCGTCCGCCAGATCGAGCGGGTGGCTCTCGAGGACCGGGAGCAAGCGGTGCGGACGGCAGCCGCCGAGGCGCTGGGGAAGGCCGATGCGAGGGAGGCGGTGCCCGCGCTCGAACGGATCTTCCCCCGGGCGGACTGGCCGGCGCGTCAGGCTGCCGGTCGCGCCCTCCTCGCCCTCGGCGGGCGATCCGCGCAAGAGGCCCTGGGCAGGCTGGTCTTTCGCGGCGAGCGCGAGACCGAGATCTATGCCCTTACCCTCCTGCTGGTGAGCGGCATCTCGCAAGACGATCCCCTCCTCGAGCAGATTCGCACGACACACCCCGACGAGCAGGTCCGCCACGTGGCCAGCGAGGGGTTTCCGCGTCACGAGCATTGAATGCGCTGTCTCGTCCTCGGGCTTGCAACCGTCCTTTTCGCCGCGTCCTCCCTGGCCCATCCACCACCACGGGGGACCCAGCGGGAGATCGTGCGGCTGACGGGAAACAAGGTCGACGGCGAGCCCGCTGGCTCATCCCTCGTCCTGGTGGTGCTCGGACGCGAGTACCGGTTCGCGCCCGGCGAATTCCGCGTGTTTGGCTTCGAGGACCTGGAGCAGGGCCCGCCTCGAGGTGGGCGGTTCGTGCTGCAGGGCCCACGGGATGTCCTGCAGCGCTTCGCAGCCGCGCGTGCGGACCAGCGAGTGTCCGTGCTGGCTGAACGCCGGACGGCTGGGGGGGACCTCTTCGTGCTAGCGCTGGACCTGTGCCCCGAGCAATGAACAGTCAGGCTTGACTGTTTGTTTTAGGCTCGGTAAGAGCCGCGGCCGTGGCTGCACCGACCTTGTCCGCTATACGCCGGACCCAGGCTGCGCGCACCGCGTCCACACGTGCGCGGCTGCTCGATGCCACCATCGAGTGCCTCGACGAGCTTGGCTACGCGCGCACGACCACGCCGGAGATCGCCCGGCGTGCCGGGGTGTCGCGCGGGGCGCAGCTGCATCACTTCCCGACCAAGGCGGCCCTGGTTGCGGCAGCGGTCGAGCACCTCTTTCGCCGCCGGGTGGCCGAGTTCCTCTCGGCCTTCGCCGCCGTACCCCCCGGCGCGGACCGGCTCGCTGCCGCCCTCGATATCCTCTGGCAGCTCGTGTCCGGCCGGTCGTTCCATGCCTGGCTCGAGCTGCTGGTGGCCTCGCGCACGGATCCCGAGCTGCGCGCCCTGATGGCAGGCGTGGCCGGCCGCAGCATCGAGACCATCGAGCACACCTTTCGCGAGCTGTTCGCGCCAGCAGGTGACGACGACGCCTACTACACCATCGCCCCGCGTTTTGCCTTCACGCTTCTCGAGGGGCTTGCCCTGCAGCAGATCGTGCTCGGCAGCACGCGCCCGGCGGAGCCGCTCCTCGAGGCCTTGAAGGCGATTGCCGCGCTGACGATGCCGCAGGAGGCCCGGGCACTGTCGCCGGCCCCGGACGCAGGAGGAACCAACCCATGCCAACGCCCACAGGACTGACGCTCGGGGAGCACTACGAAGTCCCCGAAGAAGAGCGCCCGACCGCCGCAGGGCGCGAGGAAACGTACGCGGACCTGCTGCGCCGCCTGAGCCACCAGTCGGTGGTCAAGCACTTCGATGCCTACGCGGACATCGACTGGGATGCGCCCGAGATGCGCATCGACCCCGACGACCCCCGCTGGGCGCTCTCGAGCGACGACGTGCTCGGCGCGACCTCCTGGTACCGCAGCCAGCCGCCCGGGGTGCAGTCGCGGATCGGCCTGCACATGCTGGCCACGTTCATGAAGATCGGGCTGCAGTTCGAGAACGTGCTCCAGCGCGGCCTGCTCGAGTTCGCGCTGCGCCTGCCGAACGGCGCACCGGAGTTCCGGTATGCCTATCACGAGATCATCGAGGAGGCGCAGCACTCCCTGATGTTCCAGGAGTTTGTCAATCGCACGGGCTTCGATATTCCGGGGCTTGGCTGGTGGCAGCGGCTCGGGTCGCGCCAGGTGATCCGCTTCGGCCGGACCTTCCCCGAGCTGTTTTTCGTCTTCGTGCTCGGAGGCGAGGATCCCATCGACCATGTGCAGCGGAGGGCGCTGCGTAACCGGCGCGACATCCCCCCCGCGCTCCGCCGGGTGATGCAGATCCACGTGACCGAGGAAGCCCGCCATCTCTGCTTCGCGCGCCAGTATCTCCGCCAGCACGTCCCGGCCCTCGGGCCGGTACGGCGCTTCATTCTCTCCTGCCGCGCGCCATTCATTCTGGCCGTGATGTCGCAGCTCATGATGCGCCCGTCGGCGCAGATCATCCGCACCTATGGCATTCCACGCGCCGTGGTGCGGGAGGCCTATACGAACAACCCCGTCCATCGCGAGCGTACGCTCGAGGCGCTGGCCAAGGTGCGGACGCTCCTCGCCGAGCTCGGTCTGGTGACGCCCGCCGCGCAGCGGCTCTGGCAGGTTCTCGGCATCTGGGGGCCAGCGGCCGGGCCGCAGCTCGCCGCCGCATGAGTCCCATGGATCCCGGCGCCGTGGACCAGGCGGCGGTGGCTGCGCGGTGGTGCGCCCGAGGGTTCTCGTGCGGGCTGTGGACCGATCCGCCCGGCCAGGTGTGGGCCAACTACGTGCACGACGTGGACGAGCTGGTGATGGTCGTGGAGGGCGAGGTGGAGTTCGAGATCGAGGGCCGCTGCCATCGTCCCTCGCCGGGCGAGGAGCTGCTGATCCCGGCCAGAGCACGCCACACCGTGCGGAACGTCGGTCGGACCGAGTCGCGCTGGCTGTACGGCTACGCGCACTCCTGAGGCAGCAGTCGCGAGCGGTTGACATCCAGGGGCTCGCGCGCCACAGTCCCATCATCCCATCGGGATAAGCGGATAATTGGCCACCCTGAGCGATACCATCGACCTGCTGCACCTGTTCGGGGATGCGACGCGGCTGCGGCTGCTGGCGCTGTTGGCCCGGCACGAGCTCACGGTCGCCGAGCTGACCACGGTGCTCGACCTCGCCCAGTCCCGCATCTCGACGCATCTCGGACGCCTGCGCGAGGCCGGCCTGGTGCGGGATCGGCGGCAGGGGGCGTCGACGGCGTACACGCTGAATGCCGAGGTCATGCCGGCCGAGGCCCGGGCGCTATGGCGGATGCTCGAGCAGGAGGTGGACGACGCGGTGCTCGCCTCGGATGCGGCTCGCGCGGAGGCGCTCGTTCGCACGCGCGAACAGGCGGCGGCGTGGCCGGACGCCGTGGCCGGGCAGATGGAACGGCACTATTCGCCGGGGCGGACCTGGGAGGCCCTGGCGCGCGGGCTGCTGGGACTGGTCCGTCTCGGCGACGTCCTCGATGGAGGCGCGGGCGACGGCGCGGTCGCGCAGTTGATCGCGCCCCGGGCGCGCTCCGTGACCTGTCTGGACCGACGCTGGCGGCTGGTGGAGGCAGCGCGGGCGCGCGTGCGCGCGCTGCCGAATGTCCGGTGCATTCGCGGCGACCTGCACGACATTCCTGCGGCGGGCGCGCACTTCGACCAGGTGCTGCTCTTCCATGTCCTGGCATCGGTGAGCGACCCCGCACGCGTGCTGCGCGAGGTCCATCGGGTGCTGCGGCCGGGGGGCACCCTCGCGCTCGTCACGCTGGCCGCCCACGACCACGCCGAAACCACCGCGCGCTATGGTCACCTGCACGCGGGCTTCGCGCCCGAGGGACTGCGCGCTCTGCTGGTCAAGGCCGGCTTCGCGGTCGAGTCGTGCGAGGTCACGAGCCGCGAGCGGCGTCCTCCCTACTTCGAGGTCATGACCGCGATGGCCCACCGCCCGACCCGGACTCGACAAGGAGGGCACTGACGCATGGCACGCCCCGACACCGAAGGCCAGCTTCGGGCGCTCCTCGCAGAGCGGATCCTCGTGCTCGATGGCGCCATGGGCACGATGATCCAGCGCCACGGCCTGAGCGAGGACGACTTCCGGGGGGCGCGATTCCGCGACCACCCCTGCCAGCTGCGGGGCGACAACGATGTCCTCGTCCTGACCCGTCCCGACATCGTGCGCGGCATTCACGAGGCCTACCTCGAAGCCGGGGCCGACATCGTCGAGACGAACACCTTCAACAGCACGGCCATCGCCCAGGCGGACTACGGCCTCGAGGCCGTGGTCTACGAGCTGAATGTCGCCGCGGCCCGGCTGGCGCGCGAGGCGGCGGCGCGCTGGACGGCGCGCACGCCCGATCGGCCGCGCTTCGTCGCGGGCGCGATCGGCCCGACCAACCGGACCCTGTCCATCTCGCCGGACGTGAACGATCCGACGTTCCGGGCCGTCACCTTCGATCAGGTCCGGGCCGCGTACAGCGAGCAGGTCGCGGGCCTGCTCGACGGCGGGGTCGATCTCCTGCTCGTCGAGACCGTCTTCGACACCCTCAACGCCAAGGCGGCCCTCTTCGCCATCGAAGAGGCCTTCGAGGCACGCGGCCTTCGCGTGCCGGTGATCGTCTCGGTGACGATCACCGACCGCTCGGGGCGTACGCTGAGCGGGCAGACCGTGGAGGCCTTCCACACGGCCATTGCGCATGCGCGGCCGCTCAGCGTCGGCATCAACTGCGCCCTCGGCGCTCGCGAGATGCGGCCGCACCTGGCCGAGCTGTCGGCGCTCTCCCCCTTCTTCGTCACCTGCTATCCCAACGCGGGGCTGCCCAACGCCTTCGGCGCCTACGACGAGACGGCCGAGGAGACCGCGGCGCTGCTGCGCGAGTTCGCCGAGGCGGGGCTGCTGAACCTCGTCGGGGGGTGTTGCGGCACGACGCCCGAGCACATCCGCGCCGTGGCGTCGGCGGTCGGTGGGCTCGCGCCGCGCCGCCCGCCCGCTCCCGATGGCTTCGCCCGCTTCAGCGGTCTCGAGGTCCTGACCATCCGGCCCGAGACGAGCTTCCTCCTGATCGGCGAGCGCACCAACGTCACCGGATCGGCGCGCTTTGCCAGCCTGGTGAAGGCTGGGGACTGGACGGGCGCACTGGCCGTCGCGGTCGAGCAGGTGCGCGGCGGAGCCAACATGCTCGACGTGAACATGGACGAGGCCATGCTGGACGGCGAGCGGGCGATGACAACCTTCCTCAACCTGCTCGCCACCGAGCCAGAAGTGGCCCGCGTGCCCCTCGTCATCGACTCCTCGAAGTGGTCCGTGATCGAGGCCGGGCTCAAGTGCGTGCAGGGAAAGCCCATCGTCAACTCGCTCAGCCTGAAGGAAGGAGAGGACGATTTCCTGGCCAAGGCCAGGCGCGTGCGTCGCTACGGGGCGGGCATCGTGGTCATGGCCTTCGACGAGCAGGGTCAGGCGGACACCACGC
>Ga0209101_1002145_pt1 | contig 13400 bp, 9 predicted proteins | sample ConPoolayeCmetaG_FD_185481 | JGI IMG/M metagenome (GOLD analysis project Ga0209101, IMG submission 185481) | Hot spring microbial mat communities from California, USA to study Microbial Dark Matter (Phase II) - Cone Pool mat layer C metaG... ... | reverse complement strand
GAGCCAGGCCAGCACGTCGGCGAACTCCTCCTCGAGGTTGGCGCGGTCCTGGCTGTTGAGGGCCGTGGCCAGCTCGCCGACTTCCTCGATGAACCAGAGGAAGGTGCGGGGCGTGCCACGGGCGCGGTCGACCGACTCGTAGCGGTCGCGGATGTGCTGCTGAAACTCGGCGATGCGCAGCGTCTGGGGTTCCATGGGGCGCATTGTCCACGGCGGCGGTCGGCGCGGCAACCGCGCGCCGGCGCGTGGAGGAGGGCCCTCGGCCACTGGGCAATGCGTGGTGAGTTAAACGCCGGATGGCCAGCGGCGAAGACGAGAACAGGGCATGCGCCAAGAATCCACCTCTGTCCTGCGATGGCGGAGGTCCGCACGGCCGCGCATGTGCCGATTACCAGACGTTTGCGGCGCCACAACAGAAAGCTAACTGGCGCCTGTAGACAAGCGACGGCGACGCCGAATAATGATGGGCGGCTCGGCGGTCCCGCCGGTGCGGATCGCAGATGTGCGGAGCGCACCGAACCGCGGCGGAACCGTCCGCGCGCCCATGTCACGGAACGCCTATGATGGCCCTGCTCGCCAGCGAATCGTTTGTGGGGCTGCGGACCTTCACCGCCGACGAGGTCATCTCGCGCTACGTTTTCACCTTTTACGCGGCCTACATCGTTGCCTTCCTGCTCACGCCGCTGATGCGCATGGTGGCCATCCACTATGACATCATTGACAAGCCGGACGGCACGAGAAAGGTGCACACCGCGCCGGTTGCCTACCTCGGCGGCGTGGCCGTGTTCATGGGCTGGCTGGCCGGCCTGACCATCAGCCAGTTCCTGCTGCTGCACCACATCGAACCCGACACCGAGCTGCCGAAGAACCTGGTGGTCAACTTCGGGATCGTGGTCGGAGCCTGCGTCATCGTTCTGCTGGGGATCTGGGACGACGTGATGGGGCTTAATCCCTGGCGGAAGATCGCCGGCCAGGTGTTTGCGGCGGTCTGCCTGCTGGCTACCGGCGTGGGCAGGACGGCCGCCTGGGTTTTCCTCAAGTACATTCTCATGCGGACCAGCCTGTGGCTGGGCTGGCCGGATCCCCAGGCCACAGCCGTGCTTCAGGAGCACTGGATCGTAGAGGTCTTCAGCATCCTCTTCGTCATCGGCATCGTCGTGGTATGCTGCAATGCCGCGAACCTCATGGACGGTCTGGATGGATTGTGCGGCGGGGTTACGGCGATCGTGGCGGCCGGTTTTCTGTTTCTGGCGGTGAATCTGGCCACGTCCAGCGGCGGGGTGAATGTGAACCTGGATGCGACGCGGGTTGTTCTTGGGCTGGCATTGCTGGGAGCGGTGCTGGCGTTTGTGCCCTTCAACTTCAATCCCGCATCCATTTTCATGGGCGACACGGGGAGCATGTTCCTGGGGTTCTGCTGCGCCACGATGATGATCCTGTTCGCATCGGACCCGGTCCACTTCAAGTGGTTCCTGGCATCCATGGTGATGTTCGCGCTGCCTCTGCTGGACACGGCCCTGGCGTTCGTGCGGCGATGGGTCAACCGACGTCCGCTTTTCGGGGCTGACCGCCATCACTTCCATCATCAGCTTGTGGCCCGCGGCTTCACCGTCAAGCAGACCGTGCTGATCAGTTACGGACTGGCCCTGGCGTGCGCACTGCTGGGCGCGGCCATCGTGTTCATCCGCACGCGCTATGCCGTGGGAATCTATCTGGTGGTCTTTGGTTCGGTGATCGTGGCGGTGTATAAGATGGGCATGGTCCACGAGCGGGTGCAGAGCGTGCCCCGCCAGCCGCTGGGCGCTGCCGCTGCCCAGGCCGCCGGCGATGTCGCGCCCGCCGGAGCTTTGGACGTCACCGAAGCCCGCCAGGTCGGTCAGGCCAGAGGCCAATAACGAGCGGCCAGCATCAGCCCGGTACCCCAAGCGGACGGGCGACGCGACCGATAGATGCTCGGGAACAGCGCCGCTTCCCCGGCTTTGTTCCTGCGCGTAGGATCAGGCGCCGCTTGGCCGCGGCGTCCACCCGGAGGACATAAAACCATGGACGTAGCAGTGGTTGGATGTGGCTATGTGGGGCTGGTTACAGCGACGTGTCTGGCGGCTATCGGACACTCTGTGCGCGGCATCGAGAAGGACGCCCGCAAGCTGGCGGCCCTCCAGGACGGACAATGCCCCATTTTCGAACCGGGCCTGGCCGACCTCATGCGCGAGCACTATGCCTCCGGTTCGCTTCAGTTCACCGGTCAGATCAAAGAAGCGCTGCGCGACGTGGAGGTGGTGTTCCTCGCCGTGGGCACGCCGCCCGGTCCCGACGGCGCTGTCGACATGAGCTATCTGAATGCCGCATCGCAGGAGGTCTGCGACGCCCTGGCGGAGCTTTCGCCGCAGTACATGGTCACGCTCGTGGTCAAGTCGACCGTTCCTGCCGGCACCAACCGCCGTATCGCTGCCTGTCTGCGCGATCTGAAGCAGGCCTGCGTCCAGGTCGTCTCCAATCCCGAGTTCCTGCGCGAGGGATCGGCCGTCCAGGATTTCCTCGAACCCGACCGCATCGTCATCGGCGGCGAGAGCCCCGAGGCTTTCCGCATCATGCGCCGGCTCTACGATCCCATCATCAAACGGGAGGAAAACTTCCTCACCATGAACTGGGAATCGGCCGAGCTGACCAAGTACGCGGCCAACGCCATGCTGGCGGCCCGGATTTCGTTCATGAATGAGATGACGATTCTCTGCGAATCCTACGGGGCGGACATCGAGGACATCCGCAAAGCGATCGGCACCGATTTCCGCATCGGACCGGCCTTCCTTCGTGCGGGGTGTGGCTATGGCGGCTCGTGTTTCCCCAAGGACGTGGCCGCTTTGGCGCACATCAGCCGCGCCATCGGCTACGAGAGCCTCTTCGTCAACGCCATCCAGACGGTCAACCGCAACCAGAAGCTGCGATTCGCCCGCAAGATTGTGGAGAAACTGGGCAGGCCCATTGAAGGAGCCACCATCGCCATCTGGGGATTGGCGTTCAAGGCCGATACCGACGACATCCGCGAGTCCCCCGCCATCGACGTCATCCGGTATCTTCTGGAAAAGGGCGCGCATCTGCGGGCCACCGATCCCAAGGCCATGGAGAACATGCGTCAGATCTTCAGGGACCAGGTACAGTGGGTTGCCGACCCCGTGAGTGCCGCCGCTGGCGCCGACGCCGTGGCGCTGCTCACGGACTGGCCGCAGTACAGCACGCTTCCGTTCCGCAAGATCGCGGCCACCATGAACCAGCCGATCATCTTCGACGGCCGCAATTGTCTGCATCGCGACGTGATGCGCGAGAACGGATTCGTCTATTACCCGATGGGCCGCCCCGCCCTGGAGAGCCCGCTGCGGCTGCGGCAAAAGGCATAATGTACTGCCGCGCCGCCGCAGTCCGTCGACGTGGCGACGTGCGGCGCCGCGTCCAATAAGCCTGGCGCAGCGCATTCGTTGCTCTTTCCCCAGCTTATTAAGTGATCCGCTCGACGCGACGATGAACAGGCGCGGCCGATGCCGCGCACGGATATGGACCGCGCCGGAGCACCAACCTCTCCGCCGTTGGCGCCGCCGACGTCTTTCTGGCGCCGATGGGCCATTCCCACCGGCCTTCAGGGCCGGCTGGTGCTCTGCTTCAGTCTCCTGCTGCTCGTCGCCCTCACCGCCAGTTTCTGGTCCTTCGCATCGAGGACGGCCGACACCGTTTCCGACATCCTTGGCGAGCAGGCACGGCAGATCGCCCAGACGCTGGCCATGGCCTCGGGACCGGCCTGCGAGGTCCAGGACGTCACCCAGCTCCAGCAACTCGGACGCGAACTGCTCAAGGGTCGCAACATCGTCCTGGTCGTCTATTATGACGCCGCCGGCGAACCCCTGGCCGTTGCCAGCCGCGATCCCGACATGTCGCTGGACGTCTGGCTGGCCGGCCCGGAACCACGGGCCAGCACCCCGCAGCTCATGCTGGTCCGTCGCCGGCATCTGCCTTCCCTGGGAGAGTACCTGCAGGTTACTGCGCCCGTGCTCGCCCAGCGTCAGTCGCCCGGCTGGGAGGGCCTGATTCAGGACGAACCGGCCGCGCTGTCGCTGCTGGGCTATCTCACGGTGGGCATCTCGCAGCACAATGAGCAGAAGCAGCTTCAGCGCGTCAGCGCTATCAGCATCCTCGTCGGCTGCATCATCTTTCTGCTAAGCCTGCCCCTGGCCGGCGGAATGGTCCACCGCGTCTTTCTGCCCATCCGGCAGCTCGTCGCGGCCGCCAACCGCATCGCCAGCGGAGAGTATGACGCGCACGTAGCCACCGACCGACCCGACGAGATCGGCCAGCTTGCCCGGTCGTTCAATGAGATGGTCCGGCGCATTCACCAGCACCAGCAGCAGCTCAAGATCGCCAATGAGCGGCTTGCCGAGGCCAACCGTGACCTGGAAGCCAAGGTGCGCCAGCGCACGGCGGAGCTGGAGGCCGCCAACCATAGGCTCTCGGCCGAGATCGCTGAGAAGGAGGACTTCCTGCGCGCCGTCTCGCACGACCTGAACGCTCCGCTGCGCAACATCAGCGGGATGGCCTCGATGCTGCTTCTGAAATGCCGCGACCGCTTCGACGACGACATCATCCACCGTCTGGAGCGCATCCGCCGCAACGTGGAGGTCGAGACCGACCTCATCGCCGAGCTGCTGGAACTGTCGCGCATCAAAACGCGGCGGCAACGGATGGAGACTGTGGCCATGGATGCGCTGGTGCACGACGTGGCGGCCCTTTTTGAGTCGGACTTGCGCCAACGAAACATCGCGCTGGAGATCCACGGCCCGCTGCCCAACCTTCATTGCGAGCGGGCCCGCCTCCGCCAGGTCTTTCAGAACCTCATCGACAATGCCATCAAGTACATGGGCGACGGACCGGTTCGCCGCATCGAGATCGGACACCGCATGCGCGATGAGGAGGTGGAGTTTTACGTCGCGGATACGGGCGTCGGGATCCACAGCGAGGACCTGACCCGCATCTTTTACGTATTCCGCCGCGGCCGCAATTCCACGGTGGCCGGCGTGCCCGGACGCGGCGTGGGTCTGGCCAGTGTCAAGAGCATCGTCGAAACGTACAATGGCCGCATCTGGGTGGAGAGCCAGCCGGGTCAGGGCAGCGTCTTCCGTTTCACGATCCATCGCCGGTTTGTGCCTGCCATGCAGGCGGCGATGGGCGAGGCGACCGTGGCGCCGGCGGCGCCGCTCTGAGAGGGCGGCCTCGGCGCTGCCGCTGCGCCCAACGTCTGGAGGAGAAATGTTCAGGCAAGAGGCACCCATGCCGATTCTGCTGGTCGACGATGACGCCGACTGCCGGCTGCTGCTTCGCGATGCTATCAGCGAGTGCGTCCCCAGCCGCATCTTTGAGGTGGCGGACGGCCAGTCGGCTCTCGATTTCGTCTTCCAGCGCGGGGCGTACCGCGATGCGCCTCGCCCGGCTCTGATCTACCTCGACATCGAGATGCCCGGTCTTTCCGGCCACGAGGTGCTGGCGCAGATCAAGAGGTCGCCGGCCCACCGCGACATTCCTGTTGTCATGATGACCGGTCTGGCCGACGAGGAGCACATACGCCGCGCTGCCCGCAACGGGGCCAACAGCTACACGCTTAAGCCTACCGATGCCCAGCAGCTCATGCGCACCGTGGCAGCCAGCACCAACTACTGGACGCGGATCCATCAACATCCGCGCCACTGCTGCGAGGCCGAGCTGTGCGCCTCATGACGGTTGTGACTTCTGCGGAAACTGGGCCGGGTTTTGGATTGCCGCCCGGCATATGTTAAGTCGTGATCGCAGGTGTTGCTCGCGAGTTATCTTGTGAAAGGTCCCAGCCCGTGCCCGCACTAAAGCTGCTCATCATCGAGGATGACGCTGACCAGCTCCAGCTCATGCGCGAGACGCTCGAAGATCACTTCGGCCCCGGCACCGTGACCAGCGCGCTGACTTTCCAGGAGGCGATGGCGATGGATCCGGCCGCCTTCGACCTGATCCTCTGCGACTATAACCTCCCCGACGGCAATGGCATGGACCTGCTGGACCGGATCGTCAGCCGCTGCTCCACGCCGGTGCTCATGGTCACCGGCGAGAACGTCGCCACCATCGCCGCCGAGGCCGTTCGCCGCGGCGCCAGCGACTACGTCGTCAAGTTCGGCGAATACCTGCTGACCCTCCCGCTGGTCGTTGAGAAGAACCTGAGCCTGGCCAAGATCAAGCGTGAGAACGAATCGCTGCGCCGGGAGCTGGAACAAGCTCTGGAAGCCCTGCGCGAGAAGAACGCCCAGTTGCGGCAGTCGCTGCGCCGGGTCCAGCAGATGGCCGCCACCGATCCGCTGACCGGGCTGTACAACCGGCGGCATTTCAGTCAGCTTCTCGAGCGGCTTTTCGCCGAAACCCAGCGCTACGAGAAAGACCTGTCCTGCGTGATGATCGATCTGGATGCGTACAAACAGATCAACGACAGTCTGGGGCATCAGATCGGCGACAGGCTGCTGGTCCTGGCCGGCAAGGTCATCCTGGCCAACATGCGGCGCATGGACGTGGCCGCCCGCTACGGCGGCGATGAATTCGTCCTGCTTCTGCCACACGCCGACGGCAACGAGGCCGCGGAGGTCGTGAATCGCATCCGCCGGCAGTACGCGCTGGCCTCAGCGCCGGTGATCGGACGGCCCGCGGGCGTAGGCATCTCCGCGGGCGTGGCCTGTTTGCGGGCCCATCGCCCGCCCCACGCCGATCAGCTTGTGGCCATGGCGGACGCCGCCCTGTACCGCGCCAAGGCGCAGGGGCGAGGCTGCACCGTGTTGTGGACTCGGCAAGGAGACGGCACCTGTGCCCGGCCCGTCGCGGGGACGGACCAGCCCGCCGCCCAGCCGCTGGCCGCGGCCGGCGGGCGCGGTACCTTTCCGGGCCCAAGCCCCGTCTCGGCAAAGCAGGACGAGAGCCGCTAGCATGGGCCGCAACGCCCCGCTGTCTTGCACGGGCGCGTGGCACTTTATGCGGCCTGCGGCCCGGAATCACGCCGGCGCACAACGTAGCATGGGCGTCTGGCGCGTCTCGCCCGTGCCCAACGACGTAGCGCCACCAACCGTAACACGCGCGTCTTCGCCCGTGCCCCCGACTTTTGCGGGCAGCTGGCTTTCGTGCGCGCTTCAGCGTGTGCCACGCCATCCTGGCTCCATCCCACGCAGAAACTGTCACACGCCCGTCCTGCACGCCATCGCACCGGCCGCACCGGCCGGCTTGCCATTTGGCGAATCCCGCGTACACTAAGTCACGGTTGCAGTGCCGATGCGGGCGTAATTCAGTGGCAGAATGCGGCCTTCCCAAGGCCGACGTCGTGGGTTCGAATCCCATCGCCCGCTTTCCCGCAAGTTACTTACGTTGGCGACATGCCTCCCCTATGGCCGGTTGTCGTGCCCCTACCACCGCTCATACCGTCGCCAGGTGGCCGCACTGTCGGTCTCATTGTCAGGTGGCAGGCCGTTCTCAGTCGGTACTTCGTTTCGCACCCGGCCGAGAATATCCATGATCGCCAGCGTGCGCTCGCCACTGTGCTTCGTGATGGCCACCAGCAGGTGCCCGTCGGGCGTCCAGTCGCAGAAGGACACACTCGGAAACTCGGCGCCGAGGATCTCCGGCGGCCGTGTCGATGGATCGCTCAAGTTCTTCCAGGCGACATACTTGGCCGATACCGGCCCCGGCTGGCGCGCGCGCGTCCAGGCCACCCGCTCGCCCATCCAGTCCACGCGCGGGCCGTAGTCGACGATGTTGTTGGCCGGGTCCTCCCAGACCGTCTTCATCTTGTGCCATTCCTTGCCGCGGATGACGATGTCGGCCATCGGAGTCCAGAGCACCTCCGGCTCGGAGAGCAGAAACGCCGCGGGCGCCAGCAGGTGTGGCTCATACTGGGCGGCGATCTGACCATAGGGCACGCCCATGTCGCGCAGGGGCTTCCACCGCTCGGCCACGCCCGTGCGCAGGCTCACCTTCCACATTTCGTTGTACCAGCCAAACCAGCGCGTGCCGACCAGCGTCTCATCGTCGATCCAGGTTGGCTCGCTCACGCCCTCGATGATTCGGGTGCGGCGCGTGGCGACGTGGACCACCACGACCTTGCCTGTCGTATCCGCGTATGCCAAGTGGTCGCCCCGCGGCGACCAGCGCACCCAACCGGCGTAGCCGCGGATGGGGCTGACCAGAAGCTGATGCCGTCCGCTCGGATCGCAAATCCACACCCCGCCGCGCTGGTCCATGTAGGCGATGGGGCACACCAGCACCAGGGCGCGCCTCCGTACCTGGCTCAGCGCCGGCAGCAGCAGCGCCATCAGCAGTCCGATGATGGCCAGCACCACCAGCAGCTCCACCAGGCTGAAGGCGCGGCGGTATGGCCGCACATCGGATAACCGAGCGCCGAGTCGAATCATCGCCAACCTCCTTCCGCTACCGGTACGTCAGCACCTGCGCTTCCTCGCCCAGGACCAGCAACTCCTGCCGACCGTCACCGTCCATGTCCAGGACGTGCACAATCAGCGACGAGCAAGCACGCCACATCGATCCTACGACCTGCTCTGCCAGCACCTTGAACTGCGGCGTGGCCACAATGACGCTGTTGTCGTGATACAGCACGAGATTCCGTTCGCCGGCCGGATCGCCGTGGTTGTCGCCGGCCACGCGCTGCCGCTGCATTGAACTGAAGATGAGGTCCTGGATCCCATCGCCATCGAGGTCGGCGTGGCCGTGAAATCGAAGCGTCGCCGCATCGTACCTGGGGACCGCAAGCTGCACCTTCGACAGCAGCGTCAGGCGATCGTCGAGCGCGTGCGCCGTGCCCTGCCCGTCGGTTACGATCACCCGCGGCCCGCTGCCCAAATCCACCACCGCCGCGCTGAAGAGCTCAACGCCGGCGTCGTATCGGGCTTCCACAACCCCGCCATCGCCCAGGCGAACCACCTGTCCCACGGCCGCGCCCCCACCCACCGACCGCCTGGCTTCGCCCGAGCCATGGCACCAGGCCAGCACCACCGACTTCGCAGCCGCTGGGGGCTTCAAGACCAGCGGCTGGGCGCCGCAGAAGTAGTCGGCCAGACGCGCGATCCACAGCAGCCGCCCATCATGTGCGAACGCGTGGATGTAGGCGCCGTCATCGCTGGAGCCATCCTCGGCCACGTTCCCGTTGGCTACCGCGGCACTGCCCAGCAGCACTTCGAGGCGCCCGTCGCCGTCGAGGTCAGCCGTCGCCACGGCAAGCGGATGGGGGCCTATCTCCCAGCGCCAGAGCAGTTGGCCTGTCTCCAGGTCGAAGCAGCACAGCCCCCGTGGCTTCAAGCCGTACCCCATGCCGATGAACGCCAGCAGTTCGCGCCGGCCATCGCCGTTGAGATCGACGATCATCCTGGGTTCGATGCCGGGGTGCAGGGGCGTGCCTCGCCAGTCAAACACCGCGCCTTGCGTGTGGCAGCGGCGGACCGGGTGCAGATTGGCGTTCAGCACTGCGGCGGTCAATCGATCGCCTTCGGCCCAGCCGACAAAACTGTCGTCGCAGCGATCGCCGTCGGCATCCGCAACCAGACCCAGCAAGATGTTGCACCGTCCCGGCGCGGCCAGATTGGCCGTGCCCAGCAACTGACCGTCGCGGCTGAAGACGCGCACTCGTTCGCCGTCGAGAACGAACAGGTCCTTTTCCCCGTCGCCATCCAGGTCGCCCACCCGGGCGTCGATGCCGCGCACACCTGGTGGAAGAGGCACGGAGTAGCTGATCTGCAGACGCGGCGACGACTGGCCGCCGCGCCAGAAGATTCCGCCCGCCAGCACGATAACCATCAGAGTAACCGCCGCCAAAACCGCCCCGACGCGCAACTTCACTCTGGTGCTGGCCCTGGCCGCGCCGCGCGGGCCGCGCGGCTCCTGGCCCTCCATCACCCGCGCAATATCCGCCGCCACATCGACCATGCTCGCGTACCGCTCGCGCAGGTCCCGCGCCATCGCCCACTGGGCGATCCGTTGCAGTCCGGGATGCGCTTTGGGATTCACCTGTGACACGGGCGCCGGCGCACGGGTCTTCACCTGCTGGAGCACGTCAGCAGCGCCGACCCCCACATACGGCGGCAGGCCAGTCAACATCTCGTACAGCAGTGCGCCGAAGGAATAGGTGTCACAGCGCGTGTCGCCGGCCTCGCCGTTGGCCACCTCCGGCGCCATGTACGCCGGCGTGCCCTCGGTCTGCTCCTGCCGCACGTCCACGAGGGTGTCATTGAAGACCGTACGCCCCAGCCCGAAGTCCGCCAGACAGGCCCGCCCATCTTCATCCAGCAGCACGTTGCTCGGCTTGATGTCGCGATGGGTGATGCCGCGCGCGTGCGCGTACCTCAGCGCCTCGGCCACGTCGCGGGCGATGCGCATCGTCAGTTTCTCGTCCAGTGGTTCGCCCGGGCGGATCAGGTTTGCCAGGCTCCCCCGCCGCATGTACGGCAGCACGAAATAAGGCCCCTCCTCGCGCTCACACACCTCCAGCACGCGCAGCACGTTGGGATGTTCCAGCCGCCGCATGTGCCGGGCCTCGCCCAGAAAGCGCCTGGTCGCCCGCTCCACGCCGACCAACTGCGGCCGCAGCATCTTGATGGCCACCAGCTCGCCCGTGCGCGTGTCCCGCGCCAGCATCACCAGACTCATGCCCCCCGCCCCCAGCAGCCGCAGCACCTGATACTCGCCCAGAGCCCCGGTTAGCCCGGGATGGCTGGGCGGTTCGAGCATCCGCGCGCGCAGAAGCTCCTCGGCCGGATCGCTGGTGATGGAGATGTCCGGCAGTGCGGGTCCGACGCTGGGTTCCCGCGCCTGGCTCATGTCGATGACTCCGGTCTTTCCGCCAGGTGCCGCAGTCCTTCGTTCAGCAGCCCCACGAGTCGCGGCTGGATCCAGGGCTGTTCGATCAGCCAGACGATGGCGCTGCGCAGCGCGCTGTCGTCCAGCGTGGTGATTCGCACGCCACAACGCAGCATGGCCACCACGATGCTCATCACGTACAGAAGCGTCGCAATCTCGTGCGGCAGCATCGCATCGGGGTGGTTGCGGCAGGCCCTGGCGAAACGATGCGTCAGCTCCAGCAGCTCCAGCGGCGGCTGCGGATGAAAGAACAGGTCTGCGAAGCTGTTCAGCACCAGGGAGCGGGATGAACACAGCTCCCGCAGCCGCGCACCCAGGCCGGGGTCCAGCGACTCAAGATCGACCACCACGGGGGCGGCCAACTGATGCGCCAGCACCTCGCCGAGCTCCTCCGGCCGCCACACACGATGCTCCGACTCGCCCAGCCGAAGCATGCGGGCGAGCATGCGCGCTTCGTCATTATTGTTTTGGGTTGTGGGCGGCACGACGACCTCAACCACCATTAACCGCCGGCGGCGTCGATTCTGCGCGCTCGCGACAGAATCGCGATCAGATCGTCGATCTCCGCATCAATGTCCTCCTGGCAAACGTACTGGCCGACAACCTCCCGCAAGATGCGCTGGAACATCCGCTTGGCCGTAATCAGCGCATTGGCGGCCTGCATGGGCGAACGGAACCCCAACAGCCGGACCAGCCGCGGGTAGGACGGCGCGGGCGCGCCCTCCATCAGCGGGGCGCGCACGCGACAATCAAAAACCCCCCAGATATCCTCGCGGCCGGCCGCCAGACACTGCTCGCGCATCCGCTGAAGCGCCTGGGCGATGATCTGTCGGGCCCAGGCGGTCTCAAAGCCGTCGGCGTGGCCGGCGTCGTCGGCCGGCTCGGCATCCAGCCGGCCCATCGGACCGGGGTTGCGCACGGCCGCATGCTGATGCCGCAGGGTATTGGCCACGTAGTTGTCCAGCGAGCTGAGCAGCAGGTTGCGGAAGCGTCCGCGGGAGCGATTGGCGCGAGCGACGAGGTTGTGTTCCAGCACGCGGTCGGCGACGAAGCCCTGAAGCAGATCTTCGGCCTGGTGGCGGTCGATCCCACGTCGATGAAGCAGGTAAACGCGAAGTGCGGGCAGGTAGGCCGCGAGGAGCTGGCCGAGCGCCTGGCGCTGGCCCGATTGCGTTTCGTCGGCCGCGCGCGCCACCAGCGACCACTGCGTGAGGGGAAAGAGCCGACCTTCCGGCGCACATCCACCGTTCATGGGTCACCCACGCATAGAAGTAGAAGAACCATTGGTATTATGCGCTGGGGCGGGTACGCATGCAAGTGGAAACATCGGAAATACCGGATATAGCACTTGATAAGTACGGCGGGGCGTGGTTCGGGGCGGCGGCCTTGGGGCGCTGTTGGCATGCCGCTTGCTCAGCTTTGGGGGTTGCGCTGTGGGGGTGGGTGTGATCGCGCCAGGGCAAATCGGAGAGAAAAATCCTCCGCCGCGCGCAGAATCGCGGGCGAAACCGGTTAGCAGTGGTTGGAGGCGAGAGCGCCGGCCGCCCGCGGCCGGCGCCCCGTTGACACCCGCGCGGGGTGGGTGTTGAGCGTGTCCGCCCGCGCGGGATGCGAGGTTGGGCAATCGAACGTGGGTCCGAGCACCCAGAGGCTGAACGATGCGGTTCAACAGGTTCTTCGGATTGGACAGGCGGCGCAAGGGGATCGCTGCCCGACTGGCGAATCGAGACAATGAGTCGGTTGATGCACCTACACGCGCCCTCCGCCGGCGGCTCCCGGCCTGCAGGTACACGATCGAAGCCATGGAATCGCGGCTTCTGTTGAGCGCGGACGCCCCGACGCTGCCAGGACTGGTGTTGGTCGATCCAAACCCGGATAACCTGCGCGGGCAGGTGATCTACCTCGACGCTGATGGGGAGGACGACGTTACCTACAACGGTCCGGTGACCGTCGGGCCGTTTGACGTTCCACCCTTCCGGGCGCGTGGCGACTTGGCAGGCAGGGAACCAGACATACTCGCTGATGTTGAGCGCGACCTAAATGCGCTGTTCGCCGACGCGGGCGTGACGTTCACACTCGTTCGGCCTGCTGGCGATCAGTCTTACTCCACGATCCTAATCGGCGGCACGGATGGAGCCTTCCGCAAGTACGGCTCCTTCCTTGGGCTCGCTGAGCATGTCGACGTCGGGAACGTCAATCGCGCGGACAGGGCTTATGTGTTCTCCGACTCCTTGGCGGGTCCGGAAACCGGTGTTGAGCAGTTTACGCAGCTGTTTGTCCAGGTTGTGGCCCATGAGGCAGGACGGCTGTTGGGGTATGCTACTGCCGCAGGCGAATCCAGCGCGGTGACGGAAGACCATCCATTGCTTGCGGTGGCCGCCACGGGCTCGAAGAGAGGCTCCAATTCGTCCGATGCGGCTTACACCCAAGCGAGAGTTTGGGTGTCGACACCAATTACAATCTCCGGCGCGCCGTCGAATGCGCAGATATCC
>Ga0209101_1002144_pt1 | contig 13407 bp, 16 predicted proteins | sample ConPoolayeCmetaG_FD_185481 | JGI IMG/M metagenome (GOLD analysis project Ga0209101, IMG submission 185481) | Hot spring microbial mat communities from California, USA to study Microbial Dark Matter (Phase II) - Cone Pool mat layer C metaG... ... | reverse complement strand
CAGTGCAACCCCACCAGCGTCAGCCAGCCGTCGGGGCTGGTGAGGGAGGCGACGCGCCGGGCGCGCCACGCCTCGATCTCCGCCGCCCAGGCGGGGTCGGGGGTGGCAGTTTTGGAGCAGGAGGCGATGACCAGCAAGGCGGCGGCGTAACCGGCGAGTCTTGTCATACTCCTTTGTACCACGCGTGGCGGCGTGGGGACGGGGGGCTGGTGCGGGAAACCGCCAGGGGGCAAGGCGAAGTTCTCCTCGAGGTGGCGGCAGCGGACGGCCGACCCGCCGGGAAACTCGCGCTTCAACGGGGAGCGTTTGGCTCGGGTGAACACGAGACCACCGCCAGTTGCTTGCACCTGCTCGCCGAGCTTCCCTCCCTGCGCGGCGCCACGATGCTTGATCTGGGATGCGGTACTGGCGTGCTGGCCCTGGCCGCCCTGCGCCTGGGCGCGGCCCGTGCCCTGTGCGTGGACATCGACGTGGGGGCTGCGGCGCTGGCCCGCGCCAACGCTTGCGCCAACGGTTTGGCGGTGCAGGTGCGGTGCGTCGCCGGGGAGTTGGCGTGCCTCGCCCGGGGGCGCTTCGAGGTGATTGCCGCCAACCTCCCCGCCGAGGTACTGCTGGCCGTGGCCGGGGCGCTGGTGGAGCGCACCGTGGCGGGAGGCTGGTTGGTGCTCTCTGGGGTGTTGTGGGAGGAGGCGTGGGCGGTGCGGGGGCGCTTCCAGAGGCTGGGGTGCCGGTGCCGGCGCGAGCGCTGGCTGGAGGAGTACTGCACCTTTTTGTTGCAGAACGCTCGGCCGTAACCGGCGCCCCCGGCGATTGCTTTCCTCCTGCAGGGCACAACGGCCGGCAAGTGGGCGAAGGTGCGAGGTGAACGCGGCCCAAAAAGACGGACCAGCCTTTGGGGTCTTCTCGCCAATGCTGGAGCTGGAGGAGGGCTGTCAATGCTCGCTATGGACGTATCGTGTAAAATAAGCTCGGATTAAGGAGGCGCAGATGCAAAAAAGGTTCGTTCTGTCGGCGCTGGTCCTCGGCATGGTGGCCGCAACGGCGTGGGCCAACAAGCCGCGGGTGGCCGTGTTGGAGTTTGGACACAAGGCTTTGGAAGCTCAGTGGAGTCGGGCGGGCGCGGCCGCCCAGGACATGCTCATCACCGAACTGGTCAAGTCGGGCAAGTTCACGGTGGTGGACCGGGAGCGACTGGACGCCCTGATGCGGGAGAAGAACCTGTCGCTATCGGGCGATATCGACCCGCGCACCGCGGTGCAGGCGGGTAAGTTGCTGGGCGTCGAGTACATCATTTTCGGCAACGTCACCGAGTTCGGCGAGGAGAGCGCCAAGGCGCGGGTGGGGTTTGGTGTGGGCTTGGATGTGAAGCGCAAGAAGTTTGTCAGCGCCCTGGACGCGCGGCTGGTGTCGACGACGACCGGCGAGATCCTGTGGGCCGATAAGGCGCGCAAGGAGGAGTCGAACGTCAACGTGTTCGTTTTTGGGACCGGTGGCGGTGTGGACGATCGGCGGATGTTCGACAAGGTGCTGCTGCCGTGCGTGGAGGAGTTGGCGGGAAAGCTGAAGAACCTCACCCTCGAGACGTCCAAGACGGTGGTCGGCCGCGTGGCGGGCAAGATCGCCCGGGTGCAGGGGAGCACGGTGTCCATCAACCTCGGCTCGGAGGACGGCCTTTCCGTCGGGGACACGCTGGGCGTCTACCGCATGGGCGAGCCCATCCGTGACCCGGACACCGGCCAGGTGCTGGGTGCTGACGAGGAGAAGATCGGGTCGCTCAAGGTGATCGCCGTGAAGGGGGCGAAGCTCTCGGAGTGCACGGTGGTGACCGGTTCCGGCTTCAAGGTCGGCGACGTGGTGAAGTAGAGCTGATCATCCGGGGGGTTGCGCGGGCAGCTACCCCCCGGGGGAGGATGCATGCACCGTGGGGGCGTAGCACTGGCGGCGGCTCTACTTGCCGCCTCGGTGGGGGCTCAACAGTCGGAGGTAGTGCCGCAGCGCCCCTACACCCAAGCCGAGAGTCCGTTCATGGTGGAGCTGGACTTCAGCCTCCCCGAGCCTGTGGACCTCTTCGTGGAAATCGGCGGGGTGCGGCTGGACCGGGTGCGGATCGATCCCCAAGGGGCGGTGGAGGAAGGCGCGTCAGTGCGCTGCCAGGTGACCGCGACCGGGAGCCATACGGGGGGAGCGCGGCCGGCGGTCAGTATCGTCATGCTGCTTGAGGATCGCGACGGTAAAGGCCTGGAGCGGGTGGCCATGGACGATTTCCGGCCAGCGCGGGGACGCCCCTTCGAGGAGGTGCAACGTAAGCAAGTTTCCGGCGCGGCCCTCCTCGCGGCGCGCAAGATCTTCATCATGGTCGAACTGAAGTGACTCTTCCCGGAAGTGGTGGCCAGCGCAGGAGGTCCGCAGGGTGGGGTGCGGAGGCTAGGTCCTCACCAGGTGCGGGGGCGCTCCAGGTAGGCCAAAAACTCTGCCCGCACCTCGCGTTCCTCAAAGCACCCGCGCAGCGCCGAGGTGACAGTCAGCGCCCCCGGTTTTTTCACCCCCCGCATCTCCACGCACAGGTGGCGGGCTTCGATCACCACCATGACACCCAGGGGGGAGAGGTTTTTCCACAGGTAGTCGGCGACTTGCTCGGTGAGGCGCTCCTGCAGCTGTGGCCGCTTGGCGTAAAACTCCAAGATGCGGGGCAGCTTCGACAGGCCGACGATGCGCGGTCCGGGGATGTAGGCGATGTGCGCGTGCCCGTAGAACGGCACGAAGTGGTGAGCGCACATGGAGTAGAAGGGGATGTCTCGCTCCATCACCATGGACGAATACTTCTCCTGGTTGGGGAAGGTGGTAACGTCCGGCTCAGCCCCCTCCCGCAGGCCGTGAAACATTTCCAGGTACAAGCGGGCGACCCGCTCCGGCGTTCCCGCGAGGTTCGGGTCGCTCATGTCCAAGCCGAGAAGGCGCAGGACCGCGTCTAGGTGTGAAGCGATGGGGGGCACGAGGAGCTCCTCCTTGGCCTCCGGTATGGGGTGGGAAGGGCGATCAGCACTGGCGGGTCGCTGATCCGTGGATGCAGCCTCTGGACGCTTGCGCACGTGACCTCCGCGGCCGGTAAAAGCACCTCCGGCGCGGGAGAGTCTACTCGCCCCCTGGCACGGTACAATCGCCGGCGCGCGGCGCACCGGGAGGGTCGATGGAGGTTCCCAAGGGGATTATCCTGGCTGGGGGGTCGGGAACGCGGCTGTACCCCCTCACCTTGGCGGTTTCCAAGCAGTTGATGCCGGTGCACGACAAGCCAATGATCTACTACCCCCTGTCCACGCTGATGCTGGCGGGGATCCGCGACATCCTGGTGATCACCACCCCCGAAGATGCGCCGGCGTTTTACCGCTTGCTGGGCGACGGCAGCCAGTGGGGATTGACCCTGCAATACGCCACCCAGGCGCACCCGGGGGGGCTCGCCGAGGCGTTTCTCATCGGCCGCGAATTCATCGGCTCTCGGCGAGTGTGTCTGATCCTCGGCGACAACATTTTCTACGCCCACGGCCTGGCTCGCATGCTGCAGGCGGCGGCCCGGCGGGAGAGGGGGGCGACGGTGTTCGGCTACTGGGTGCGCGATCCCCAGCGCTACGGCGTGGTGGAGTTCGACGCCGCGGGCCGCGCCGTGTCGCTGGAGGAAAAGCCCGCTCAGCCGCGGTCTAACTACGCGGTGACCGGTCTTTATTTCTACGACAATCGGGTGGTGGAAGTGGCCGCCTCTATCCCGCGCTCGGCCCGGGGGGAACTGGAGATCACCGACGTCAACCGGCGCTACCTGGAGTGGGGCGAACTCACCGTGGAGGTTCTAGGCCGCGGCACCGCCTGGCTGGACACCGGCACTCACGAATCCCTGCTCCAGGCGGCCAACTTCGTCCAGGTGGTGGAACAGCGGCAAGGGTTGAAGATCGCCGCGCCCGAGGAGGTGGCCTGGCGCATGGGGTTCATCGATGATGCGCAGCTGCGGCGCATCGCCGAGCCGTTGGCGAAATCCGGTTATGGGAGCTACCTGCTGTCCCTGTTGGATGGGCCGGGAGTAGCCCGGTAGTCATGCGCCTGCTGGTCACCGGCGCCCGCGGTCAGCTGGGGTTGGCCCTCGCGGCCACCTGCCGGGTCCGTAACGTGGAGTTCTTCGGGATCGACTTACCTGAGTACGACATCACCGATGCCGCCGTGGTCTCCGCTGTGGTGCTAGCGTTTTCCCCCACGGTGATCGTCAACTGCGCCGCGTTCACCGCGGTGGACGCCGCTGAGGAGCGAGAGGCGGAGGCGCGGCGCGTCAACGCCGACGCCGTGGGCTACCTGGCCGAAGCGGCCGATGCCGTGGGAGCCTTGCTGGTCCAGATCTCCACCGACTACGTCTTCGATGGCTCGGGGCGCCGGCCCTACCGCGAGGACGATCCGTGCCGCCCGCTGCAGGCGTACGGTCGCACCAAGCTTGAAGGCGAAGAGATGGCGCGCCGCGCCCACCGCCACCTGATCGTGCGGACCGCCTGGCTGTTTGGGGAAGGGCACAACTTCGTGCGCACCATCCGCCGGCAACTGGAGGCCGGGGCGCGCACTCTCACCGTGGTGGCCGATCAGTACGGCTGCCCCACCTACGCGGCCGATCTCGCCGGCGCCCTCCTGCAGCTGGTGCGCCTGGAGGCGGAGGGGGTGGTGCACGCGGTCAACGACGGGTACACCAGCTGGCACGGTCTGGCGTGCGAGATCGTGCGCCTGCTCGGGAGTACCGCGGACGTGGTGCCGGTGGAGACCTCAGCGGTGCCGCGGCCGGCGCGGCGGCCCTCCTGGTCGGTGCTGGACACCACCCGTTTGTGCTCGATCTTGGGTTTCCCCATGCCACCGTGGCGGGACGCTTTAGCCCGCTATGTGGCGTCGGGGTGAGGCGCCAGCTGGTGACGTCGATCGCGACAGTGTCGCAACATCTAAGGCATTGCTTGACGTCGTGAAACGATTCACATAAATTGAATCTTGGGGGGGGCTGGTGTACTCAAGCCGGGTCACGATCCTGGTCGGGCACTTCGGCAGCGGCAAGACCGAGATCGCCATCAACGGTGCCCAGGCGCTCGCCCGAGCCGGGCGGCGGGTGGTGCTCCTCGACCTGGACGTGGTGAAGCCGTACTTTCGCTCCCGCTCCGCCCGGGCGGTGCTGGCGGCGCAGGGGATCGAGGTGGTGGCACCGCAGGGAGAGAACATCTTCGCCGACCTGCCCATCCTCGTCCCGTTCATCCGCACCGCGGTGCGGGATGCTACCCGCACGGTGATCGTGGATGCCGGCGGCGACCCCACCGGGGCGCGGGTGCTGGGCTCCCTCGCCGATTGCATCCCCGAGGTGGGGGTGGAAACGCTGGCGGTGCTCAATTTTCGCCGGCCCTTCACGGCCACCGCCGAGGACGCGGTGGGCATGGTGCGCGCCATCGAAGCGGCGGCGCGTCGCCCCGTCACGGGGTTGGTCTCCAACACTCACCTGCTCTCCGAAACCACGGCGGAGATGGTCCGGCAAGGGTACGAGCTGGCGAGGCAGACCGGCGCGGCCCTGGGAGTGCCGGTGCGGGCGGTGGTGGTGGACGAGACGCTGGCCGGAGAGCTCTCCGGCGCAAAGTGGGAGACTGAGCTGGTAACGCTTCGGCGGGTGGTGCGGCCGGCGTTCGAGGTGCCGGCGCGGCAGCGCACCACCGGCCCGCTGTTTGTGGTCAACTAGCCCGGCCCGCGGAGGTCGGGCGGCAGAAGGGAGGCTCGCGGTGCCCCAGATCGTAATCGACGCGGAGGCGTGCAAGGGGTGCGAGCTGTGCGTGCACGCCTGTCCCCAGCAGATTCTGGCCATGGGCTCGAACCTCAACTCCAAGGGATACTTCTTTGCCCGCATGGCGGAGCCGATGCGCTGCATCGGTTGTCGCTTGTGCTGTATCACTTGCCCCGACGTGGCCATCTCCATGCGGGTATCTGGGACGATGTACCACTACTTCGCGTATTAGAGCCCGGGGCGGGAAGGAGCCGGTGATGGCCAAGAAGCTCATGAAGGGGGCGGAGGCGATCGGCGAGGCTGCCGTTCAGGCGGGTTGCCGGCTGTTCTTCGGCTATCCCATCACGCCGCAGAACGAAATCCCGGAGTACATGTCAGCCCGCCTACCGCAGGTCGGGGGCACCTTTGTGCAGGCCGAGAGCGAGGTGGCGGCGTCCAACATGATCTACGGCGCAGCCGGCGCGGGCGAACGAGTACTTACCTCGTCGTCATCGCCGGGCATCTCGTTGATGATGGAGGCGCTTTCCTACATCGCCGGCGCCGAGCTGCCGGTGGTGGTGGTGAATATCATGCGCGCGGGCCCCGGCCTGGGAGGGATCCTGCCGGCGCAGGGGGACTACTTCCAGGCCACCAAGGGCGGCGGGCACGGTGACTACCGGTGCATCGTTCTGGCTCCCTGGTCGGTGCAGGAGGCGGCGGATCTGGTGCAGGACGCCTTCGACCTGGCCGACTACTACCGCAACCCGGTGCTCATCCTGGGCGACGGCCTCATCGGCCAAATGATGGAGCCGGTGGAGTTCCCGGCGCAGCGGGTGCCGTGCAAGCCGCTGCCGGCCAAGACGTGGGCGTCCACCGGGTGGAAGGGCGACCGGCCACGCGCCATCATCAACTCCCTCTTTTTGGACCCGGAAGAGCTGGAGCGGCACAACCAAAAACTCGCCGCCAAGTACGCCGCCGTGGTGCGCGACGAGGTGCGGTTCGCCGAAATCGGCACGGACGAACCCTACCAGGTGCTGGTGGTGGCCTACGGCACAGTGGCGCGGGTGGTGTCCACGGCGCTGGAGGATTTGCGCAATGCTGGGTGCGCCGCGGCGCTAGTGCGTCCCATCACTCTCTTTCCTTTCCCCTACGAGGCGGTGCGCAGGGCGGCGGAGCGGGCGCGGGCGGTGCTGGTGGCCGAGCTGTCCACCGGGCAGATGGTCGAGGACGTGCGTTTGGCGGTGGAGGGGAGGGTGGCGGTGCATTTCATCGGCCGACAAGGAGGGATGCTGTTGACCCCGGAGGATATCGCCGCCAAGGTGCGGCAGCTGGCGGCGGCGGAGGACGTGAACCATGCCTGAAGCCGTAGTCTTCAGCAAGCCAACCGCGCTGACCGAGGTCGCCACCCATTACTGCCCGGGGTGTACGCACGGCGTGATCCACCGGCTGGTGGCCGAGGTGCTGGACGAGCTAAAGCTCGCCCAACGCACCGTGGGGATTGCGCCGGTGGGGTGCTCGGTGCTGGCCTACAACTACTTCGCCACCGACTTCCACGAAGCGTCGCACGGGCGTGCGCCGGCGGTGGCCACCGGCATCAAGCGGGCGCGCCCGGATCTCATCGTGTTCTCCTACCAGGGCGACGGCGACCTGGCGTCCATCGGCCTGTCCGAGACCGTGCACTGCGCCAACCGCGGCGAGAAGGTGACGATCATCTTCGTCAACAACGCCATCTACGGGATGACCGGCGGCCAAATGGCCCCCACCACCATGCCGGGGCAGGTGGCCACCACCTGCCCGCTGGGACGGGATGTGGAGCAGGCGGGGTACCCCATTCGCATCGCGGAACTCATCTCGACCCTGCGCACGCCGGCTTTCGTGGCGCGTGCCTCGGTCCACTCGCCGCTTTACGCCGTGCACGCCAAGGAGATGATCCGGCGCGCCTTCCGCTACCAGAAAGAGGGGAGGTGCTTCTCCCTGGTCGAGGTGCTGTCCACCTGCCCCACCAACTGGGGGATCCCGCCGGTGGAGGCGCTGGCCTGGCTGGAGCACCACATGCTGCCTTACTACCCGCTGGGCGTGTTCAAAACCCCCGACGGGGAGGATCGAGCGCCGCGGCCGTTTGGGGGAGGTGCGTGATGCCCCAGCACGACGTGATCTTCGCCGGGTTCGGTGGCCAAGGGGTGCTGCTCATGGGCAAATTGCTGGCCCATGCCGGCATGTACGCGGGCCGGGAGGTGTCCTGGTTTCCCTCCTACGGGCCGGAGATGCGGGGCGGCACCTGCAACTGCACGGTGATCGTTTCCGACGGGCCGGTGGGGTCGCCGGTGGTACAGCATCCCAGGGCCATTGTGGTGCTCAACCTACCGTCGCTGGACAAGTTCGAACCGATGGTTCGGCCTGGCGGGCTAATTTGCCTCAACTCTTCCCTCATCCATCGCCAGGTGCGGCGGCGCGACGTGCAGGTCATCCACGTGCCGGCCAACGAGATCGCCATCGAGCTGAAAAACCCCCGCGGCGCCAACATGGTGGCGCTGGGCGCCTATCTGGGGGCGACGGGGGCCGTCCCCGAGGCCATCCTGGAGGAGGTGATCCGGGAGACGTTTGCCGCCAAGCCGGCGGTGGTGGAGGCGAACCTGGAGGCGTTTCGCCGCGGCCTCGCCCTCGGGCGGGGGGCAGCGGTGGCCCAGGAGGTGGTGGCATGAACGGGGCGTGTGGCGTCGATTTGGCACCAGCCGAGGAGATCCTGCAGCGTTACCCGGCGGAGGAAGCGTCGCTGATTCAGGTACTGCAGGACGTGCACCGGGCGTACAACTACCTGCCCTGCGACGTACTCGCCCGGGTGGCCGAAACCCTTCACGTCCCCCTGGCCAAGGTCTTCTCGGTGGGCACGTTCTACAAGGCGTTTTCGCTCTCGCCGCAAGGGCGCACGATTGTCAAGGTGTGCACCGGCACGGCCTGCCACATTCGTGGCGCGGTGCAACTGCTGGATGAGCTGTGTCGCCAGCTGGGGGTGGAGCCCGGCGGTACCACCGCCGACTTGGGGTTCACGGTGAAGACCGTCAACTGCGTGGGGGCGTGCGCCATGGCGCCGGTGCTCATCGTCGGCGAGACCTACCACGGCAACGCCGCCGCCGCCAAGGTGGGCAAGTACCTGCGGTCCAGCGGAGGGAAAGCCGATGCGAATTGAGTCTCTCGCGGCGTTCGAGGGCTACGTGGAGGATGCACGGGCGAAGTTCGCCACCCGCCAGTCCGAGGTGCTGGTGTGCTGCGGCACCGGGTGTCTGGCCAACGGCGCGGCGGCGGTGGCGGAGGCCTTCGCCGCGGCGCTGGAGGGGACCCCGGCGCAGGTCAAGACGTTCACCAAGCGCACCGGCTGTCACGGCTTTTGCGAGCGCGGGCCGCTGGTGGTGCTGCGCCCCTCGGGGGTGCTGTACACCAAGGTGAAACCCCGCGACGTGGCGGAAATCGTGGAGAAGACCGTGCACGGCGGCACCGCCATCCCCCGCCTGCTCTACAAGGATCCGGCGTCGGGCCAGCGCATCCAGCACTACCAGGAGGTGCCGTTCTACAAGCACCAGACCCGGGTCGCCATGCGCCGCATCGGCTTGATCGACCCCACCGACATCGACGATGCCCTCGCCCACGGGGCGTACCGTGGGCTCGCCAAGGCCCTCACCATGACCCCTGAGGAGGTACTGGCCGAGGTGGCCACCTCGGGGCTGCGCGGCCGCGGCGGTGCTGGCTTCCCCACCGCCCGCAAGTGGCGTTCCTGCCGCAACGCCAAGGGAGAGCGCAAGTTCATCCTGTGCAACGGGGACGAGGGCGACCCGGGGGCGTTTAAGGACCGCTCCATCATGGAGGGCGATCCCCACTCGGTGTTGGAGGGGATGATTATCGGCGGGTGGGCGGTGGGCGCCCACGAGGGGATCATTTACGTGCGGGACGAGTATCCCCTGGCGGTGGTCAATTTGACGCTGGCCATCGCCCAGGCGCGGGACCGGGGGCTGCTGGGCACCAATATCTTGGGGTCGGGGTTTGACTTCGACATCCGCATCTCCCGCGGCGGCGGCGCCTTCGTGTGCGGCGAGTCGTCCGCGCTCATGCGTTCCCTGGAAGGCAAGGTGGGGGAGCCGCGGGCCAAGTACGTGCACGCCACCGACCGCGGTCTCTATGATCTGCCCACCGTCCTCAACAACGTCGAAACCTGGGCCGACGTGGGCGCCATCCTCGAGCACGGGGGCGCCTGGTTCGCCGCCATGGGGACGGAAAAATCCAAGGGCACCAAGGCCTTCTCCCTGGTGGGCAAGGTCAAGAATACGGGGTTGATCGAGCTGCCCATGGGCATGACCCTGCGGCAGATCATCTATGACATCGGCGGCGGGGTGATGGGCGATCGCCCCTTCAAGGCGGTGCAAACTGGCGGCCCCTCGGGCGGGTGCGTGCCGGAGGCGCTGCTGGATTTGCCGGTGGACTACGAAAAGCTCACCGAGGCTGGCTCCATGATGGGGTCGGGCGGCATGATCGTCATGGACGACCGCACCTGCATGGTGGACGTGGCCCGCTACTTCTTGAAATTCCTGACCGAGGAGTCGTGCGGCAAGTGCGTGCCGTGCCGGGAGGGGCTGCACCAGATGCTGTTGATTTTCGATGATCTGGTGGCCGGTCGCGGCAGGCCCGGTGATATCGAGCGCATCGAGCGGCTGTCCCGCGGGATGCAGCTGGGCTCGCTGTGCGAACTGGGCAAGTCGGCGCCCAATCCGGTGCTCTCCACCCTGCGCTACTTCCGCGACGAGTACGTGGCGCACGTGGAGCGGCGGGAGTGCCCGGCCGGCATCTGCCGCGATCTCACCACCTACGAGATCTCACCGGAGACCTGCGACGGCTGCCACGCCTGCTTCAAGGCCTGCCCGGTTGAGGCCATCACCGGAAAGGTCAAGGAGTTGCACGTCATCCATCAGGACAAGTGCATCTCCTGCGGCGCCTGTTACGACGCCTGTCCGACACACGCTGTTCGTTTTCTGCCTAAGCATGAGATGGCCGCACGGGGGGTGGCATGAGCACCGAAGCAACGGGCGAAGTGACCGTAACCATCGATGGCAAGGCGGTGAAGGCGCGCGCCGGGACGTTCCTGCTGGAGGTGGCACGGGGGGCCGGCATCGACATCCCCACCCTCTGCCACCACCCGGCGCTGGAGCCCTACGGCGGCTGCCGCCTGTGCGTGGTGGACGTCACCGAGAAAGGCTGGGATGGTTGGTGCAAGATGGTCATCGCCTGCCAGTTCCCGGTCAAGGATGGGCTCATCGTGTTCACCCAAAGCGAGCGCGTGCTGGAGACGCGCAAGGTGGTCCTGGACCTGCTGCTGGCCCGCTGTCCCGAGACGCCGCTGATCCAAAACTTGGCGGCCCGCTACGGCATTACCGAAACCAGCTACCAGCGCAACCCCGACCCCACCGACTGCATCCTCTGCGCCCTGTGCACGCGGGTGTGCGACCACCTCGGGGTGTCCGCCATCGCCACCGTCAACCGGGGGATCGGCCGCGAGGTCGCCCCGCCCTTCGGCCAGGCGCCGCCCGATTGCATCGGCTGTCTGGCCTGCGCCGAGATCTGCCCCACCGACTTTATCCCCTACTCCACCTCCAACTCCTCCCGAACAATCTGGGGCAAGACGTTTCAGATGCTGCGCTGCCCCGCCTGCGGGCGCGCCCATATCACCGTGGAGCAGGCGCGGCACTTTGCCGGCAAAGGCGGCGTGAGCGAGAGCTACTTCACCCTCTGCGACGCCTGCAAGCGCGCGCACATGGCCGCCACCTTCCAGCGGCTGCAGCAAGTGCCGGGGGTTTCAGCCCTGGGTGGCAGGTAGGAGGTGGGGGGATGATGCAGAACATGATCTTTCGCGTCAACGTGGAGCGCTGCATCGCCTGCGGCAAGTGCGAGCTGGCCTGCGCCTTCGGTCACGGCAGCGAGGGGCGGCCCGCCGCCACCCGCATCCACATCCACCGGCGGGGGCCGGAGCTGGGGACGCCGGTGGTCTGTTTCCAGTGCCACGAGGCGGCGTGCGCCGCCATCTGCCCCACCCAGGCGCTGGTGCGCAACCCCGTAACCGGCGCCATCGACCTTGTGGTGGAGCGTTGCATCCTCTGCCGCATGTGCGTGCCGGCCTGCCCCTTCGGCAACATGATCTGGGATGAGCCGTACCACCGCCTGGCCAAGTGCGACCTGTGCGGTGGCGCCCCCAAGTGCGTGCCGTTTTGCCCCACCGGGGCGTTGCAGTACGTGCCGGCGGAGCAGGCGGCGGTGCGGCCCGAGCCGCTGCTGGAGCGGGCGGTATAAGGGAGAAGAGCCGTGGATGCGCGCCAAGAAATCCTGGGAATCCTCCAAAAAGCCTTTCAGATTGAAGTGGATGGGTACACCTTTTACTCCATGACCGCCGACCGCGCCGCCAAGCCGGCGGTGCAGGAGCTGTTCGCCAAACTCGCCCGGGACGAGGTGGAGCACCAGAAGTACCTCAAAGGGGTGATGCAAAACTACGACGCCCAAGGGTTGGCGGCGTTTTCTCTCCAGCGCCGGGCGCCGGAGCTGAAAGCGTTCTCCGATGCGGTCTTTTCAGAAAAATTCCGGCAGCAGGCGCAGGGGGCGACGTTCGAGATGGGGGTGCTGTCGGTGGGCATGACCCTGGAGAACAACGCCGTGGCGTTTTTTACCCGCGCCGCCGAGGGGGCGCGGGAGGCGGAGGTCCGCGACTTCTACGCCTTCCTGGCCGACTGGGAGCGGCAGCACTTCACCGCTTTGCAGGGCCTGTACAACTCCGTGCGCGCCGACTTCTGGGAAGCCTTTGGCTTCGCCCCGTTCTGATGCGGTCAAAGTAGGTGACAACGGCGCGGGTGCCCCGTCACTTTTTCGCGGGGTATGGTGGCTTCCCCGCCTGCACGCCTCGGTCGCGCTACGGTGCTGGCCGAAACGCCGCGATGAATCTCTCGACCTCGCGCCACGCTTGGGGGTGGGAGAAAAGGTCGTTGTGGCCGGCGCCGGACACCTCCACGTAGCGGGTGGGGCCGGCGAGAGCGGCCGCCACCCGGCGGCCGTGGTGGGCGGGGATGATGTGGTCCTGCCCGCCGTGCAGCACCAAGGCGGGGAGGCGCACCGCGGCGGCCGCGGCCAGAGAGTCGTAGCGCTCGGTCAGCAGCAGGCGCACCAAAAACCGGGGGAAGTGCTCCGTAGCAACGTCCTCCAGGCGCGTCCAGGGGCTGGCCGCGATAAGTCCCGCCAGGCGCTCTCCCGAGCGGGCGGCGAGGGGAATGGCCACGGCGGCGCCCAGGGACCACCCCCAGGCCAGCACTGAGCCACCGCCGGCGTGTTCCTCCACCCAGTTGAGGGCGGCATCGGCGGCGGCGTGCAGCGCCGCCTCGCAGGGGCGCCCCGGGGAGCGGCCGTAGCCGGGGTAGTCCACCACCAGGGCGGCCGCGCCAAGGCTCGCCAACTGCTCCAAGAACGGTGAGTTGGCCATGGTACCCAGGTTTTCGCCGTTGCCGTGAAAGAATAGGAGTACGAGATGGCCGCTACCCTCTCGCCACCACCCGTGGAGCTGCCCACCGTTGGGCAGGGGGATGACCACCTCCGACCAGAGGGGCGGTGGCGGGGGCACCCGCACCATG
>Ga0209101_1002142_pt1 | contig 13415 bp, 8 predicted proteins | sample ConPoolayeCmetaG_FD_185481 | JGI IMG/M metagenome (GOLD analysis project Ga0209101, IMG submission 185481) | Hot spring microbial mat communities from California, USA to study Microbial Dark Matter (Phase II) - Cone Pool mat layer C metaG... ... | reverse complement strand
GAAAAAGAATACGCCTTCGCATAGCGACCGTGGATCCTGCCGACAACAGCATGGCTCGGAGAAGGCTCGCCGAGCTTCTCGGCCAGGTTCGGGGCCGTCACATCCATGGCCAGCCTGTCCCACGCCTGCCGGCGGATATCGAGCAGGTTCATTCCGGAGCCGTCGCTCATGTCAATCGGCGCATAATCGCCTGTCAGCAATGACGCCATGAAGGAACTGACAAGAGCTATCCGCTCGGTCTTCGCGTACACATCAGGCTGTCGCTTGAATATCTTCGCAATCTGGTTTCCCGTGAACCGCTCGTACGCGCGCGAGCCTGTGATGTCAGCCACGCGCTGTGCGCCGCCCATCTTCTCCTCTCTCTCCCGGCATTCCGCGGTCGTGCTCGAATCCATCCACACAGGCGAATCCCTGAGCGCAAAAATCCCTTCAAGCTGCTTCTCAAGCGGCAGCCCCGGGTCCAGCCTGTTCAACACCTGCCTCGCGCCGCGCACAAGCCACACGCTGCCGTGTTGCTGGCCGGAGCCGGACACTGCCGCAACGCGATCGAGAGGCCACCTGCCGTCCCTCATCCTGTCCAGCAGCAAATCCAGCGCCGCCACCCACATCAACGCCGGCGAAGTGACGGTAAGGCCGTCGGCATGCCGGTGGACCCCTCCCTCCGTGCCGAACCGGGGCAGATCCCTGTCAAAGTTCACTGCGGTTTCCCCCTGGACGCGGAAAGAACTGTCAATCAGAACGGCCTTCAGACTCTGCGTGCTGGAATCCAGCCCGAGAAAAAAAGCGTTCTTCATCTGTGCATCAGCCATGACTGTTCCCCTTCCTTAACCAAGATTGTCGGGCCCATAATAGCTGTGCGCAGGCCACCGGTCAAGCCCGCCTTCCGGCTTGGTCCTGCAAGCGGAGTGGCCCGGCTGGCCTGTCGGCCGACTCGCATCTGCGCGCGCGGCCGACTCAGCCCTCATTTTGCCTATTGACGTTTATTTCAGGCTGCTAATATATGCGCCCGTGACAGAGCCAAACCGGCTGACCGGGCGGCCTGTCTCTGGCAAACAGGAGAAAAATGCAAGACAATTCGAGAAAGGAGGTTGTCGTCGAAACAGACGAACCTCCGGATAGACGCCTGCAGACCTGCGATACTCCACCCTGCAAATACGAAGAGCCTTCCATCCACGGCGTTCCACGTTCGTTGTGGACCGACTGGCGATGGCAGATACAGAATCGCATCCGGAGCGTTCCGGAGCTTCTGAAACGGTTTCCCGGCCTCGCGCGGGCCCAGGATGTTGCGCGCGTCGCTTCGGTATATCCCATGGCGATCACGCCGCACTACGCCTCGCTCATCCGGTGTCCCGATCGCACAGATCCTGTCTTCGCGATGAGCGTTCCGCAGGTCGAGGAGCTTTTCGACCCTCCTTTCCTGTCCTCCGACCCCCTCGAGGAGGAGAAAAGGATGCCCGTCCCCTGCCTTGTCCACAGATACCACGACAGGGCCCTCGTGCTGGCCACAACCATGTGTGCAATGTACTGCAGGCACTGCACGCGAAAAAGAGTGGCCGGAACAAAGGAATCGGCCATCGGTGCGGACGAGCTGGCGCAAATCGTCGACTACCTGAAGAAAAATCCGGCGATAAGGGACGTGATAATATCAGGCGGGGATCCGTTCACCCTTCCCACGCCTGTCCTTGAGAAAATCATAGCGTCCATTCGTTCGGTGGAAAGCGTGGAAATCATCCGCATCGGGACCCGAACGCCGGTCGTGCTGCCTCAACGCATAACCCGGGAACTGACGGCCATGCTGCGCCGATACCACCCGCTCTGGATAAACACCCACTTCAATCACCCGGCGGAAATCACCGGCGAAGCCGCCTCGGCATGCGCGAGGCTGGCTGACGCCGGAATTCCGCTCGGCAACCAGACGGTGCTGCTGCGGGGAGTGAACGACGATCCGGTTACCATGGAACATCTGTTCCGCTCCCTCGTCCGCATGCGCGTCAGGCCGTACTACCTGTTCCAGTGCGACCTGGTCAAGGGCGTGGAGCATTTCCGCACCCCGATTCAGCGCGGACTCCAAATCATGGAACATCTCCGCGCCAGAGTAAGCGGCCTTGCGATCCCGGCGTTCGTGGTGGATGCGCCAGGCGGCGCCGGCAAGATACCGCTCATTCCTGACTACGTGGTTGAACGAACCCGCGCATATACGAAGCTGCACAACGGCGAGGGACGCCGGGCGGTGTACCCCGAACCGGCGGACCTGTCGCGGGACGGGGCCACGCAGGGGATCGCCTGACCGGAGCATTGCCGAACATGGCCAATACCATCGGACTGGTTTTTGACCTGCGCGACGCATATCTAGCCGAGGGCCTTTCGGAAGAGGATGTGGCCGAATTCGACACCGAGGAGACCATCATGTCTCTCGAAGAGACAATTGCCGCGCTCGGGTTCGGCGTTGAACGAATCGGCCATGGCAGGCACCTGGCCGCGGCTCTGGTTCAGGGACGCCGCTGGGATCTGGTCTTCAACGTGGCCGAGGGCCTTCGCGGACGCTCGCGCGAGGCGCAGGTTCCGGCCATGCTGGAACTGTACGGCCAGCCCTACACATTCTCAGACCCTCTCGCATGCGCAGTCACTCTCGACAAGGCCGTTGCCAAGCGCATCCTGCTCTCTGAAGGCATACCAACAGCCCCCTTCGCAGTGGTGGAGGAACCGCGCGACATTGAAACCGCGAAAATCCGCCTTCCGGCGTTCGCCAAACCGCTGGCAGAAGGCACCGGCAAGGGAACAGGACCTGATTCCATAGTCCGCTCAGGGGTTGATCTTCGGAGGGTCTGCGAGAGCCTTTTGCGCAGATACCGGCAACCGGTCATTGTGGAGCAATTCCTCCCCGGCCGGGAATTCACCGTAGGCATTCTGGGCACCGGCGCCTCCGCCCGGGTCATAGGCACCATGGAAATTTCCGTCGCCGACCGTTCATTTGCAGGCGTGTATTCGCTCCAGACCAAGGAACAATGCGAACATCTCGTCCGGTACAGCCCTGCCCCGAAGGACAGTCTTCGGACGCAAGTGGAAGACCTGGCGCTGAGGTCCTACCGCCTGCTGGGCTGCAGAGACGCAGGCAGGGCGGATTTCAGGCTCGATGAAGCCGGACGTCCGATGTTCCTTGAGATGAATCCCCTGCCGGGGCTCCACCCGACCCATTCGGACCTGCCGATGATCGCAACTCAGGCCGGCATGAGCTACCGCGATCTGATAGGCGCCATTCTGGCCAGCGCCCTGCAACGAAAGGCTGCAAATGCCGAATCTCCCCGACCCCATACTGGTGCTCTATAACACGCCTTCGGGCGCGCAATCGAAGGACAGAACATTCCGTTTCGCCGAAAGCGAGGCCGGCGTCATGGAGGAAGTGCGCGCCGTGTGCGAGTCGCTGCAGCGGCAGGGGGTGCCGGCGCTGCCGGTCGGCCTTGGCTGCCTTGAGGAACTGCCCGGCGTTCTGTTCCGGCATTCAGCGCGAATTGCATTCAACCTCGTGGAGAACTTTTCCAACCGGCTCATTGACCACGCTCTGGTGCCGGCAGTCTGCAGGGCAATGGGCGCCGAAACCACCGGCTGCGACACGCCATGCCAGATAATGGCCCAGGACAAGTGGAACACCCGGCAGATCCTGACAGGAGCGGGTCTGACCTGCCCTGATGCGGTCCTGGCGCGGCCCGGCGACCCGCTTCCCGACATCGGAGATGGATTGTGGATCGTAAAACCGGCGGCCAGCGATGGGAGCGAGGGCATTGACGAGGATTCTGTGGTCAGAGGCCGCGACTCCGCTCTGGCATCGGCTGTGCGACGAATCCATGAACATATGCGCCAGCCCGCAATAGTGGAGCGCATGGCGGGCGACAGGGAGATCAACGTCTCCCTGCTCCAGATGGGACAAACCGTGGAGGTGCTGCCGCTCGCCGAGATAGACTTTTCCGCCTTCGGCCCTGAACGGCCGCGCATTGTCGGCTACAAGGCCAAATGGATTGCAGATTCCTTCGAATACCGCCATACGAACCGCATTGTGCCGGCGCCGCTTGACGACGGTCTCGCGCGCGAAATCCGGACCGCCGCCCTCGCGGCGTGGCGGGCCCTCGGCTGCCGCGATTACGCGAGGGTGGATTTCAGGGTGAGTTCCGGAGAAAGACGTGTTTATGTCCTGGAGGTCAACCCCAATCCCGACATTTCGCCGTCAGCCGGTTTCGCTGCAGCCCTTTCAGCCGCAGGAATCGGATTCGACCAGTTCATCCGAGCGCTGCTGGACAACGCCGCCGAGCGGCTGCCGGCTTCTCTGCCGGATGAAGCCATGGAACGCAAACTGTGCCTGTCGCAGCGCCACGGCCAGCTGCATATCCGTTATGTGACCGCCGCGGACAGGGATCAGGTTCTGTACCTGCTCACTCAACCGGTTTTCTTCAGAGCAGATGAACTGCGCGTGGCGCGCGAGGTCCTTGATGACTCCATAAGGGAAGGACCAGGCGGAGACTACCAGTCATTCGTGGTCGAGGATCAGGGCGATGTCGTCGGATGGATATGTTTCGGGCCCACCCCATGCACCGTCTTCACGTACGACATTTACTGGATTGCCGTGGCCCGTGAAAGGCAGAGGCAGGGAATAGGAAGGGCAATGATCGAATTCGCCGAGTCGCGCATAAGGGAGCGCGGGGGCAGAACCGCTGTCGTGGAAACATCCGGCAGAGCGGATTACGAGGCCACCCGCGTGTTCTACATCCGTTCAGGCTACCGGGAAACAGCGCGAATTCCTGATTTCTATGCTCCCGGCGACGACAAAATAATTTTCGTCAAGAACCTCTGACCCCTGATGTCGAATCGTCGTTCTTTTTCTCTTCACCGCCGAGCAGCCGCTCTATTTCGGCAAGCAGACGCGGAGGCGATATGGGCTTGTCCAGCACCCTGTCCACAGGAAGCCACGTCTTGTCGGGTTCGAGCGCATGGCCGAATCTCAGAACGTCCCGCATTCCGGTGATCAGAACCACCTTGACGTCGCGGAGCTCAGGCGCCTCCGGAATGCGCCTCGCGACGTCGAATCCCTCCGTGAGAGTCGCCATCATCACGTCGAGGATGATAAGGTCGGGACGCAACTGTCTGGCCTTTGCAAGCCCCTCTGTGCCGTTTGCGGCTGAATGCACCGCATAACCGTACGCTTCAAGCAACTCGCGGTTCGACTCAACAAACTCGGCATCATCGTCTATGATCAGTATGACCTTGTCCCCGCTCATTGCAGCACCGGCCGAACCCCGTTAATGCCGTTCGAACGGCCTGTCTTCAAACGTGTCATACCAACCAGGCCATTCCTCAAACGCAAATCCGGGAAGACTGTCTCACCCCTTGCCGCCTCAGGCAAGCACAAACGGCGCCGGCAACCCCCGCATCTTTTGAGGGCGTCCTTCTGTTTTGCGTTGATTGTGGAAAACCGGGATTGTATGAATACGGTCGGATGGCGAGCGTAGCTCAGTTGGTTAGAGCATCAGACTGTGGATCTGAGTGTCGCGGGTTCGACTCCCGTCGCTCGCCCCATTGAGCTCCTTTACCGGCCCCTCGATGAAGCTCAACATAAAGCCTGTCCGCAAATGCCATGGCTGCCCCATGAATCTTGGAGACCGATGCTGGCTCTACAGCGTTCCCAGAGAACGGTGGCGCGGCGGCCGTGAATGTTCCTCCATGCACAATGCCTCCATTCTCAGGCAATTCGAACAGTGGCGCAAAATGCCGCAAATCAAGAGCCCGCGCGACCTGCGCAGGGAAATGTTCCGGGCCAGAAAGAAAACGGCCGTGCGGCGTCTGCCGCGACGATGGACGGGATGAAATGTTTCACGAGATTCCCTGCTGCTTCCGGCAAACAAACCGGCATTCTGAAAGCGACCAGGCCCAGCCGGATGTGGTGTGCATTTTGCAGCCATTTAATCCGGATTCCGGTCTTGGGAAATGGCCGAATTGCCTGACCCGACTGAAAAGCATGATGCCAAGTCGCTATGCCGGTCGAACGACAGGGCGCGAACCTCACTGGCAGAAGGGAACGCCGCTACTCGAACTCAAAAGAAATACGTGATGAAGAAGACCACCGACACCGCCGCGGACAGCAGGGAGCGGGCTATTCTTGTGCAGGTAATAACGCCGCGCCAGGATCCCCTCGAGGCCGAGGACTCTCTTCAGGAACTCGCCAGGCTGGCCGACACCGCAGGCGCCGAGGTGGTCGGTTCAATCACGCAGCGCAGGCAAAGACCCACCGCGCCATTCTATGTCGGAGCCGGCAAGCTCGCCGACATACAATTGGCCTGCCGAGAAGCGGGCGCCAATCTTGTCATATTCGACAACCCTCTCACTCCGGTTCAGGTTAACAATCTCGACATGGCGCTTGGCATAAAGGTCATTGACCGCGTTGAACTCATTCTTCAGATATTCGCCCGACGCGCACGCTCGGCCGAAGCCCAGATCCAGGTGGAACTGGCTCAGCTCGAGTACCTGGTGTCGCGGATACCCGTGTCCGTCAAGCAGGCAAGATTCCGGGGTGGAATCGGAATGAAAGGGCCCGGCGAAAGCCCTTTCCAACTGCGCAGGGATCCCATGCGCAGACGGATAGCAGACCTCAGAATGAAACTGGACGCCATCGGGAAGAGAAGGCTGATGGCGCGCTCCAAACGGCGGTGGCCTCTGATCTGCCTGGTTGGCTACACCAACGCGGGGAAATCCACGCTCCTCAATGCGCTCGCTGCAGCCGACGCCTATGTTGACGACCGGCTTTTTGCGACTCTTGACACCAAAACGCGAATGATCCGTCTCCCCGACGGAAGTGATGCGCTGCTGGCCGACACGGTTGGATTCATCCGAAATCTGCCCCACGGCCTGGTCGCCTCGTTCCGCTCCACCCTTGACGTTGCGGTCGCAGCCGACCTCCTGCTCGTGGTCGCCGATTCATTTCATCCCAGATTCGAAGACCAGCTTCGCGTGGTTCGAAGCACGCTGGAGGAAATAGGCGCCGCTTCGGTCCCATCCGTGCTTGTCCTGAACAAATGGGATCGGGGCCGCACTTCGCAGAACGCCGAAGCCCTCAAAGCCGCGCATCCGGACGCCGTTCCAATCTCCGCGCTGAATGGAGAAGGGCTGGACCGGCTCATGGAAACCGTGGCGGAGAAACTGCGCTATGTTGTACATAGTGGCTACACCCATCGGTAATCTGGACGACGTGAGCCGGCGGACGATCCAGGCGTTGTCCTCGTCCGAAATCATCGCCTGCGAGGACACGCGCCGGACCAGGCTCCTTCTGGAGCGCCATCAGATCGCCGGGCCGAAAACGATGATCTCATACCGTCAGGGCAACGAGGAGATCGTCGGAGAAAGGATCATACGCCTTCTGCAGGAAGGCCGCAGCGTCGCCCTGTGCTCGGACAGCGGATACCCGGGAATAAGCGATCCCGGCTACAGACTGGTCAGGCTCGCGGTCGAACGCGGCTTTCCTCTTACCGTCATACCGGGCGCCTGCGCCGTTGAAGTGGCGCTTGTCCTGTCGGGCCTGCCGACGTCCAGCTTCACCTTCAAGGGCTACCCCCCCCGCAAGGCGGGACATCTGCGCAGATTCTTCGAACAGGAGAGGGACAGCCCGCATACGCTTGTCATCTATGAATCGCCAATGCGGCTCGGCGCAACGCTCGGCGCAGCGTTTTCGGCGCTCGGCGACAGGCACGCCGCCGTCTGCCTCGAACTGACCAAGAAGTTTGAGCGCGTTTCGCGCGGATACATCTCCGATCTCGCCCGCGAATTTTCCAATGTCAAAGTGCGCGGCGAAGTCACGATCGTGATCGCCGGCAACAATCCAAAATTCGCGCGCGGCGCAGGGCCGGAACAAGCCGGCACAGAGCCTGCCGCCGGGAATGTTTCAGGAACCTGATGGAAAGACGAACCGCCGGCATTCTCCTGCCGCCAGCTTTATTTTCTCCTGTAAATGGTACCGGCCCGGTATGCCGCGCGGCGTCGCAAGCTCAGTCTCGACCTCTACATCAGACGCATTGTTTGCCTCGATCTCGATCCTGTCCGCGTCCCACGAAACAATGCTGAGCCTGACAGCCGGATCGTCCGCAGTCGCGATGTGTCCGGCATAGAACCAGCCCGGCCTGGTCGCATCCAGCCGGGCAAAGCCTGTTCCTTCGAACACTCCGAACTCCACCATGGACCCGTCTCTGATAACCGCTGCAGGCCAATAGGGATTCATGCCTTCAATCAGAAGGGGAAGCGTCCACGGCATTGATTGGGCCGGCCGGACATCTCCGCGAATGCCCCAGTCTTCCGCCCGCGTCTTCAACGCAAAAAACGCCGACAGTATCCGGCCCTGGCTGAGGCGCAGGTCGTACGGCGGTTTGCCCGTCAGGCCCATTGCCTCCGCAAATTCACCCATTTTTCCACGCGGAATCTTCACGTACTCGGCGCTCCACTCATGGCCGGCAGGAAAAGGAATTCCCCCACGCGCCGGCGCCGCAAACCCCACCTGGCCGCGCTCATCCACCCGAAGGGCCGGGCCGAGCGCGACAAGATCGTCAGCGTAACCGCCCGCCGGAATATCGGCCCACCCCTTCTCGATTCTGCCGGTTATGAAATATCCAAGGGCCGCATCCCAGTATCCGAACTCAGGCTTCGGCGAGACCGCAGTGAAAACAGGAAAAACAGGTCCGGCCGGCTCGACCGGACGGCGCAGACGGATTGAGATGCGCCTGATGATCAATGGGCGCTCGGGATCCTTCTGCCTGTAATCCTCGCTGATGTTGAAATCCAGGTACCGCGCCCTTGCCTCGTAGACTCGCGAGCGGGAGACCGGATGGGCGGCCTTCGCGTCGAACGCAACATCCTCCCAGCGGGCTTCAGAATAGCGCTGATCCACAAATGCGTCCGTTATGCTGACGGCGGGCGATGTATATGGAAACTCCAGCATCGGTGCCAAGTTCTCCCCCCTCAGCGTGTCGCGGGGATGCGGCCAGAATCCGCGCCCTTCGTCTGTCAGGGGAGCAGGAAGGTGAATGTCTATGTCCGGCAGGATGGTGCCGGTGTACTGGGCCGCAAACCCGAAAAAGTTCTGGCGGTCGCTGCATCGCCATGAATACCGCGCGGCTGGACCTCCCCGGATCGCCGGCGTCACGGCGGTGCGGCCCGAAGAATCCGTGATCGCAAGGAAAGCCCATCTGTCATGGGAAAACGGAAGATGCCACGTGACCTCGGCCCTCGGAGCATTCGGCCGCCATCTTCGCTCCGCGAAACCGTGGCTGAAAAGCTCGATCCGCTCGATCGGGACCGGACTCTCGACCACCAGACCGCCATCCGCCGGAACTCCCGAATGGAGCGCGGCGCCATCCGCAACCACTCTTCCCCATCGCAGTGATCGCACCATCGGACCCGCTGAAACCAGAAACTTCGACGGAGTCTCCCAGAAATGCTGCATCCCGGCTCTCAGGTACCAGGCGGCATTTCTTACAGTGTCGGCAAAGACGTACAGCTGATGCACGCCGGAGGTGGCGACGACCCCTATCATGGCGGGATCGCGTATTTCGTGAACCACCAGCGGAACAGGCACTCCCTCATTGTTGACGTGCCATTCGTAGGCAGGCAGGCCGTTGTCCACAAGCCTGCCGTCCCTGTAGGTGAAAACTGACACACCGGAAAAGAACTTGTGGAGATGATGAGGCATGGGCGTGGTGGATGGTCTGTGTATGGCCGTGAAGTGCGTGCCGAAACCGAGCGAAAGATATTGAGGCTGAGCCAGCGCCCGCCGGTCAGGCGTGAGCATGAAATCGGCCGGATAAACCGTCGAGCCGAAAATCAGGAACCTGTTCTGCCATGCATCGGCTATGTCAACGCCGGGAAGGACGATCATCTCCGAATCTGACGCCGCCCTGCACGCCGCGCAGAAGGACGGCCAATTGGAAGGAGCCATTGCCTCAAAAGTCTCAGTCATCACCAGAACGCCGTACCCGGCCCGGCGGGCTGCGGCGGCGTGCTCGGCAACCGATCCAATCCCGTCACTGAACGAAGAACGCGCCCCCACCAGAACCCGAATCGGACGCGCCCCGTTATCCTCTTTCCATTCTCCCAGCCATGCGGGAAGAGCCGAAGCCTGCGGCTGTCTCATTGCAGCGGCGCGTTCCGGATCATAGCCTCCCATGCCGGCCTTGCGCGAGATTTCGGCCAGCCAGCGCAATGTCCCCGTCATCATCTTCAGACCGTCGCTTGGCTCACCCTTCTGCCCTTTCTCCAGGAAGATGCCAGCCACCGGTCCTGTGCAGGACTCTCCCAGCCAGCCGTTCGGAGGTTCCGCGTAGGGCGCCCAGCAGGTGTAGAAAGGAGAAATTCCCCACAGGGCAATCCTTCCCCTGCCGCACTCGCGAACCGCCGCGATCACCGGCTCACGAACGCCGGCCACCGGTATCCATGTGGCATACTGCAGGCCCTGAGCTGCGAAACTGCCGGGCATGCCGCGCACGACAGCCTGCCAGGCGCGGTCCGCAAGCGTCAGAGGAACGCAAGCGTATGCATCGTCCCAGCGGAGCATGTTGATCGGATACCACAGCCGCACCGCGCCCCCGGCGGCCGGATGATTCTCAATCCTTGTTGTCCAGGCGTATGTGGCCCCTTTTCCGCCGTCCGCAGCGGCATTGTTGTTCGCATCATCCCTGACCTGCGCGGCCATGATTCCGGCCCCGAGCGGCTCAAGCAGGGCGGCCACAGCCTCCGCCACCTCCGCACCGGCGCCGTTCATGCACGGCGATACCAGCAAACCGCCGCCCTCGGACACATATTCTCTCACTGTGTCGAGATTCCGCAAGGTGTCGAAGTATCTCACGACGAAATCCGTCGGAACAAAGAACGGAGTCTGTGCGCCTTCGAAATCCGGAATCACGACAACATGAAAAAGCCTGAGGTATTCCCTGCTGAGAGGGGCCGACAGCTTTGCCGAAACAAGACGGATGGATTGAGCAGCAAGTCTTTCCTCCAATTCCGGAGCGGGCTTCTCAAACGACGTGGTCAGGAGTAGCGCATTCACAGTCTCGTCCGCAGCCCGCGCCAACCCCCCCAGCCCGGCCGACGCCATGCACAGAGCAAGACAGCACAGCAAAGCAGCCACCGAAGTTCCTATTCTCACCAGAGCCCTTCCCCCGCGCTCTTCACCCTCCTGCCGCGGGCAGGAGGCCGCCAGAGGCACGCAGAGCGAAACCGGCCTCTGTTACTTTCTTTCCTCCATGGCCTTGAGATCCGACGCCGGATGGCAGAAAGGCGAAGCGGGCAAACCTTGACTGTTGAACAGGGTGACTTCAGGAAATCCAAGCCAGGCATACCGAACTCCGGCCGGTTCAGGAACATCGTCAGCCCAAACTTCAAGCTCGGCGCCCTTTATGACAGCCGACGCCGTCCGCCATTCTCCGGCCTCGTTGCAAACCTCCAAACCCCGTGGTTCGCCGCGCGCGACCAGCCCGCCGGCCGCGCCGTCGAATGCAACAATGAACCTTGCGCCTTCGCGCCGAAACGAGCGCGGCATGGGACTGTCCGCCACGACTGATGCGTCTCCATAAGCCAGCTTCCGCGCCTGCAGAGCAAGACGCTCGCCAACCGCCCGTTTGCGCGGCGGATGGATGTCGAACTTCTCGCCGAGGTCGAGCGTCACGACCAGCCCCACTTTCGGAATCTCACGGCTCACCCGCAATTGAGCCTCGCGGATCGGAATGTAGCCGTGGTTGCGGTTTTCGCCGTCAAACCTTGCAAGCGAAGCCTCGTCAATGTCCAGCGCGGTCCTGCCTGCCTGGTGGCTTATGAACGAAGGAAGCTGAACGACCAGAAACGGCATGTCGGGCCTGGACCAGGCCTTGCGCCAGCTGGCAATCAGCGCCTTCAGCCCGTGATAGTAGGTCCAGCCGGCGCCGGCGTTCATCTCGCCCTGATAATAGATCGCGCCGCGGCAGGCATACGGAGCGAGAGGCGCAATGTTGGCCTTGAACGCCCGGCAAGTCGCGTCCGGATATCCCCTGCCTTTCAGCGGAGCAAGTTCTGGAACGGCCTCGACAACTTCCTCGTCCAGCCACGCCTGCACGGGGAGAATGGCACCGATCTCGATCACGGCCACCGGAACATTTCTGCCCAGCCACTCGGTGAGAGAGCGCGCGAAGAAATAACCTATCGCAGAACAGGAGCCGGGAATGTCAGTGGAACTCGAACGCGGCACGAGATACGTCGCATCATCCCATTTCACAGCTCCCCAGTATCCCTGCGTCTCATCCTGCGGCTCTGTCGTCTGGTGGCTGTTCCGCATACCGATCTGGGCCACGCGGATCAGGGGAAACTCCAGGCGGCGCTCTATCGCATCCTCGCGTTCCGCGCACGCGTTCATTGGATGCATCATGTTCGACTGGCCGCAGAACAACCACACTTCGCCGACCAGCACGTTCGAGAAAAGCCGGCGTTCGGCTTCCTCCCCGCCGGCCGGGGCCGCCTCGATCAGGAGCGAGTACCGCCCTCCTGCCGGCAGCGCAGGCAGAACAACGCGCCAGCGGCCTCCCTCAGGCGCGGCTGTCGTTTCGGCCGCCGCCAGCTTCCTGTCCCGATCATAAAGAGAAACAGCCACGCGCGCCCCGGGCTTTGCCCGTCCCCACACCGGCGCCGGCATGTCCCGCTGCAGGACCATGTTCTCAGAAAATATGCTGGGCAGCCAGAGACTCTCTCCCGAACAGCAGACCACCCCTGTCATGACAGCTCCCACGATGCATGCGTTCCTGAACCAGGCTTTTGCGCTTGGCACGAGTGCGGCAGATGCGAGGCGCGGGACATGATCCTCCGGCAAAATGGATGCCGGATTGCGGCCTCTCGCCCGCGCCTTGAGAAACGGCAGTCTGTTATCATGCTCTGCATCGGCTGTTTTATGTTTATCGCTCAAGCCGCGTCTCGTCCGATCGGTTGTGGTTCCAACAATAGCCTGCGGAGCTCTGAAAGCCACAGGCACATTACGCCGTTGTTGGCATGCGATCAACTCATATCGCGCCGCGTTCTGCGATTGGCCGGAAACCGCGGCGCCCCGCAGATGCGCAACGGGGGCTTGACAGCAGGCCGGTTGACGCGAGAATTAAGCGTGTCAGAGGAGGAGTCGTCGCCATGCCTATCTACGAGTATTGTGTCAGGGAAGGAATGGCGGGCTGCGAATACTGCTCGCGACCGTTCGAACTCATGCAGCGACTTTCAGATCCGCCCCTGGCCGCATGCCCGAAATGCGGCGCGCCTGTGCAGCGGCTCATATCAGCAATATCAATAGGATATTCCAAATCAGGCTTCGATCGCCGCGCCAGGGAAGCCGGGTTCACAAAACTGCAGCGCATCGGCAGGGGAGAATACGAAAAAAATAC
>Ga0209101_1002141_pt1 | contig 13417 bp, 9 predicted proteins | sample ConPoolayeCmetaG_FD_185481 | JGI IMG/M metagenome (GOLD analysis project Ga0209101, IMG submission 185481) | Hot spring microbial mat communities from California, USA to study Microbial Dark Matter (Phase II) - Cone Pool mat layer C metaG... ... | reverse complement strand
GCCCAAGATCGTGATGATGGTCCCCACCCTGGTCCTGGCGGTGATCTGCGGGGTGGTCATGGCCATGTGGGGCGACCGGGCGGCGCCGGCCGAGTTCAGCGCGATCCACTACGCCGGCCTGGCCTTCCTGCTGATGCTGGCCGTCAATCTGACCATGCTGCTGTACGACCTCAACCTGCGGGGCTTCGTGATCGTGGCCCTGCTGATCGTGTCGGTCGTGCTGGTGCTTTTCCTGCTGGAGCAGCGGCAGTGGGCGGTCTGGCGGTCGCTGGCCGGAGTGTTCGGCGTCCGGGTCTTCGCCAACTCGGCGTTCTACTTCATGTTCGCGCTGGTGCTGCTGTTCAATCTGCTGATCGCCTGGGTGATCACCCGCTTCAACTACTGGAAGATCGAGCACAACGAGATCATCATCCATAAAGGCTTCATGCACGAGCAGGAGCGCCACCCCACCTCCCAGGCCCGCTTCAAGCTGGTCATCGAGGACGTCGTCGAGTACGCCCTGATGGGCAGCGGCACGCTGGTGTTCTACTTCGGAGACAGCAATACCGAACACCGGCTGTCCACCGTGCTGTTCGTGCATCGCAAGGCCCGGATGCTGGACGAGATCCTGGGGCGGATGGCGGTGGTCGATACCCGCAACGGCTGACCGGCCGGGCCCGGCTGCGGCGATGCGGCCGGCATGCGGGCTGCCGGCAGGCCGCGTCCATGCGAAGAAGCCGGGCGGTTTCCCCTGCCGCCCGGCCCCTCGTCATGGCTCTCTCCCCATCGGTCGATCGCGGGCCGCCCCCCCGTTCCTGCGGCCCGCGGACGCCGCCGCCCTTTCCCGGCCGACGGCCGTCCTGCTTTTCGGTTCCCTCCGGAAGGCACCGGACGCATGGCATCCTCGGACGGATCGTGCCCATGCGTCTCGATTTCGACCCGCCGGCGGGCGACGATCACCCGCCGGCCGGGTCGATGTGCCTTCAGCGAAGCAGCGCCAGCACCGACTGCTGCCGCGCGTTGGCGGCGCTGAGCAGGGCCACGCCGGCGTTCAGCAGGATGTTCTGCCGCGCCATCTCGGCCGTCTCGAAGGCGTAGTCCGTCTTCTGGATGGCGTCGACGGCGCTGGTCATTTCGGCCTGCTGAGCCTGCAGAGAGGACAGGCTGGTGCCGACCTGGTACTTGTTGAAGCTGCCGATCCGCGCCGCCTGCATCGACACCTGCTTGCTGGCCTGGCGGGCGATGGCCACCGCATTGGTGCCGCTGGCGGTGAGCGAGTGGCTGCCGCCGCTCTTCATCTCGCGCAGGTAGCCCAGCCCGGCTCGCCCCAGTTCGGCCGTATTCAGGCCGCCCATGCCCACCGTCGTGCGCGAGTAGGCGTCCGTCCCGAGCTGGAACGTCGCCCCGCCGCCGGTGATGGTGATCGTCCGCGTTCCCGTGGTCGTGCCGGCGAACGTGAAGCTCAGGCTGATGCCGTTGCCGGTGTAGTAGACCTCGTTGCCCTGGGCGTTGGCGGTCTCGCCGTTCACCCGGACCGTCGCGTCGGTGCCGGCGGTCTTGGCCACGTTGCCGGACGTGACGACCTTGTTCGAACCGTTCAGCACGCTGACGGTCACGAAGGCGTCCGAACCCGTGTCGGTGGTCATGAACTGCACCCGGCCGCCGACCACGTTGGCGCTCACCCCGGTCATCCCCTTCACCCCGCGAATGGCCGACAGGATGTTGGCGCTGCCGTAGCTGCTCAGCAGCGTGACCGTGGTGCTGCCGTACTTGCCGGTGATCTGCAGCGTGCTGGCCGTGGACATCGTCACGGCACTGAACGTATTGCCCGACGTGCCGCGCGTCGCCACGGCGGTCACGTTGACGTTCAGCGTCAGGTTGCCGCTGACGTTCGGGTTGCGGGAGTAGACCTCGATGTCCTTGATCGCCGGGGCGCTGTTGGTGTACGCCTGGATGACGTTCTCGCCGCTGAAGATCTTCGTGCCGTTGAACTCGGCCTGAGACAGCAGCCGGTCGATCTGGTCGATGGTGTTGTCGATCTGGGCCTGGTAGGCGGCCTTCTCGGAGGCGGAGATGCCCGAGCCCGTGCCCAGCGAAGCCAGCCGTTCGATCTCGGCGGTCAGCGTGCCGATCTCGCCGAGGGTGTCGTCGGCCACATTCAACAGGCTCTTGGACCGCTGGTTGCCTTCGACGGCCGCGTTGATCCGGGCCAGCTGCCCGCTCAGTGCGTTCACCGCCACCATCCCGCTGGGGTCGTCCGACGCCCGGTTGATGCGCTGACCGGTGGCCAGCCGCTCCATGGTGCGGTCGTTGGCGCTCTGCACCTTGGAGAGCGAAGAGAGGATACGATAGGACAGAGCATTCATACCGACTGAGAGTGCCATGTTTGGTCCCCTACGTTGTCCGGCGAAGAATCAGGTTCGGACCAACGGTAAGATATAAAAAAGGCGCGCCAAAAAAGATTCCGCGAAAAAATCGACTTGCCCGCTGCGACCTTGCGTTCCAGGGACTTACGGGTCAAGCGGCTCCGGCGACACCAGCGTCCGTTTCCTGCGAATCGGGCCTTTTTCCGGCACCGCGCTGTCCCCCGGACCCCGGACCGACGCCGGACCGGTCCGGAAAAAAGCCCCGCGCCGGCTCCGCCGGTCCGGCCCCGCCGGCCGCCGCCGCGTTGCATTGCGCCCGACCGCTTCTTACACTGGGCGGCAGAGCGTTGCGGGCGGCGCGAGAGGCTCCTGCCGGACGCAGGATGCCCGCCCCCCGGAGGTTGCCGATATGCCCAACTATGCCCTGCTGACCGCCAGCGGACACGACCGCCCCGGCATCGTGGCCGCCCTGGCCGGGGTGCTGCTGGAAAGCGACTGCAACATCGAGGACTCGCAGATGGCCCGGCTGGGGCCCAGCTTCGCCTGCATGCTCATGATCCGCATGCCCGAGGGTATGGTGGGCGGGCAGCTGGAACAGCGACTGGCCGGCGTGGTCCGCGACCTGGGACTGCGGGCTCACATCCAGGACCTGCGCCCCGAAGAGGCCGCCGAGGTGCGGACCGACCAGCCCAAGCACCTCATCCACGTCTACGGTGCCGATCGCAAAGGGATCGTCTACCGCCTGACCAGCCGGCTGGCCGAGCAGAGCGTCAACATCACCAACCTGCACACCGAGGTCATCCACCACCAGACGCCGCTGTACGTCATGATGATCGAAGTGGAGATCCCGCGGTTCGTGGACAGCGGCCGGCTTCAGGACGAGCTGGCCGCCATCGGGCGGGAGATCGACGTGGTGGTATCCATGAAACCCAAGGACGACGCCCGCTTCTGAAGACCCGGCCGCACCACCCCAACGACCCGGCGGACCGACCCGGCATCCTCAACGGCCGCTGAAGCCGGCTTTCAGGCCGGGGCGGCCGCAGGGGCGTCAAACTCGTCGCCTCGGAACGTGCTGCCCAGGTAGATCCGCCGGACACCCGCATCGTTGATCAGGTCGCGCGGGGTGCCTTCGGCCAGCACCTGCCCCTCGTGAATGATATAACTGCGGTCGGTCACCGAAAGCGTTTCCCGGACATTGTGGTCCGTCAGCAGAATGGCGATACCATGCTGCTCCCGCAGGCGGCGGATTTCCGTCTGGAGACCCTCCACGGCGATCGGATCGACGCCGCTGAACGGCTCGTCCAGCAGGATCAGCTGGGGCTCGGTGATCAGCGAACGGGCAATCTCCAGCCGCCGCCGCTCCCCACCGGAGAGATCCCTGGCCAGCTGGCGGGCAAGGTGCTTGAGGCCGAACTGCTCCAGCAGGCTGTCCGCCCGGGCTTTACGCTCCCGCCTCCCCATCCGCATGGATTCCAGGATGGCCAGCAGGTTCTGCCGGACGGTCAACCGCTGAAAGACGCTGGGCTCCTGGGAGAGATAGCCCAACCCTCGCTGGGCACGCTTGTACATCGGCAGCGGGGTGATATCCTCCCCGTTGAAGATCACCTGCCCGCCATTGGGCGTGATCATGCCGATCGTGATCCGGAAACTGGTCGTCTTGCCCGCCCCGTTGCGGCCCAGCAGGCCGACGATCTCCCCGTGCCGCACCCGGTAGCTGACCCGATCCACCACCGTCCGGTTGCCGTATCTCTTGACCAGGTTGATCGTTTCGAGAAGCGCGCCTGAGGCCGGCATGTCATCTCCCGAAGTTTCTCCCGGCCAGCGGCGCTTCAACTCGTGGAAAAGCTGTTGAAAAGCCTGGTCCGGGCGACGATAAACCGCCTCGCCAGCGGCCGGGAGTATTCGCCCCAGCCCGGCCTGACAATACAAACACATCCCTAATAATCATCGCAAATCTTTTTTTCAAAAGGCTTTACACGAAGAAACATCAAGCCATCGACTGACCAGCATACCGTGGGCCCGCCCATCAGTGCCTTCCGGTCGAGGCGGGCACCATTTCTCGGTCCGCACGGTGGATAACTCGCCGATTCCAGCGGCTCTTCCTGGCGCCCGGGAGGCCTTTCGGCGGCGACAGCCGACGCACGGACCCAGCCGGGACCCCCGGTCGGGGCCACCGGGGAAGGGCGATCGCCGTCTCCGGCCGTCCGGCTGCCCTGGCGCCGGCGACCGCCTCCCGGCCAGTACCCGCCATCCGACAGGCCAAACCGCCCAATGCCCAGCCCGGCAACATCCGGCCCGGCCGGAGGTTCGGCATGCCAGGCAAGCCTCCCTGACGGCACTGGCCGCCATGGCCTGCCGACAACACCGGGATTCTACCGGATCCAGCGCATCCTGCCGACATTCGGGATCAGACCGATCCCCGGGGACCAGTCGGGGCGGTATCCGGCCGGCCAATATACGAAGAAGGCCTTGCCGATCAGTTGATCCTCCGGGACGGTCCCCGGCTTGTACTCCTGGCCCAGAGCTTTCAGGTGTGGTCCGATCTCCCACCACAGCCGCGAGTCCTTGCTCGCCGGGCTGTTGTCGCCCAGCATGAAGTACTCGCCGAAGGGCTGGTCCCGCAACAGGATCGGGCATCCGGTCGTGCCCCATCCCGGCCAGCCGACAAAGGGGTTGGTCACCACGTCCCGCGAGCCCGGCGGGCCGGTCCGGCCTGCCGGGTGGCTCTGCGCCTCGTTCTGGACGACGGAACGATAGTACACGTCGCGCTCCAGCACGACATGGCGGAGTCTTCCGGCCAGCTTGCGGGCCCCGATGCGCACCTCGGAGGGACGCGGCTGTTCTCCGTTCCGGCCCCGGCGGTAGGCCCTTTCGAGATCGGGGGTCCACGCTCCCGCGGCGACCTCCGTTCCGTTGACCCGGACCGAAGCCCGGCAGTCCACGTTGCAGAACTCGACGCGGAATGCCCTGCCCGGCGTGAAGGCCCCGGTGCGCGCCTCCCGCCCCAGCATCTGGCGGTTTCCGGGCGTCTGCAGGGCCGGGCAGTGATGGTCGATGCGCACCGTGCCGTCGGCCGAGAGATAGGCGAAGAAGGTGTGGTCGTCGCGGTTCATCTGGAGAACCAGTGACCCGTCGCCGCCCTCGGGAAACCACGTGAAACGCAGTCGCAGGTCGCCCACCGGGCAGTCCGCGCCGCCTCGGGACGAGCCCGGCAAAGGGTGGTTGTAGGCGTAAAAGTCGGCGATCGGCCGGCCGGCGAACTGGATGTAGGCCGGGTTGTCGTCGGGCACGCGGAAGACGACCTCGCGGCCGGCGGTGTTCCAGGCCCCGGCCGAGGATCCGACCGGCTCCCATCGCGGACCCTGCTGGTCGCCGGTGCGGAGATGACCGTAGTCCGGGAGGAAGTCGTGGTCATAGACGATCATCCAGAGCGCATCCTGGGCCCGACGGGTCTTGCGCTGGATCTCGAGCATGGGCAGAACCCTGCGACCGAGTTCCTCGAGCCTGGCGGACGCCGCGTCGCGGTCCATCGGCGCTTCTCCGGAGGCGTGCCGGGCGATATCCAGACGCAGCTGCTCGAAGGCGTCGATGAGGCCGGGATCACGGGCCCGCACGGTCTGCAGGGGGGCGGCGAACACGTCGCCGTCGATGATCTGCAGGATCTCGCCGGGCAGACCGACCAGTCGCTTGATGAAGTTGGTCTGCCCGTCGCGCGGGTCCTTGAACACCGTGACGTCCCATCGCTGGGGTCCCAGCAGGGCTCCGCCGATGTCGAACGGCCACTTGTGCACCAGGATACGGTCGCCGCTGTCGGGCCGGACGATGCGCTCGGGCGGGATCTCGTCGGCCATGGTGTCGCAGTTCGGACAGCGGAGCGTCAGCGAGCGCGGCGAACGGCTCAGGTTTTCGTGGACCGCCCGGACGTCGTTCTCGGTGATGCCCCGGGCGTATTCGAAGCCGCAGGTCGAACAGGTGCAGGTCACCTGGTCGCCGTAGAGCGTCGCGGCCATGGAGCCGGTGGGGATGACGAACGCCTCGACGATGAAGGCCCGGAACACGAACGCGAGAATGAAGGCGATCAGGATGGACTCGAGGGTGTCCCTGACGGTCTGGGCGGTGCTCTTGGGGGATGGAGAAGCCGGGGTGGCCATGGATCCTCTCGCGCGGGCGGGGCCGGGGCGGATCTCGGCTGTTGTCCACCGCGTCGCGCCCGCCCACGAGGTCGGGACCCGCGGATCAACCGGGCCGGCGCACCGACCGGGACGGCGCGCGAGACGCCGGCCGTCCGGCGACCACCTGCCATCGGCGGGAGTCTAATGGGCGCCTCCGGCAGCGTCAACCGCTCCGCTGCCGCCGAAAGGGCCGTCGCGCGGTTCGCTCGACTCGATCCACCCGCCGCCGAGCACCATGTCCTGGCGGTACAGCACGACCGCCTGGCCCGGGGTGATCGCCGCCTGGGGCTGATCGAAGGCGACCCGCGCGCCATCGGGCCCCAGCGGTTCGACCACGGCCGGGGACGCCTGGTGGGCGTAGCGGATCTGGGCGAGGGCCCGGAACGGCTCCGTCGGCGGGGGTATCAGCCAGCGCATGCCGGAGGCGGTCAGGCGGGTGCCGGCCAGGGCCGACCGCGGCCCGACGGTGAGGGCATTGCGGGCCGGATCGATGGCCACGACGTAGCAGGGCTCTCCCAGGGCCAGGCCCAGCCCGCGTCGCTGCCCGATGGTGTAATTCGGCAGGCCGGCGTGGCGGCCGATCCGGCGCCCCTGGACATCCAGAACCGGTCCCTCGGCGAATGCCTCCGGGCATCGTCGTCGCACCAGGCCGGCGTAGTCGCCGTCCGGAACGAAGCAGATGTCCTGCGACTCGGGCTTGGCCGAAAGCGTCAGTCCGAAACGGCGGGCACACGCCCGGACCTCCGCCTTGGTCATCCCGCCAAGGGGCAGTAACGTGCGGGCCAGGGTCTCGCGCCCGATTCCGAAGAGCACGTAGGACTGGTCCTTGGCCCGATCCACCCCGCGGAACAGCCCCGGGCCGTCCTCTGCGGGCAGCACGCGGGCATAGTGGCCGGTGGCGATGAAGTCGGCCCCGGCCGCCCGGGCATAATCGGCGAGCCGCCCGAACTTCAGGCGTTCGTTGCACAGCACGCAGGGGTTGGGCGTGCGGCCGCGGCGGTATTCGGCCACGAACTGTTCGATCAGTTCCTCGAAGGCCTCCCTGAAGTTCAGGGCGAAGAACGGCACGCCCAGCCGCCCGGCGACGGACCGCGCGTCGGCGGCGTCCTGGGCGCCGCAGCAGCCGCGGACCGGCCGCCCGGCGCCGTCTCCCCCGGGCTCCTCGACGCCGGTGCGCATGAACAGGCCGATGACCTCGTAGCCCTGTTCGTGAAGCAGGCAGGCGGCGACGCTGGAGTCCACGCCGCCGCTCATGGCGACCACCACTTTGCCGCGACTGCCGGCCACGTTATGCTCCGGAAGAAAGCCGGGGCGACCGGTCGTGCTCCCGGTCAACGCACCGTATGTCCGATTGTAGCGGGGCCGCGGAAGCCCGCCCAAGTCCGGCGCGGAGACGACAGGATGCAGACCTTGAGCGTACGCACGCAGGCCCGGTGCCAGATGCTGGACGTGACCGAGGACGTGCGACGGGCGGTGCGCGAGGCCGGCCTGAGGGACGGCCAGGCGATCTGCTTTGTGCCGCACACCACCGCGGGCATCACCATCCAGGAAAACGCCGACCCCGACGTGGTCCACGACTTTCTGCTTCAGCTGGAGCGGATGGTGCCCCGCGACGCGGCCGGCTTCCGCCACGGCGAGGGCAACAGCGACGCCCACATCAAGGCCTCGCTGACCGGGCTCTCGCAGACCGTGCTCGTGCGGGACGGCCGGCTGGTGCTGGGGACGTGGCAGGCGATCTATTTCTGCGAGTACGACGGGCCGCGGCAGCGCAGCCTGCTGGTGCACTGCACGGCCGGCTGAGCGTGCCGGGCAGCGGCGGTCCGGCCGGCGGCCGGCGAAGCCGGACCGTCCCGGTTGCGGCTCGCAACCCGGGAGATCGTGCCGAACATGAGCGACGACCCGAACAGGAAGGTCGGGGCCCGTTGCCGCACCTGCGGGCGACAGCTGACGGTGGTCGAGTTCAGGGCCTGCACCGGCCTGGGGCATTTCTGCGCCGACCACATCCCCCTGGGTACACCCGTCTCCCCGCGGCCCCACCGGCCGGCGGAGAGATCATCGCCGCGGCCCCGGGGCCGGGCCGGCGGCGGCCGGCACCGGCGGGTCACCGATTCCGGCGAGGTGGAGTACTTCTGCAAGGCCCAGTTCGCCCGGACGGGATCGATCCGGCGCGGGCGGCTGACCTGCGCGCACCCGTCGTGCATCGCAGGCCAGGCGGTGTTCGTCTGCGACGGCGTCGGCTACGGCCCCCGCGAGATCGCGATTCTGTTCATCCGGGATGCAGAGGGCCGCAGCCTGGCGGAGCGCCAGGGGTTCACCTGCCACGACTGAGCGGTGCCGGCGTCAGGCGGCCGGCGGACTAGAGCTTCTCATACGGCCACATGTCGATGCCGCCGTCCAGGACCCTGACGTTCTGGAAGCCGGCGGCCCGCAGGACCAGCGCCGCCTCGTACCCGCGCAGCGAGATGCGGCAGAAGGTGACGATCGGCCGGTCGCGGGGCAGGTCGCCGAGCCGGCCGCGAAGCGCGCCCAGCGGGATGAGCGTGCTGCCGGGCAGGCGGACCTGCTCGGCTTCGGCGGGCGTGCGGACATCGAGGAACACGAACTCCTCGCCGGCCTCCTGCATCCGCCGGACCTCCATGGCGGTGATGCCGTCCATCAGACCGTCGAGCTTGTTGCGGGCCACGTTGGCCGCGGTGATGACGTTGTCCATCGCCTCGGCGTAGGGCGGAGCGTAGCACAGGTCGGCGTTGGCCAGGGCGTCGACGGTCATGCCCGCGGTCAGGGCCATGGCCACGACATCGATGCGCTTGTCGCCGGCTCCCGGCCCGACGGCCTGGGCCCCCAGCACGCGGCGCGTCGGCCGGTCGACGACGAGCTTGAGGCAGATGGGCCGGGCCGAAGGCATGTAGTGGGCCTTGTCCGGCGCAGGCGCCAGGGCGGTCACGACGTCGCGGCCGCCGGCCCGGGCTGCCGACTCGGTCAGCCCGGTGCGGGCCACGCAGAAGTCGAACACCTTGCACACCGTGCTGCCCAGCACGCCGGGAAAGCGCTCGTCCCGGCCGCAGATGTTATCGGCGACCACCCGGCCCTGCTTGTTGGCCGTCGAACCGAGCGGAACGTAGCAGGGGCGTCCGGTGAGCAGATCGACGCACTCGACGCAGTCGCCGGCGGCGTAGATGTCCGGATCGCTGGTGCGGAGATGGTCATCCACCCGGATCGCGCCGGTGGTGCCGATCTCCAGCCCGGCCTGCCGGGCCAGGGCGACGTTGGGGCGCACGCCGATCGCCAGCACGACCATGTCGGCCGGCAGGGTCCCCCCGTCGGTGACCACGCCGCGGACCTTGCCGTCCGGTCCGCCCTTGAGGCCCAGAACCGGCGTGCCGGTCATGACCTTCACGCCGTGGGCCTCCAGGTGCTGCTCGACCAGCGCGGCCACCTCCCAGTCGAGCATCCGCAGGATCTGAGGCTGGGCCTCGACGATGGTGACGCGCGAACCCTTGCTGGCCAGGGCCTCGGTGATCTCCACGCCGATCAGCCCCCCGCCGACGATGACCACGTCGCGGGCCTTGCCGGCGGCCAGGGCGGCACGGATGCCCTCGGCGTCGTTGACGCCGTGGAGGGTGTAGACATTCTCCAGTCCGACGCCGGGAATGTCGGGCACTACCGGAGAGGCTCCGGTGGCCAGCACCAGCTTGTCATAGAGCAGGCTCGACTCGCGCCCGCTGACCCCGTCGCGCACCGTGACCGACCGGGCCCGCCGGTCGATCGCGATCGCCTCGGTCTGGTTCATCACCCGCACGTTCTTGACCTGCTGGAAGAAGACCGGATCGCGGACCGCTCCCAGGGCGGTGCTCATCAGCTCCTTGTGGTCCTGGACGACGCCGGAGATGTAGTAAGGCAGCCCGCAGCCGGCATAGGAGAGGAAGCGGCCCTTCTCGACGATGGTGACCTCGGTGTCCGGTCGCAGGCGGATGATGCGTGCCGCGGTCTTGGGACCCGCGGCCACGCCCCCGATGATCACGACTTTCATGGGCCGGTTCATGCCCTGGTCCTCCTGCTGCTCCTCGCCGACGTGGGCCGCCGGCCACCGCGCCACGATCCGGGCGCCGCCCAGCTCCCCGGCCTCGGCCCACACCTTTCCGCCCGCCGCGGTCACCACCGCCCGCACGAATGCCAGCCCCAGGCCGGTTCCCGGCCGGGCCGATCCGGCCGCCGCCGAGCCGCGCACAAAGGGCTCGAAGACCCGCTCGCGCTCGCCCTCGGGAATGCCGACGCCGGAATCCGAGACCACCAGCTCGGCGGATCGCCGCTCGGCGTCCACTCGTGCCTGCACGCGGATCCGGCCCTGATCGGGCGTGTACTTGAAGGCGTTATGCAGCAGGGCATCGAGAACCTCGGCCAGCGTGTCCTCCAGCCCGCGAACCCAGGGCACCGCATCGGAAACCTCGACCTCCAGTCCGATGCCTCGCCGCCCCGACTCCTCGGCGTAGCGCTGCTGGGCCCGACGGACCAGCGCCGCAAGGTTCACGACGCCGGTCAAAGGCCCCTGCCGGCCGGCGCGGGCGATGGCCAGCATGCGGCGCGACGCCTCGACGGCCTGTTCGCAGCGCTCCAGAGCCCTGGTCAACAGCCGCTGCTGCTGGGGGTTCAGCGGACCGGCCGCCCCGCTGATGACGGTGCGCAGGATGGTGACGGCCGTGGCCACGGGCGACTGCAGCTGGTGCGCGGCCAGCGAGGCGAAGTGGATGTCCGCGGGCTGAATGCCGTCGGTGGACATGGGCCCGCGCATTCTACCCGAGGCCGAAATCTGCAGACAGGGCCCCGGCCGGCCGGCCCGCCCATCGGTCGGCGGCGCGCGCCTGCGGCTTCGAAGCCGAAGACCGCCCCGCCCCGCCGGCTGGATCGACCGGCCGGCCGACTGCGGCTGCGTCTTGCCGCCGCTGCCCGCAGCAGGCTATAGTGCCGGACATGGCGGAAACGGCTTCCGGGGAAACGACCTGGACGGTCGGTCGGCTGATCCAGTGGACGACCGGCTGGTTCGGTCAGCGGCACGTCGAAGGAGGACGCCTGGCCGCCGAGCTGCTGCTGGCCCGGGCGATGGGCTGCCGCAAGATCGACCTGTACACCCGCTACGACCAGGAGCCCTCCCCCGAGCAGCGTCTGGCCTTCCGCGAGCTGGTCCGCCGGGCCGGCGAACACACCCCCATCGCATACCTGCTGGGCCGGCGGGAGTTTTTCTCGCTGGACTTCGAGGTGACCCCCGCGGTGCTGGTGCCCCGGCCGGAGACCGAGGCCCTGGTGCAGCGGGCGGTGGATCTCTGCCGCGGCCAGCCGCAGCGCCGGTGGAGGCTCGCGGACATCGGCACCGGCAGCGGCTGCATCGCCGTGGCGGTGGCGAAGTTCGCCCCCAACTGCACGGTTCTGGCGACCGACATTTCGGCCGAGGCCCTTCAGGTCGCCGCCCGCAACGTGGACGCCCATGGGCTGCAGGACCGCATCCGGCTGGTGGAGGCCGACGGATGCCGCCTGCCCGCGGACGCCGTGCCCGACGGGGGCTTCGATCTGCTGGTGTCCAACCCGCCTTACATCAGCGACCGAGGCTGGGCGGCACTGCCCCCCCACATCCGGGATCATGAGCCCCGCCTGGCCCTCAGCGGCAGCGGCGGCGACGGGCTGGAGATGTACCGACGGTTCGCCGTCGAGGCTGCGGCGATCCTGGCACCGGACGGTCGCCTGCTGGTCGAGATCGGCCACGACCAGCGCCCGGCGGTCCCGGAAGTCTTCCAGGCCGCAGGAGGCTGGCAGTTCGTCGGTGCCCACCGCGATCCGACCGATCCTCACGACCGGGTGCTGGAGTTCGCCCGCCGGCCCGAGACCCTCGCAGAAGCGTGAGGTCCGCCTCCGCCGGCCGGCAAAGCCGCGACGCCCGGGTTCCCCTGGGAAACACCGGGCGTCGCCGCTGAAACCGTGTCGATCCCGCCGATGCGGTCGCCGTCAGGACGCCGGCGATCATCCTCCCCAGGACCAGCTGACGCTCATGCCGCCGTAGAGGTTGTCCTGGGTGACATCCTCGTCCTCGAGGTTGCCCAGGGCATCGGAGAAGTAGAGCATGCCGGAGATGCTGATGCTGCCCGCCCAGGTCGGCAGGTGCAGCAGCGGCGTCAGGTCGTAGCTGACCGCCAGGCCGATCTGCTGGTAGGCCGCCTGCAGATGGTTGGCGTTGTTCCGGCCGAGATAGCGCTTCAGCACTCCGCCGTCGATGCCCATGATGTAGGACGGGGTGATGGTGAGGTTCTCGACGCCGGGCACCGCGAAGTCGTGGCTGATACCGAACTCCATCCACACGGCCCCGGAGCCGATGCCGACGTCCTGGGCGAACAGGAAGTAGGGATTCAGGACGCCGTCCTCGTTCTCCGGGAACGCCCACTTCCACATCCAGGCGTCGTTGTGCTCCAGCTTGAAGTACCACTCATGCGTCTTGTCGTCGTTGTTGTTGCCCCGGGCTCCATCCTGCCGCAGCAGCTTCTGCAGCTTGGGATAGGTGTAGAACGTGTAGCCCAGCGTCAGGTCGGTCGCGATCGGCTCGATGCCGTAGGTCCAGCGGATGCCGTAATCGATCTCCTGAAGGTTGGAGCCGGCGGCATGCGGGTTGAGCTTCTCCTGGTCGGCGTACCACTCCCAGAAGGTGTCGAACCCGAACGTGCCCCAGGTTCCCGTATCCCAGTCGATCGACGTGGTCATCTGGTGATTGAGTTTCTCGCGGCCCTCGCCGTCGTACTCGGACCAGTTGACGCCGCGCCACATGTAGTCGGTCATCAGGTAATAGGAGACGCCGAGACTGATCGGCAGGCCGGGCTTCCCGGCGGGCTCGGTCTTCTCGACCTGCGTACGGGTCATGGT
>Ga0209101_1002136_pt1 | contig 13435 bp, 13 predicted proteins | sample ConPoolayeCmetaG_FD_185481 | JGI IMG/M metagenome (GOLD analysis project Ga0209101, IMG submission 185481) | Hot spring microbial mat communities from California, USA to study Microbial Dark Matter (Phase II) - Cone Pool mat layer C metaG... ... | reverse complement strand
GGGGTGTGAGAGGGGCCGGGCGTGATCGGCGCCGGCCGAACGACAGCGGTGGGGGTGGCCGGCGCCGGGAACGGCGTACCGGCCCACAGGATATAGCCGCCGATGAGCACCAGGCCCAGGCCGAGTATCAGGCTGGTGCTCAGTAACCCCCCCAGGCAACCGGCACTCAGCGGCGCGGCCCGGCTACCCCGCTGGTGCAAGGCCAGGGTCACCACCCCGGCGATGACCAGCAGCCCGGCCCACCCCACGGCCACCAGGAGAGCCAACGCCAGCAGGCCGTAAGGGTCTGAGGTCAGACCGAACAGCGCCACCCCCGCACCTGGCGAGACTACCGGCGTTTGGAGTGTAAAGATGCGGCCCTCCAATGCCAGATAGCCGGTCAGCAAAGCCAGCCCCAGGCAGACCAGGAGAGCCAGAAACACGGCCAGCCCCAGACCACCGGACAGGATGACGCTGAGATGCTCATCCCGGCGCCGCCAGGCCACGTTGAGCAGGGCCAGCCCGCCCACGCCGGCCAGCGTGGTGATGATGCAGACACCGCCGACAGCCAGATAGGGTGCGGTCCAGTCATGTGGGACCTCAGCGGTGGCGGTGAGGGTCTGCACACCCGTGGCCGTCGGGTCCAATATCCAGGTCAGGGTGTTGCCGGAGCGGGTCGGGGCATTGTGCGTTCTAATCCGGCCGGGCAGGACCACATGGTAGGTCAGCTCAAACGAGCCGGGCGGCTGCCGCCCCAGTCCGTGGGTCAGGGTGGCGAGTCGCGCCGCATCCACTGTCGCGGTCACAGTATAGCGGGTGCCCCACAGGTCAGACTGGCGGGTAGCGATCACCCTGTCGAGGGGCGGCAGAGAGGGGATGTCCTCAGGGCGGTCAAAGGTCTGGGTGATACGCAGGCCCCGGCGCGCGAATTCGCCATACGGCTCCACAGTGGCGCCACGTCGCCCAGCCTCGGCAGCGATCTGGGCCAGGGGATCAGTCCCGCTGACCAGGGCCAACCGATAGGCGGTCTCATCCACCAGCACAAGCACGGTGCGGGTGCCACCGCCGTCCGCGCGCAGTTCCAGGGTGGTGTCCATAGAGGCACAGGCCGCCACGACGAGGGCGAGTGCCAGGAGCAACAGCAAAACAATCTGGCGCATGGCCGGGTCTCCTCTGACTGGTGATACCTGGCGAATTATACCACGTCAGGTAACTGCCCGCCAGCGTTCTTTTCCCTCGCTGGCGGATGAGGTCTCCTACTTGACACCGGCCCTGGCCTGGGGTATGATGACCCCGCCACGACTTGAACCTGGGAGGTCTCATGCAGAAGCAACCCAACTCGCGCCTGTGTTTCGTCTGTGGAGTGGAGAACCCCATCGGTTTGCATCTGTTCTTCTATACCGACGAGGAAGGGCGATGTATTGCCCGGTTTCGCCCCCGACCGGAGCACCAGGGCTATCCGGGCTGCTTGCATGGCGGCCTGATCAGCACCCTGCTGGATGAGGTGATGGGCCGGGTGCTGACCCATCGGCAGGTATGGGCCATGACCGGCCGCCTGGAGGTCCGCTTCCGACGGCCGGTGCCGCTGGACCAGGAACTAACCATCGTGGCCGAGTTGACGCGCGAGCGGACGCGGGCCTATGAGGCGCGAGGCGAGCTTCGCCTGCCCGACGGGACCGTGCTGGCAGAGGCTGCTGGTCTCTACATCCGTGTCCCGGACGAATTCGTGGAACGCGCCAGGGCGGAGCTGGATTTCTGGCAGGTCGTGCCGGATTGAGGAGGAGACCCGCACCCAGTCACCCAGTCCGGCCTGGGCCGGGAGCCTGGGCTTGGCGCGCGGGGCGCACCCCGTGGCACGAAAATACGCCGGTGTGCTCGCGCGGGGTCTGCGACCCCGGCACGAAAATACTGTGCTCGCGCGGGGTCTGCGACCCCGGCACGAAAATACTGTGCTCGCGCGGGGTCTGCGACCCCGGCACGAAAATACTGTGCTCGCGCGGGGTCTGCGACCTCGGCACGAAAATACTGTGCTCGCGCGGGGTCTGCGACCCCGCGCCGGCGGCGGGTGGCACACCCGCCGCGAACGGGGGGTTGTGCCGGATTGAGGAGGAGTTAGATGAAAACCGCCGAGATCACCCATGAAGCCCTGTTGTACGATCGACTTGACGATGACCGGGTACGTTGCAATTTGTGCGCCCATCGTTGTGTCATCGCCCCGGGCCGGCGCGGCATCTGTCACGTGCGCGAGAATCGCGCTGGCAGACTATATACCCTGGTCTACGGTCGGACCATCTCCCAGGCCGTGGACCCCATCGAGAAAAAGCCGCTGTTCCATTTTTATCCCGGGACCGGGGCCTTTTCCATCGCCACGCCGGGCTGTAACTTTCGCTGCACTTTTTGCCAGAATGCGGATATCTCCCAGATGCCCCGGGACCGAGACCTGATCCTGGGCACGCCGGTCACGCCGGAGGCTATTGTGGCGGCGGCCCAGCGAACCCGGTGTCGGTCCATCGCCTATACCTATACTGAGCCGACGGTCTTTTTCGAGTATAGCCTGGAGATCGCCCGGCTGGCCCGGCCGGCCGGGATCGCCAACGTCTATGTGACCAATGGCTATATGACCGATGAGATGTTGCACCTCTTTTGCGGCGAGACCCAACCGCCCCTTATGGATGCCGCCAACGTGGATTTAAAGGCTTTCAGCGACGAGTTCTACCGGGAGCGTTGTGGCGCGCGTCTCCAGCCGGTGCTGGATAGCCTGAAGCGGATGAAGGACCTGGGGGTGTGGGTGGAGGTGACCACGCTGGTCATCCCCGGCCTCAACGACGCCGAGACTGAGCTGCGCCAGATCGCCCAATTCATCGCCCAAGAGCTGGGCGTGGATACGCCGTGGCATGTGAGCCGGTTCCATCCCACGTACAGGCTGCTGGACCGGCCGGTTACCCCCACCAGCACCCTGGTCCGCGCCCGCGAGATCGGCCTGGCGGCCGGTCTGCGCTATGTCTACATGGGCAATGTGCCCGGCGCAGAGGGCGAGCACACTTTCTGCTACCAGTGTGGGCGGCGCATCATCGGCCGGTGGGGGTTCTCCATCACCGAATACCACCTGCGGGACGGTCGGTGCGCCTATTGCGGGGCCGTCATGGACGGAGTGGGGTTGTGAGGGGGATCACGGCGGGCCAAAGAACAGGTCCCACCATTGTAACCAGGGGGGGCGACTATCCGGCAAAGCCCGCCCCGGAGTCTCGGCGGGCCGGACCGGGGTGGCGCGTGGGCCGACCGGCACCACCACATAGGAGGTTTCGCCAGGGCGCACCAGGTTTAGCTCTTCCCGGGCCACGCGCTCGATATAGGCGTCGGTCTTGAGGTTGGCGATACGGGTCTCCAGGGCCGCGTTGGCCCGCTCGATGGTTTGAATCTCCTGGCGCAAGGCGACGGCCTGGGCCTCGGCGCGTTGGCTCTCCACCGCCCTTTGGAGAAAGGATAGGGCGAACAGGGCCGCCAGCGTGAGCACGACGATGGTGGCGAAGCGAAGCAGGGAGGTTCTGGGGCTCTGGGCCGGCATCTTTTTCATGACCAACTCACTGGTGGGCCAGGCGCGCCGCGAATGCGGCGTGCTCTTCTGTCTTTAGACCTTGCTGAAGCGTCGCCAGCACCTGAGATAGATCATCGGCCAGCAACGCCGGCACGTCCAGCCACAGGCCGGGAAAGACCTGGCTGTGTACGACCCCGGCCGCATCGGGTTCCAGAGGCACGTACTCCCCCTCCTGCCACTCGAACCAGTCTATCCGCTCGTCGTAGATCTGCCACACCACGTACTCTTGCACCCCGTTGCGCCGGTAGGCCCGTAGCTTGTCGTGCAGGTCATAAGCCGCGCTGCTGGTGGCGATCTCCACGATCAGTTCTGGCGACCCTTCCAGGTAATCGTCTTTGCTGACCCGGGAGCGGCCCCCGCACACCAGGCGTAGCAGCGCGTCCGGCTGCACCTCGTTTTCCAGGTCCAGGCGAACCGTGGCGTTGTCGGCGGTCTCGACGCCAGGAGTGGCAGCACTGTAAGTTAGCAGCCAGCCGTTGATGATCTGATGTGGTTTGGCATGACTCAGATAGCGCACTGGTGTGGGCATGTAGACCACTCCTTCGATCAGCTCGGCCTTTTTGACGTGGGGCATGGCCTGGTAGCGCCGCTCGAACTCGGCGCGGGTCAGGCGGTCGCCGCTCGCCAAGGGGGGCGGCTTGACCGGCGGGCGTGGTCGCTGTGGCGCCGGGCGTGTTCGCCGTTTCATGACCTGAGCTTCCTGGGTAGCCACGGGTTTTCCTCCATTCACGCGCGCCGGCGGGAGGGCGCGCGTTACATCTGGCACGGGCAGTCTGGCCCAGGTATATGATACCCCAGTTCACCGGGGCTGTCAAGCAAAAAGGCCTGACATCCGTGCATAACTTCTGTCAGGGAGGGAACAAGGAGGGAGAAAGCCTTTCTGGGGTTTTTGCGGCGGCGAAGCCGCCGCAAAAACCCCCTACCAGGCAATCTTTCTCCTCCCCGCATCGCGTAGCGGCGGGGGGCGGGTGATAATCTCTAATTATTGCGATAAGCCAGTCCACCCGCAAAATGACACAACCCTACGGGCGGCCCGGTTGTTGGGCCGTCCGATGGGGCCCAGTCGGTGGCTCATGTGCTTTGAAAGCTGAGCATGACCAGCATGGTCTTGGCGGCGATCAAGAGGTCCAGGTGAAGAGCGGCGCTCGGGCGGTGTCGGCGGACGGTTACCAATGACTATGCATTCTTACGCGCACAAAGGCGAGAAACTCGCGCAGGGCTTGTTCGGGGTTCTGGCTGATGTGACTCGCCGTGACGTTGGCTTCGCTGCCCTCATGAAAGTGCTGCGGAAAGGTCTCGACTAACTGCCACCGCTTGTGAGGCGCATTGTCATGGCGGTAGATGGTCCCGTCAAGCGCCCGTCGCTCCCAGTGATAGCTGTACCGACCAGGCAACTTGAGCGAGTACCAAACGTCCACGAAACTGCCGTCGCTCAGGACAACACGTAACTCGTTGATGTCGAGGATCAGGGTCTCGAGTACAATGTCCGCAAACTCCACCACCGCGATCTCGCCCAGCCGGTCTACATTCACCAGGCTCATCGCAGGGCCTCAAAAAGCTGCAACAACCGATCCCGCTTGTATTCCAGATGATCCAGGCGTTGCCAATCGCGCCAGGAATCGGCTTCTTCTAATGTGCCCTCGCGGTAGCGTGTTTCCATATCTTGCACAGAAGAGACGCCATAGCGACTCTGGATCTCGAATATCTGGGCCTTGATCTCTCTCAGACGACGCTCCAACAAGGCTCGGACGCCTTGCTTTAGCAGGTCTTGCTCTGAGAGCTGTAGTTCTTGAGCCACTGCGCCCCAAATCGGCTCTGTTGACACGTCTTGAACAGCCAGGTCGATCATTAGTGCACCCCTTTTGGGCTTTTCCACAAGATCGTCAGCGGCGTCCGGTTGGCACACGCCCAACCAACCACTGCCACTGGGCTCATGATACCGCAGTTTGCTCTGGCTGTCAAGCAAAAAGGCGGGCGGCCCGGGGACCGGGCTCCCGCCTTGACGCGCTCACGCCCCCTGGACGATCAACGTCAGGGTCACAGGTCTGCCAGGCGCGCCGCGAACGCGGCGTGCTCTTCTGTCTTTAGACCTTGCTGAAGCGTCGCCAGCACCTGAGATAGATCATCGGCCAGCAACGCCGGCACGTCCAGCCACAGGCCAGGGAAGACCTGGCTATGCACGACCCCGGCCGCATCGGGTTCCAGAGGCACGTACTCCCCCTCCTGCCACTCGAACCAGTCTATCCGCTCGTCGTAGATCTGCCACACCACGTACTCTTGCACCCCGTTGCGCCGGTAGGCCCGCAGCTTGTCGTGCAGATCATAAGCCGCGCTGCTGGTGGCGATCTCCACGATCAGTTCTGGCGCCCCTTCCAGGTAATCGTCTTTGCTGACCCGGGAGCGGCCCCCGCGCACCAGGCGTAGCAGCGCGTCCGGCTGCACCTCGTTTTCCAGGTCCAGGCGAACCGTGGCGTTGTCGGCGGTCTCGACGCCAGGGGTGGCAGCACTGTAGGTCCCCAGCCAGGTGTTGATGGCTTGATGTGGTTTCCCGTGGCTCGCATAGCGCACTGGTGTGGGCATGTAGACCACTCCTTCGATCAGCTCGGCCTTTTTGACGTGGGGCATGGCCTGGTAGCGCCGCTCGAACTCGGCGCGAGTCAGACGGTCGCCGCTCGCCAATGGGGGGGGCTTGACCGGCGGGCGTGGTCGCTGTGGCGCCGGGCGTGTTCGCCGTTTCATGACCTGAGCTTCCTGGGTAGCCACGGATTTTCCTCCACTCACGCGCGCCGGCGGGAGGGCGCGCGTTACATCTGGCACGGGCAGTCTGGCCCAGGTATATGATACCCCAGTTCACCGGGGCTGTCAAGCAAAAAGGCGGGCGGCCCGGTTGTGGGGCCGTCCGCCGGGGCCCAGTCGGCAGTTCATGTGCTTTGAAAGCCGAGCATGACCAGCATGGTCTTGGCGGCGATGGGCAGGTCCAGGTAAGGGGGACGGTGCCAAACACGGCAAGCCACAGATTATTGTCTTTCTCCGGCCAACGCGCGAGCGGCCTGGTACAGCTCTTCGCTCATGCGAAAGCCAGTAGCCCAAAGCTCGTCCAGCAATGGCGTCACAGTCGGGACGAAGCCTTGTTTTTTTGCGGCGATCAACGTCCCCACTGTGCCTGTCTTGTTCAGGCTACAGCCCTCTGCCACTCGACGCCCACGCGCTTCATCAATCAGCAAAAGATCGGCCCGTAGCTCGACGGCCAACACAATGGCTTCACTCTCGCCAGCATCCAGCCGATCTCGCAAAAGCTGAACCGCAGTGCGATCCTGGACATCTATGATGCGTATCCAGTTAGCGGTACTGGCTTCTATGGCCCCGGGGAGGCCGCTCCCAGAGGCTGCCACCTCGTCCCGAACGGCAGGTGGGATATGCACCTGGCGATATAGCGACCGCAACAGGTTGAAATGCCCGATCCGCGCCAGAGCGATCAGCGGGCCGGCGTTGGCTACCACGATCATGCGGTTCGCTCGCTCAGCAATCGCTCCAGCGTTGCTACCTCGGCTGCCAGTTCCTCGGACGACTCGGTGAAATAGGCTATTCCGTGCCGCGCTAACAGGTGGATAAAGTCCAGCTTGGAGATCCCCAATAGCTCGGCTCCCTTGCCGGTCGAGATACGCCCTTCGCGGAACAACTCTAGCGCGATCAACTCCTGCAGCCGACTCGCTAACCTTACCTGTGGAACGTCAAGTGCTCCCACCAAGTCACGCGGCAATTCCAACGTAACAGATAAAGTACTCATCCTGCACCACCTATCCAGACCCATTTATGCGACCCGCCGCCCGTGTCTCGTGGTGACACCCGGTGCGTCCACTATCCTGACCGCACCTGGTCAGAGACCAACTTTTCGGCAATATGATACCCCAGTTCACCGGGGCTGTCAAGCAAAGCGGGAGGCCCGGCGACCGGGCTTCCCGCCCTTGAGACTCCCTGGCTGGCCCGGCTCGCCGTTGGAGGTCATATCGCTCCGCGCAACCGCAGCACCCGGATCGGATGCCGCAAGCGGTGAAAGAATAACGACCACCGGTCATGCACTGCATAACGTACAGCCAGCCACTCGGATTCGGGGAAGAAGGTGCGCCACAATAGCCGGATCATGTCCACCGGCCGGTCAATGAGGAGCCATTGTAATAAATAGCCGCGCCGGGGCCTGTATCGTATCTCGATGATCGCTTCACGATCCAGCAATCTGGCGAGGCCCCAGCGGCGAACGGCTGAGGGGCGCAGCGACTGTAATACCGCCGGGGGCACCGGGGTGCCCAGCAATTCGCTACATAGCTCCAACATCAGGTAGGTAACCGTAGCCAGGCGCACCCGCCGGGCCAGGGCCACAAAACCGGGCCAGTCTAACGAGTCACCGGCAGCCCGGATGGTGCGGTCCAGGTCCACAAAATTGCGCAGGCCCATGATGGTGAACCGGTGTGTCAGACCGGCGTGCACGACCTGGTAGAGCACCGAGTCGGCTGTAGCCAATTGCCGGACTGTCATGCCGTCAACAGTCACTGGCTGCGCACGCCCCCAAAAGTCCTCCCCTTGTACCAGCGTGGTCCGGCGCAGCCATTCGCCAAAAAGCACGTGCCAGTGCAGGTCCACCGTCGGCCAGGCTCTCGATTGACTGTAGGCCAGTTCGCCGCCATAACGAACCTGATACTCGCGGGATCGGGAGCCAGTATATGGTGGCCCATACCCCAGCCCGTAAAGTACGGTTTCTGCCTCTGCCAGTTGCTCCGGCGGGATCACCAGGTCCACATCGCACATGGGGCGTGTGCCAATGCTGGGATAGAGGGTCTGAGCAAACAAGGCCCCCTTGAGCAGCAAGACTTGAACCCCTTGTTGCCGGAGGGCCTTCAGGATACGTTGCAGCCGGTCGTACATTACCACGTTGGTAGCCAGGGCTTTGTGGTAGGCGGCGCCTAACACCTCCATAACCCAGGCCGGCACGGCATCGGGGGCAGCGGTATACAGCTCATAGTATGCCAGTGGCGCGAGTTGGTGGCGGAGCGCCAGGTCCACGAAACGATGCCAGTCCGGCTCCTCCAACGAGGCCGTCCCCAGGCCCTTATCTGGGCCAGGCGTGCCCCGCACACAAGCCATCAGTGCCGCCAGCGCCTTATCCAGGTCGGGGAATGTCATGCTTGCGGCCCCCGGGTCGCCTGCTCAGAAGATGGTTCGGGCTGGAACTCGGGCACGATCTCGGTCAACTTGGCCCGCACCTGGCGTTCATCTCCTTGCCGGGCCAGGGCGATCAACTCTTCCACCATCTGTTCCAGGTTCACCGGCCAGCCAGGGGCATGGCCGCTGTTATGGGAGATAAAGATCTGCGCATGGCGTGTCGGGGCATATTCCTCACCCGGCACGAATAGCTCTTCGAAGAGCTTTTCCCCTGGTCGCAGGCCGGTATAAACGATCTCCACATCTCGCCCTACTTCCAACCCCGATAGCTCGATCAGGTCCCGGGCCAGGTCCACGATACGAATGGGTTCACCCATGTCCAGCAGGAATACCTCACCACCCTGCCCCAGGGCCGCGGCCTGGATCACCAGTTGCACTGCTTCCGGGATGGTCATGAAATAGCGACGTACCTCGGGATGAGTCACCGTCACCGGCCCGCCCCGGGCGATCTGGTCCTGAAAGATCGGCACCACACTGCCCCGGCTGCCCAGCACATTGCCAAAGCGTACCGCCACATAGATCCGGCCACTACGCCGGGCCGCCTCCTGCACCAACAGCTCTGCCACGCGCTTGGTAGCTCCCATGACGCTGGCCGGGTTCACTGCCTTGTCTGTGGAAATGAGCACAAAACGGCTCACCTGATAAGTCTCCGCCAGGCGCAACAGGTTGGCCGTGCCCAACACGTTATTGCTCACGGCCTCGGCCACATTCTGTTCCATCAGGGGGACGTGCTTGTGGGCTGCGGCGTGAAAGATGATCTCGGGACGATGGGCGCCGATCACCTGGCGCAGGCGGTCCGGGTCGCGGATATCGGCAATGGCCGGATACACCGGCAACCGGGGCCAGCGCCATTGCAGTTCATTGGCGATGGTAAAGATGCTGTTTTCCCCGTGCCCCAGCAGAACCACCCGCGCCGGCTCGTACCGTGCCACCTGGCGACAGATCTCGCTGCCGATGGACCCGCCGGCCCCGGTGACCAACACGCAGGCCGCGCGCAGGTAATTGCTGATCGCCTGCACATCTGTATGAACCGGCTCTCGTCGCAGCAAGTCCTCGATATCCACCGGGCGGATCTGGCTGATGCTGACCTGGCCGGCCAGGATGTCGTATAGGCCGGGCATGGTGCGGGCCGAGATGCCAGCGCGATGGCAGATGCCCAGGACCTCGCGGATGGCCCGGCCTGGGGCGGTGGGCATGGCGATGATCACCTCGTCCACTTTATGTTTTTGGACCAGTTCCGGGATGCGCTCCCGGCTGCCCAGCACCGGCACGCCGTGGATCCGCACGCCGCGCTTGCTCTCGTCATCATCCACGAACCCGACCGGCACCAGGCCCAACTGGGGATTACTCTTCATCTCTTTGACGATCAGCGACCCGGCATCCCCGGCCCCCATGATCAATACCTGCTTCTGGAGTCCCTGTTGTCTCGGCCGGCGATGCCTGCGCTGCCGGGTGCGCTCCACCAGCCGCACAGCAAAGCGTGGTCCACCTACAACCACCAAAGTCAACAACCCATCAATGAAGGGGACAGAGCGGGGAAAACCGGGCAGGTCGAGCACGCCCATGGTCTCGGTCAAGGGCAGGATCAGCCCGAACCAGAGCGTGGCCGTCGCTATTGTACTGACCGTCGTGGCGGTGGCGATGAGCAATAACTCATCCACGCTGGCATAACGCCAGAACCGGCCATACAACCCCAGCCAGCGAAAGATGATCAACTTGATCGGTACGGCGACGGCGATAAAGAGGGGAATGGCCGGGGCATAGACTTGTACCCCGGCCAGGTCAAGCCGCAGTAAAAAGGCTAACCCCACGGCGGCCGGGAGCAGGATCAGATCGATCAGAAAAAAGTGTCGGTTGCGCAAAGCCAGCATGAAAACACTCCGCATTCCCCTTCCGATTCCAGCAGAAACCCGAAGGGGCTAAGTTCCATCTTTAATGGCCTTTTCCAGCGTTCGACACACCTGATCCACCTGCTCCTCACGCATGACACTGGAGAAGGGCAAAGCCAGGGACACATCCCCCAGATATTCGGTGACGGGAAAGTCGCCGCGCTGGTAGCCGAATTTTTGGCGGTAGAACGGCTGGAGGTGGATGGGGGTAAAGTAGGGGCGGCTGGGGATGCCCACCTCTGCCAGCGTGCGCATCACCGCGTCACGTTGCGCCGGTGGTTTGATGCGGACGACGTAGACGAACCAACTCATGCGCGTGGTGGTCGGCGCGATGTAGGGTATCTCGATCAACTCTTGATTGGCGAGGCGTTCGTTGTACCACTGCGCGACGCGCGCGCGTTTGGCGAGCAATTCTTCGATGCGTTGCATCTGTGCCGCGCCCAGTGCCGCACTCATCTCATCGAGCCGATAGTTGTAGCCGAGCCGGGTGTGATTGAGCCAGGCGTCAAAGACATCGCGTCCTTGATTGCACAGCGAACGGAACAGGTCTGCCCAATCGTCGCGATTTGTGACGATCATGCCACCTTCGCCGGTCGTGATCTGCTTGTTGGGGTAAAAAGCGAACACCGTCGCGAGTGGCATGTCATCCGTCGTTAGCGCGCCGACGCGGCGACCTTTGTACTCTGCACCAATGGCTTCGCAGGCGTCTTCGATGATGGCGAGGTTGTGTTCGCGCGCAATGGCGATGAGTGGATCCATATCGGCGGGCTGACCGAAGGCGTGGACGGGAAGAAGGGCTTTGAGATTGGAGATGGGAGATGGGAGATTACCTGATGCGTGATGCGTAATGCGTGATGCGTAGGGCGTATTGCGTAGGGCGGGCGGAAGCCAGCGGTCTTTGGTCTTTTGTCCTTCGTCTTTCGTCAAATCGTGGACACATTCGGCGACGAGCGCGGGGTTGATGTTGCCAGTGCGCGGGTCAACGTCTACAAAGATCGGGATGGCGCGTTCGTAGAGGATGACGTTGGCGGAGGCGATGAAGGAGAACGGCGTCGTGATGACGAAATCGTTTTCCTGCACGCCGGCGACGATCACGCACAGGTGCAGGCCGCTGGTACCAGAGTTGACGCCGATGGCGTGGCGCGCGCCTACGTACGCCGCGCACGCGCGCTCGAACGCCTCGATTTGTGGACCGATGCTGAGAATCGGCGTGTGGAGTACGGCGTTGACCGCGTCAATCTCGGCCTGGGTAAGGTCTGGGGAAGACATGGGAATACAAGTTCGAGAACTCATTACCCCACTCCGGTTCAAAAGCATTGCCTGAAGTTATGGAAATGGAGGGTGGACAACTCTTCAGATGAGGTCGGCGAGTTGGCTGACGAATTCCTCGGCAAACTCGATAGTGCTCTTGGCTTCGCGCTCGGAGATGGCTCCCGCCATACGATAGAGGGCCTGATGACGTTTCTTGCGGATCCGGTCAAGTCGGTTCAGTTTTGGCTTGAATGATGGATCTAAGGTGGCCCGGAGAAAACGGAGCACGGTCTTGTGCCGATCAGGGCCTCTGGGCCGGTACCCTTTGGCATACATCAGCGCCAGGCCAGCCTGCAGAGCAGCGTTGTACGCCACAATCAAGGCCCAGTCCAGGTCAATGTTCATTAGCTCCTGGGCCGTTTTCACATCCCGGCGGGCGACTTCCAGGAGGTCTTCGATCTCTGCCTGGGGAACCCGATAAGGCTCAATCAGCCCCGCCAGTTCCAAGGGCTGATAGGTCATCCTCATCTCCGATCAAGAAGATCTTGTCGTGGGTCAGAACATCTGTGAGGAAGGAATGTCCCTGCTTCACTCGTTCTTGCCATTCCTGGCCCCCGAAAAGGGTGTAATTCACCGTCCGGCCTAGCTCCTCCTCGATGCTATCAATGGCGCGATCCAGGGCGTCCAGGTCCACCTCACCGATGACCATCAAGTCAATATCACTGGAGACCACTTCGGTCCCCCTGGCCGTGGAACCGTAGATAAAGGCAAGCCGAATGTCCCCCAATGCTGAGAGTGCTTCCCTCAATCTGTCGCCCAGCGCCTCGGTCTTCAAGATGATGCGCTTGAGTTCAGGGAACAGGAAGTGCTCCACATTGGCCCGGTAGTAAGTGGCGTTGGCGCGACGTTCGCTCAGGATCAGCCCCAGTTGGGCCAGGTTCTGGAGTTCCCGGCGGACATTGTTGTAAGTTTCGCTGGTGAGTCGGGTGATCTGGCGAATGTAGAACGCCTCGGCTGGGTGGGTGAGAAACAAAGTGAGCAGCCGCACCCGTACCCTGGAGGTGAAGAGTTTTTCGAGCATCATGCTCGCTTTCTGAACATCCTTACTGTTCGACTGACCACTTTTGATGCTCATTCTAGCACAGCCGGGCCAATTAGTCAAACAGGAGAATGAGAAAATGGATTCTCCTCACCTCCTCCGATGTAATGGCGCCGTCTCAAGCTCATCGTCATTCCATCTTCGTCGTAGGTGCTCTGGGCGCTGTCGGCAATAGACTTGTTGCTGAATAACTAGCCGGTAGTAGCCCGAGCGAGGCTAAGCGACCAGTTGGCCAGGCCTGCCGCTGCCAGCGCTACGTCGTCAATAAAGGTTGCTATTCGATTGCGGAAGACATCCAGAAGCGCCCGGAAACGTTTCATGCGACAGATGGCGTTCTCCACCACAACCCGGACACGGCTCAATTCCCGATTCTGTGTTTTCTGCTCGACGGTCAGAGTCGGCCTG
>Ga0209101_1002134_pt1 | contig 13442 bp, 14 predicted proteins | sample ConPoolayeCmetaG_FD_185481 | JGI IMG/M metagenome (GOLD analysis project Ga0209101, IMG submission 185481) | Hot spring microbial mat communities from California, USA to study Microbial Dark Matter (Phase II) - Cone Pool mat layer C metaG... ... | reverse complement strand
GAATATTACATCGCATGGCATCGCGCCCGCGATGCCATGCGATGTAATATTCAAGGGGTGTGCCGTCCGCCAGTTGCCCCACACTCTTCAGCAGGCTGAGCGCGGCGCCCGCCGGCACGCCGAGCAGTTGAGCCAGGTCGGGCGGTGCATTGATGCTCTCAATGGTACGCACTCCCTCTGCAATGACCAGCCCGTACTTCTCAGCCAGCAGGCGGTACAGGGATTGGCTGGTGAAATCTTCGTTGACCAGCCCAGGGCAGAGATGCTCAGGGATGTAGGTCACCACTACCACGACCGGCTCATCGTCAACAAAGCGCAGCCGCCTGAGGCAGATCACCGGCGTTCCCTCGTCCAGGGCAAGCAAGTCCGCGACCTCACCGCTGGCGGGGATCACCTTCAGCTCCAGCACACGGGTTGAGACTTTTTCCCCTCTGGCCTCCGCATCCTGATAGAAACCGGTCAGGCTCTGCATGAGCAGCCACGCATGTTTGGGAGGAGCAATGAAACTGCCCTTGCCCTTAAAGGTCTCCACCAGATTGTCTGAGACCAGCTCCTGAAGGGCCTGCCGGACGACCGTCCGGCTTACGCCGAAATGCCTGCATAGAGCGCCCTCACTGGGCAGTTTCTGCCCTGCCTTCCACTCCCCTGCCCTGATCTTCTTCTCCATGTATTTGAACAACTGGTAGTAGTAGGGGATCGCGCTGTCGAAGTCAAGGATATCCCCTTCATCCAGGACGATCTGGCTGGTATTGCTCAAGACCTGACTGCGGCTGTCAGCAATCATCTATCCTCCTCCCTCCAAGCCGCTCCCTGCCCCAGCCGCCTGCCCTAGCGCCGCAGACCGGGCGCTTTGGGCGGACGGGCAACTTCAGCGATCTCCATCAGCCGCTGGAGCAGGGCGCCGTCAATGGTGATGTGAAGCACCTGCGCGATCACCTGTGTCCAGCCGTGGATGAAATACAGCCACCCATCCTCAACGATCAGGTTGCGGGTCTGTTGCTGGGCCAGTGCCTGATGCAAGAAATCCAGCTCGCCGCGGTAGTTGAAGTCCCACGCAATGCCGTTCATTGGGAAAAGCCCCCCATCGGTGACGGGTGAGCCGGGCGTGTCCTTGCCCATGCCGGTTGCATTGATCACGATGCTGTAAGGGGGCATCTGAGCCATGATCTGGTCATTGCGGGCCGGGTCCGAGTTGCATATGTACTCAAACTGGATGTCGGTCTGGAGGCTTTCAACCATCTTCCGCATCGAATCCAGCCGCCCCTGCGAGCGGTTGACCACCACGAAACGTCTGGGCCTGTCGGCTGGGTCTTGCTTGTTGATCAGGTGGAGCGCTGTCGCCACACCCGATCCGCCCGCGCCGAAGCACAACACTTCCCCGCCGGTACGGCCAAAATAACCCGCTCCAATGATGTCATCAAGGCTCAGCCCGGAAGAGATGGGGTCTTTGGCGTGCCCTTCCAGCGCCCCGTCACGTTTAGAGATAGATGATACCTCACTGCACAGTTGAGCATAAGGGTCAAGGTAATCGAACATGTCGCGGGCGGCGTTGAGCAGATCGATCTTGTGCGTTGTCACCAGCGCACCCAGCGAAAGCGGATCGTACTTGATCTGGGCCACTACCTGCCGGTAGGCTTCGGGCTCGTCATGTATTTTGAGATCAATCCCTTCGATCACGATCTCAGGCCGCCCCAGCTCCCTGACCCACAAGGGGAAAACCCGCATAATCGAGGACTTGGCCGTGGTGATCCCGATGAAGTAGAAGGTGGGCACTTGCCTGTTTACAACCGGATAAGGGGAGGCATGCTCCGCCGCGCCCGATGGATGGATTGTCATAGATGACCCCTCCGCCCTTATCCCCGCGCCTGCTTGACGGCCTCACAAAATGCCTCAGCGTTGCGGGTGATCTCGTCAAAACGCCCTTCCTTCGCCCAAGCCGGCGGGCATAGTTCACTGCCCGCCCCGACCGCCACAGCCCCGGCCGCAAACCAGTCCCTGATGTTATCGAGGCTCACCCCGCCGGTTGGCATCAGCGGGATGTGCGGGAAAGGCCCGCGCAGGGCCTTGAGATAGCCCGGCCCAGCCAGCGAGCCGGGGAATATCTTCACAATGTCTGCACCCAGCCGGTGAGCCTGAAAGACTTCAGTGGGGGTCAACGCACCGATCATGACCACCAGCCCGGTTGCCGCCATGCTGACTGCCAGCCCCGGATCGCAGTGCGGGCTGACAAGAAATCTCGCACCGGCGGCCTGCGCCTCAGCGGGATGATGCAGTTCGGTCAGCGTCCCCATCCCCAGCAGAATATCTTTGCCATACTTGGCCTTCAGCATCCGGACTACTTCCGGCGCGTTGGGCGTCGAATAGGTGATCTCGATGCCGGTCACACCGCCGGCTATCAGCGCATCAACCATCTTGACAGTCAGTTCGGGCGAAGGCCCGCGCAGGACCGCCAGCAGGCCCAGCTCACGGATTTTTGCCAGCGTCTCTTCTCTGGTCATCTTTTCCTGTTCCATTTGTGCTAAGGTATCCCTACACCACCCGGAAGGCCGGCTCCCTGCCTGACAGCACAGCCAGACAATCGCGCAGAGCGGCCCAGCCCATCGCATTGACAGCACTATCAGCATGAGCGCCCGTATGCGGCGTGACAATCACCTGCGGCAGTGTCAGCAGAGGGTTGTCCGGGCCGGGCGGCTCTTTCTGAAAGGCATCCAGTGCCGCACCTCTCAGATGTCCGCTCTTGAGCGCCTCATAGAGGGCCTGCTCATCTACCACTTCACCCCGTGCGGTGTTGATCAGGTAAGCGCCCTGTTTCATCCGGCTGAGGAAATCGGCGTTGACCATCTGCCGCGTTTCGGGCGTCAGCGGCACATGCAGAGAGAGGAAATCAGCCCGACGGATGACCTCCTCGGTGGGCGCCAGCTCGATATGATACTCGCGGGCAAAGGCCTCGTCCGGGCGCGGATCGTATGCGACCAGCACGCAGTCGAAGGCGTACAGTCGGCGGGCTACCTGCCTGCCGATTGCCCCCAGCCCCAGCAGGCCGACCGTCTTGCCTTCCAGCGCTACCCCCGTCAGGCGCGGCCACTCACCGGCACAAGTGGCCGCATGAAGGGACGGGATCGAACGCGCCAGACTGAGCATCAGCCCGATGGTCAGCTCGGCCACTGAGACGGCATTAGCCCCCGGCGTGTTCGTCACGATGATCCCCCTTTCCTTGGCCGCCTCCAGATCAACCCGATCCACACCCACGCCGTAGCGGGCGATCACCTTCAGGCGGTGTGCGGCAGAGAGCGCCTCACGGTTAAACTCATCCAAGCCGGCAATACAGCCGTCACACTCCGGCAACAGCCGGGCCAGTTCAGCAGATGAGAGGGGATGACCAGCCGTGTTATAGATCACCCGCCCTACCTGCTCCTCTAGTTCAGTGCGTAGTCTCGGATCGCTGATCCCGTAAGAGGTGGCCGTGACCAGCACACAGCAGGCTTTCAGGTCATCCATCGTTCATGGCTTCCCTTCCGGCAGACGCCAACGGGGGTTATCTACGGCAATGGGCTGGCCTGTGTATTCGATGATCAGCTTGCGAAAACCCTGCCGCTCGATTGTGCCGTAGTCATGGCCGGCATCAGCGGGGTAAGTAAAGAGGGTGATCAGGTCCTCGCTCTTGCCGGTGTTGACAGAGCGGTGTGCCCAGCGCGGCGGAACATATAACACTCTGCCGGGGCGCAGTTCCTCAACCGCCCATTCGCCTTCGGGCGTCTCCATGACCATCAGTCCCTCACCCCATAGGCAATAGTACAGCTCGGCTCTCTCAAGCCGGGCATGGAAATGCCCTTTGGTCATGAAGTATTCATCGCCGACCTTACCGGCGTGGACAACCGAGAGGCCGTGATTCAGCTCGCCGGCTGTCTGCGGGCGGACCAGCTCATAGACTTCATAAATCACAGGGTTGCCGCTGGCCGCCATCGCCTCAAAAGCATCCTGATCCAGAAATTGGCCGGTCATCTCCGTCAAACGGCGTTGAACATGCCTGTCAAAGCGGTCGGGGCGGCCCTGCGGCAGAGCAACATTGAAAGCGTAGGGTCTGTTGTACATACGAGGCTTCCTCAGGTCGAAGGAAGGACATCAGCCTGTCATTACATGATGACAGGTTGATATATAATACCCCTTTCAGCCCGCCAAGGTCAAGCGGCAGGATAGGAATCAACCGAACGGTTGATCGCTAAATCCTCCGATCTGATTCCCAGTTTCCGCCGGCAGGTGGATTTCTCCCTTCGGCATGAGCGGGATAATGAGGTCAAACCAGACAGAGAGGAGTGAACCCATGGAGATTGTCATTCAAGCAGAGCATCTAAGAAAGACTTACCGATCTGTAGTAGCCGTTGAGGATGTCACACTGAGCATCCGGCAGGGGGAGGTATTCGGCATCGTCGGGCCGAACGGCGCCGGCAAGACCACCACCGTCGAGTGCATGATGGGCTTACGTCAGCCCGACGGCGGCACAGTGCGCGTGCTGGGGCTTGATCCCCTCCAGCAGGGGATGGAATTGCGCCGACGGATCGGGGTGCAGTTACAGCAGGCCGCCCTGCCCGACCGTCTGAAGGTATGGGAGGCGCTTGATCTGTATGCCTCGTTTTACGATCAACCGGCTGACTGGTCTGTCCTCCTCGAAGAGTGGGGCCTGGCCGACAAGCGCAACGCCTCTTTTGCCAGCTTGTCAGGCGGTCAGCGCCAGAGGCTGTTCATTGCCCTGTCGCTGATCAACAACCCCGAACTCGTGTTTCTGGACGAGCTGACCACCGGCCTTGATCCACAGGCGCGGCGTGCCACATGGGATCACATCCGCGCCATCCGCAAGCGTGGAACAACTGTGGTGCTGGTCACCCACTTCATGGATGAGGCTGAACAACTGTGTGACCGGGTGGCGATCATTGATCGGGGGCGCATTATAGCTCTCGACACCCCGCGCGCACTTATCCATGAGACCCACCCTGAGAGTCGGGTGCGTTTCACACTTCAGAACGGCTTTGACCCCCGCCTGCTGGAGCAGGTAGAGGGCGTCAACCGGGTCATCCGTGACGGCGACGAGGTGACTGTTTACGGGAACGGCCCGTTGATGGCCCGCATAGCCGTCATTCTGGCTGAGCATCATATCGCCGCGCCCGATCTGCGCAGTGAACAGCCAACGCTGGAAGATGTCTTCCTGACGCTGACCGGGCGCCACATCCGCTAACACGAGGAGGCAAGAAATATCATGCGTGCATTACTGAAGATGAGCTGGGTTGAGGGTAAGCTGTTCCTGCGTGAGCCGGTAGGCGCGTTCTTCACGCTGGTATTCCCGTTGATGTTGTTGTTCGTGTTTGGGAGCGTCTTTGGCAACGATCCAAACGAGTTTATGGGGGGGCTTGGCTCGGTAGATGTTTCTACCCCCGCTTATATCGGGATGATCATTGGCACGGTCGGCCTGATGAGCGGGCCGATCTCGCTGGCTGTCTACCGCGATCAAGGGGTTCTGCGCCGCTTCCGGGCCGCCCCTGTCAGCCCGGCGGTGGTGATCGGGGCACAGGTGATCATCTACTTTCTGATGACCGTGTTAGGGGTTGCCCTGCTGGTGACAGCGGCCTACTTTGCCTATGATGTGCGTCTGCCCGAAGACCCGCTGGGTGTGGCGGCGGGGTTCTGTCTTGCGCTGGCAAGCTTTCTGGCGGCTGGCTTCGCGCTGGCATCTGCCCTGCCGACCGCACGGACGACCCAGATCGTAGCGACGGCTGTCTTCTACCCGATGTTGTTCTTGGGCGGTGCAGGCGTGCCGCGGCAGGTCATGCCGGAAACGATCCGGCGCATCTCCGAATTCCTGCCCTTGACCCATGTCAACATCCTGATCAGCGATCTATGGTTCGGCAAGGGCTGGCAGCCGGTCTCAGCGGCGGTGCTGGCTGGTATGCTGGTCGTAGGACTGATCCTCTCAGCACGGATATTCCGATGGGAGTGATGCTATACTGGAGGTACAACAGGGGGAGGTCTTGCTTCCTCCCCCTGCAAAGCACGATACTGCTGGATACTCAGGAGGGTGGTTAGATGTCTTCCCAGAGCGCCAACGCAGAGCGGGGTCAACAGCTCTTAAGCCGCTGGGTATGGACATGGCATGTGCTGACATACATCGCCCTGGTCATCGCCCTGGCCGATGCGCTTGCCTCTACCCCCCGCCCTCCCTCCGAGATTATCCCGATGATGATCCTCTCGGTGCTGTTTGCCGGATGGTATGCGGTCTGCATCATCACCGAGTACGAGGTCTTCCGACGCAGCCTGCCGCTCCTGCTGGGGTATCTGGCGGTTGGCTGGGTGATCTGGTTCTGGCTCACCTACTATGAAGCCATGTTCCTGCTGTTGCTGGTAGGCTTGTATCCGCAAATTTTTGGTATGCTGCCTACCCGCTGGAAGATCATTGGCGCTGTGATCCTGACAACGCTGTCCATCTGGCGGCAGGCCGCCATGGCGGGCTACCTCTCGTGGATTTACTTGCTCATCATGGTCATCTCGGCTGTTGCCACGCTGGCGCTGGCCCTGTTGATCGAGGCGCTTATCCATCAGGGGGAGCGCCAGCGGCAACTGATCGAGGAACTCAGGGCGGCGCGTGATGAGCTGGCCGCCGCCGAACGGCAGGCAGGCATACTACAGGAACGCCAGCGGCTGGCCCGCGAGATCCATGACACGCTGGCACAGGGGTTCACCAGCATCATTCTGCACCTTGAGGCCGCTGAGGCGGCTTCCGACTCCGACCCGGCAGTCGCAGACAAGCACCTGCATCAGGCACGCCAAATTGCGCGTGACAGCCTGTCTGAAGCCCGGCGGATGGTATGGGCCTTACAGCCCGAATCACTGGAACGCGCCTCGCTGGCTGAGGTGCTTCAACGCCTCATAGAGCGCTGGTCAGAAGAAAACAGCATCGAGGCCAAGCTGGCTGTGACGGGCACTCCCTGCCCGCTACCCCCTGAATTCGAGGTCACGCTATTGCGTGCGGCTCAGGAGGCACTGACGAACACCCGCAAACATGCACACGCCCGCCATGTCATCTTGACTCTCTCATATATGGGTGACCTTGTGACGATGGATGTCCAAGACGACGGCAGAGGCTTTGACCCCCAACTTACCTCTCTGCAACCTGACCAGATGACAGGGGGATTCGGACTACGTTCAATGCGGGAACGGATCGAGGCGCTGGGCGGTATGCTGTCCATCGAAAGCGCAGTCGGCGAAGGGACCACCGTTGCCATCGCACTGCCCCTGTCAGCCAACGGCTCAACATCCTCCTTGCAGGCAGTCCATCTTCAGGAGAATCGCTGATGGAGCGCATCCGCCTGTTGATTGTAGACGACCATGAGGTTGTCCGCGCCGGACTGCAAGGCATGCTGGCCAGCCAGCCGGATTTCGAGGTTGCAGGCGAAGCCGCTGACGGCATCGAGGCAGTTGAGATGGTTGAGCGGGTGAGGCCGGAGGTGATCCTGATGGACCTGCGAATGCCCCGCATGAACGGGGTCGAGGCCATCCGCCGGATCAGGGCAAGGTGGCCGGAGGTTCATATTCTGGTCTTGACGACCTACGACACCGACGCTGACATCCTGCCCGCTATCGAGGCGGGCGCGACCGGCTACCTGCTCAAGGACATCCCGCGCGACGAACTGTTCCGGGCGGTGCGGGCGGCCAGCCGCGGCGAGTCGGTGCTGGCGCCGCCGGTCGCGGCGCGGCTGATGGGGCGGATGCGTGCACCCGCCGAAGAGTCGCTCAGCGAGCGCGAGATCGAGGTGCTGACGCTGGTGGCACGAGGGGCCAGCAACCGCGAGATCGCCCATGCCCTGCACATCAGTGAGGCGACCGTTAAGTCTCACCTGATCCATATCTTCGGGAAGCTGGGCGTCTCAGACCGCACGGCGGCAGTCACCACCGGGCTGGAGCGGGGCATCATTCGGCTGGAGACGTAGCCTCAGCACAGCACGTCTCAGCGGGAGAGGGCTATGCCTCACGCCTGAGAGTTGCCAGCACACGGCTGAGACCGAACATCAGGGCGATCCCCAACAGCAGGGCAGGGAAAAAGGGAAGGCTGAGGTGAACGGTCAACGCCAGCGCGGCCATCCCAGCGGCAAGCAGGTCCAGCATGAGCAGGCGGAGGAGGAAACGCCGCAGAAAAGAGGGATACTCTTCTGGCGGCGCGGCGCCGGCGCGGCGCACAAAATCACCCAGCACCCACGCCGACAAAGCGGCAATTCCGGAGGCAAACATCCACCCCGCTGGCCGGCCAAGAGACAGGCCGCCTGCCGCCATCATGATCAGCAATACAAACGCCAGCGTGGCCAGCCAGCCCCAGCCGCGCCATTCACCAAGCGCCCCCAGCAGGAGGATCACGATCAGGGCTTCAGGCCACGGCAAAACACCCTCGCCTGTAAAGCCGGCACCCAGCAGGATGACGGCCAAGGCGAGGGCCGTAAAGGTCAAATAACGCGGCAACTTCATTGCGAGACAACGGCGTGCCGGCGGCGTGAGCTGACCCACACGATAAAGGACACCACCAGCAGGGCACTCCATGCAAAACGCCCCAACGGAGAACCGCTGAGGTTGACGAGCAATTCAAAGAACGTACCGGCGATCAGGAAGCAGATCAGCCCCACACGGGCAAGCTTGCGCCCCTCCTCAACATGCTCAGGCTGTTCAAGAAGATGCCCCCTCAGCATGTTGCCTGCACCGATCCAAACGGGGATCAACCCCCACGCATACGCCCAGCTTGCCCAATGGCCGGAGATACTCTGGAACAACAGGATAAGCCCGATGCCGCCGACAATAGTGCCGGGGACTACCAGGCCGGCCACATGACGGTTTGTCATGCCAACCGTAAACATCGCCGCGCCCGGCACGATGACGAAGAAAGGCCAGATAAACCTCATCGGCTCAAGGCCAAGCGCCGAGGCGAGGGAACAACTTCCAATAGTGACCAGCACCGCACCCACCAGCAGGGGGACCCACTGGCGCGGATTAGACATGATCGCCACAAGGCGGGACGAGGAGACAGGCACATCTTCAGGGAGGGCTGGCGCGGCGGGGACCTCTACCTTCGCTTCCACAATCGGAACGGGCACCGCCGGCACAGCCTCGCCCCTGATCTCGCTCTGGATGCCCTGCACCGCTGAGGGCACCTGCTCGGCGATGCGGTGCAGGCCGGACTGAATGCTCTGAGCCACTGTTGGAACATGGGCGGCAAGCTGTTCGAGGCCGTTCTGAATGGTCTGGACAACTTGATCCGTCGGAGCTGAGGCCGACTGCGGCGCGACGGCTGGCGATGCAGATGCAGGTACAGACGGGCTAAGCTGGACTGTGGCCAGATCATCCACTGCCGGTACAGCGGCAGGAAGCGGCTCCCCTCTGGCAACCTTCTCCAGCGCGTCGGCCAGCTCTTCGGTCAACTGGAAGCGGTGCTCCGGCTCTTTGGCCATCGCCCGCATGACGATTGCCTCACAGCCGGGCGGCAGGTCAGGGTTCACCTCAAGGATGCGCGGCACAGGTTCAATGATGTGCTTCATGGCAAGCCCCATCGGCGTAGAGGCCTCGTAGGGAGTCCTGCCGGTCAGCATCTCAAAGAGGATCGCGCCCAGCGCATAGATGTCACTGCGCCCGTCAATAGCGGCATCGCCGCGGGCCTGCTCCGGACTCATGTAAGCGGGTGTGCCAATAATGGCACTGCCGGTGAAGGCCATGCTGGCCTCCGAGAGCTTGGCAATGCCGAAATCGGCAATGTAGGCATCGTCATATTGATCAAAGAGGATGTTGCCGGGCTTGAGGTCGCGGTGAACAATGCCGCGCACGTGAGCCTGATCAAGGGCCGGGGCGAGGCGGCGGAAGATGCGGGCGGCCTCGGCAACAGAGAGAGGGCCTTCCTTGATGCGGTCGCTTAATGAACCGCCGGTCATGTAGCGCATAACCAGGAAAGGCTGGCCATCCTGCTCGCCAAAATCATAAACCGGCACAATGGCCGAGTGCTCCAGTGAGGCGATAATTTTGGCCTCACGCTCGAAGCGCCCGCGGAAAGCCGGGTCATGGAGGAATTGACCGGGCAGTACTTTGACAGCCACATCGCGCCCGACTGTAGGGTCGTAGGCGTGATAGACCGTCGCCATACCGCCGCGCCCTAACTCAGCCTTGATCTCATAACGGCCAAATCTGGATGGAATGGTCATGGATTCTACGTCCATCAGGCTGTCTGCCAAGACAAACGCTTCTGAGGCGCATACACCTTACTACCACTACAAGATACGTAGAAAAGCACAAGAAGGTTACGCCCTCAGCAAGACAAGCTAATGATGGCGCAGAGTATGGAAAATGGCAAGCGAAGAAGCGCAACTCCAAAACAAGACGCCCCAAGGCGCAAGGTTGCCACAGGAGGGGATCACACCCTATAATCTGCATGATGCAGCCTGCCCCCAGCAAGCCTTGACAGCGAGTATCGGTCGAGATATGGAGGCCACTGTGAGCAATGAGAACCCGGTCACGGTCTTACCGCTTGACGTACGGGAGTCACACTATCTTTATCGCTCCAAGATTCCAATTAGTTACACGAAAACTTGCTCTTGCCCTCCTAATCACTTGAACTGCCTGACAGCCAAGGAGTGGATCAAATGCCAACTCGGGGTTTGGCAGTTCGCTTATGAAGGCAGGGATATCCGTGACAAAAACCTCCACCCGGCAACGTTTCCACTTGCACTTTCTAGAAAGGTGATCAGCCTCTTTACACATGAAGGCGAACTTGTCCTCGACCCATTCGTGGGTAGCGGCACAACCCTAGTAGCGGCTAGAGATTTAAACAGGAATGCAATAGGCTTCGACCTCCAAAAAAAGTACATTGATCTTTGCGTCGAGCGTCTAGCTACTAATAACCTTTTCAACCAAACTCAACAATTAGCTATCCAAGATGATGCAAGAAATGTCCCCGCCTATTTACACCCTGAGATGGTCAGTCTTATCTGGACCTCTCCTCCATATGCTAATCTCTTAAACAGAAAACGTCTCAATAAATCCAGGCGTGACAGACGGAACGAACAATTCGGGAGAATCGAGCAATACTCCCAAGACCCACAAGACCTAGGCACAATGCCGCTTGAAGAGTATACCCAAACAATGGGAAATATCTTCGAGGCATTGCTTCCTTTACTGAAGCCTAAGGCCCATTGTGTCATTAATGTCCCCGATATGTGGTGGGAGGATCAGCGGATCACAATCCATGTGGCCCTGATCGAGGAGTTACGAAAACGCGGGTATGAACTGAGAAATATTATCATTTGGGATAGAACAAATATCGTGAACAAGGTAGGCATATTTGGCTGGCCGAGCAATTATATAACAATGGGGACAACCTTTGAGTATCTCCTAGATTTCTGGAAACCGCCGAGATGAAACTCTACACTAAAGGCGAATTAGTAGAAGCAATCCGCAGGATTAGTACGGAAGGCTGGCACAAAAGCGTAAAGAAGATCATAGACATCCGCAACGATGGCGCTGTCGGCAATACTCTAGAGAGATTACTTGGTCTTGATGAAAATAATCTCCCCATCCCTAACATGCAGGAATGGGAGCTTAAAGGGCAACGCTCACAGACGCGATCTCTAGTAACTCTAAAACACATAGAGCCTTCCCCGCGTAGCTTAAAGATTGTGACAACTCTCTTGATCCCGCTATACGGCTGGAAACATCGGGAAGCTGGAAGAAAATACCCGGACACTGAGAGAAGTTTTAGATCAACCACAAGTACAGCAAGTTATACCAACCGCGGATTTCGACTAGTCCTTGATCGGGAACAAGAAAAACTCCGTTTTATCTTCGATGCCTCTCACGCTGACACTTGCAACCCTGAGGTTGTGGACTGGCTTGAATCAGTCAAGCAACGAGTGGGACTTGGTCCCCTCACACCTGAGCCATATTGGGGGCTGGACGACTTGAGGTATGAAATAGGATCAAAGATAAAGAACTGCTTTTATGTGGTGGCAGACACGAAAATTGAAAATGGGCAAGAGTTCTTCAAGTATATAAGGCTATTCGTATTGTCTGGTTTTTCGTTCGATGGCTTCCTCAGGTGCATTGAGGAAGGCGTAGTACTGGTAGATTTTGATGCACGGACGGGACACAACCACGGAACAAAATTCAGGATCAAGCAGAATCATTGGCATAAACTGTACACCGACATCGAGGAGATTCCCCTATGAACAAAAAACTTAATATCTCGTCCTAACCAAGTCTTTGCTTAGCGGATTCGTCACTTCAACATTAGTATTTGAAGCATGATGCGTACCTACCTGCTTCCTACCATCTGGCTGATTGCCATGTACATCGGAACAGCGCTGATGGCAGGGCTTGATCCCGCTCCGCAGGAGAGGCTGGCCCGGCTGGCCTTCGAGGCACGGCATATAGCCACCCATACGCTGGCCTTCGCCGTCCAGATCGGGTTGATCGTGCGGGCGGCCCGGCGGAGCAGTCAGGCGCTGTCGGGGCGCGAGGGACTTCTGCTGATAGGGCTGGGGCTGGCGCTGGGGCTGGGTCAGGAGGCGCTTCAGGCCATCCTGCGGACTCGGCTGTATGTCGTCAACTCGGCCTTTGATCTAGCAGTGGACGGGGCAGGGTCGGTGCTGGGATGGTGGGCAGGACATCTAAGCGGGAGGGGCGGCGCAACCTGAGGCAGGTCCGGCAGGCCGCGCCCATTCCAACAGCTATATCATCACAGGAGCAGAAGATATGAGCGAAGTTCATGAGGCCAGCGTCACGTGGCTGGGGGGAATGCACTTTGAAGGCTCGCCCGGAGACGAGTTCACGGTACAACTTGACGCGGCAGAGGAGTTCGGCGGGCAGGGCAAGGGGACTCGACCGCAAAAGCTGATGCTGGTCAGCCTGGCAGGATGCACAGGCATGGACGTGATCAGCATCCTGCGCAAGAAACAACAGACCGTCAAGGGGCTGGAGGTGCGCGTGCGGGCCGAACGCGCGGATGAGCATCCCAGAGTATATACCCGTATCTGGCTGACCTATGTAGTCAGAGGGGAAGCAGTTGACCCTGCGGCAGTGAACCGGGCTATTGATCTGTCCATCACCAAGTACTGCCCGGTCGCTAATCTGATCAAGCAGGTTGTGCCAATCGAAACAGAATACCAGATTATAGAAGAGTACCCTGATTGCTAGTTAGCGTTGGTCAAGGCCAAGGCGATGAGCGAGGCCAGGACTTTGAGGGCAACACCAGTATTGGTGCGGACGTGAAGACGCTGCAGGCCCATTTTCTCTAATTGGCGGTTGACCGTCTCGATCATCGAGCGGTGTTGACGGATCAAGCGGGCATCTTCCGGACTGTTGCCGCGCATGTTACGGCGATAGGTGGGGATCAGACACACTCCCCCATACACGTAGGCTAGCACTTCGTC
>Ga0209101_1002133_pt1 | contig 13445 bp, 9 predicted proteins | sample ConPoolayeCmetaG_FD_185481 | JGI IMG/M metagenome (GOLD analysis project Ga0209101, IMG submission 185481) | Hot spring microbial mat communities from California, USA to study Microbial Dark Matter (Phase II) - Cone Pool mat layer C metaG... ... | reverse complement strand
GCGGCTTGCTCCGCTGCATCAAATACAGAAGACGCGCCGCCGGTTTCGTGCTTTTCGATATACCAGCAATGGGGTTTGTCCAGGAGGAAAGCGGCCAGCGCACCGCTTAAAAGCATTGAGCCGCCTGTAAGCACAACATGCGGGTTTGAAATCATGAGCTCCGCTGCTAAAGCAAAACCAGCGCGGCCGGTCTCCTGCATAAGCTGCGTACGGCTAAGCCCGGGGCCGTTAATCAACGGGCAACCTTTTGGAATGATACGCTCCGCTGCCGGTAAACGTCCGACAATAGCCGCTGTATTCCCGTCTTCGGGCTGAATGATTTCAAAGAAAGCTCCCTGCTCTATAAGCTTTTCCGCGAGCGGCAAAAGCGGGCTTTCGGCGTCAAGTAGCTTACTCATGGATGAAATCATGCTGACAAAAAGGCTGGTTTCGGCCGGAGCGCACCAAAGGTTTATGGAGTCTTTGCCGCTCACATACGGTTCCCAGGCTGCGGGCCGGCCGGCAGGCAATCTGGCGAGTTGATGACGGGAATCGTCGCAGAAATAGATTTCGAATCCAAGATCTGCCAGAGAAGCGAGCAGAACATGCGGCTCACAGCCCGCCGCCTGCAGGCGCTTTGGATTGAATTCCACTATCAGACGGCAGTGCGGGTTTTTAGTTAAAGTTTCGCGGCATCCCTTGAGCACGTTCAACGCGTTCCCCGCTGTATTGATCCGAATGAAATCGACTCGTTTTCCCCTTAACAGCGCATCAAGCGTAAAGAGAGGCAGGGTTGTTTGCTCTATGGTCTGAGTTGACGGATGGGAGATGCGGCCGCCGAAGCTGGGAGCTTGGGTTATGTTTAATTCGCTTTCTTCTATTCCGTCGGAGATGCGGACATTTAGGCTTTCAATCTGTTTAAAATTATTTAAGTTTGTGTTTCTGCACAGGAGCTCAAAGTCACCGCCTCCTGCTTCAATGGCCAGGATTTTGCCCCGTTTTATGCGTGTTGCAGCCGAGAGGCTGTAGTACCCGTAATGAGCCTCCACGTCGACAAATGAGCTTTCTTCTTTAAGTTGGGCAAGCAGCAGCTTGATGCTGAGCGGCTGACACTGGTTTTCTTGATAGCACTCACAAAAACGCCCGCTTACAAGCATGCGGAAGCCGGGCTGTGGTATTTCAATTAAACTTTCAGAATCATTATTACTGCCCATCGCAAGATCCGGCGGAGATAATAATAACAGTCTTATAGTAAGCTTATCCCGTAAAGTCATGCGGCTAGGATATAAGCACCCAAATATGTTAAATAGGGGTAGAGGCTTTAACCGTTTGCCGCGCTCTGCTTAAGAAGGCCCAATGAATATCACCACCGGCTGGGGAAGATTTAATCTTAGGTGGCTCTTCCATGGCTTAAAAAGCCTGTGTCGGATCCCTCTTTACCCGGCGTTTTTTTTGCCCTGCAGCCGCCGTAAGCCCGCTTCCTCCGGTTCAGAGCCTAAGGACGCTTCTTGGCCGGGAGCCGGCGCGATATGCACCGCCATTCGTGAAAGCGGGCTTTTCGATGAAGCATATTACCGGCGGGTTCATCCGGATCCGGCTCAAGTCGAGGATGCTTTGGGCCATTTTGTAGCCTATGGAGCGGCGGAAGGACGACGGCCGAGCGCTGCTTTTGACACGGCTTACTAGTATACACTTCACCTCGAGCTTTTGGAGACAGGGCAGAATCCGCTGTTGCATTACGTTCGGAGCGCCGGCCGTAATCCGCTACCCTTTAAGTCGCCCCCTCTTGAGGAAGCTCGTATGAAGGCCGAAGCGGTTTTGGCCTCCGTTAAGCCCCTGGTGTCTGTTGTAATGGCATCTTGGAATAGAGCTGCCGCCATTCAGGTTTCTATTCGAAGTGTGCTAGCTCAGAGATATCAAAATTTTGAACTTATAATTTCAGATGATGGAAGCAGTGATGATACAGTTTCTCTCATCCGCCATAGGTTCGCCGCGGAAATTGCCGGCGGACGCATAAAGTTGCTATGTAATCCGCATCGTGGAGTCAGCGCCGCGCGTAACGCCGGCTTGGAGGCTGCGCAGGGGGAGATTATCGCCTATTTGGACAGCGATAATATCTGGTAGCCCGAGTACCTTCTTTTAGTGGCGGCGGAATATGTTGCCAATCCGTCTTGCATGACGGCTTTGCCGGGGCACGGGTCATTGACCGCGTCCGTAACATGACTTATGAGCTTCGCCGGCATTTTGATTATCAGGCCCTGCTCAGGTCAAATTATATCGATTTAAACGTCTTTTCCCATCGCCGGGTTGTTTACGAGGAATTGGGCGGGTTTGATGAAAAGCTTGAGCGTCTGGTGGATTACGATTTAATCTTGACCTACACCAGGCGCTATAAGCCGCGTGTGGTTCTGTATCCGCTTTGTGACTATATCTTAAGCCGCGAGCTGGATAATATCACCCATACCGTGGGGTTGGATGCGTGCTCGGCCCGGATTGCGCGCAAGCACAACCTTGCTGAAAAACGGTCTGGGGCCTAACGCCGGGCTCTTTGGGTTTGCGGGCGTTTTCCTGGATCCTGGAACTTCTCCGCCCGTTGAAAACCACAGTTTAAAGCGCAGTGAATCTTGGGCTTGGATTCGTCCATACAGTATCCGGCCGTTGGATTTTGCGCCGTTCTATAGTGTAATTTCCTTTGTTTTCTACTAGGTGGTATATAAGTGATACCTACAACTGCTCTGATTAGTACGTTTATCCGGCAGCTTGTAGAGCGCATTTGTAAATTCTATTTCCGGATATGTGCGAAGTATTTGAGGCTCGTCGCTATGTTTAATTATATTCGATCAAGGATCCAGCGTGGTTACTCGTTGTTAGCCATGGGACCGAATGAGGCCCGGATCTTGTATGATTTAACGGTGACGGCCTTTTCGGCGGGGGGTTCTTTCTTTTTTTGTCGGTTGTTTGTCGATGGCGAGAGGAGTATTTGGCAGGCCTTGATTTTCCCGCTGGGAGTCGTAGCCGGTAATACGGCTCTGGGCCTGTATTCCCGTTTTCGCACTGCGAGCGGGCGTCGAAAGGCCGTTTGCTTGGCCATCAGTGTTGGTTTAGTTTCGTTTTTGGAATGGTCGCTTTTAGCTGATGCGGCCTTTGTCCTGCTAAGCGCGCTATTAGCCTTGCCTCTGCTTATCACCGCGCGCCTGCTTTTGAATCTCCCGTACACACGGCATAAAGGCCTGGTGGTGAAGGCTGCTCGCCAGCGCGGTCCGGTGCTGGTGATTGGAGGCGCCGGTTATATCGGCACCCACGTTGTTGAGCAGTTGCTGGCTGACGGCCAGGCCGTGCGAGTTTTGGATCGCCTGATGTATGGGCGTCAGCCCTTGACGGATTTTATAGGCCGGAGAAATTTTGAGTTGATTGAAGGTGATGCCACCGATATCACCCGGCTCACATATGCCATGCAGGGAGCGTCGGCCGTGGTGCATCTGGCGGGTTTGGTAGGAGATCCGGCCTGCGCCGTGGATCCTGAATATACGCGCCACGCCAACATCATTGCCACACGGATGGCCAAAGATATGGCTTCGGCCTTAGGAATTTATCGCTTCGTTTTTGCCTCGAGTTGCTCGGTATACGGTTGCACTGACCATGAGGTTGACGAGTTGGCTGAATTGCATCCAGTTTCATTATACGCCCAGACCAAGATTGACAGCGAGCGCGAATTGCTTTCCTCCATGAGAGACGATTTTTTTGTTACGGTCTTGCGTTTTGCCACCGTTTTCGGGCATTCGCGGCGCCCGAGGTTTGACCTGGTGGCAAATTTATTCGTAGCGCAGGCCATGGTCGACGGGGTGATTACTGTTTCAGGCCCCAATCAATGGCGGCCGTTTATCCATGTGAGCGATTTGGCTAGGGCAGTGGTTGCAGTGTTGAAGGCCAATCCGCCGATCGTGCAGGGTCAGATTTTCAATGTCGGTGATCGGCGCTTAAACACGACTATTTTGGCTTTGGCGCGGCGGGTGCAGGCTTTGGCGCGGGAAATTCGTGAGGTACAGATTGAAGTCCGGGAAGATGTGAGCGATCGGAGAAACTATGCAGTATGTTTCGAGAAGATTAGAAGTCTGTTGGGCTTTGAGGCCAGGACTTCCTTGGATGGTGGTATCCGTGAGCTCATCAAGGCGTTTCAGAATGGAGTCTACCAAGACTATAAAAATGAGCTTTATAACAATGCGGCCATGACTAAGTATTCAGTTGATTACTTCCGCGATCCAATCCAGGCCGGCCATCTCTATGCTCCATTGCACCAACTAAAGGCTGCTTGAGGGAGGAGCGCTTTGATTGCTTGTGCCGCCGCTGGCAGGCCGGTGATTTGCCCTGTGTACGAGTTCAGTTCGCCCTTGACTTGAGCTTAGGGCTTGATTAGCCTGGCCCTCGCCGGACTGCAGAATCCGGACAGCTTGAATTTTTCCTTGAACTTCATGCTATAACGCAGGATTTGGGTTAAATGTAGTCAGCAGTGTTGTTGTATGGTGAATCAGGGGCTGACATGAGTCAAGACGAACTTATTCTTTATCAGGGTGCGCTGGCGATTGATGATCGCGGGGAACTGGGATTTGTGAATGATTTCAATTTTGAAGGAGTGAAGCGTTTTTATAGCGTCAAAAACCATCGCCAAGGGTTTGTGCGGGCATGGCATGCCCATCGCTGTGAAGCCAAGTATGTAACTGTCGTTGAAGGCAGCGCGCTTGTAGGTGCGGTTAGGATTGATGATTGGCAAAAACCATCGCGCAGTCTTGAGGTCAGGCGATACGTATTAAGCGCTGTCAAACCGGCGGTGTTGTACATTCCGGCCGGTTTTGCCAACGGATTTATGTCCTTAAACGCCGAGACGCGGCTGCTCTTTTTTTCCACGGCTGCTTTGGAGGAGAGCAAGAATGATGATTTCCGTTTTGACGCCCGTTACTGGAACATTTGGGACATTGTTGAGCGTTGAGTCCGTTATGCGAGTGTGTATTACAATACTTGTGTATAACGAAGAATAAATCGACGGCTTTTATGAGAAAACGGATGAAGGGTTTGATCATATTAAAGCCACCAGGTTCAGCAAAGGCAGCGCGGTATGTGGGGTGCCATGGAGCAAACGAATTTTCTCCCGGCTTGGAAACCTTGTGGCAAAATGGCTCTTTAAGCCGCCGATTGCTGATTACACCAGTGGTTTTCGAGCAGTGCGTTTAAAGCTGTATGAGCGGATTGTGCTGTGCGAGAGTGGATTTGCCGTGATAATGGCGGAATTATCACAAGCCGTGCAATTCACTGATTCTTTCAGCGAGGTGCCGTATGTGCCCACAAGCCGTAGCGCTGAGCATAGACCTTCGGCTCTTTACCTTTTGCGCCTAATAAGCCCCTTTCCAAGTACGAGTTTTTCTGTCTTTTGCAAAAAATATGGCGCAAGAATGTCAATGTGCAGCCGGCTGTCAGCCCCCAGGGCGGATGCCGCCGGGTCTTGTTAAGTCAGTATCAGGTATTCCGGGCTCTGCATGCGCAAGACCTTGAGATGACAAGAGTGTTGCTGGAATTAAAGGAATTTTTAGGATGAAAATATGGTTAAGCGGAGAAAACTGGCTTTTATTTTAGGTATTCGTCCTGACGTCATCCGGGCTTCGTTGGTATTGGAAAAGCTCCGTGCCCAGAAGCGCCATGAGATCGTCTTTATTTGGTCCGGGCAGCATTACGCGGATAATCTTAAAGATGTTTTTTTCCGTGATCTAAACGTTGCGCCGCCGGATATTGAGTTAGGTGCCTCAGGCGCCAACGATGCCGAGGTTTCCTCCTCAGTTATTGCCAAGCTATATCCGGTATTGGCGGAACTTAAGCCTGCCGCCGCCTTATTTTTAGGGGACACCAATACCGTTATTGGCTGTTTGGCTGCTGCTCAGCAAAATATTCCAATTGTTCACTTTGAGGGCTGTATGCGATCTTACGATTGGCGCATGCCAGAGGAAAAATATCGTTCGGTAATTGATCACCTTTCCGACGTGATATATGCCTATTTCCCCGAATATCTTGAACAGGCGGTGGCTGAAGGATTAAACCCGAACAATATTGTGCTGACAACCAACCCGATCGTAGATGTGTTGCAGCGCTACTATTTTGACGTCAAGGAGAAGTTCGATAGGTTGGCCAGCGCCGAGTTTGTCAACCAGCGCGGCCTGGAACGGCAGCAGTACTACTTGCTGACCTGCCATCGCCGGGAGAACGTGCATATTAGGTCGTCTTTCGAAAATATTTTGGGATTGCTGGCGGCGACCGATCGTAAGATATACTTTCCAGCAAGTTACCGGACTCAAAAGATGTTGAAAGAATATGGTTTGGCGCTCCCGCCTAACGTCATTATGGTCGATCCGATTGGGTACACCGAGATGCTGGTGCTTATGACGAACAGCCGCGGCGTGATCACTGATTCCGGGACGGTGGTTGAAGAAACCTGTGTTTTGCAGGTGCCCTCTCTGCAAATGCGGAAGGCGACCGAACGCCCGCAGGTATATGACGTAAGCTCGAGTGTTAAGTTTGATCCGGCAGCCCCTGAGAGGTACGACTATCGAACAGTTCTTGAAAAATTTGAACGCTTGTACGGCGCAACTTGGGAAAACCCGTTGGGCGACGGCAAGGCCTCCGAGCGCATCGCCGAAGATTTACTGGAACGTCTGGACCATGACGGCTTTTGCCGACATCGTCCGGAGGATTATCACATCCCAATCGCGCGGTCCTACCGTGAGGACGGATTATCTTAGGGCAATGGGTTCTGACAGGCAGAGGTATCGGCTATAATGACCGATTGCCGATGGTTAATTATCGCGGGAGGGTGGTGGGTATGTTCTTATTAAAAAGAGCCTGGTTTTTGATGCTTTTGGCGGCTGCTGGATGCGTAGCCGGTTATTTCTTTGCCAGGTATATGGAGCAGGCCCGTATTACCTTGGTGGTGGATGCGGCTATAAGCCAGGGTGCTATTCTCGAGCTTTATATTAACGAACAGTACGGCTCGCCTTGGAGGGTTCCCCGGAGAACCGACCGGCGCACAGAATATTACTTTTACGGCGTCCCCCCTATTATAAGAGCGATCCGTTTAGATCCGTCGGACACAGGGAACGCAGAAATAAGAATTTATGGGCTTAGACTGCTAAGCAAGGCAGGCAAGTTGGTAGAGTTCAGCCCGTCGGCTTTGGCGGAGTGGCAGATAATAAACGCTGAGGTGGGTTTGCGGGGAGAAAAAGAAGGACCGGCTGAAGAATGTTTGTTTTTGCGCTCGACTTCCACGGATCCAATCTTGTCTGGCGCGCCGCAGCTTTCTTTGCGGCCGGGTTTGGGATCCTTATTGTATCCGCTATTTAGCGGGCCGGCCGACATCACCTATTTAGTGCTGATAATTGGTCTCTTGGGGGTTTTTGGCGGTTTGGCGCTCTGCACCCGGTTGCCTTGCCCTCTATTTTTCTTTCCGGCTTTTGTGATTGGCACCTACCTCCCAGCCCGCATCAGCGCCCGTTTTGTCGCTTCGCTTCCAGCTGAGTATGTATCAGCGGCGCAGGCCGTCGGTTACGCCACGTATATTCCGCTTTCATATCAAGCGCAGGTGCGGACTTTTTTGGCAAGTGTTTTTTGTGTTGTTGCGTTGAGCGGTTTTTTCGCTTTGCTCAGCCGACGATTTTCAGCTGTATCTCAAGGCGCGTTGCCCGGGAGCATGTCTCCTTCGCGAGGGTGGGCCGTTTTTGGTTGGAGCCTGGTGGTTTGTTTGGTGGCTGTCTATTTTCTGCCGCGGCTTGGATTGATAACTGAGAGCATTCACAATCTCCGACATGCTTCTCTTTTTGATGAACAGAATATTGTGAGTTGGCAATATGCCGTGTGGAAAGGACAGCTTCCCTATCGTGACTTTTGGTACCCCTACAGTGGTTCTTATCTGCTTACGTTACCGTGGCCGCCTCAGCTCTATTATAACTATGCGCTCGCCGTTGTCTCCTTCGCTATCTTGAGCTGGTCGGTGCTTTGGTTTGTTGAATACCACATTGTGAGGTTTGCCCTGAGTATGCTGGTTATAGCCCTGGGGTTCCTGACGGGCGGTTTTCCGGCGTTTGTCCTTCTTATTAACCGCTATCTGTTGCCCGTTACTATCGTGCTCTGGCTGCCGGCTGTAATAGGGTCCCGTAATCATGGATGGCTCATAGTTCATGCTGCCTGGACGTTCTGTGTAGGATTTCTAGAGATTTCACAGTTGATATATGCGGCTCCCGGTTGTGCGCTGGTGTGGCTTGGAGAGCTATGGGACGTGCGCCGGAAAGCAGGCGAGCTGCAGCGGACGCTCAAAAGCATGGCTCTTTGGTTTCTCGGCTTTATAACGTTTGTGTTGTTTCAGCTCTTAGTATGGCAGGCAAACGGACAATTATCAGGTGTTTTAGCCTTTTATGTTTCGATTTTCCGGGATATGGTGGCAAACTGCGGACTTCCCGCGGATGTGGCCAGTTGGTTCGCACTCAGGGCTAAAAAGGAGAATCTTGCTTTCTTGGCCACGTTGGCGGTTTGCCAACTTTCAGTTATGCATTTTTTTGCGGCCCGGGGGCAGTCTATGCCGCGGCGCTTGGTGCCTTTAGCTCTTTGTACTGTGGCCGGTATGGTTTTCGGCAAGCAGCTCATCCGCCCCCATCTTGCGGACCATCTGATGTCGATTCCGGTGATTACCATGGTTATTTTGTGGAGCGCGCACTGTATTGAGCGGACTTTGTCGCATAGGTTTTCGGCGGTCTGTGTCTTCATGTCGGCCTTTGTGTTTTCATCATCGCTATCTGTTTCCAGCGTTTCCTTAAAAGGGCCGTTTTCTAAAATTAGCGCCAATCTTCGCGCTCTTCCCCAGTCGGTCAAGCTTGTTTTGGCCGGCAGCGCTCCTTGGCAGGAAATGGGGCGTTTATATTTCGCGCCGCAAGCCTTTGAACTGCATGGTATACGTGGTGATGTCGTTAAGACCCAGTTGTTGGCCGCTGTACCGGATCTTGAAACTTCCGAGTTTTTTGTGCTGGGGGATGACAGCTACCTATATATACTCTTTAGTCGTGAACTTCCTCCTTACATCAGCGTATATAACCAAGCTCCGCTATGGAGCCAGGCAGAGACCCTAGCGTGGCTAGATAGGCACCAGCCGGAGTATATCATATGGAACGTTAAGGCCTTACAATTTGATGGACTTGCCAATGTTGTGCGCATTCCCTTGGTGTTTGAGAAAATTGCGTGTAATTACGCTCCGTACGCGCAAGCGGGAACTTATACTATTCTAAAACAAAGGTCGCCTTTTCAGGAGGTTGACTGGAATTTTTGGCGCCAAGCTCTTGGCGACACTATCGATCTGGGCTTTATTCCGGGTGTTTCGGGGGCGCGCTCGGCGGTTGTAACAAGCGCAACTTCTAAAGCGGGAGAGCAAGCGGTCCAGTATGCTGTCGTAAAAGTTAGTAGGCCGCGCCGGCAGAGTAGGGATAGCCTTGAGGTGGCGGTGGGGGATATGAAATTCACGCTGCGTTTTACTCTGCACCCGCGTGTAACCGCTTATTACATCCGTCTGGATCGCCTTTGGTTTTATTCGCTGGCTAAGTGCAGCGGATTGCAAGCCAAGATTTCGCCGGTCACCGCCAAGGGGCGAAAGGTGCAGCTAAGCCACTTAGCCCTGAGGCAGCCTATTTTGTATTAGGAGCAAAGTAAGATCGCTCCGTATTTTCCCTCCCATGCAGAGCCTTCCCGTATTAGAGCCGGACCGACATGAGATTCTGTCAGTCGTATTGACATGTTAGAGAAGGACGTGCTGAAATCCAACTCCAAGCAGGGGTGTGTCAGGTATTGAATTGGCAGCCGAGCGGCTGAAGAGCGGGTTTAGGAACATGGCTATCTGGGATCAATTTCCGCTGTTGCTGGACTTACGAAGGGAAAAAACCAGTTCCAGCGCTCCTTCCGTGTCGGCGCTGCACTCCGGTAATTTAGGAGACATTATATACGCTCTGCCGACTTGCTATCTTCTTGGCGTTAACCATCTTGTTTTGAATGTGTGTACTGATCCGGCCTTCGGCGGGCGCATTCTAACCGACCAAGCGGCTAAGAGCTTGGCGCCGCTCTTATTGGCGCAAAGAAATATCGAGCGCGTGACGGTGGTAAAGTCGAATGTCCCGTGGGAATACGCGCAACCATCCGATATTGGAGTGGATTACATTTTGGATGGTTTCCGCGCTTACGGGAGCGTTAAAAATCTGCATCTTGTGTACCAGCATGCCGCGCCGTATAAGCTCAATGTCGATGCCTCCAAGCCCTGGTTGAGCGTGCCGAAGAGCGCCACGAACCATGTACCGCGGAAGCCGTTTTTGGTAGTCGGTCTGACGGCTAGATATCGGCGTTATGAGCGGGACTACTATGAGAAGTTGCTTTGCGATATTCCGCCCGAGTTTATTTACTTTGTGGGTCTACCGGTAGATCAAATTCAGCGCCTGGGACTTCCCGGTGAGGTCTATCAGACCGATGACTTCGCCGCCCTGGCGGCCTTCATTCAGAAGGCGGTTTTCTTTATCGGAAATCCATCTTTTCCATATGCGCTGGCGGAGGGTCTAAAAGTCCCGCGCTTTGTCGAGCTTCCCCTTGAGTGTAACGTCTACCCGCTGGGGGATAATGGTTACCCCCTTCATATGTATTCTGTGGAATATCTGCGAAACAAGTTGCTTACAGAATTGGGACTAGTTCATCATCCTTCGGTGGAGATCGCGGCGCTAGCTAAAGAAAAGAAAGAACTGCACTCCATGATGGTGAAGCTTAAGGTGGAGTTGGAGGAAGCGCAGAGGGCCAATTCGCGTTTGGCAAAGGAAAGCGAAGAGTGGGGGGTCGATAAGAGCGGGCTTGAATCCCGGGTCCGTGAGCTCGAGGCGGCCTTGGAGCAAGCGGTAAAAGAAAAAGAGGCCTTAAAAACCCAACTTGTGAAACAGAGCGCAAGTTATGAAAGCACCCGGCTTGCCTTGGAGCAAGCGGTAAAAGAAAAAGAGGCCTTAAAAACCCAACTTGTGAAAGAGAGCGCAAGTTATGAAAGCACCCGGCTTGGGTTAGAGGGAGTATTAAATTCTTGGTCTTGGCGTGTAACTGCGCCTCTTCGCTGGTTGAAAAATGAGCCGGTCCTCGCGGCGCGGGGCGCGTATAGAATAGTTAAACTTGTAGCGTGCTGCTGTTGGGTATACCGGTGGAAGCTTCCAGAGTATGTGCGCCTGGCCCGAGCGCGCGCTGTTATCGCCGCAAGCGGGCTTTTTGACGCAGCCTACTATTTAAAACGCTACCCGGATGTGGCGCGTGCAGGGTTTGATCCGATAGTTCATTATATCATCGCCGGAAGCAAGGAAGGGCGCGATCCTCATCCTTTGTTTCGGACAAGCTTTTACTTAAAAGAGAATCGTGATTGCGTCGAGAAAGGCTTAAACCCCCTGCTTCATTTTATTCAGGAAGGGGCCAAGAGACGTCTTAAGCCCCATCCGCTTTTCGATACCGCATATTATTTGGCAAAGTACCCGGAAGTGGTTGCTTCTGGACTTAATCCACTCCGGCATTATCTGCTTTATGGTGCAGCCAAGCGCTTGAACCCAAACGCCTGGTTCGCCGCCGATTATTACCTAAACACCAACCCCGATGTCTGCCGTGCCGGGGTAAACCCCTTGCTGCACTTTGTGCTAAACGGCGCAGCGGAAGGAAGAAATCCGCACCCCAAGTTTAACGTGCTGGACTATTATAAGAAACACCCTTCTCTTTTGATTTCACCGCTGAATCCCCTTGAACACTTTTTAAGCTCTGTCTCTGCGCCGCCACCAGTACTGTCACGTGGAAGAAAGGGGGCGCCTTGTGGCTTGACTTTTGAAGAGCTTAAACTTGGGGGCCCGGCCGCGGAACCCGTACCAGCGGATGCACCCCTTTTGCCGTACGTGGCCCATTTTTTTCCAGCCGAGCCGCGCGCGGGAAATGAGCTTCGCATGCATCGCTTGCTTAAGTGGCTTAGACTTCAGGGTTACCGGCCCTTGATGGTGTTGGCCCCTCTGGGAGAGGAGCACTACAGCCATGACGAGCTTAGCAAACTAGCGGCTGTGTGTCCGGATTTTTTGCTTGTCTACCGCGATGGCAAAGTTCTTAGCTCCCCGCAAGCGGCCCGGCTTATGTCACCTCTGGGAGGGGAGTTTCTCGTGCGGGACTATGGCCGGGTGTTAGGCGATGAGTTACTTAGCGAGCCAGAGGCGCGTGAGGCCTTAGAAATGGAGAAGAACTTTTGTTTTGATGCCTTGATGGCTTTGATGCTGGCGGTTCAAAAGCGAATTAAACCGCAGGCCGTCTTGGTGAATTATGTTTTTATGACCAGGTTTTTCCCTTTGCTGCCGACTGAAGTATTTAAGATTCTAGATACCCATGACTTGTTTTCCGCAGTCAAGGAGAAAGTCGCTAGATTCGGCGCAATTAAGACCTTAAGCCTTTCAGCGGCGGAGGAAAAACGGCGCTTGGCGCGGGCGGATTTGATCCTGGCGATTCAAAGCGAAGAGGAAGCGGAAATACGGGTCATGGTTCCAGAGAAAAAGATTATTACGGTCGGAGTGGACTTTGAAACCCACATGCTGCCTCCTGGAAGCGGAAAGACAGTATTATTTGTAGCCTCCGACAACCCGCGCAATGTGCATGGGGTGCAAGGGTTTTTGCGCTTTGCATGGCCGCGTGTCCTTAAGGCCGTGCCGGATGCGTCGTTTTTGGTAGGCGGACGTGTCGCTGCAGCGGTGAAAGAACACGCTTTTCTCTTAGAAAGAGTAGAGCTTTGCGGCGAACTGGAAGATGTTACTCCGCTTTATAAACAGGCGCGAGTGGTGATTAATCCGGTATTGGCGGGAACGGGGCTTAAGATTAAAACCCTTGAGGCCCTGTCTAATTTTCGCCCGCTGGTTGCCTGGCCAAGCGGCGTTGAAGGTTTGGAGAGGAAACTCCGTGGGTATTGCCTTGTGGCCAGAGACTGGTTTGAATTTGCCGACCGTGTTTTGATGGTACTTCAGGATCCAAAAGAGGAGTGGTTCTCTTCATCCGACCGTGCGGTTATAACCCACCACCTTTCAGCGGGGCATGTCTATAGTGACCTTAAGAGAGAGTTGGTGATGGTTTTTGGCAGCAGTCCCGGGATCAATGGAGCGGAAAAAGGAAAGGCGGGAAATGTCTGAGCCGTTGATTATAAACTCTCGAGATGATGTAACGGTAATACGCTTTGGGCGGCGGTGGTTTAATAGTGAGGGCGGCTCAGGAGGGGTGAATGGCGACGGCCAAAGAGGGGGCGCTTTTAAGAATCCTTTGATCCGGCGCGTGAATGAGGTTTTGCGCGAAGCGGCCCATAAAGGCCGGGCCGTCCTTGTGAGCTCAGATGAAATTCAGTTGCCCGATGATACCATATCTGT
>Ga0209101_1002132_pt1 | contig 13446 bp, 12 predicted proteins | sample ConPoolayeCmetaG_FD_185481 | JGI IMG/M metagenome (GOLD analysis project Ga0209101, IMG submission 185481) | Hot spring microbial mat communities from California, USA to study Microbial Dark Matter (Phase II) - Cone Pool mat layer C metaG... ... | reverse complement strand
GCCGTTGAGCTCCACGTCGCAGTTTTGGGGTGCCGAGGTGATAACCAAAGTTCCGTCGATCTCGCCATGATGGCTTGCCCCGGAGGTGGAAACGTCGGGTTGCGCCGGCACTGGAACGAACTGGGCCACCTTGATCTCAATGGGGTAGTCGGGGACCGCCACGCGAAAAACCTGCGCCAGATAACCGTCTTTTTCCACCGTGAAGGTATGCACGCCGCGGGGCACGTTAACGAGGTACAGACCGTCATCGCGGGCGTTGGAGACACCGGCCAGGCGTCCGTCCAAAAGCACACGCAGCCCCGGTTCGCACAGCACCTGCACGTCCCCCGCCAGCGCCACGGCCGCCGCGAACGCCAGCGCCAAGGCGCAACCGGTGCGCAACACCGTCACCCGAACCCCACCCAGGTGGCGACCGTGCCGCCGCGCCCACGCAACCTTTGCGGGAGGCCGCACGCCCACTCAACGCTCCTGGGGACGCGGCGGGGTCCGCTCGTACACCAAGCGTTCCGCCGTCGCCTTGTCTGGTACCACCTCGACTTTCAGCACCCCACAGGTTTGTCGCTGGCCGATGTGAGAGTAGGTGAGCACTGCCCCACTGCCCGAGCAAATCCGCGCGAAGGTGCTCGTCAGGGTGATCCCGGTGGCCTCCCTCAAGCCAAAGCAGAAGCGATCCATGGTGAGGAGGAAGTGCTCGCCGCTGCGCCCGCGGACGTACACGAAGCGCTCGTGCAACGGAGTGAAGCTGCGCACGTGGTTCGAGTTTAGGCACCCCTCGCGCACCTCGTTGGCCACCTCGGGCGAGGGTCGGGGAGGGGATGACGCACACGCCAGCCCCAGGAGGAGTGCTGTGCTCACGGCCATGCCCTTCCACCTGGAAAACCCGACCATGCCTACCTCCCGCGCTGCCAGCGCCAGTGCTACCGCCCAGCGGCCGGGTGGAACGCACCACCCATTGGCGCCGCCACTCCGTTGCCCCTGAATCTACCACGCCGAGGCAAGAGCGGTTGGAGCAGCACGGGCGGATGCCCTTGCCGGTTCGGCAAGGACCGCAGGGGTCACGGCGGACTACAATGCCGCCATGGAGTTCGGCATTCTCGGCCTTTCCCTGTCCGGAAAAACCACTCTGTTCGCCCTGCTCACCGGCCACCACCAAGCGTCTCAAGGGAAACGAGCCGCACTGAAAGGGATCGCCCAGGTCCCCGACGAGCGACTGGATCGACTCACGGCGTTGTTTCGCCCGCGCAAACACACCCCGGCCACGGTGCAGTTCGTGGACGTGCCGGCGCTGACGCGCGGTGGCCAAGAGGCCCTCAACGTACCCGAATTGCGCGCCATGGATGCTCTGGCGGTGGTGCTGCGCGCCTTTGCCGCTCCCGACATCCCGCACCCCGAGAGCAGTATCGACCCGGGACGGGATCTGGAGCTCATCCAAACGGAGCTGCTCCTTGCCGACCTCAAGCTGCTGGAGAACCGCTTGGAGCGGCTGGCCAAGGAGGTCGTCAAGCGGCGCAGCCCTGACCTTCTCCTCGAACAGCGCGCCTGCGAGCGCTGCCACACCGCCCTGGCCGAGGGCCGCCCGGTGCGCGAGGTCGAGCTTTCCCCGGACGAGCTGCGCCTTCTCAAGGGGTTTGGACTGCTCACCGGCAAGCCGATGCTGGTCATCGTCAACCTGGGCGAGGAGCAGGCGGCCCGGCTGCGCGAGGAGCCCGCGGCTCTCCTGCCGGGCTGGCACCAGCGGCCCGGCTGCGCGGTCACCGCGGTGTGCGCCACCCTGGAGGAGGAGATCTCTCGCCTGGCCCCAGGCGATCAGGCGGCGTTTCTAGCCGATCTGGGCCTGCCCGATCGCGCCCTCGATCGCCTACTGCGCGCCGGCTACCGGCTCACCGGGCGCATCTCCTTCTTCACAGTGGGCGAGGACGAGTGTCGCGCCTGGTCGATTCCGGAAGGCACCACCGCCTCCCGCGCCGCCGGCGCCATTCACTCCGATCTGGAGCGGGGGTTCATCCGCGCCGAGGTGGCCCGCTGGGACGAGCTGCTGGAGGCCGGCTCCCTCGCCGCCCTGCGGGCGCGCGGGACACTGCGCCTGGAAGGCCGCGACTACGTGGTCCAGGACGGCGACGTGGTGCACATCCGCTCGGGCATCTAAGATCGTTGCCCAACGAGGTTGTCACCGGGTTCGTGGCAGCCGATGGAACGGTTATCGCCGGGGTGGGCGAGGGGTGATCAATTGCATCGCCTTGACGGTCTCCGGATCCATGTAGCCGATCCAGAAGCTGTCTTCGCGGGTGACCCGGCGGTAGTGTTGCATCTTCGCCTCCAGCTGCAACTTGGAGGTGAGCACCAGGGGGTTGTGCTTGGGGTCGGCCAGTTGCGGGTAATGCCTGTAGGCCTTGACGTAGTGGCGGATAGCGGCGCGGCGGTGACCCATGCGCTCGTGGGCCAGCCCCAGCATGAACTGCGCCGGCGCAAAGCCGGGCTCCCAGGCGATCACCTGGCCGTAGGCGCGCGCCGCAGCGCGCTCCTTGCCCTGGCGCTGCAGCACGATGCCGAGCCGGTAGGCGATGTGCGGATTCTTGGGGCTTGCCTTCAACGCCTTCTTGAGGTAGCGCTCGGCGTCCTTGGGAAACCCCTTCTCCAGCAGCAGCAGGCCCAGGTCCGCCAGATCCGCCGGCCGTGCCCGCCCTTCCCTCTCCTTGGCCAGATAGCGGGCGATGGCTTGATCCCGCGGATCATCCGGCGCCAGAAAACGTTCAAACACCGCCGCCGGCGCCGGCGGCGCCAACAACGCCCCAGAGAGCACCGCGACCACCAGCCGCCGTCCCATCCCTATCACCTCCTGCGCCGCGCCCGCGCCCGAACCTTCACCTCGTTGCCGGCGCGGGTCACCTCGAAGCCGTCCACCTCGAACCCCTTCTCCTCCAGCTGGCGGCGCTGCACCTCCAGAGCTTTGCGAAACGCCGCCGCGTCCAGGGTCGGTCTCTTGCCCACCGTTTGCAGCTCGGCAGCGTACCTCGCAAACAGCGCGCCGAACTCATCCAGGTGTACGGGGGCCGCCGGTGCGGCGTTGGGCGGCTCAGGCAGGACCGCTGCCGGCCGCCTCACCTCCTCGCGGTCGCGCACGTACCGCTGCCAGAGTTGCGACAGCGTCGAAAAGCGATGCTGCAGCTGCTCCAGGCGGAACTGCTCGGCCGTCGACCGCCCCTCCTCCCGCGACACCTCGCGCAGGAGTTGTTCCAACCGCGCTCGCTCGCGCTCGGGAGGCACCGGCACCGAGGGATCGTGGGACACAAACCTCTCCCAGCGCCGCACCAGCTGCTCCAGCAAGGCCTCCAGGCGCGCGACGTTGCGCTCCTCTGCCATCCTCTCCGCCGCTGTAGGATACACAAGCCGCGCCAACTCTGGGGTGCCGAAGCTCCCGTGCGGCGCTCGGGAAAAATCCGTACAATCGCAGGCGTGAGCGACCGACGCGCTGCCCTACCCGCCGTGCACCGCATCCTCGCCCACCCCGACCTGCGGGCCGCCGTTGCCCTCCACGGCAGCCGACGCTGCCGGGAGGCCGTGCGCCAGGCGCTGCACGGCGCTCGACTGGCCATCGAGTCCGGGGCGGCGACGCCAGAGCTTGACGAGCTGGTGTTGCAGGCCACCTCGCACCTCAAGCGGGCGGCCGCACCGGCGTACCCGGAGGTGATCAACGCCACCGGCGTGCTGATCCACACCAACTTGGGACGCGCCCCGCGCCTCACCCCACCCCTGCCCGCTTACCTGGCGTTGGAGTACGACCTCGACGAGGGCGCTCGCGGCGAACGCCTAACCCCCGTCATCGAGCGGCTGACCCGCTACTTTGCCGCCGAGGCGGCCATGGTGGTGACCAACAACGCCGCCGCCCTGGTATTGCTGCTGGCCTCCCACGCCGGCGGCCGCGAGGTGATCGTGTCGCGCGGCGAGCTCATCGAAATCGGTGGCTCCTTCCGCCTGCCCGAGATCATGGCTGCAGCCGGCGCCCGCCTGAGGGAAGTCGGATGCACCAACCGTACCCACCTCAAGGACTACGAGGCGGCCATCGGCGCGGAAACGGCCGGCATCCTCATCGCCCATCGCTCTAACTACCACATTTCAGGCTTCACCGCCTCGCCGGCGCTGGCCGACGTGGTGACGCTGGGACGCCGGCGTGGAGTGCCAGTCTGGGTAGATCAGGGCTCAGGCTGCCACTTGGACCTCCGGCGTTTCGGCCTCCAGCACGAACCCACCGTGCAGGAGCTCCTCGCTCAGGGCGCCGACGCCGTGCTGTTCTCCGGCGATAAACTGCTAGGGGGACCGCAGGCCGGCGTACTGGTGGGTCGTACGGCGATCATCGAGGCGCTGCGTCGCCACCCCCTGCGGCGCGCCCTTCGCCCGGACAAGGGCGTCCTCACCACCCTCGCCGCCACCCTGGACGCCTACCTGGCCGAGCGCTGGCTCGAGGTTCCCCTCTACCGCTTGCTGGCCACCCCCGTCGCGCAGCTTGCCCGCCGCGCTCGCCGCCTGGCGCGCCGCCTCGCCGCCGCCGGCGTGAACTGTCGGGCCACCCCCTGCCGCGCCGTCCTGGGTGGCGGCACCACCCCCGACCAGACGCTCCCCTCGTGGGGTGTGACGCTCCCGGGGCACGCCCACCGCACCGCCGCGGCGCTGCGCCAGGGCGTCCCGCCGGTGGTGGCGCGAGTGGAGGACCACCGCGTGGTCGTTGATTTGCGCGCTGTGCTTCCTGATCAGGATGACGCGTTAGCGTCAGCGATCGCCATCGCCGTCAGAGGTTAGCGTTCCGCCTCACCAACACCGAGGAATCTGACCAGCTCCTCCACCTCGCCGCCCGCCGCGCGCATCGCCTCGGCCCGCGCCCGCGGGTCTTGCCACCCTTCCCAGCACTCGGCACGATCCAGCCCCAGTTCGGCGAATCCAATCCACTCATCCGGGGCGAGAATTGCCGCTCGCTCCAGCACGTTGGCCAGCTCCCGCACGTTGCCCGGCCACGGTGCCAGCAGCAGCGCCCCCTGCGCCGCCGGCCGCAGTCTCAACGCGCGGCGCCCGTGCCGGGCGGCGGCCTGGGCCAGCAGGTGCGCGGCCAGCGCCGGGATATCCTCCCGCCGCTCGATCAGGCGCGGCAGACGAATGGGAAAGACCGACAGGCGGTGGTACAGATCGCTGCGGAACGACCCCTCCCGCACCGCTTCCTCGAGATCGCGGTTGGTGGCCGCCACCAGGCGCACGTCCACGGCCACCGTTCCGATACCTCCTAGGCGGGCTACCGCCCGCTCCTCCAGCGCCCGCAGCAGCTTCACTTGCACCGCCAGTGGCACCTCGCCGATTTCGTCCAACAGGAGGGTGCCGCCGCGCGCCTGTTCCAACCATCCCAAGTGCCGGGCGGTGGCGCCGGTGAAGGCGCCCCGCTCGTAGCCGAACAGCTCCGCCTCGATCAACGTCTCCGGCACGGCGGCGCAGTTGAACGCCACGAACGGCCCGCCCCGACGGGGTGAAAACCAGTGGATGGTTCGCGCGAAGAGCTCCTTGCCCGTGCCCGAGGCGCCCAGCAGCAGCACCGTGGCTTCAGTGGGGGCCACACGGCGGGCGGCGGCCAGCGCCGCCGTGAACACCGCGGAACTCCCCACCAACACCGGTGCCCCCTCACCCGCCACCGCCGCCAGCAGCGCTTCCCGCGGTCGGGTGGCGGCCCGCAGCGCCGCCAGGACCCGGTCCAAGTCCAGAGGTTTCTTGAAGTAGTCCCGCGCCCCCTGCTTGAGCGCTGCCACCGCCGTGGCGACGCTGGCGTGCGCGGTGATGAGAAACACCGGCAGCTCGGGGTCGGCGCTGCGGGCCGCCGCCAACACCTCCAGCCCGTCCGCCCCGGGCAGTTTCAGGTCGGTGAGGACGGCAAGCCAGCGCTCGCCCGACCGCAGCAGCTCCACCGCCTCATCGCCCCGCAGCGCCACGCGCACCGCGTAGCCCTCCCGCACCAGGGTCTCCTCCAGCATCGCCGCCAGGCTGCGGCGATCCTCCACCACGAGGAGCGCCGGGGTCACTGGGGCACCTCCTCCCGGGGCAACCACACCACAAAGCGCGCGCCGCTGAAGAACTCCGTATCAAGGGACAACTCCCCACCCAGCAGCCGCAGCAGCCGGCGGGCCAGCGCCAACCCCAGCCCCCCCGAAGGCTTGCTGGACACAAACGGCGCGAATAGCGATTCGCGCAGGTTGGCCAAAACCCCCGGTCCGTTATCCTCCACCGTCACCACCGCCCCATCCGCGGTGGCCTCGACGCGAATCACCACCTCGGCGTCGGCGCGCGCCTCGGCGGCGTTACGCAGAAGATTTTCGAACACCACCGAGAGTGCCGTGCGATCGGCCGCCACGCTCACCCCATCCCCCTCGATCTTCACCGTGAGGCGAGGGTGCGCCTGGCCCACGCGCGCTGCCGCTTCTCTGACCACTTCCCGGAGATCCAGGTGTTCCCGGTGCAGCTCCCGGGGACGGGTAAAGGCGAGGAAGCGATCCACCAGCCGGTCCAGCCCCTCCGTCTCCGCGATGATCGCCTCCACGTAGCGGGTCCGCCGATCGTCACCGGCATCCCGCAACAAGCGCACATACCCGTGGATGGTGGCGAGGGCGTTGCGCACCTCGTGGGCCAGCCCCGCCGCCAGCTCGCCCAGACTGGCCAGATGCTCGCGCTCCTCGAGGGCGCGCTCCAGCGCCTCCAGCTGCGTCCGATCGGTGAGGAACAGCACCTCCCCCTGCGTCCCGCCGCTGGCGTTGGGCAGCGGCAAGCGCCTCACCTCCACCGTGCGCGCCCCCAGCTTGCGGCGCCCCTCGCCATCCAGCGCCGGCGAGGGCGGCGCCTCACCCACCGCGAGCGCAGGACCCACCAGCTCTACCGCCACTCGGTTGGCCGCGCGCACCGCGCCTGCCACGTCGGTGATGACGACGCCCACCTCGGAGGAGCGGGTGAGCACGTCGGCCAGCACCTGCAACTCGTCAGCGCGCCGCTGTAGCTGCGCCTCGGACTCCTCCAGGCGCCGCACCGCCTCTCGAAAGGTCTCCACCAAGTAGCGATCTTCGGCGCGATCCGGGGCGCGCTGCGCCAGGCGGGCCGCCTCGGCGAGGAGATCGCGGTAGGGACTCAGCGCTCGCCCGATCAGCACCCACGCCAGCAGCACCCCAGCTCCCGCCACCGCCAACCCCAGGGCAGCCCCCATCCAGCGCCCGCGCAGGGCAGGCGAGGTGGTGGGGATGGGGTGCACCACGCGTACCGCGCGACCGCCGCCAACCTCGACATAAGCAACCATGACACGCTGGCCCATCAGCGCCAGCGGCCCGGCCACCTGCCACCCCGAGGCCACCCAGTGCTCCCGCGAGCTCCACGGCCACCACGCCGGCTCCACCGGTCCGGCCAGACCTCCCCTCGCCGCCACCCGGCCCCTCTCGATCACCGCCGCGCCGCCCCACACCTCGGGGAGCGCCCGCACCATCTCTTCGAGACGCTCACCACTGTCCGCCGTGCTCAGGAGTTGCGCCAACGCCGCGGCGGACTCGGCCGCCCAGAGGTTGGCGGCGCGCCCCATGGCCAGCATCCCCTGCACCACCACCAGCACCACCGCCAGCAGCAGCACCAGCGCCGCGCCGATCAGCCGGCGGACCGCGGCGAAACGGCGCGCGGGAAGCGTCGAGGTCACCATCGCCCCCACCCTAGCAGCGCCAGCAGCGGCGCGCGCGCGAACAGCACCAGCAGCGCTGCCGCCGACAAGAACGTGCCGAAGGGCAGCTCGGTGTCGGCCTTGCCCCGCCCGGCCAGCACCAGGGCGATCCCCACCAAGGCGCCGGCGCACGCCCCCAGGCACAGGGTCAACAGCGCCCCCTGCCACCCTAAAAACGCCCCGACCATGGCCAGAAGTTTCACGTCCCCCAGACCCATCCCCTCCACACCCCGCACCATGCGGTACAGCACGATCACTGCGTAGGGCAACGCCGCCCCCACCGCCGCCCCAATCAGCGCATCGAGGGGGCGCACCAACGCGTTGGCCAGCGAGAAGAGCAACCCGGCGGCGATACCCGGCAGGGTAAGCACGTCGGGCAGGAGGAAGTGTTCCAGGTCGATGAGCGCCAGCGTCACCAGCAACGCCCCCAGCACCATGGCCGCGGCCCCCGGTACGCTGACGCCAAAGCGCGCCACCACAGCCACCAGCAGGAGGGCAGTGGTCAGCTCCACCGCCGGGTAACGCAGGGAAATGCGTGCCCCGCAGCGCCGGCAGCGGCCGCGCAGCAGCAGCCAAGACAGCACGGGGATGTTGTCCCACCAGCGGATCAGCTCACCGCAGGCGGGGCAGTGGGAGGGAGGCTTGAGCAGCGACATCTGGCGCGGTACGCGATGGATCACCACGTTCAGAAAACTCCCCAGGACCAGTCCATACGCCGCGGCGACGGCGATCAGTTCCGGCTCGGCCATAGCAGCTCCTCGTAAAGCTCCTCTTGCTGGCGCACCATGGTGTCACGGTCCCACTCCGCCACCGTCTCGCCGGCGCGCGCCGCCATGGCGGAGTGCAGCTGGCGATCGCGCAGGAGGAGCGACACCTTCTCGGCCAGCGCCGCCACGTCGCCTTCCCCGACCAAAAACCCGTCGATGCCGGGGCGCAGTACCTCTTCCACCCCCTCCACGGCCATGGCCACCACCGGCACCCCAACGGCCAAGGCCTCGACGACCACCCGGGGCAACCCCTCGAAGCGAGAGGTGAGGGTGACGACGTGCGCGGCGGCGAGAACCGCCGGCACGTCTCGCCGCCAGCCGGTCAAGTGCAGCCGCCCCTCCAGGCCCAGCTCCCGGCGCAGCCGCTCCAGCCGCGGCCGCAGCTCGCCGTCTCCCACCAGCACGAAGTGCGCCTCGGGGCAGGGCCCGCGCACCTGCGCCGCGGCCAGGACGAAGCGCTCCGGCGCCTTTTGCGGCTTAAAGCACGACACCTGCACCACCACCGGCGCCGATTCGGGGATACCCAACTCCCGGCGCACCGCCGCCCCCCCGGCCGGCGCGCGGAAGGCCGCCAGATCGATCCCCGAGCGGATCACGCGCACCTGGTGGGGCTCGAACAGCCCCAGCGCCACGCCGTCCGCGGCGTTGCGCCGCGACACCGCCACAAAAGCGTCGGTCCATCTGGACGCCAACCGCTCCGCGGCCAGAAAAGCCGCCCGCACCGGCGCGATCTGGTGCGCTCCGAAGCCGAACCCATGGATGGAGTGCACCACCCGCGGCACCCCCTCCAGCCGCGCTGCCAGCCGCCCCAGCACCCCCGCCTTGGAGGAGTGGGTGTGCACGATGTGCGGTTGGAAGGCGCGCATCGCCCGCCGCAGCTCGCCCACCGCCCGCACATCGGCGGCAGGGTCCACCTCGCGCTTGAGGTGCGGCAGCTGGAACAGGGTCGAGTCGGGGATCGACCTCGCCTCCTCCAGCAGTACCCCTTGGTCGGCGCAGGCCAGCCCCACGGCGAAGCGGGCGCGGTCCAGGCGCGCCACGGTGTCCAACGTGTTGCGCTGCGCCCCACCCAGCTCCAGCATGGTGATGGCGTGCAACACGCGAATCGGGGTCATGGCCGCAGCCGCCGCGCCACCGCCGCCCCGTCCCAGAGGGCGTCCTCCATGGTGGAGTACTTCCACTCCGCCCACCGACCGGCCAGCAGTACCCCGGCCTGTCGCAGGCCGGCGCGCAGCGCCGCGACGGCTTTGGGCCGCGCGCGGTCGTACACCACGTAGGCCGGGTCCAGCCGTGCCGTGGCTCGGCACACCACGTCGTCTCGGCTCTTGAGCAAACCCATCTCCAGCAGAGCGCTCAGACACGCCTCTTCCAGCCCGGGCGGGGCTGGCGCCCCCGCCGGCAGCGACACCTCCACCGATACCGTGTGGTGCCCCGGTGGGGCCACCTCCCCGTGGTTGGAGGGAAAGCCGACGCGGTAAAACGGGAACCGGGCTTCGGGCACGTACAGCCAGTGCTCGCGCCGGGGAGCTGGCCCTCGCACCCCCAGGTTCACGTTGATCACCGCCACGGCGCGCAGCACCCTCGCTGCCGCCACCAGCTGCGGAGGCAAATCCGCCGCCAGGTGGGTCAGGGTGGTGAGCGGCGCCGTCCACACCAGCGTGTCCCACGTCAAGGTCTCGCCGTCAGCCACCGTCAACCGCCGGGCCTCCAACTCCACCGCAGTTACGGGCCGGCGCAGCTCCAGCTGCGGCACCCGGCCCGCCAGGGCGTCCGCCAGCAGGCGGATGCCCCCCCGGCGCGGGTAGAAGAACGTGGCGTTGTACCCCACCGGCGTGCGGTGCAGGCCGAACGCTCCGTCGATCACCTCCTCCAAGCCGGGCCTGGGAACGTATCGCCCCACCCACTCGGTGGTCAGCTCAGCGGCCGGAGTGCAGTACAGCTTTTCGTTGTAGGGGAAGAAAAAGTGCCGGGCAAACCCCTCGCCGAAGCGCTCCCACACCCAGGTGGCAAAGGTCTTCTCTTCTTCGGGGTGCTCGCTCGGCGACATGACCGCGCGCACGAACCCCAGGACACAGTCGCGGCGCACTTCGGGGGGTAGGCGGTGGGTGTGGATCTGAATCGGGTAGGGGGTGACGCATCCCTTCAAAAGAATCCCGGCACGGCGCTGCCGGCGGTGAAGCTGGCGCCAAATTCCGAGGCCTTTGAGCAGCGGCACACTCTCGGCCAGGCGCAGGTGCAGCAGGTGACCGGTCAGATCGAAGGAAAAGCCGTCCCGCTCCAGGGTGCGACAGGCGCCTCCCGGCTCTTCCAAGGCCTCCAGCAGCCTCGCCCGCACCCCCGCTTCTCCCAGGTGATAGGCCGCGGACAACCCCGTCAACCCGGCACCGACGATGACCACACCGCTCATGGGGAATCCGTGGGCTGCCGCGCCAGCCCGGCCAACACCGCCAGCTGCACCGCCGCCACAGCGCCCATCGCCGCCAAGCCCCCCTGCCAGGGGAGGGAAACCACGGCGGCCACGCCGGCAGCGCAACCGGCCAGCGACAGGCCCCAACAGGCTAACACCGTGCGCCGCACATCGCCTTTGAAGAGGCGTTTCAGGCGCAGGGGAAAGTGATCCGGGCTGCCGTGCCAGAACGGCTTGCCAGCCCGGGCGCGCAGCACCGTGACGTAGGCGGTGTCGGCCAAGGGCACGAGAAGCAACGTCAGGGGGGCGAGGAACCCCGCCTCGCTGCGCTCCGTCATGGGCAGCGCCAGCGCCAGCGCTCCCAGGATAATCCCCACCGTCAGCGCCCCGGCATCCCCCAGGTAGATGGTGGCCGGCGCGAAGTTGAAAACCAAAAACCCGATCAATGCCCCTGCCAGGCTTAGCGCCAGCGCCGCCAGGGCGAACTGGCGCGTGGCCAGTGCGATGATCCCCAGCGCGAGGGCCGCCATCGCCCCCACTCCGGCCGCCAGCCCATCCAGGATATCGATAATATTGAAGGCGTTGCACACCGCCAGCAGCCACAGGGCGGCCAGCGGCCAGCGCAGCCCCTCCGGCACGTCAATGAGCTCGATCACCGCCCCCGAGCGCAGCAGCACGAACACCGCCACCCCTTGCCCCAACAGTTTGGCGAAAGGGGTCAGCACGCCGAAATCATCGATCAACCCCACAAGCAACGTCAGCGTGGCCGCTAGGAGGATCCCCAGCAGCAGGCGATCGAACTCCAGCACCAGGCCTAAGGCAATGACAAACGCCAAGAACACCGCCAGGCCGCCCAGGTACGGCACCGGCTCGCGCTGCTGCTTCAAAGGGGTGGAGGGGCGATCCACAATGCCGAAACGCAGCGCCGCCGCCCGCGCCACGGGCGAGAAGTACAGCGCCAGCACCAGCGCCAGCACGAACGCCAAGGGAAGGAGGAGCGGATTCACCGAGGCAACTCCTTAATCCGCCGACGCGGCAGAAGGCGACGTTGTTTCCACGCCCTCGCCAGGCGAGGTCCACCCCTCGCCAGATGGCCCAGCACCGCCGGATTGCGCGCGCACACCAGCATCACCATGGCCAGATCCACCGCCGACAGTAGCGGCAGACGGGTGAGGAAATCAACCGTGTGCACATTGCGCAGCAGCGTCGCCCAACGGTTCAAGAGGATAGCTGCCTGCACTGGCGCCGGGCGGCGGAACATCAGTCGGCCGCGCCCCGGCCGCGCCGTGGCCCCGCGGCGGTGCACAGCCACGGCGGCCGGCTCGTACACCACCCGCCAGCCGGCGTTGCGCACCCGCCACCCCAGGTCCACATCTTCCCAGAAGGCGAAGAACTCACGGGGGAAGACCTCCCCTGCCACGGCGGCGGCGTCCAGCGCCTCCCGCCGGTACACCATCGCCGCCCCGCAGGCGGCGAGCACGTCGTCCCGATGCAGATACCGCCCCGCCGCCGGCTCACCGTAGCCGCGGTCGCGCACCTTGAGCAACCACGGTGACAGCACCTGGCCGCACGAGTCCAGCAGTTCTCCCCCTGGCCGGAGCAGGCGCGGCGCCACTCCGCCCACATCCGCCGCCGTTTCCATCGCCTCTTTACATCGGCTAAAAAAATCAGGGGCGGCGAAGCAGTCAGGGTTGAAGAAACCCACGAAAGCGGCGTCAGGCACAGCCGCCAACCCCTCGGCACACCCCCCGGCATAGCCCAGGTTGGCGGGAAGTGGCAATCCTCGTACTCCCGGCGGCGGCTGTTCCGCCAGCTGCCGCGAGCCGTCGGTGGAGGCGCAGTCCACCAGTACCACCTTGACGGGTGTCGACTGCCCCGCCAGAGCCTCCAGACACCGGGGCAGATCCTCCCCGCCGTTGTGGTTCACCACCACCGCCGCCGCCCGCGCTGCTGCCATGACCCCGGGATGATACCCGCCCCACCCCGCCTCACTGGGAAGCCGACGACTCCTCTACCAGCAGGCCGGGCCCGCAAGGGGCGAAGGCGTACCCCAGGGCGCGCAGCAGCTCCAGGGGGTAGTACGGTGGCCAGCGATCGGCCAACACCACCGGGCGGCCGCTGGCTCGCAAAGCTGCGATCCGCTCCGCCAGCGCCGCCGCCACATCCCCCCTGGCCAGGGCTTCATCCACCGCGGTGGGGATCACCTCCACGTCGGGGCGTAACCCGCTCACCACCTGTGCTAGGCGCAGCACCGCCCCGGCGTTGAAGTCGGCGAGCACGACGGCCCCATGCGGCAGCGCCGCGAACAGCTCCCGCGCGTACCGTTCGGCGCTGTCCTCGCCGGCCTTGGGCGGCCAAAGGAAGTAGCGGGCGTTGTGCCGACCCGGCAGCTGGCGGACACCTAGGTCTTCAACCCCCGCCACGGACGCCGCCGCCGCTGCCCCGCCGTACAGCGCCGCCTGCAGCGCCAGGTGGAGGAGGCACCAGCGCGGGGTGAGGGAAGGCGGTGCCACCAGCACCAGCCCCACCACCAAAAACCCCACCATCAGATG
>Ga0209101_1002131_pt1 | contig 13457 bp, 10 predicted proteins | sample ConPoolayeCmetaG_FD_185481 | JGI IMG/M metagenome (GOLD analysis project Ga0209101, IMG submission 185481) | Hot spring microbial mat communities from California, USA to study Microbial Dark Matter (Phase II) - Cone Pool mat layer C metaG... ... | reverse complement strand
CCCCACACCCCTGCTCTGAGAAAGCGGAAGGGCGTAGCTCTCCCACACCCTCCCAGCAGGTGAGGGTAGGGGGAAACCCGGTTTCCCCCTACCCCTGCGTGAGGGCCAGGCCATCCTACGGGCCGGGGCGGGGGGAAACCCGGTTTCCCCATGCCCCTTGCTTGAGGGCGTCGCCCTCCCCAACCCTCATGCGGGCGGGGGGATGGGGGAACCTGGTTCCCCCATTCTTACGTTAGCGTGAGCGGTCGTTCATTGCCTGAAGACCGTCCTGGAGGGTAGCGGCGGTGCGGAGCCCGGTCAGATCCACGCCCAGGTGCACCATAGTCTGCGCCACCTCGGGGCGAATGCCGACGATCACCGTCTCGGCGCCCATCAGACGGGCGGCGCCGGCGACCCGCAGCAGCGCCGCGGCCACCTGGGTGTCCACCACGGCCACGCCGGTAATGTCCAGCACGACCGTGCGGGCTCCGGTCGTTTCAACCTGTTCCAGCAGGGTGGTGAGCAGCAGCCCGGTGCGTTCGGTGTCGAGGTTGCCGACGATTGGCGCCACCAGGGTGCCGGCGCTGATGGGAATGACCGGCACCGACAGGGAGGCGATGACGCGGTTGAGTTCTTGCTGGGCCGCCAGGCTGCTCTGGAGTTGCGCGGCAATGGCCTGTTGCTCTTCGAGCGCCCGGCGCAAGGCGACGGTGCGTTCTTCGACCCGCGTCTCCAGAGCGGCGTTGCTGGCGGCGAGGGCCTGGCTGGCCGCCTCGGCTTCGGCGCGCGCCCTGGCCAGATGGCGCAGGGTCTGAATGGTCGCGCGAGCGCTCAGGAAACTCACCAGCGCGACCGCGAAGAGCAGCAACGGCGCGTTGTAGAAGGCCATGTTCCACGACATACTGTAGCGTATGCCAGGGGGGAGCTGGCTCACCCGAACCACGCTGACCACCACCGTGATGATCAGCACGTTCCAGATGTGGATGGGCGCCAGCAGGACGCCCGCAAAGAGCACCGGGAGAATGGTGAAGAAGAGAATGTTGGCGGAGAAAAATCGGCCAGGAATGGATGAGGCTACCACGTAGATCAGCACCCCGATGAGGAGATAGGCGCCCAGGGTTATGCGTCCGGATCGGCCAAGCCAGAATGCTCCGGCGGCGGCCAGAGCCATAATCAGGAGTTGCCCGATACGTAAGAGGGCATAGCCGGTTATCAGGCTGATCGGCACGTAGACCAGGCTCAGCATGATCAGGCCGAGGGCCAGAATGTTCAGCAGCCGCCCGCGGCGCTGTACGTCTTCGTCGGGAGCGCGCACGCTCGCGATCCATGCACCCAGTCGGTCCATTGTTATCCCTCGTCGCGCGGAAGTGAACATGGTCTCCTCAGAACAACCTGGTTGCATCCCGTTGGTGTGGGGCACGGGTCGGGGGAAACCCGGTTTCCCCCGACCCGTGCCCAGGGAGCGGGTGTGGGCGGGCGCCGGCCCCGCGCGCATGCGGGACACCCGCCCGGCCTGCGCACCCGGCGCCGGTGACCATCCTCGCCTCCGGGAGGTGTGGGCGGGCGCAGCCCGCCCACACCATTGCTTGCTCGCACCACTCGTGTGTGCGGGTGGCACACGGGCTAACGTGAACATACGCCCTTGGCGAGGGGTGTGGGGAAACCGGGTTGCCCCACGCCCTCGCCGGCGGAAGGGCCTGGCCCGCGAGCAGGGGTCTGGGGAAACCTGGTTTCCCCAGACCTCCGCCCGCGGGAGGGTGTGGGAGGGCGCAGCCCTCCCAGGAAGTCTATTCATCCCGTCGGTGGGCGGCGCGCGCGCCGCATGGATGGCTGATGATCATGCTGGCGCAGTCACCGCTCGTTTGCGTCTGCGCCCGCAATTGTACCTGCCGGCTGCAACCGGCGTGGTACCATGATAGGGTAGCCTGAAAACACACGTGAAATCTACTATGCTCGTTCGTCCGCTGACACTGCTGATCCTGGCCGGGCTGAGCTTTCTGGCCGCCCAGGGCACCGGCCTGCGGCTCTTCTTCCATCTGAGTTACCTGCTCGTCGGTCTGCTCGTCCTGGCGGCGCTCTGGGCCTGGCTCAATCTGCGCGGTCTGGTTGTCGAGCGCGAGACCCTGACGCCACGGACCACAGTGGGCGAGTATGCCCGTGAGCGTATCATCCTGCGGAACCGCTGGTTCCTCCCCAGGCTCTGGGTCGAGCTGTACGACGAGTCGGAGTTGCCGGAGCGCGGCCCTGGTTTTGTGGCCTCCCTGGCCGGCAAAGAGACCGCTCGCTGGACGGCGCGCACCCTCTGCACGCGGCGGGGGCGCTTTCGCCTGGGGCCGGCCACGCTGATCAGCGGCGATCCTTTCGGCATCGTGCGGCTGCGCCGCTCGTTCCCGGCAACCGGCGAGATCCTGGTCTACCCCCAGATGGTGGATGTGCCCGACTTCCGGCTGCCCGGCGCCGAATTGCCGGGCGGGCAGACCACCCGCGCCCGCAGCTTCCATCTGACACCCAATGTCGCCACGGTGCGCGAATACGCGCCGGGCGACAGCATGAACCGCATCCACTGGCGTTCGACGGCGCGCCTGGGCCAGTTGATGGTCAAGGACTTCGAACTGGATTCCAGTGCCGATGTCTATCTGGTGCTGGATATGCAAGAACGGGCCGTGGTGCGCGACATTCGCGCCGCCCAACGGCACCGCGGCGGCGATGTCCCCGACGCGGGTCCCTGGTGGGCGCGCCAGACCGCCGCGGCGCCGGTGTTCGCCCTGGAGAGCACCGAGGAACACGCGGTGATGGCTGCGGCCTCGCTGGCGCGGGCCCTGCTGGCGCAGAACCGTCTGGTGGGACTGGTGGCCTGGGGCCAGCATCGCGAACTCATCCCTGCCGAGCGCGAGGCCCGGCAGCTCTTCAAGATCCTCGAAGCTCTGGCCGTGCTCCGCGCCCACGGCGCCCACGCCCTGGCCGAGGTGCTCGTGGCGGAAAGCCAGCGCTTTGGCCGCAACTGTACGCTGGTGGTGATCTCCTCATCGGTGGACGAACGCTGGGTCAGCGCCCTGCAACAGCACCTCTCTCGCGGGGTGCGGGCGGTGGCGCTCTTCGTGGACCCTCAGAGCTACGGTGGCTGGCAGGACCCCGAGCCGCTCCTGCGACGACTGGCCGGGTTGCGTGTGCCCACCTACCGTCTCCGGCAGGGCCAGCCGCTGCCTGAGTCGCTGCGCGCGCCGGTTGATAGCGTTGGATGAGGGCCCAGCCCTCCTGAGCCCCTTCAGCCGTCTATGTGGCTGCGCCCCACATCAACGGCATGAAAACCAGGTTGTTCCTGGGAGGGCGCAGCCCTCCCAAACCCTCCGACAGGCCAGGGCCTGGGTGTGCGGGCCTCCGGCCCGCATCCGCGGTGGACGGGGAAACCCGGTTTCCCCATCCCCTTGCCTGAGGGCCAGGCCCTCCCGAACCCTCCCGCGGGCTGGGGCGTGGGGAAACCCGGTTTCCCTACACCCCGCTCCGAGGGACTATGTTCACGGTAACTTCTCAAGCCTATGCCTCCCACATTCATCTACCCCGGCGCGATCCACATCCACACCATCTACTCCGACGGGACGGGCACGTTCCCCCAGGTCATCGCCGCCGCCCGTGAGGCCGGTCTGCGCTGGATCATCGTCACCGACCACGACACGCTGGAAGGATTGCCCTTCGCCGGCTGGCACAACGGTCTGCTGGTAATTGTCGGGCACGAAATCACCCCGCCGCGCAATCACTTCCTGGCGCTCAACGTGCGCCAGGTGATCAGCCATGCCTTGCCGCCGCAGTCCTTTATCGACGCGGTCTATGCTCACGGCGGGTTTGGCATCATTGCCCATCCCGACGAACGGGTGCGCAATGATTTCAAGGATTGTTACCGCTGGGATGACTGGACGATTGATGGCCCGACCGACCGGGCGGGCCGGCCCGTGGGTCTGGAACTGTGGAATCTGATGAGCGACTGGGGCGAGCACCTGACGCGGCGCAATCGCTACGCGCACTTCTTCGTGCCGGCGCTGGGTCTCAGCGGGCCCACACCCGCCACCCTGGCCTGGTGGGACCGGCTGAACATGGTCGGGCGGCGCACCTTCGGCATCGGAGGCGTGGACGCGCACGCCTTCAAGCACCGCGCGCCCTGGGGGGAAATCGAGGTCTTTCCCTACCGCTGGCTGTTTGGCACGCTCACCAATTACCTGCTGCTGGATCGGCCCTTGCACGATGACCCGGAAGTGGCGACGCAACAGGTGTATGCCGCCCTGGGCGCGGGGCGGAGCTACTTCGTAAACCGGCTCGACGGCGCCGCCCCGGCGATTATCTTTACGGCCCGCCGGGGCGGAGCGGTCTATACCATCGGCGACACGGCTTCAGTCGCTGATGGCCCCCTGCTGATCGAGGCCGACGTTGGGCGTAACGCCTTCATCCGCCTGATCGCCGACGGCGAGGTGCTGACCAGCGGGGTGCGCCGCATCCGCCAGAGCGTGGAGGAGGGCGCGGTGTACCGGCTGGAGGGGTACGTGGGGGGGAAGTCGTGGTTGTTTACGAATCCAATCTATATCGAATAGCGCCGGGCGCGTTTTACGAATGTATGATATTGTTTGTATAGAGGCTCGCGCGTGCGCTGGAGGGCCGCGCCCCGGGGTTATTATCCATCGCGTCCCATGCGCTGTGCGCGTGGGCGCCAGGAAGTGCACATCACCGTATGCAAAAAACCTCCCTTCCACCATCACCGTTAACGCTCCTCTTCCAGGTCATCGGCGCCATCATCGGCGGGCTTCTGTTCGGGGTGCTGCTGGCATACCTGGTAAGCGTCGCGCTGATGGCCGTCGGCGTGGCTCAGCAACTGGGCATGGGCCTGCTGTCGGTACAGGTCTTCCTGGCGATCATCGGCTTCGGGGCCGGGGCGGGTCTGGGCGCGGCCCTGGTGGGACGCCTGTCGCGCCAGACGGGGAACCTGTGGCTGGCGGTGCTCGCCGGCGCGGTCACCGGCGCGCTGGTCGTGCTGGCGATGGGTCTGCTGCGCATCGGTGGCCTGGGCGCGATGCTGTGGGTGGGGCTGAGCCTCACCCTGGCGGCGGCCATGGGGGCCTATTACCTGCGCCGCTAGTCGCGGGGGTGGGGAACCGTGGCTTTCCCGATGTGGGCGCAACCTGACGTGAAAATGGGGGAACCAGGTTCCCCCATACCCCCGTTTTCATTGGGCGGTGTGCCGCCTGGCGGCATGGACGGCTGACGTGAACATAGCCCCTCGGAGGAGGGGGATGGGGAAACCGGGTTTCCCCATCCCTCAGCGGACGCGGGCCGGAGGCCCGCGCACCCAGGCCCCGGCCCCTGGGAGGGTTTGGGAGGGCGCAGCCCGCGCGCAGGGGGATGGGGAAACCTGGTTTCTTCATCCCTCCACGTAGAAGGATCACTGCTATGTTCGTTCCGAAATCCGCAGGGCCGATTCGGGTCGCCATTGCCTGCCAGGGCGGCGGAAGCCACACTGCCTTTACCGCCGGGGTGCTCAAGCCGCTGCTGCGCGCCGAGGAGGCCGGGAGGTACAAGATCGTCGGGTTGAGCGGCACCTCCGGCGGCGCGATCTGCGCCGCCCTGGCCTGGTACGGCCTGATGCGACAAGCCCGGGGCGAGTGGGATCGCGATCAGGCCATCGCCATCCTCGAGGACTTCTGGCGCGACACCATGGCCCGGTCCCTGTGGGAGCAGATCTGGAACGCCTGGACCGTTAGCCTGGTTCGCTTGCATGCCTCGGGCAGGTTGCCGGAATTGAAGACCAGCCCCTACCGACCCGAGGTGGCTGTTGCGACCGAGCTGGCCAGACGCCTGGCCCCGCGCCAGGAGTTCTTCGACCTGCGCCTGCTGCTCGAAAAGTACCTCAAGCTCGATGCGGTTCCCCAGCCGGTGATCGAGCCGCGCCTGCTGATCGGCGCCGTGGCGGTGCTCTCGGGGCGCTTCAAGGCCTTCGACTCGATGGCCGCCGAGATCTCGATTGACTCGATCCTTGCCTCCACCACCCTGCCGACCCTCTTCCAGGGCATCCGCATCGGCGATGAGGTGTACTGGGACGGGCTGTTTTCCCAGAACCCGCCTATCCGCGAGTTCCTGACCAGGACCGATGTGAGCCTCAAGCCCGACGAGATCTGGATCATCCGCATTAACCGCCAGGAGATTGACGAGGAACCCACCAGCGTAGAGGAGATCGAGGACCGCCGGAATGCCCTCGCCGGCAATCTCTCGCTCAACCACGAAATTGACGTGATCAACAAGATCAATAGCTGGCTGGGCGATAGCGTGGTGCGCAGCAAACTGACGCAGTTGAAGCCGGTGGCCATCCACTCGATCTGGATGAGCGATGAGTTGATGCGCAAACTGACCTTCGTCTCGAAGATGAACCGTGATCCCGCGTTTCTCACCGAGTTGATCGCCGATGGCGAGATGCAGGGCGAGGCTTTCCTGGTGCAGCGCGAATCCGCGGGATGGTAGGAGGGCGCGAATGGTTGGAGGCGTTATACCATTTTGGATTGCCGATGTTGGATTGTGGATTGCCTTGCAGGGCGTCACCGTGCGATCCAGCACTTCGACGAATGCGGAATGTTCAACAGGAAATGGTATTAGTCTTACGCATCCCGCTGTTCCGGCTCATACCGGGCGCCATAGATGGCGTTCAGGCCGCGGGCCGTCTGCGCGAACAACTCGATCAACTCCGGAGGCTCCAGCACAACGCAGCCATCGCCGTAGCGCAGGAGGATCTGCCGCGTTTGCCAGAGGTTGGTGACCACGGCAGTGACGGTGGCGCTGCCGTCGGCATGGTAGGCGATCCGGGTGTCGGGAAAGTAACTGGCAACATCGCGGCGGCGAGCGATCTGCGGCGCCAGCGTGTACCGGATGTGGTAACGGGGCGTGGGAATACGCTCCGGCGGCAGGACGGCGGGCAGGATCTCCACCGTCCCCGGCACGATCCGGTCGAGGCGGTAGTCAATGGCAGCGTGGATCGTCTCGCCGCCGCGGGGGGTCACTTCGAGCAGGGTGGCATCCAGGTACCCGTGGCCCTCGGGGCGAAACACGACGCCATAGGGCGCAACGCGGTGGCGGCGGGGCGTGTCGTGATCGAAGGTGCTCAGGTAGTCGAAGGCCAGTTCGCGGCGCTGCTCACAGGCGCGCTTGACGAGATCGAGCACCCGCGGGTCAATCGGCCGCGCGCCGGCGCCTACGGGCAGGCGCAGGGCCGGGCGCTGGCGACGCAACTGTGCCTGCCGCGCCGGCGGGAGCAGCAGTTGCACCCGTTCCAGCAGCGCCCGCACGTGGGCATGGTCAGGTAGTCCGCTTCCAGAGGGAAAGCTGGCATCGAGGAAGGCCAGGGCCTCCATGCAGGTGTCGGGCAGATCGAGCAGGGCCAGTTCACCCAGATCGTCGAGCACATACTGGCGCGCGCGGCGATCGTAACGAATCTGGCAGCCGTACTCCCCCTTCAGCGCGTCGAAGTCATGCTTGAGCGCCGCCGCTACCGCCGCCGGGTAGCCCTGCTCTCCCAGTTCCTCGTTGACCCGCGCCACCAGTTCGGCGCTGGTAGCCGGGCCGCGCAGCAGCGTGCGCACCAGCAGCAAGCGCCGCCGGAAGGTCAGCCAGGAACTGCGCTTGGTGCCGCCGGTGGGATGACTCATGGTTCTGGGTTGAGATCATCACGTCGCAGACGAGTATAGACCCCCCAAAGTATAGCATACGCCTCGAACGAACTGCACGCCAGGCCCAGCGCCGGGGCGGCGCTGATGATCAGGCGTTCCAGCGCGGCCGCGTCAAGCCCCCAGCCGTAGCCCTGATTGGCCGCCTGGGCCAGGGGCAGCCATCCCTCCAGCAGGCGCTGGCGCTGGCCCGCATCCTCGATCAGGTCATTCACGGACGTTCTTTCCATTGGGAGATGTTGGTGGTAGCGCGAATAGCCCGCCTCCCTCCCCGGTGGGGGAGGGTCAGGGAGGGGGCGGGTGCGGCACGAGACGGTACCCTACTGCACAGCCCTTCTGAGACCATGGTCTTACGACCAGTGTACGCGGGAGCGCGGGCGCAAATGCGCGTGGGAAGCGAAGGGCCAGGATGCTACCATTTTAGATTTTGGATTGCAGATTGTAGATTGCCGCTCAATGCAACAGCAAGCGCTCATGCTGCGCGGCCTATACCCGTTTTAATTCTTAAAACTCATCAGCCATCCATGCGGCTCGCGCCGCACACCGACGGGATGAACATACTTCTCGGGAGGGCTGCGTCCTCCCAGACCCTCCCGCGGGTGGGGGTGTGGGGAAACCTGGTTTCCCCACACCCCTGCTTGAGGGTCAGGCCCTCCCGCGGGCGGGGGCGTGGGGGAACCGGGTTCCCCCATGTTCACCTCAGCCATCCATGCGGCTCGCGCCGCACACCGACGGGATGAACATACTTCTCGGGAGGGCTGCGTCCTCCCAGACCCTCCCGCGGGCGGGGGAATGGGGAAACCGGGTTTCCCCATTCCCCTGGGGCCTATGTTCACGTCAGGTTCAAAGACCATCAGCGCTCGCGAGCGTGCGGCGTCTCTACGACCCTTTGGGAGCGCAATGTTCCCGCAACACATGCTTCTGCACCTTGCCCATGGCGTTGCGGGGCAGGCTGGCGACGATGCGGATCGTCCGCGGGCGCTTGTAGGCCGCCAGGCGCTCCCGGCAGAAAGCGTCCAGGTCCTCCGGGGCGGGGGGGGCCGCGGGGTCGCGGGGCACGATCGCCGCCGCCACACGCTCGCCAAACTCTGCGTCGGGCAGGCCGAAGACGGCGCACTCGGCCACCGCGGGGTGCGCCAGCAGCGCTTCCTCCACCTCGCGCGGGTAGATATTGTACCCCCCGCTGATGATCAACTCCTTCGCCCGCCCGGTGATGGTGTAGTAGCCGTCGGCGCCGCGCCAGCCCAGGTCGCCCGTGCTGAACCAGCCGTCGGGGTGGAAGACCTCGGCGGTGGCTTCGGGGTTGCGCCAGTAGCCGGCGCATACGTGCGGGCCGCGCACCTGGATCTCGCCGATCACCCCGTCGGGCACGGGTTGCCGCGTTTGCACGTCCACCACGCGGGCCTCTTGCCCGGGAAAGGGCATGCCCACCGCCCCGGGCCGGCGCTCGCCGTCGTAGGGGTTGGTCATGTTCATCCCCGTTTCGGTCATGCCGTAGCGTTCGAGGATGCGCTGGCCGAAGAGTTCCTCGAAGGCGGCGAAGGTCTGCGGATCCAGGGGCGCCGAGCCTGAAACAAAGAGCCGTACCCGCTGTCCGGCCCGTCGCGCCAGTTCGGGGGCGGCCTGCGCCGCGGCGATCAGCCGGGTGTACATCGTCGGCACGCCGAAGAACAGGGTGTGGGCGCCGCTGGCCAGGGCCTCCAGCGCCGCCTCCGGCTCGAAGCGCGGCCAGAGGGTCAGGCTGGCGCCGGTGAGCAGGGTGCCGTGCACGCCTACCCCCAGCCCGTGAATGTGAAACAGCGGCAGGGTGAGCAGCAGTCGGTCCTGGGCCGTCCAGCGCCAGGCGGCGGTGACGGCGGCGCTGTTGGCCGCCAGGCAGCCGTGGGTGAGCATGGCTCCTCTGGCGCGCCCGGTGGTGCCCGAAGTATAGGCCAGCACGGCCAGTTCTTCCGGCGCGGGGAGCGGGGGGAGGGTGACGGGTCGCGCTTCCTCCGGCGCCGGGCCGGCGGGCAGCAGCGCTCCCTCGGGAACCAGCAACAGGGCCGGCGCTCCAGCGTCGCCACCAATGACCTGACGGAGCAGCGCGGCGCCGGCCCCGTCGGTGACCAGCGCGCGCGGTTCGCTGTCGCCAATGATGTGCCGCAGTTCTTGCTGGCGGTACTGGGTATTGATCAGCACCACCGCGCCGCCCTGCACCTGGGCCCCCAGGTAGGCGCCGAGGAAGGCCGCGCCCCCCGGCAGGAACAGCCCCACCCGGTCGCCCCGTTGCAGCCCCAGGGCGGCGTAGCGCGCTGCCCAGCCTTGCGCCAGGCGCAGCAGCCCACCATACGTCAATGCCTGATCGTCCCAGCGCGCGCACTCCCGCCCGGCATCGGCGCGGGCATGCTCCACAAAGGCGGCGAGGATCGAGGGTGGCGTGCGGTCCATGGGTGGCTCCTTCATCGTTGGACAATCCTTGCTTAATAGTTCGATCATCTACTCTTGATGCTCAGACGCTACAATCCTCCCGCGGTTCCAGGAGTCTAGCCGGTTATGTTCTGGGCGGGCTTCGCCTTCCCGGCCCCTCCACGTCGGCGGGGCGTGGGGAAAGCGGCTTTCTCTGCCGCAACCCTCCAGGTTGTGTTGCCGTTCAAGGCAGGTGGGCCAGGTAAGCCAGGTGTTCCCACCTTCCCGCAACCGGGCGAGGCGCGCGGGTTCCTGAAAGAGCCTGCTCCTCTCGCGGGACGTATCCGGCCAGGCTCTGAACAAGTATCCTGCGCGCGACGAGCGGCGACCGCTGTGGTCCTGCCCCGCGCGCGCCGGGCCATGCCTGCAAGGAGGAACGATGACCACGTTGTCACGTCGGCAATTTCTCAAGGGCGCGGTCGCTCTTGGGGCGGGGGCGGTGCTGTATCGCTACAGTGGGGGCTGGAAGATCATCCTGGCCGCCGGCCCCGAAGTGCGGCAACTGCGCCTGATCCATACCAACGACCACCACGCGCGCATCGAGCCGGCCACCGGCATCACCATTCGCGCCGGGAGCGCCAGCGGCACCCGCAGTCTCGGCGGCGTCTCGCGCCGCCGCACCATCTTCGATCAGATCCGCGCCGATACGAGCTGGACGACGAACCCCACCTACCAGCAGGACAAGATCTTCGTTGACGCCGGGGATGTCTTCCAGGGCACGCTGTATTTTAACGCCTGGCGCGGCGAAGCCGATCACTATTTCTACAACAACCTGGGGTACGACGCCGTCGCTATCGGCAACCATGAGTTCGACCTCGGCGATCAGGCCCTGGCGGATTTCATCCGCGGAACGGGCTACCCCAACTCGACGACCACCAGTTTCCCCATCGTCAGCGCCAACATCACCGCGGGCGGCGCCTCGCCCCTCGCGCCCCTCTTCGAGGGCGATCTCTGGGCCACCCCCGGGCGCTGGGCCAGGGCGGTCATCCGCACCCTGCCCAGCGGCGAGCGGGTGGGAATCATCGGTCTGACCACTGCCGAGACGCCGAACATCGCCAGCCCCTCGCGCGACGTGAGCTTCGGCGCCGATTATGCCGCGATTATCCAGCCGCTGATCAACACCCTGCGCGGCGCGCCGAACAACTGTCGCACGGTGATCTGCCTGTCGCATATTGGCTACGAAGGCGACCGCGCCCTGGCCGCCGCGGTGCGCGGGCTGAACATCATCGTCGGTGGGCACTCGCACACCCCGCTGCTGCCCACGGGCCTGGGCCTGACCCCCGGCGCCTCGCCGGTCGCGGCCTATCCGCAAATCGTTAAGGATCTCGACAACGAAGATGTGGTGATCGTGCAGGATTGGGAGTGGGGCAAGTGGATCGGCGACCTGATCGTCGGGTTTGATGCCGATGGACGGGTGAGCAGCGTCGGTGCGGCCAGCGCGGTCATTCCGGTGTGGGCCAACGACGTGCCCTCCAGCCGCTCGCCGCTGCCGGGCGAGCCGCCAACGGCCATCGCCCCCTTCACCGGTTTCGAGACCGCCATCACCACCACCTTCAAGCCGCGCATCGACGCGCTCAACAACCAGATCTTCGGCGCCTCGCTGTCCGAACTGCCCAATGCCGACGTGCGCGCCCGCGAGACCGCCCTGGGCAACCTGATCGCCGACGCTTTCCGCGACCGTATCGCCAGGGCCGGAGGCAACCCCGAGGGCCTGCCGATCGTGGCGATCATCAACGGCGGCGGTATTCGCACCAGCCTCCCGGCAGGCGTGCTTACCGTGGGCCGCCTGCGTGAGGTGATGCCCTTCGGCAACACCCTCTGCTACGTGGACCTGACCGGCGCACAGCTCAAGGCCGCTCTGGAGAACGGCTACTCGGCGCTCCAGCCCGGCGCCGCGCGGGGCGCCGATCGCAACGCCGTCGGCACGGGGCGTTTCGCGCAGGTTTCGGGCCTCAAGGTGGCGGTGGATGTCTACGGCGACGCGGCGCAGCCTCCCTATCCCGAGACCTCGACCCAGCCGGCCATCCCCGCCCGTCGGGGCACGCGCGTGCGCAGCGTGGAAGTGCGGGTGGGCGACCGGTTCGAGCCGCTCGATCCGGCAAGGACTTACCGCGTGGTGACCAACAGCTTCATGCTCGGCGGTGGTGACGGCTACAGCGTCTTCACCTCCAGGGGCGATCTGGCCGACCCCTCGGTAGGCGGCGGCAGGAACCAGTTCAACACCTTCTTGATTGACGCCGACGTGGTGCAGGAGTACGTCGAGGCCCAGCCGAACCGGACCGTCAACCCGCGGGTGGATGGCCGCCTCACGGTCAGCTACCTGGTGCGGGTGCCCTTTGTCACCACCGCTAGAGCGGCGCAGCCAGCGGCCTTCTCCGACGCGGCGGATTGAGGCGACGGGAAGCCCTGAACGTTCTGCTTCTTGTTGCGCGGCGACGCCGCGCGTCCTCCCACGGTCCTTGCAGGGGAGGGTGTGGGAGGGCGAAGCCCTCCCACACTTCGTTAGAGTTGATGCATCCCCTCATTGTGCGGCGACAGCGCATGGAACCTGACGTAGTACAATAGCCGTAAGGCATGGTTTCGCTGTGCGGCCTTCGGCGTGCTCGTTCGGGGGAGGCGCGGAGGGTGCAGCCCTCGCCCCTCCAACGGGAACGCACGGGTGAACCATGGCGAACGCTCCTTCTCCTACCCTGAAAGGATCTGCACGATGGCAACCCTGGTGGCAACCTTCACCGACCCCCGCGATGCGGCGCTAGCGGCCGCGTCATTGCAGGCCAGCGGTTTTCGGGGCGTGACCGTCGGTTCCAGCGAGCCCGGTCCGAGTTCGTTCCTTGGTCTGGGCGAGTCGGTGGAGAGCTTCAAGAACCGCATCATCCTCGGTTCGACGATTGGTGGGGCGGCCACGGGCGCAGCGGCGCTGGGCTTCCTGGGCTTTGTCTCCATGGGCTTCACCGAGATCCGCAACATGGCAATGCCGGAAAACGTGCCCGGCGTGATCGTCTGGGCGCTCAGTTGGGCCATCGTGGGGCTGGTGCTGGGCCTGGTGGCCGGCCTGCTGGTGGGGGTTGTCGCCGCGCGCTTGCTCGCCGATGCCGCCGAGCGCGCCGCCGCCGAGGGCAAGGGAGTGTCGCGCCCACAGGTGCTCGTGCCGGTTTTCAACCTGGAGTCTGAAGAGGCCGCCCGCGCGGTGCTCAAAGATGTCGGCCCCTTCGAGATCGCCTGGCGACGCTGAGGTGACCATCGTTCGCCGGGTTCAGCCCCCCTCCCAGCCTCCCCCCGCTGGGGGGAGGAGCCGGGTTCCCGCCCCCGGTGGGGGAGGGTCAGGCCCTCGATCAGGGG
>Ga0209101_1002130_pt1 | contig 13460 bp, 10 predicted proteins | sample ConPoolayeCmetaG_FD_185481 | JGI IMG/M metagenome (GOLD analysis project Ga0209101, IMG submission 185481) | Hot spring microbial mat communities from California, USA to study Microbial Dark Matter (Phase II) - Cone Pool mat layer C metaG... ... | reverse complement strand
CCGTATGGCCATAAGATTCTTGTGGTGGGAAATTCGGCGCGTGGTGGTAAAGAAACTTTGCCTAGTGGTATGAAGAAGCCTTTTTTGCAGCCGCAAGCTACGGCCCCTGGCGCGGCTCGAAGCCGGATAAAAGGTAAAAAGTGACTCAAATGAACGCGCCAAGGGTTAGAATTCAGCTGGATTTTGACGCCGTGAACTGGCCGGGGGTGCTTAAGATCCTGAGTGGTCGTTTTAAATTGTCTTTCCTGGCGGCGGACCGGGAGTTGAAAGATTTTGTCCGTCGTTTTCTTAGGCCTTTTAATTTGTACTGGTATCTCCATCCACACTTGTCGGAGCAGGATAACCGCCTCCTTATGGTGGTATGTGAGTGTCATGGAGCCGATGTGGTGGTGTTGTCGTTTCGCAAGGCGTTGCACATAGGCGCGCTTGAAATTCAGTATATGCAGGAAATAGAGTTTGTGCCGCGTTTCCGGCAGGCCGAACCAGGCGCTGGGCTTTGCCGGCCGAGAATCGAAGTGCGGTTCTTGGGCCTTAGAGTCGTGCTTGGCCGGTTGTGGTCCGCTTTATGCTTTCAGGCTGCATGTTTTGTTTTTGCCGTGCTGCTTTATGTCCTGGGCATGGGGCTTATGCTTTATGGTTTGGCGGTTTTTTTGCTTTTTTTGCACTTACCGCTGCCGGTTACGCTGGCCGCCACCAAGCAAGCGCCGCTTGGTTTGGCCTTGCTGTGTTTTTTGACCGGGCTGGCCGCTATAAGCGGCCGGGCGGTAAGGAACGTCTTTGGCTTGCTATGGGAAAAGTGGCGCCGCTTGCGCGGGCAAAGATAAAGTAATGGCGCGTAAGTTCAACATACCTGATTATTATTGCTCTTCCTTATTGGGGCGGCTTAGGCTTACCGCTTGTAACGATGAGAGCCGCACCCCTATTATTCTTCCTTTAGGCCGGGTGTGCTTTAAGGTGGCGCGGCACTTCGGCTTTTGTTTCGGGGTGCAAAACGCGATTGAGATTGCTTATCGCGCCTTAGAGCAAAACCCGGGGCGGGGCATCTTTTTGTTGAGCGAGATGATTCATAACCCGCGTGTCAATGCCGACCTTTCAGCTAAGGGTTTCAAATTTATGCGTTCCAGCGAAGGCGGCGAGCTTATTTCTTTTTCAGAGTTAAGCCCGCAGGATGTAGTCGTCATTCCGGCCTTTGGCGTTCCGCGGGAAACGATGGAGAAGTTGCAAGCCCGCGGTGTTACAACGCGTTGTTATGACGCAACTTGTCCCTTTGTTAAGAAGGTGTGGGCCAGGGCACGCCAATTGGGAGAGAAGGGCTATACCATCATTATCCACGGCCAGGAATGGCATGAAGAAACGCGCGCCACTTTTTCTTATGCTTCTTCAGCCGCTCCAAGCCTGGTAGTGCGGGATCTCAAGGAGGCGAAGATCCTTGCTGCTTTTTTGCGGGGTCAACTGCCCTGGAGCAGCTTTGTTCTTTACTTTTCTGGAAGGTACTCAGACGGTTTTAATCCGCCTGAGGACCTTAAGCGACTGGGAGTAGTAAATCAAACTACTATGTTGGCAGCTGAAACGCAGGCCGTAAGTGCTGTACTGAGGCAGGTGATGCTTGAGCTTTACGGCGAGGCGCAACTAGTGGAGCACTTTGCCGACACCAGCGACACCTTGTGCTACGCTACCAACAAGAATCAAGAGGCGGTCAAAGCTTTGATTGAAAGCGGTGGCGATTTGGCGCTGGTGGTGGGGGGGTACAAGTCATCCAACACCTCTCATCTGGTGCGCTTATGTCAAAGCCGTCTGCCGGCTTATTACATTGAAGATGCGCAGGAGATAGTTGACGCTGCATCAATCCGCCATTTTGATTTAGACCTTGGGCGGGTGATAACATCGCGTAATTGGCTGCCGCTTGGGAGTAAAGAACCGCTTGAGATTTTGCTTACGGCCGGGGCCAGTTGCCCGGATGCAGTGGTGGATGAGGTGATTGTCAAGATTGCGGGTTTGGCTGGAGTTCTAGACCGTTTGCCGAAGGCGCTTGAAGCTTTTTCAGCCAAGGACTAAGCCTAGTTGCATGAGTGTCCAAGAATTTCGCAGGGCAAATGTGCTACAAATTCTTAATTGACGCGCTTTTTCGTCCGATGGGAAAGTGAAAGCTTATCTAAGAAGGGGGGTAAAGCATATGCGCTCGGATCGCGGGTTTACGCTGATTGAATTGCTCACCATTATCGCCATTATTGGCGTCTTAGCCGCTATAAGCTTATCGGGCTTTAGCATTTACCGTGCCAGTGCGGCCTATGCTGTAGCCAGCGCTTCAATGCATGACGCCCGAAACGCCTTGGAAGCGGCTTTGGCGGATCAGAACTCTTTACCTCCTGCCGTCCCTCTTACCGAGCAGTCGGTTGCGGGCCCAATTAGCGACCCGCAGGGCAGAATGGTTCTTCCCGGCATGCAGGTGCCCAAAAATTTGATGTTTCGCTACTCTTATGACCCATCCTGCGTCGATCCCGGTTGTGTGGAGGCTTTTTTTCAGACTAATCATTGTTATGGCGTGGAATACCCGCGCTTTGTGCGCTTCGGTGACGGCCTTGAAATCCTGTTGGAGCATGTAAGCGGCGCTGGCTGCACATAGCTTGTTCTTCAAGGAATTAGCCGCAGTATTGCATTTTCGCGCGGTATTGCTTGCGGTTAAGGTGCCTGGTCCATATATAGTTAGTGCGCATCTCGCAATGGGCAGGATGCCCCTGTCCAGCGCAATAATTAGCCCGGATTTTGCCCTGGATTTCATGCAATGATGCAAAATTCGGGCTAGCCATATAGGGCATGAATAAGGTTAGAAATGCTCTTGAGAGTCGGATTCCCCTGTGGTGAGAGTATTCTATGCAAAGTGCGCCTGGACGTCTTGGCCTTCTTAGCAAGTCGTCCCTTGTTCACCGTTTCCAGGTGACCACGAAGAATCTCTTTGAAGGACTCAATATCCCGCTCGACCAGGCACTGCCAGAAAGCCTGAAATACCAGTTCTTGATCCTTTAGGCGATTGGCGCTGCTTACCCTCGTCACCTTGGCTTTCTGCTTCAGTTTACGGACTGGGGTATCGTTGAAGGAGAATTCTTGCTTTTTTGATGTCATTTTTTTGAGCATTCTTAGCTTCGCCATTCAGAAGCAAAACGACTCTTTGACCCACCCGCGCGAAATACGGCCTTCGGCCGTTTTTCCAGCGAAGCTCTGACAGTCCGTCGCCCAGGTGTTGAGCATCACCAAAGTGGTCGTAATGTTCAATTCTAAAAACACGTGATTCCACTAGAGCCTGGGTTTTGGCTGGCGTCGAGGACAGCCATTTCTCAAACTCGACAGCTCTTATGACTGGCCTGCTTTAAAAATGTGCCATATATGGCACACATAGGCAAGGGTATAACCGGTCGGACAACGCACCTCATAATCGGCCGTTTTGCAGCAAGACGAGCTGCTTGGCGTTTACCTGACTGAGCGGGTTTTTGGCCTAGCGCGAATTTTTCGTTATTAGATACAGCCAGCCGGCGATTTATAGCAGCACTAGTATCTGGAAGTGGTCTCATAAATACAAAATAACACTGCCTGCCTCCATGCGCCTAGCCTAAAGCTTTTTCTTGGGGGCTCAAAAAATATAGTCTGGCACCATGCAGCGGCTTTAAAAATTCGTAAATACTCGTAATAATAAAGCTGGATTTACAGTTCGCTGGGATTTGCTGGTGGAAAAGCATTACGATGTGTGCGGCCTGGGCAACGGTTTGTTGGACGTTATAGTTGAGGTTACAGATGAGGAGTTAGCGGCCCTGGGCTTGGAAAAGGGCAGCGCACGCTTGTTGGAAGAGGCCGAGCAAAGCGTTTTGCTTCAAAGATTCAAGGCCCGCCAGGCCGCCTATTCAAGCGGCGGTTCGGTGGCCAATTCGGTGATTGCCCTTTCCGAGCTCGGCGGGCGGGCGGCTTTTATGTGCCGTTTGGGAGATGACGAGTACGGGCGTCATTACGGCGCTGAGTTCATTAAACTGGGGATAGATGTGCAGGCCGCCTTTCAGCGTGGCGTGCCGAGCGGCACGGTTTTGGTATTGGTGACTCCGGATGCCGAGCGCACCATGTGCGCGCACCCTGGGGCGGCGCGCGGCTTCGGGGTGCAGGATCTGGCTCCGCATCTTATCGGTCAATCTAAATGGCTTTTGATTGAGGGCTATCTCTTTGCCAACTCGGAAGCAAGCCGCCTGGCCGTGGCGCAGGCGATTCAGATTGCCAAGCAAAACAACTGCCGGGTGGCGATTACCGTTTCAGAGGATTTCATTGTTGAGCTTTTTGGCTCCAGTCTTAGAGCAGCTTTAAAGCAAGCTGACTTGGTTTTCGCTAATGAAAAAGAGGCCTGTGCTTTAACAGGCAAAAGTGATTTTAAACAGGCCTTTTCGGTGCTTAAGCAACAAGTTCCGGCGCTGGTGGTAACAGCCGGCGCCCGCGGAGCGCTTATTCGCTTGGATGGCTGTGAGGCGGCCGTCAAAGCCTTTCCCTGCGAGCCTTTGGACCTGACAGGCGCCGGTGATATGCTAGCCGGGGTTTTTCTTTACGGCCTCACCCATGGCATGACTGCTGAGGAGGCCGCCCGGGCCGGTTGTTACATGGCCATGCGCGTTATTACGCAGTATGGGGCGCGGCTTAAAGGGGATGTGCGCAAAGTTTTCCTAGACTATCGAAAAGCCGATGAAAGCAATCTTTAGTAAGACAACCGAGAGCTTCTTGTTGGTTGCTAAACTTTCTGAAGACAAAATGAAGCTTTTTTTGGACGTCGAGCCGGTCACGGTGCAAGAAATGAAGCCGGCGGAAGGCGGGGAAAAGGCGCCGCCGGAAGCCCACTCAGCTGGCGAAGAGGGGAGCTTTCCTGAGGCGGCGTCGAAACCTACTCCTGCGCCTCCCCAGCCGGCGCCGCCGAAAGCGGTCAGCCGTGATGATCTGCTTACGGTTCTTAAAGAGTTCGCCAATCTGGATCTGGTGAATCTGGGGGTGATTGATGATATTGCAGCCTGTCTTTCGAGAGGCGAGCGGGTTCAAGAGCGGCGGGTTGCCAAAGGCGAAGAACCCCAGCCGGGAGGCGACGGCAAGATTCTGTATCTCGTAAAGCGTTTCAGCGGGGAAGTGGAAGTGCAGGTGGATGAGAAGGGAGTGGCGGACTTAAGGGTGCTCCATCTTTTTGACAATATCACCCAGGGCACGACCGTGGCGCGCATATATCCGCCTAAAAACGGAATTGACGGCAAAGATGCCCTGGGTAAGGTAATTCCAGCTAAGGCGGGAAAACCGGTTAAAATCGGTTTGGATCGCACTTTGTCGATTAAAGAGTCTCCTGATAAGAACGAGAATTATCAAATTGTGGTGGCGGAGACCGACGGCTATCTAAGTGAAGAAGGAGGGAGGCTGAGCATTAAGCCCGAGCTGGTGGTGGCGGGCAATTTGGATTTTCATATGGGCACCATTGATTTTATCGGCGCGGTGCGGGTGAAAGGCGATGTGATGCCCGGTTTTTCGGTGCGGGCTAAGCGCGGAATTTTTATCGCCGGCTCGTCGCGCGAGGCTAGTTTAATCTGTCCTGAGGGTGATATTGTGGTTAAGGGCTATGTCTATGGCGGCGAGACGGCCAAGGTGGTGTGCGGCCGGAGCTTTCAATGTGCCGTGGCGCAGGAACTTGAGGCTGAAGTGGTCGGCAACATCTGCATAGAAAAAGAGGCTCTTGATTGCAAGCTCCGCACCCAGTCTGCGGTCTCTATGAGCAAGGGGGCCTTGATGGGCGGGCAGACCTTTGCGGTTTGCGGTGTGGAGGCGCGCGTATTGGGCAATGACTCGGGGCAGGAAACCCGTATCCGGCTTTGCAATGACGTGGAGATGAGCGTGGAATACGGCCTTTTGTCGGCCCAGATAGAGAATCATGAGCGGGCGCTTAAGATGCTTGATTTGCATCTTGGGCCCTATGCGCTTAATCCGGCGCGCATTGAGATGTTGAGCGGACCCTACCGGGCTAAGATGGAGAAGCTGCTGAACAAAAAGAAGGAGGTTATTCTCAGTCATCAGCGGCTTTTGCGTAAGAAAGAGGAAATGGTGCAAGGGGCGCGCAGCAATCCGGTGATGCGCGTCAATTTTCTAGAGAAGTTTTATGAGGGCGTGGTTGTGGAGGCGCAAGGGGAGTGTTTTTCAACCAAGGAGCCTTTGGATGGGCCGGCCTCCTTGGATTTTGTTCCAAGCGAGAAAAAATTTGTGCTTGGGGAGCTGAAAGGCTTGGAGTGTTCGATTCACAATCCGGCTGCAGCATGAAAAGGATAGGCTTATGAACGTAAATGACTTGGAACGTTTGGCGCAAATGGATGAGAAAGAAGTGGCCACTGCTGTGCGCTTGGCCTGTAAGCCGATTTTCGGTGTGCTGAGCAACAACTTTTTGTGTCAAAGTATCGGGGTTTTAAATCCAAAACGTCCGGTCTGTGTCAAGGAGGAAGAGACGCTGGAGAATGTCATCTCTCTCTTTAGTGTGCATAATATAAGCTCTATTTTGGTGGTTGATGAAAAGGGTAAGTTAACTGGGATTTTCACCGAACGTGATTGCATCCGCCGCGGGCTGGATGTGTTGCCCAAAGGGCGGGATTTGCCGGTACGCGAGGTAATGACGCCCAATCCGGTGGCCCAGCCGCCTGACATTTCCGTTTCCTATGCTTTGAACTTGATGTCCACCGGAGGTTATCGCCATATCCCGATTGTGGATAGTGACAACATTCCAGTCGGGATTATCTCGGTGCGCGATATCGTAGATTACATTGTGGCGTCTTTTGTAGAAGATTTGCTAAACTTTAAAACTGAGTTAATGTAGGGAGACTTTTCCTTTGTTTGCCGCATAACCTTCGGTGAGCGGCTTTGCGTGTTAAAAGGCGGCCGTTTGTGTAACTTGTTGAAAATGGTTATAATTTAGGAACCGTCTAATTCAAAAAGCGGGGGCTTTACTGTGGCTACGCCCAACAAAACAGGGAGCATATCATCTTTCAAGCCGAAAAGCTTTTTGTTGACTACGCTGGTGGTTTTGCTTGTAGCCTCGTTGTTTTTTATCCCGGAGATTGTTGATTTTCAGAAGTCAATTACCGGTTTTGGTGTAACCAAGGAAGGGGAATCAAAGCCTGAGGTGGCAAGCGAGCGCGACACCGCCGAGCATACTCTGAGCACGAAAACCGGCTCAGGTTCTCCCTTGGATAAAATCACGGGTTTGATTGACACGGGCTATATTGAGCAGCTTAAAGCCAAGAAGGTGGTCTCCGGGGCCGAGCGTTTTAAAGAAGCGCCGCGCGGCGGGCCGAAGTTGAGCTGGGAGATAATTAAGAGCCGCGAGTCGCTTGACGCCTTGCGCACAGCGGAGCGTGAAGCTTTGGGTTTGGCCAAGGCTCTTCCGCCCGATAAGGTCGGCACCCGCTATGCGCTTTATAATTTTGTAAGCGGGGTGCGGCTGGTCTTGGAAGGCGCCGAGAAGACCATGAGTCCCGATGAAGCCGTGCGTTATCTTGAGTTTTTGCAGTTGGCGGTCTCTAGTACCATGGGGCGTGAAAACGTTGACCGGGCGCTCTACAACCGCTGGGTTGGTGTTTCGCTTGGGCCGCTTAGCGAGCAAACGAAGGCTTTGCGTTTGATGCAGCAGCGGGCGCCGTTTAACCCGCGGCTTACGCTTACCAAGGTGGTTGTGCGCAAAGCAGGGGGAAAACACGGCCAGTTTGTATCGCGTAGCCCGGTTTATGTGCAATTTGTGGGTTTTGTCGTTGGGCAGGATATAAAGAAAATAGAGCTTTACCGAAACAGCGAATTGCTGGTGAAAAAGATGTTGCTTCGCGCGCCGGATGAGTCGGGGCGGAGGTTTTTTTCGCCGCGCCAGTTTCCGGCCGTCGGCTATTATACCTTTAGAGTGTATGACGACACGGGGCAGATTTATCAAAAGACTTACACTTTTTTCCCGCGCGCAGCGCGTTTTCCCTGGCGCCGCGGGGTGTTTGAGCTTCCCTTTAGAAGCGGTGATCCACGCCTTGACAGGTTTTTTACCTATCGTTCAGGGCGTCTCGTTACAGGCGGCCCAGCAAGCGGTTTTCTCGAAGAAAACCAGCTTGTGAAGTTTTAGCGCCGTATGTAAAAGAGCGCTTCCTTCGGGTTGCAATTCGCTAAAAAATATTCAACAATTTAAGGGCCTTTCTTTGCACGTGGCGACGTAGCTCAGTTGGCTAGAGCATAGAGCTCATAATTCTAGGGTCGGTGGTTCGATTCCACCCGTCGCCACTAGTTTTTTCCTCATTGAGATACGCGTTGGTGTGCTCGTCGGCCTTCAAGGTCTAAGGAAATTCGTAGATGTAAATTCGTTTGACGTTGGAGGTAAGACATCGGCGAGCTCTGAAGGCCCGCTTTGAAAACATCTGCCGCAACCTCCGGTAAGTACTGAATAAATGTGAGGTGCCCCTTCAAAGGAGCCCGGCACCTTTTCCAGAAAAAGGAGCCCGGCACCTTTCGAGAAAAAGGAGCCCGGCACCTTTTCGAGAAAAGAGGACGATGACAGCAGCCGATCTGTATTATCTTAGCACTGATGGCATCAAGAATAATCTCCACTGGTCTGCCTGGCGGGAAGCAAATGATATTGTGGTTAGAACATTTGGGAGCTGAAGTATGAGCGAGAAAGGGTCTCAAAGCGTGCGCGAGCTTCTGGAGAAGTTTAGAGCCGGTTATTATATCGAGTATGAGTTCTATACCTCGCTCGCCAGGCGAGCTTGTAGCGATGAATGGAACGAGGTGCTCACCAATCTGCCGCCTGACGTGCTTAAGAAATTCAGGCGGTGGGTTCACGAGTCTTTTCCAGGCCCCGGCATAGATATGGTCCTAATTGGCAATGCTTCCCCGCCTAGACTATATAGCAAGGAGCAGGAGGAGTTTTTGTTTCGTTGGGGGCGTGAAGGGGTCGAGGATAATAAGGATAGCGGGGGTAGGTAGAGGGGTTTGCGGGGTACGGTCGGCCAGCAATTGAGCCTATTTAGCTTTTAGCTTTTAGCTTTTGGTGCCGGGCTGCTTTTTTGGCCTGAGGAGCGCCTGCTTGAGGTGCGGGGCTTGGGTTGAGAGAAGCAGCTGTCCCCATAAGCGGAAAACAAGAACAACTTTCATGGGATTGTTTCCTTTTCAAAGGAGCCTCGCGCCTTTTAGTCTTCGTCCTGCCGAAAGTCTCGCTAAGCTTCGAAGGGGCCGCATCAGCAGTCATGAAACCCTTAACTATGGAAAAAGGGTGAGGGCGGTGCGCTGGTCAATTGCCAGCCCACCGCCCCCCGATGAGGCGTCCTTTAGGGGTCGCATCCCGGCGGGACTCCCGGCCCGGCAAAGCAGATCTGCAGCCGGGCGAAGTCATAAAGGTCGATGTCGCCGTCCCGGTCCTGGTCGGACTTGTGGCAGCCATTGGGGACGATTTCCGGCCCTTGTATACAGTTTACAAAGAGCAAAAAATCGTTGCTGTCGCAGTCGTCGTCCCCGTCGATATCGGCCGGGTGGCGCACTGTGACATAGGCCGCGCTGTAATCGGCGGGGATGGGGAGGTTTATGAGCTGTGCCGGCCCCAGCTCGCCACCTACGTCGTCACCCCGTTGATACCAATCGCTGACTGGGCCTACCGCTCCCGGCCCCCAGTTAGCGAGGGCTATAATAGCATAGGCACCTTCCAGCGGGTAAAGCTTGGAGCGCGGGACGAGGGCTGTGAGGTGAAGCTGTCCAGGAACGGTGGCGATATGCAGATGGCTTACATCGACCTCGGCGTAGCGCCAATCCAGGACCCCAAGAAAGCTTCCAATCACTGTCTCCCAGCCGGGGTTCATGGGGGAGGCAAAGACGCATTCCCAGTTGGGCTGAAGCGGCGGGTCGTAGTGCACGTACATGCTCCAGGGTGGATTCATGGGGTCCGGGTGGAATCTAAAGACCCATTCGAGTTCGTTTAGGTCTCCTTGATTCCAGTTTCCCCAAACATCGGAGATGCCCCACACGATTCCCACCTTGGAGAGTTCTTTTCCGTTTCCCACGAAGGCCTGCGTGCCGATGCCGGTTCGGTCCGGGTCGGCCCGCAGAATGTGGATAAGCGCCCCCTGATTGGTGTAGAGCGCAGGCGGGTTGACAAAGTTTTTCACCACTTCATCGCCGGCCGCCTGGCCGCACACAACCCCTACCAAAGCCAACCATTTTGCTCTCATTTTTTTCCCTTTGTGTAAGAGGCCAAGACCTGCAATATTTACCGGTACGCCCGTGGTTTTGCAGGTTGCACTGTCTCATGGAAGATTCCTCCTCCAAGGGCGGTGGACTTCTTCCATGAGGCAGTGCTTTGGCGGAAAAACCGTTAACTTTGCTGATGCGGCTTCTTTGGGGTTTTGTCAGCCTTCAAAAAACCGCCAAAGGAGCCGCGTCTCAAATATGCTTCTACCAGTTGATGCTTAAAAAGAGCCTCTTGCTTGGACAAAGCCTATAATAGCGGTTTAGCGCGTATAATTCAAAGGCTTTTAGGAGCTTAGCTAAGAGGAGCGACGCGCCGCGCCGCCTAATTTCTATTTGTCCCAAGCCGCTTCCAGGCGGCTGACGAGCACCTTGGCCATTTCCGTCACCATTTTCATGCCGGCTATGGGCTCGGCCTTTGTGAACTCGACAAAAGGGTTAAGGGGCAGGGTAAGAAAGCGGCAGTCGGAGATCACTCTTACGTCCGCTGTTCGCGGCGGGCCGCAAAGAAAGGCGCCTTCGCCCACATAATCGCCTGCTCCGTATTGGGCCAGGGTGATTCCTTTTCGCGCCACTTCCACTAAACCGCTTAATATGACGCATAAGTCGGTGCTGGTGTCGCCGTTTTTGATGATAAGCTCTCCGGCCTTGGCTTTTTTGAGGGTACAGAGCTCAAGCACCTGGGCGCGTTCAATTGTATCCAGAACCTTAAACAGCTTTGAATTTTCCACTGCATGTGTGGTGATCAAATCGGCCTCAATTTGTTCTTTTTCCTCTGCTGACAGGCTTTCCGGCGCCTGGGCTTGAATGACAACCACTGAAATTGGCGCGTCGCTTCTTGTTTTTAACGCCTCCTTTATCAAGTTCTCAGGCGTCTGCTCGGGCGGGCCGCTTAAAAGCTGAGCCAGCTGTTTTGGCTCCTTAAAGGGCGTAAGCGCATAGGCTGAAGCGATGAGGACTTTGTCGCCGGGCAGCAGGTTAAAGCTTACCACCTCGGCGGAAAATGTTTCTTGGCCCAGGCATTGAATGGCAATCTGGATTTGAGATTTGGTGTTTGAGCTCCGCAGCATTCCGCAACGCGACATGGGGGTCAAGTTTCCGTGCCGCCAAAGGTATATGGCTTGATCTCCGGCATTGGCTAGAAATGCCTTTGTGCCGCGCACTAGCACCATAGCGAAAGAGGCCACGCAGGTTGCTCCGTCTGGCGTGTCGAGCATAGTCTGATTGGCGGCCGAAAGGGCTTCGCTTATGAGGGTTTTTATCGCGTGCCAGTCCGAAGCTTTTTCGGCGGCCTCTAGTTGGGCCTTACGTTCTCTTAAGGGGGTGACAATGGCCATTTTTGCACTCTCCGCCAGCTGCGGCGTGTCGGAAAATGAGCTTCCGCCGGCAACAAGGTGCAAACCCAATTCCCGGTCAATTAAATGCCGCTCGGAGCGGGTAGGCGATGAACCCTTATTGGTTGCGGCAAAAGCTTCAATAATCATATTGGTATCCCCTGTGATTAGCGCTTTGGCTTTATTTTTTTAAAACAGCTTTTCCTGTCTTGCCGTCCAGGCGGTGGACTGTTATGCCCATCTATGCCATGAAATCGGCCTTTAGAGCGGGGAACTTAAAGGCCTTTATTTTCCGCCCAGCCTGGCACCTTAGCTCCCTTGAGTCCGTGCTTGATTTCGTCCATTACTTGTCCGGCGGAGCCCGGGCGTTTTTCCGGGTCTTTGTGGAGCATTCTTACTACAAGGGAGCTTAGCCACTCAGGGACGGCCGGGTTTAGAAGATGCGGCTCAGGGGCCGCATCAAATTTATGCTTATGGGCCAGGTTTTCCCCTTGAAAGGGGTAGTTGCCGGTAAGCAAGCGGTAGAAAAGAACCCCCAGGGCGTAGATGTCGCTTCTATTAGTGGCTGGAGAGAGATCCCACAGTTCCGGTGCTATATGGACTGGTGTTCCAACCAGCGAGCCGGCGGTTGTCATGGTGGATTTAATCGGGCGTGCCAAGCCGAAGTCGGTTAGTTTTGCCGTGCCGTCTTTGGCAATCATGACGTTTGCCGCCTTTAAGTCGCGGTGTACGATGCCGTGAGCGTGGACGGCGGAGAGGCCTTTTAAAATCTGGAGGCCGTACTCGATGGTCTCCTCGGGCGTGAGAGTGCGCCGTGAAGCTATATCTTCCAATGTGCCGCCTTCGATATATTCCATGGTGAAGTATAAAACTGCGCCGTCAAGCCCAAAGTCAAAACGTTTAACTACGTGCGGGTTTTCTATGGCGCCGCTCAGGCGGATTTCGCGCAGAAAGCGTTTTGCGTATTCGTCTTTTTCGGCGGGGTCTATGGCGTCGTTTTTCAGGACTTTAAGCGCGTATTTTTGTGCGGTAAGTTTTTCCTGCGCCAGGTACACGGCTCCCGAGGCTCCTTCGCCGAGCGCGCGTTCAATAATATAGTTTTCGTCCAGCACTGTTCCCGGCTGGAGTGTTCCCGCGTGTGGGGTAAGGGGTTTTCTATCCAGCCCAAGTCCGCGTTTCATGGCCGCTTCCACTTCTTCGCCTTCTTCCGGGGCATCTAACACTCTTGGGTCGGCGGCCGCGCGTTCGGCGAGCCTTGGGCCCAGGACTTTAACCATAGCATGGCGGGATTTTTGCACGGCTTGGGAGAGCTCGTTTTCCCGCTGCGCCGCTTGGCGGGCGAGATGAAGCTTTGATTTTTCGCTTGCCAGATAGGAATAAAGAACTTTAATGCCGAGCACAATTAGTAGCGTGCCGGCGCTGCTTATAAGGCCGGGTAGATAGAAATCAAGCTTAAAGAGATGCCAGCTTCCAACTCCTCCCGCCGTTATAAACCCGGCGTAGAGTGCCGCCGACCACACAGGCGGGACAAGGAGGAGGAGCATGGCTGCTGTGAGCACAATGGAGTAGATGGTGAAGGCTTCCTTCTTTGGTTTAAGGCGTCTAATCCATTTGCCGCTGATTAGATTGCCGGCCATGGTGGCGTGAATTTCGACCCCGTGCATCAAGCCGAACGGAGTCATAAAGGAATCCATGGGGGTTATTACAGACGGTATCTCCATGGCATAGCCGATGAAGACCAGTTTCCCTTTAAAGGCCGGCTCGAGCGCCGGATTGGCAAGCACCTCCGAGAGGGAGTATGAGGGAATGGTTTGAGCCGGGCCGTAATAGTTTATGTAATCGTTAGGCTGGGGAAGGGTATCCACCTTTGTAATG
>Ga0209101_1002129_pt1 | contig 13461 bp, 8 predicted proteins | sample ConPoolayeCmetaG_FD_185481 | JGI IMG/M metagenome (GOLD analysis project Ga0209101, IMG submission 185481) | Hot spring microbial mat communities from California, USA to study Microbial Dark Matter (Phase II) - Cone Pool mat layer C metaG... ... | reverse complement strand
GGTTCTTGAGGACGAGAACCGAAAGCTTAAAAAGCTACTGGCTTATGTGCCGTGCTGGACAGTGATGCGTTGAAGGCGCTTTTGGAAAAATACGAAAGCGCCCGATGAGCGGAAGGCGGCAGTAGCCGTTTTGTGTAGGACCAAGAGGAGTGCTTGAACGAACACATTTTCGCGCCCGTGCCGGACGCGCGCGAAAAAATTGGAAACTGGTCAAAACATTAAATATAAGGGCTAAGCCTGCCAGCCTCCCCAGGCGGGATTTCTCATACTTACTTGTAAGAAATCCGGAGCGGTGAAATTATTCTTGAGGCTAATCGCCCGCTTTAATCACATTATCGTTCGTATCTTAGTCCACGGCGCGGCAGAAAAATGTTACCTAATCAAAGGCTTGGGCGCGATGACGCCGCGTTCTTTGTTAGAACCTTACGCTGCCGCAAGGCACCATGCGCCCAAGCACTATCTAGGCCGTGGAAACCACCGACATCTCCAGGCGCGTAAGCTCCTGGAGGAAATCATCCACTGGTCCAATCTTCACACTAAGCCGTCTCAGTATGCGCCTAATGGGACATCCCCCTGCATTTCGGAGGATTTGTCTCTTCTGACAGGAAAACGTGCCCAAGCACCTTCGCAGACAGTGGACCATCACGACACAAGCCTCAACCTGATTGTCAAGCTCCCTGGTTGCCGCCCCAGCCGCTTCCGCTGCTTTTTGCCGGCCAATCCCCAGCGCATCGCGATTGCATGCAACTATCATCGCCAGGCGGATGGTTATGTTGGCTAGACGCTCCATGTTCTCAATAAGCCAACCACCGTCGCGGACCAGACCGCGTTCTTTGTCCTGCGCCAGCCTCATGAGCTCCCTTACCAGCCGCTTAGCCCTCTCTTGGTCGAGTGCTAACTTCGCGCCTTGGTTCAGCAACCCCAGGGCTTCTGCCAGAATCCCGGCAACCTCGGATAAATTAGCGGCTGGACAGCAAGAATCCTCTGCGCAGTCTCCCACTGCTACATAGCACTTTGGTTTGGCACGCACTGCTTCCAGCAGTGCTTCCATAACCCTTAGGACGCAACAGCCCGCTTCCGATATGATATCGTCGGCAGCCATTGGAAACCTCCTTGCTTGTAAATCCTAACGACATGTAACCGCGCCAACGTCAGCGCCCAATGTTTCAAGCATATACCACGCTTTGAACCCTTACACAAAAAAAGCATCATTGCGGCTGGACATTCATTCCCCTGGGTGCTACAAGTGAAACCGCTTTGGCATTCAAGGGAAAACGGTGAAAATCCGTTGCGGGCCCGCCGCTGTAACCGGAGCCACGACCCTCTTACGTCCACTGGAGCTTAATCTGGGAAGGACCAAAGGCCGGACCGTCCGGGAGCCAGAAGACCTATGCCATGGCGATTCGTATGTGTTGCCGCCCGCAGCTCGCGGAATGGTTGCAAAGGCGGCATCAAATATTCGCCGCTGTTTTTGTCATAGTTTTTTATCCTAATCGGGGGGAGAGCTGTCGACTCCTCCGAGTTTCGTTGCTTGGAGACGCCATGCCCGAGAAAATACTCGTCAGCCAGAATCAGTCGCAAGTGGAAGTGCGCAGCCGGACCATGGTCGTGGACAGCGGCCTCGATCCACAAGCTATCGAAGCCTCGTTCCAAAGCCGTCTTCACGAGCATGGCTACGGCGAAGCCGAGCTGAGAACCCAGGCACATAACTTCGCCCTTGATTATGCCTTTGGGTATGCGGAGCATAAAGCCAAGGAGCCGGTCTTTCACCTTGAATGGAAAAAAGCTGACGGCGAGATTTTTGTCGCCGGGCATTCGCTCCTTGGGCTGGTAAAACCGTCTGACAGACAACTGTCTTCATACCAAGAAAAAGGAATTCAGTATGTACCCTTACCTGAACAAGTAGTGCAAGACTTGCTTGCCGCCAGGCAAGAGCTGCTAAGCGGCAAGCCTTTTGCCGCAGTGCTTACCATTGGATGTGATAGGAGAAACTATCTACAGGTTTTCCTGCCTGATTCAAGCTGCCATTTGATAGAGCATATCGGTGATCCTTCAGAACTGAGAGCTTTCCACGACCGGGTGATGGAAGCTCTGGAAACAGCTTACCAGCGACACCAAACAAAACTTTTGAACTGGGGGGAAGTGCTCACTGCCGCCCGCGATTCGCTAAATGGCCTGCCAAGTGCTGCACAGCGTGAGTGGTTGGACAGGCTCAAGCAGCATTGTCTTGACCCGGAAGGACGCCGAAAACTTATTCTGCATGTCGCCGAACAAATTGAAAAGATAGTCTTGGAACGTTTGCTCCCGTTGCTAAAAAGCGGTGAACTGGATGACCGGCTTGAAGGCGAGCTTCTTGGCTTAAGACCAAAGATAGAAAAACTCCTAAGCGACGAACTGCAGAACCGCCTGCTCCACCCGGCGGTTGAAAAGCCGGCGGCCACCGTAGAGCCAAGCGGCGTAACTCCCGCTACCGCGCCACATTATAATGTGGAACCAACCACTCTAGCGGCTTGGCATGCAGTTGAAACCGATCGCAAAGTAAGGACGGCGGCACGGGGAGTACACGCACAACTAACAGCACGCCCCGACCTAGAAAGGCACGGCCTTAGGGAAAAGCTTGAGGCTATGCTTAAAAACGGCGTCTCTTCAGCGGTCTTCACTAATCCCATCTCGGACCCAATATTAATAGCAGAAACATGCCGAACAGTCGCAGCATTTACAAACGACCCTGACCTGTCGAGTGACCTTTACGTGCTGGCCGAGACTCTGGAGCAAGCCGCCAAACGGGCGTGGCGCGCGGTACGTGAAGGGGAGATTTCAGTTCCACGCCGCGTAGAAGGCGCTGCGCCCCCACGGGGGGTTGCTTTAAGCCGGCAAACAACCGTAGAAGCGTTCAGTCCGGAACTGCAAGAGCTGTTAAATGCCATGGCCCAGGAAGAAGAGAAAAGAAAAATCACACGGCGTAAATTAAAGCTTGCAGAAGCAGTCCAAGCTACACTTGGCCGGCCATCACGCAATCCCTTCTTGGCGGCTTTAAGACAAAGCCTGGCGGTACCAGAGGACCTTCTGGAAATTCTGACACATCCCAGCCTGCGCAATGAGTTTGACGCCCTGCTGGCCCAAACCACAGGGTTCTTGGCAAAAAAAGATCCCAAGCTAGGAGCCCGCCCCGCACCTTTGGAGACTGAAGAAGAGTCGGCCGAGGTAGGTTTAAAAAGGGAACGAGATAGACTGGTCCATTACCTAGAGGGGCTGCTAAAAGACAGGGAAAACGAGCTTTCCCGCGCGAAACGCAAGTGGGAAGTACTGCAAGATACAGAAGTGTATGATATCGGCCTGATAATTGAACTTGTCGAGATACTTAATCTGCCCACTGAGGAGCGGACCGCAATCCTTAACGCCGCCGGCATCGGGCAGCCACAGGTTACGTTGGTTGAACGAATAGCAAAGCAACTTATTATTGAACGTAAGTTCCGAGTTATTGACGGCCGGCAGACTGTCGGCCTGGCAGCTTAAAGACAGGGAGGCCATAATGCTCTCGCTCTCCACGCTCCTGCTTGCAAATTTGCTGCCTTTTTCATACTTAGCGGCAACCGGCGGCCGCGATCTTTTGTTGCCGGTACCAAAAAAAGCACAGGGCGCGTTCGCCGCTCTATCTATAGGCCTGATTGTGATGGTTGTCCTTGCCCTTTCGCGGAGCCCGGCCAACACCGATACCGCTCAGCGTCTCTTAATTTTGCTGCATTTGGCCCCTGCCCTGCTCACTCTCCAACTCATGTTTCGGCTTGGGAATATAAACCCGCTTAGGCGGTTCATGCCGCCCCAAGAACAGGAGACTCGCTACGTTCCCAAACCAATCAACGCCCAAGTAGAGAAAATCGGCTGGTCCGATTTGATTATTTCAGCAGCCTTGAAAAAAGAATTGGAGCTTGTAATTAGGCTCCTTAAAGACCCAACCGCCGCCGTTCAGTACGGCATTTCCGTCCCCAAAGGAATCCTGCTCGAAGGGCCTCCCGGCACCGGTAAGACCACCATAGCCAAGGTTATCGCCCGAAATGCGGGGTTATCTTTTTTTGCCTTACGCCTGGATGAAGTCGTTTCCAAATGGGTCGGTGATTCGGAAAAAAATTTGTCGGCCCTGTTTGCGGCCGCCAAGAAACACGCTCCGGCGGTAATCTTCATAGACGAAGTGGAATCAATCGGCCGGGCGCGCTCGGGGCAAAGCAATGCTTGGTCCGACAATCTGTTAAATCACCTGCTGCAATTAATTGACGGGGTGATTGAAAGCAAAGGGCTTTACATCATAGCCGCCACTAATCGCGCCGATCTAATCGACCCTGCTTTGCTTCGTCCCGGCCGCTTGCACAAGACGGTAACTATTCCGCTGCCCAATACCGCCAACCGCAGGCGGATGTTTGAACTCTGCCTTTCAAAATCAAAATGCGCGAACGATATCGACCTGGATTACCTGGCGCTCAGAACAAGAGGTTTTTCAGGAGCGGACATCAAAGCAGTTTGCTCCCAGGCTGGTCTAAATGCCATGCAGCGCGAGGCGGCCTTACCTCAGGACAAAAGAACCGCCTTGATAACGGCCGCGGACATGTTCCAAGCGTTAGCGGCTTTTCAACAAACTTTACGCTGTGAAGCAAGCCTGAATTTTGCTTCACGGCATGAAGTCTAAGATAAAATTCAGATTATGACAAAAGCATGCGCTCCCTGAAGGCCTTGACCTGGGCCTTGGTGCCCAAAACTCCAAGGATGTCCCCAGGCGAAATGACCAGATCAGCACTCGGGTTCGGCGCAAGTTCCTCGCCCTTAATCACGCCCACCACCGAAACTCCAAAGCGCTCCCTGATCTTCAGCTCAGCCAGCGAAGCGCCGTGAAGCTTCATGGCTTCCTTGACCTCAAACCAGGAAAACTCAAGTAAGCGGCTGGCTCCCAAACAACGCATTTCTTTTCTTGACAATGAGGCGGCCGGGCGTCCTAAAAGTTCGTAATGCCGGCTTCTAAGCTGTCCCAGCAAGGCAAAGATTTGGCTTTCATTGAAATCCAGGGCCAGCAGTGCTTGGCGCACCATTTCCAGCCCGGCCTCAAGCTTGGGTTGCACTATCTCTTCCACTCCCAGCCTGGCAACTTCTTCAAAGTTAGCAGTCTGCTCCACCCGCACCACCGTCGCGACGGCGGAATTAAGTTGATGGATCTCCCTGAGGATAACGGGTAAAAGCCCCGCATTGGGCGTCGTCACAATGGCCAGCTTGGCCCGGGGAATACCGGCCGCCTCCAAAACCACGCGGTGTGATGCGTCGCCGAATATCACCCGGCTGTTTCCTTTTTTTAAGCGTAAAACCGCATCATAATCCATCTCCACTAGCGTATAAGGAATGTGAAGCCCGGCCAGCACCCGCGCTACATAGCCCCCAACCACTCCGGCGCCTAATATCACCACATGATCACTCTGTCCGCTCATGCGGAGCTGAAGCGGCGAAGCTATGGCCTTAAGATGCAATATGGAACTAACCAGGCGATAAGCCTGTTCTGCAAACCAAAAAAAAGCCGGGGTCAACACCATCGAGACCACCGTAGCAGATATGATAAGGGCATAATTACCCAGGGAAAGGACCCCATTTTTTACCCCAACAGCCGCCAGCAAAAATCCGAATTCACCTAGCTGCGCCAAGCCAAAGCCCACTAACCAGGGAGTCTTACCGCTGTAACCCAACAGCCGCACCAGCAGTGCGGTGGCCGCGGCTTTACATGCCGCCAGCACTCCCACCACTACCAGCACAGTGCCCAATTCGTTCCAAAAGAAAGCGGGATCGAAGAGCATGCCCACTGACACAAAAAAAAGCATGCCGAACAGATCGCGCAGTCTGGCAATCTCCCCCAAGGCCTGATGATGAAAATCGGTCTCACTTAAAAGGATTCCCGCTACAAAGGCCCCAAAACCCAGCGAAAGTCCCAGTAGATACGAGGCATACCCCGCCCCGAGAGCCATGGCCACAATAAGCAGAAAGAAGAGCTCGCGCGAAGCCCAGCGCGCCATAAGCGAGAATATCTTGGGAAGGATCTTTGTTCCCCCGAGATACATCGCCAGCAAAAACGCGGCCGCCCTGACAAGCGCCGCAATTAAATCCTTAAACTGAAACGCTTCTCCCGCGAGAACGGGCAGCACTAAGATCATCGGGATTACCGCCAGATCCTGGGCGATAAGAATACCCAAAAGAACCCTTCCAGCCTGGGAGTTAAGCGCATCCCTCTCGCTTAAATACTTGAGCACCACCATGGTGCTGGAAAGCGAGCTGACGGCTCCAAACCAAACTGCTTGCTTCCAGCTGAAGCCCAAATAAACAGCCAGCCCGTATCCAGCCAACGCCGATAAGAGAACCTGCCCAGGCGTCGCAACAAACGCCAAGCGCCAGGTGCTCTTTAACCTGGCAAGTGAAAACTCCAATCCCAGGGCAAAAAGGAGAAGCGCGATCCCGATCTGCGCCAGCATTTCTATGTCCTGCACATCGCTTATGGAAAACGCGCCGCTATACGGGCCGACGATGACCCCGGCCACCACGTAGCCAAGGATAAGCGGCTGATGCACGAGGCGGGCCAACATCCCGCCAAGAAGCGCAGCTACCACGATATAAATTAAGTCACCGGCAATTCCCACAAAGCGTAAGGCTTAGGAAAAATCAAACGCCAGACACAAACGCGGAGCTAGCATACTTTGACTGACACCTTGCGGCAAGTTGCAAGCGAAAACTTTGCCGATCGGCCACTGAGGGCGATGGATTGCCGGCCTCTTCAGACCTACAACATCTTAGAAACCTTGCTTGCTGTCTCATAAAAGTACCTGGGAGACCGCTTCTAGTGACATTAACCTTATTTTTCCCGCTGCGCACCTTAATAAAATATCATATTATTCATATATATAGATATAAAGATACACGATGCGAAAACCAGCCCCTCTCTATTTAGATAATAAAGACAGCCAGCTCCTTAAAGCCTTAGCCCACCCGGTAAGGCTAAGAATAGCGATGGGTCTCTGCACCCACGACTGTAATGTCAACGCCATAGTCACTAAACTTGGACTTCCCCAATCAACAATCTCCCAACATCTGGCCGTTCTAAGAAACAAAGGAATAATCGCCCCCCGAAAGGACGGCGTCCGCACTTGTTACCGGGTGATTGATAAGCGCGTGGCGGCGATCATTAAAGCCCTGCGGGGTTAGAATCAATCTTAAGACCTGCTAAAAGGAAGAACCATGCAGGCTTGAAAAGGGTATTCACATGCCTTAAAAATGGTAGGTAATTGTCTTCAACGCTCTTCCAGGAAATAATCATGAAAAAACCAGCTGCCGATTACTCAATTTGCCTTCTCGCCCTATTGTTGGCGCTTCTGCTGCTTTCCTCCTGCAAAGGAAAGCCGGAGTCCTCTTCGACGACCCCTCCCCTGGCGGTGCATGTCTTCGAGGTTCAAGCCAGACAAACCCAAGCCGTGGAAAACGTACCCGGTTCCGTGAGAGCCAAACTCAAAGCCACAATTGAAGCTAAAGTCAGCGGGCGAATTGACAAGATGCTGGCGGTGGAAGGGCAAAGTGTAGAACAAGGCCAGCTGTTGGCCTCCCTGGATGTAAGAGAAATAAGAGCTAAACTTGATCAGGCTATAGCCGTTAGAGACCAGGCGGAAAAAGATCTCCAGCGTTTTACCACTTTGGTGGCAAAAAATGCCGTAACGCGTCAAGAATTCGAACAAGTTCAAGCCAGGGCCTTAGTGGCCCGGGCCTCTGTTACCGAGGCCCAGACTATGTTGGGATATGCCGAAATAACAGCGCCTTTCAAAGGAGTAATCACCCGCAAGCTGGCTGATGTGGGAGACCTGGCAAGTCCCGGACGCGCTTTGATTGAAATGGAAGATCCAGCGGCTCTCCGCTTTGAAGCCAATATTCCGGAAACCTTTATGGAACGGATAAAGATTGGGCAGTACTATAATGTACGGGTGGCCTCTCTAAACGCGGACTTGCTTTGCCCGGTGACCGAGCTGTCCGCTACCGTCGATCCAAACAGCCGCACTTTCTTGGTTAAGCTCGATCTGCCAGAACGTAAGGAGCTGCGCTCCGGACAGTACGGCCATGTGGCTGTCTTAACAGGGGAAGAGAGCATCATTACTATACCACGCACGGCGCTCTTGCAACGCGGTCAGCTTGAACTGGTATATGTGGTGGAAAACGGCCGGGCTCATTTGCGTCTTGTCCGGTCAGGAAAAAGCTTCGGGGAAGCCGTACAGATTCTCTCCGGCTTGTCGCCCGGCGAGCTGGTGGTCAGCGAGCGGATTTCCAAACTGCGCGACGGCCAACAAGTAGAGGTGCTGTCATGAAGCAAAATCAGCAGCCCCTTGGTCTGGCCGGGAAAACCGCCCGGGCCTTTATCAACTCCAAACTCACGCTCCTTTTGATCATCACCTCTATTTTGCTTGGGCTGGCGGCGGTTTGGCTTTTGCCTAGGGAAGAGGAACCGCAAATCAAGGTCCCAATGATTGATGTCCTGGTGTCGATGCCGGGCTTTAGCGCCAAAGAAGTTGAAGAACGCGCCACCCGGCCGATGGAAAAGCTTTTATGGGAGATTCCCGGAGTTGAGTACATTTACTCCATATCGCGTCCGGGAGAGAGCCTGGCAATCGTGCGTTTTAAGGTAGGTGAGAGCCAGGAAGACAGCTTGGTGAAATTAAATCAAAAACTGCAGTCTAATTTTGATCGCATCCCGCCCGGAGTTTCGCTTCCGCTCATTAAGCCAAAAACCATCGATGATGTCCCTATTCTGGCGCTCACTTTTCACAGCCCGCGCTACGATCATTTAACCCTGCGCCGCTTAGTGGCCCAGGTCGACGATGCAGTGAAACAAGTTCCCCTCGTGGCTGAAACCACCATTATCGGCGGTGCGCGCCGCCGGATAAAAGTATTATTTGATCCCCTGCGGCTGGCGGCCCGTAATTTAAGCCCAGCCAACTTAACGCAGATGCTGACTCTCGCCAACCGCGAGTTCGGCGCCGGCCGGCTCACGGTCGGCAATCAATCAATTTTGATTGAAACCGGCGGTTTTCTGGCCGATGTCCAGGATGTTTCCAATGTAGTGGTAGGCGCCTATCAAGGTAAGCCGGTGTATCTGCGCGAGGTGGCGGATATAAGCGACGATGCCGAGGAGCTTTCACAATATGTCCTTTTCGGGCGAGGCGCCGCGGCCGGCGGCGGCCGCGAAGAGGAGGCGGCGGTTACGCTCAGCATCGCTAAACGGCCCGGCGCCAACGCCATTGATGTAGCGCATAACGTCTTAAAGAAGATTGAGACCCTTAAGGGCTATATTATTCCAGCCGATGTAGAAATAACCGTCACGCGAAACTACGGCCAGACGGCGGCCGAGAAATCAAATGAGCTCCTTTTCCATATGGGGCTGGCTGTTCTAAGCGTCTCGCTGCTGATTTGGCTGACTCTTGGCTGGCGGGAGTCCTTGATTGTAGCGGCGGCCATCCCCAGCACGCTGGCCCTCACACTGCTCATGTTTTATTTGACCGGCTTTACTCTTAACCGTATTACGCTTTTTGCCCTGATTTTTTCAATCGGTATCTTGGTGGACGATGCAATTGTTGTCGTTGAAAACATTGTACGTCATTTTCACCTGCCGTATAAGCGGGGCAAGAACTGGGCCGATATCGCCGTAGAAGCGGTCAATGAAGTTGGCAACCCCACCATTCTCGCCACTTTCGCCGTCATTTTCGCCGTCTTACCGATGGCCTTTGTAAGCGGGCTGATGGGACCTTATATGCGCCCTATTCCAATCGGCGCCAGCACAGCCATGTTTTGGTCCTTGGCGATCGCCTTTATGGTTACACCCTGGGCGGCGATTCGCGTTTTAAGGTGGAAACACCGCGCAACCGACGGCACGGATAAAACACAGGAGGCCCACCTAAAAGCAGCTGGGCACTCAAGCTTGGAGCATGAGGAGGATTTTTTCACCAGACTTTACCGCAAAGTCATGGAGCCCTTGCTGGAAAACGGCCGGCAGCGGTCGGCGTTTCTAGCAGGTATTGTGCTGCTTCTTTTACTGTCCCTAGCCATGGTGGCAACCGGCTGGGTTAAAGTGAAGATGCTCCCCTTCGACAATAAAAGCGAATTCCAGATTATTCTCAATATGCCGGAAGACAGCGCCCTGGAACGCACCGCACAAGCCGCCAGAGAAATCGCCTCGCTGATTAAACAGGAAGCAGAGGTCACCGATTATCAAATTTATGTCGGAGTAGCGGCGCCTTTTAACTTTAACGGACTAGTGCGGCATTATTTTTTACGCCGCGCTGCATCCTCGGCCGATATACAAGTAAACCTGGTAAACAAAGAACAGCGCTCGGCGCAAAGTCATGAGATTGCCAAACGGGTCCGGCCGGCGGTGCAAGCCGTAGCTGAGAAATTCGGCGCACGAGTGGCGGTAGCTGAAGTTCCTCCCGGACCGCCCGTATTACAAACATTGGTGGCCGAAATTTACGGCCCTGATGAGACAGCCCGTCTGGCTCTGGCCAAAAAAGTACGGGGGATTTTCAGCCGCACTGAAGGGGTGGTCGACGTCGATTGGTATGTGGAGGACGATCAGCCGAAAGCCCGTTTTGTGATTGACAAGGAGAAGGCAGCCTTAAACGGCGTAAGCGCCGAGTCCATTGCTCAGACCCTGCGTATGGCCGTGGATGGGGCGACGGTGGATATCTTGCATGCCGCCAGCGAAAAAGAGGATGTAGCTATTGTGCTTCAGCTGCCGCGCTCCGCCCGTACCAGCGCCGAAGACTTGCTGGCCATTCGCATTCGTCCCGGAGACGCCAATATACTTCCCGAGCCGAGCCCTGGCTTAACAGTTCCGCCGCTTATCCCCCTGAGAGAATTGGTAACTATCAAGTATCTTACGGCTGATAAAAGCATTTACCATAAAAACTTGATGCCTGTGACTTACGTGCTGGGCGATGTGGCGGGAGTAATTGAAAGTCCGGTTTATGCAATTCTAAAAATGAACCGCGAGCTTAAAAAGCTTAACGCCCAAGATTTTTCGGGCAGCCGGCCGAAGTTGACTATTTGGAACGCCAGACAACCATTCAGCGATCAAGAGCCTGCCCTTAAGTGGGATGGTGAATGGCAGATAACCATCGAGGTCTTCCGCGATCTGGGACTGGCCTTTGCCGCGGTGCTAATCTTGATTTATGTCCTGATGGTCGGGTGGTTTTCCTCCTTCCTAACCCCCTTGATAGTTATGGCTGCCATTCCCTTTTCTTTAGTCGGCATATTGCCGGTCCATGGGGCGTTGGGCGCGTTTTTTACCGCCACATCGATGATTGGCTTTATGGCCGGCGCCGGCATTGTGGTGCGAAACTCAATTATACTGGTGGATTTCATCGAGCTACGGCTGAAGGAAGGCTTGCCTTTAAAGCAAGCGGTGGTTGATGCCGGGGCCGTGCGTTTTAGACCGATGCTCCTTACCGCTTTGGCCGTGATTGTAGGAGCGGCGGTAATCCTTTTTGATCCGATATTCCAAGGGCTGGCGATTTCGTTAATGGCCGGCGAGGTGGCCTCTCTTCTTATAAGCCGCATGACGGTACCGGTATTATATTATATGGCTAGGGGTAAATCAGGCAGCCGTTGTGGCGCCTAAACAAAGAAGGCTTTCCCCCTTTTACTTGCTTTTGCCTTTTATTAGTTAATGATTAAACTATTAAGGTGGACCTTCTTAATAGTTTATTCGCTGTAACAGCTGCCATGTTTTGGGGAGCCTTAAACGTTTTGCTTCCCAGCATTGTACGGGGAGATGCGACTATGAAAGATACTGACAACTTCTGTCAAAGTACCGTGCCTTGCACCTTGTCAGCTGACGATGATGGGCTTAAACAAAGGCTTACGCCCGAGCAATACCGAGTGGTGCGGCAAGGCGGCACGGAACCTCCATTTAAAAATGAATTCTGGGATAATAAACGCCCAGGTTTATATGTTGATGTTGTCTCAGGAGAGCCGCTCTTCAGCTCAGAAGACAAATTCGATTCCGGCAGCGGCTGGCCGAGTTTTACAAAGCCAATCCATCAAGGAGCTCTCATCGAGTTAAAGGATGAAAGCCACGGCATGCTGCGCACCGAAGTTAAGTCGGCCGGATCGGGCTCTCATCTGGGCCATGTTTTTCCAGACGGTCCTCTGCCAAGTGGAAAGCGCTACTGCATCAACTCTGCGGCGCTTCGTTTTATCCCGCTGGAAAGCCTTGAGGCGCATGGATATGAAGCTTATTTGCCGCTCTTTAAAGAGAGGGGGGGGAAGCATACTGCGCGGGAAAATATAGCAGAGGCGATTTTTGCAGCTGGTTGCTTTTGGGGAGTGGAAGAAAAATTTAGAAAAATTGAAGGCGTCCTGGCTACTGAGGTAGGCTACACCGGCGGGCACACCATTAACCCCGACTACCGGGCGGTCTGTTCTGGTGACACGGGACATGCCGAGGCGGTGCGCATCAAGTTTGATCCGGCAAAAATAAGCTATGAAACCCTGCTAAGGGTCTTTTGGGAATCCCATGATCCCACAACTTTAAACCGCCAGGGGCCGGATATTGGAACGCAATACCGCTCGGCGGTTTTTTTCTTGAATGAGGCGCAGAGGACCTTAGCCGTTAAAGTGCGGGATGAAACAGCCCTTCGCCACCTCAAACCAATTGTGACTGAAATTGTCCCGGCCGGTCCTTTTTACCGCGCCGAAGAATACCATCAGCGTTACTTGGAAAAGCGCGGCCGGGCAACCTGCGGAGAGTAAGCTTCAACCAAAAAACGGCAGGTTTAAACAGCCGAAAACTAGAAGAACAAGAGGCAACAAGAGCCGTCCTCAAAATTAACTGCTGACATATGGTCTCAAAAAAGCTTTCTGATTTGACCTAGATTTTGCATTCAAAGATTTAGGTCCTCAAGTACACTAAGACGAGGGTGGTCCCTGGAGAACAGAGCCATGAGTACAAGCGCTTAAAATTAATTTCTTTATTATCCGACGCAATGTTACTCACTGACTGTCTGTTATTTTTGACATAAGGTCTTGTACTTCACAGGGATTGAAACTTTTTACAAAGTACCGCCTCTAAAAGTCATACTAGCATAATCGTCGGCTGGAGGCGGCTGGCGCATGAATAACTACTGAATGATTAACGGGAATCGAAAAGAGGGGAGACAATGCCGAGATACCTCTTAAGCAGACCATTAGCGGGGAAAGCCAGCGGCCTTTCCGGCCCGTGGCGCTAGCTGCCTTGGTACTTTTGGCGGGACTATTGTTGTCAAGGAACTACGCCAGGAATCTGGCAATAAACAATAAACCGGAGATTCCTTTACTTCGAAGTGGTACTAATTAAGGGACAAGGTCAGTCCGAGACCGTCATTTAAGCACGCACTTAAAAGAAGTGAAAGAAACTCACATAAACCG